>Ga0308158_10000147_pt1 | contig 153696 bp, 181 predicted proteins | sample PhyBR2_FD_201038 | JGI IMG/M metagenome (GOLD analysis project Ga0308158, IMG submission 201038) | Phyllosphere microbial communities from UC Gill Tract Community Farm, Albany, California, United States - DLSLB.R2 | ecosystem: Host-associated > Plants > Phyllosphere > Unclassified | place... | reverse complement strand
ACAGGCAACGAGAATTGGTGGACGAGTGGCGCAGCCGGGTGCGGGCAAGCCTTCGGCAAAACGAGGATGAATATCGCCGTGACCCGCGTTATGACCGCCTCTTTGCGCTGCTGTTTCCAGAATTGGCGGTCGGCCTTGAGAATCTACGCCTGAAACGCGCGCCGGCGCCCCTGGGTGCGACCGCGCGGCCGGCTGGCGTGGATCCAGATCTGATCGATTGGCGCCTCTACGACGAGCGTGGTTACGACCGGTGGGAATGGTCTATGTCTACCGCTGCCGTCGTGCGAGATCTGGAACTCTCGGCCAGCAGAGCCAGAATCGACGGTTGGACTGTCGGCGAAGGGAGTATCCTGCATCAGCTGTTGCGCACGCGATTTTCGACAAGTTCCGACGTGTGGGTGACGACCTCGATCGTTGCAGGGAAACTGGGCATCGAGCCGGCGCCAGTGCTACGTTACCTATGCCGTACCGGCTATATCATTACAAAAAACTAAGGCTGCTGCCGTGGAAAATCCTGACCAGAAAATCCAGATCACCTTCGATCCGTCATTCGTGCGCACGAGCATAGCGCTGTGGCGCGAGACAACCGACATGAAGATCCCGGTGCACGACAGCTTCAAGGTGCATTTCATACAGAACCGCGGTCCAATCCTCCGCAATTTCGCCAAGACGGCCAGGGCGTGGGCGATGATGTTCCACGGCATGGAGGCGACATCGGCGCAAGACGCTGAGGCACTCGCGACGGTGCGAAATGAGATCGATGCGTTTGGAGAGTGGGCGAAGTCGGAGCTCGCCAAGCTGCAGGAACTGGCGGACGAAGAGGCTTTGCGCTCTGGACTCGATGAAGCGTTTTTGAGCCCGGAGTTCAAAAGCTTGTTCAAGCATTTCGGGCAAAAGCCACCAGGAGAGGGGGGGTGACGAGGAGCGATCAGGGTCAGCTCTTAGAAAAGCTGGAGGCCTTGCACGAGATGGTGCTGACGGAGGTGAAAGGAATAGATCTGCCTGCAGCGCTTCAGTGGATGGAAGATGCTTTGGACGATGCGTATTCGGGTAACCTGCGCACGTCGACTCTGAAGATCTACCTGGGTGAGGTTCGGAAGAAGGCGCCTCGATCCCAATCGATTGCGGAGAGCATCGACGCGATCGAGCAGCTGCTCGACGCCCCCGCCGCACCTTAGCGTCCCAGCGCGCCCCATATTTACATCCGAGGGACCGATTCCTCGTCCACGTCGGCGGCCTCCGGCACGACGGCAGCCGGATAGCACATCTGCTCGTCCGTAAGCCAGTACGCAGCCACCACCTGGTCGAGCACCGGGGCTCTGGAAATCCCTTGGGTCATTTGAGAGAACGTGTTGAATTCGTACCATTCGCGCTCCAAGAGGCCCGGAATGTCTTTGTGCGTGACGCAGACGTCGGTGGTCTTCCCACTGCGAAGCGGTGCCAGGGCGCCGATCGCGTTGAACGCCGCCTTACGGGCGCTCCATTCAGTCTCAGGAATCGCGCAGGCCGCGTCGATTGCATCGAGCAGCGCCTGGGTCGAGGGGTAGCCGTTACCTTGCAGGACTCGGGTGAGGAGGAAGGTTTGATAGCGGAGCTTGTTCACGTGTTGTCTTTCTGCGCACAGTCGTTAAGAGGAGTGATCGAAGGATATAGCGGTGAGCCGTCCGTGGTTGCAAAGCGTTGAGCGCAACCGGCGATACGCTTTGGGGAACTGAAAAGTCCCCGGCTGATCGCCTGCAGTGCGCGCTTCACATGCGCGGCGCCGCCTCGTCCTCCTCGTCCTCGCCGTCGGCTGGCAAACCGACCTGGCGCGCGCCCCAGTCGCCGCATCGATCCATCAGGTCAGCTTTCGTGTCCTCGATCTGCTGGTCGGCGCTGGCTTCGCTCTTTGCGGTGCCATCTGCTTGATGGTAGCCCTCGCGGTAGATCCGCCACGTCCACTTTCCGCCCGAGCGTTCCTTCTCCGTCTCATACCAGGGTTTTCCCCCGAGCGAGGCACGCCGCAGTGTGCCCTTGGCCCATCCCTGAAGGTACGAAACTTCCAGTCGAGGCCCCTGGGCCTTGGCCTGCGGCGCTCGGCCGAGCATGAAGTCGTAGAAGCCTTGCGCGCGGGCCTTGTCGGCTGGGTTGGGCTGGCCGGCTATGACGCGCTCGATCCTGACCAGGCGAGCGGAGTTAGGGCAGAGGGAGATGCTGACGGCCGCAGCTTCGACGCGGGCTGCCGCGTGCTCGGCGAGAACATCGCGGGTGGGGGTTTGGGTTCGGGGGATCGTCATGCCAGCCTCGCAAATAGCAAAGCAGGAAGGGTAGGGTGCCTGGCGCCGCGTGGTTGCACACGTTCGCCAACCGGTACCCGAGATAGATCACTGCGGCCGCGCGCCAGCGCCATCTTCCTCCGGCGCCAGCTCGTGCTCGGCTTCGTTCTCCATCCTGGAGCACATCTCGTCGAGGTCTTTCAACACATCGAGCACCACGACCGGGTCGCCAAACTCGCGCAATGGCGCCTTGCAGAAGAGATCGTAAGCCTGCGCCAGCTCGTCGCCCATGGTCGCGACCAGCTGAGGATTCGGCGTCTCGGTCGCGTCCATGCCGTTCATGGCCCGGTACAGCTGGTACACGTCCTTGATGACCGCCTTGACCAGCGCCGGGTCGCCGTGACGATGCAGCGGATCGGTGAACAGGCTGTAGCCTTGCCGCAGCTCGTCGGTCATTCGTGGAAGCTTTTTGTTCTGCGTCGCCATCGTGTTCTCGTCTAATTCGGATGGGTGATTATCGCGGAAATGCGGCACTGACCGACCCTTGCAACCACGCATGTCTGAGGCGCCTACGATCGCACAACCACATTGTTGAGGAGAAGCACGATGAATGCACGACACGAGCCACAAGGCAAGCCGAACGAGGAGAGGAGCGCGTTTGCGGCCGCCGTGCGCCGCCACCTCGCAACCATGCCAGCCGATGAATGGGAGCGCCTCAGGGCCTTCGGAAGCCAGCGGCACCGCTTTGTAGAGAGGAAGGCCGAGCCGATGCCCGAGCTGACGCGTGACCAGCTCGTCGACCACTGCATCAGCGTTGACGCCTGCCCGCTGGAAAACATCCTGAACCCAGTGTTTCGTGCAGCAGCGATCGAGATCGGGACAATCGCTGGACGCGAGATACTCTACGTTGCCGGCGAAGGCATCTACCTGTGGCCGGAGAGCGGGGTCACGACCCGTATGCTGTGGGTTACACATCCAGCGTATCCCCCAAGCTGGTGAGCAAAGGCAGCAGCTGCGCTGCCGCCCGAAGCTGGCTGCGAGTCACCTCGATGTTGCCACTCTTGAAATGCGGGGACTAAGCCACAAATGGGTCATCCGCGCGCCCGCGCCAACTCACTAGGATCGCTCATGAACCTGAATCAAAACCCCACCAAGGAACAACTGAAGTTCATTCTCGCTGCCGCAGAGGACGACGAAGACCATCACATCCTCTGGGTCGACAACACGGGTACCGTGCGCGTTACACCCCTTGGGGACGACATCAATCCTGTGGGCTGGGAAGGAAAGTATCCGTCGACCGCCTTCCGCTATGAGACCTTCCAGGTGGGGAACGGCTACGTTGGTCCCGAAGCAGCTGCCGACGACAGCCACGTCGATCGGCTCTATCGCAGCCTGGTTGACGAGTGGTCGGGCTGGCAACCGAGCCATGGGGCGCAATACATCGATAGCTTCTGACGGTTGGCGCCAGGCGGCGCCTACACCTGAGAATTACGGCGCCGGCGTCGAACCTACATCCCCGGCGCCTCGCCACCTTCTTCGTTTTCGTGCACGTCGCCCGCCGGCACCATCTCGGCCAGACGGATCTCGTTCACCAGCGCCAAGCAGCCCGCCGCCTGCTCCTTCATGCTCGGCGGGATCGCCTTCATCGCATGCGCATACTGCTCGTCCGACATGTGCCGTGGGCGCCCTGTACCAGCTTTATATTCGAGCGACCGGGCGATGTGAGCACCCAGGTCGGCGAACGCCGTCGACCAGTGCACCAGGTCATATCGGCCGCGGTATTCGACATCCCGCTCGGCATCTACCAGGGTGAAGTCGATCTTGTCGTAGCCCAGCGTTCGGTGGCAGCGGTCAGACCAGCGCCGCAGCAGGGAATCAGCCTGCGCGAAGCTGGTGCACTCGGCGCGATCCTTACCGTTCTCGTGGCGAAGCGTGATTATCATCACCATGATCAGCATCCCGGCGCGTCGAAGTCGGCGAACGTGTCGTCGATGATGTCCGCTTCCGCTGCCATCTCCTGTTCGCGCGCGCGCACTGCTGCGTCATCACCAGGAGCGGCAAACGACGAACGATACGTGGCGGCCGTCGGCGCGGATGGCGCGAGGCGACGTGGCGGTGAGCTGCCTGGCCGGACAGGGCGTGGCGTCGAACCGATGGATACCTTGGCGCCGAGTGCGCCGAAGAATTCCTGTACCTGGTCGGCCAGGGCGGCAGTCGGTTTGATAGCGGCGCTCTGGGCCGGCTCGGGTTTGACTGGCTCGGGGATGGTACCGAACATGTGGATCTCCTCAAGATGATGCTGCGCCCCAGGTCGGACGCGTTACATGAGAAGTGTGCGGGAGATGCCTGCGCGTGGTTGCACTGACAGCTGGCCGCGGCTGGGCCGGATCTAGTCGTTCCAGTGTGGGGCGCGCTGGGGCGGAGTCTTGAGCTGGTCGAATATCACCTGGTAAGCGCCGCCGCCGGCGCCGTCGGCCTTTTCAAGAAACCCGCATGCGCAGAGGTACGCGAGAAACTTCTTCACTGCGATCATCGCTAGCCCCTTGCGATTGCGCGCGAAACCAAACCTGCCGGCCACCCACTCGGTCACCACATTGGTCTCGACAAACACGCGGTGAACGGCTTTGCCACGGAGGAAGCGGGCGAATACGGCCCCCTGCCAGATATGCGTCGGCTCGTTGATCGAAGCAGTGTCGTCGGCACTCGTGTTCAGGAAATAGGGCCAGGGGCCGGCGATGCCCAACGACTCGCGAACGAGCCGCTCTTTTTCTGCCGTGGGCAGCTGGCGATAACGCTCATTTGCTTCCGCCACCTCGGTGAGCGACTTCTCGATGCGCTCGCGCTTAGCGTCCTGCTCGCGGCGCTTCCGCTCGATCTCCGCATCGCGCTGGCGCTCCATTTCATCTGCCTCGGCATCGACTTCGGCCTGCAGCTGCGCCCGCGTGCTCTCCTCGCCAGGATAGAACAGCCAGTCCTTGAAAAACACGTCCTCAAGCACCCGCTGCCGTATGGTCTCCAGGTCGGTGTCTGATTCGAGGCCGGATAGGTTCACTTCCAGTGCGGGGATTCCCAGGGCTTCGAGCTTCTTCTGCTTATCGCGATCGACTGCGTGGGTGAAATACATCTCCACTAGAATCCGGCGCTCGCCGCGGTACCCGACGACGTCAGGCCTCACGCCCGCGGCGCCCTCCCAGACCTCGGCGCGGGAGTAGTCGAACCGTATGAGCCGGTCCGGGGACAGGATGATGCTCTTGGCGTGCCGGTAGCCGTTCTTCAGGCGCTTTTCGGCCGAGACGGCGACCATCGGCGTGCGAAGATAGTTCGCCTCCAGCAGAATCTGCTTAGCCGCCGCGTGGATTGCAGACTCGACACACGATTCGGAGCCGTTAGCGATATGGTGCGCGAAGTGCCAGGAGACCTTGTCACCCTTTTTTGCGACGAGGATGGCGCCGCAGCCGACACACGTGCAGCCGCACGCGAGGCCCGACTCGACGTCGGCCGGCGCGTACATGCGTCCGTCCTTGAGCCCAAACGGCGTTCGGTGATTGGATTTCGTGGCGATGTTGGCTTCCTCGCGCTGCTGGCGCTGGCCTATTACTGGCCAGCAGCCGGCAGCAACTCCTGGGCCTTCCCGAGCAGCTGCAGCGCGGCGGGCCTGATCTTCTCGGGCAGCTGGTCGAGATCGACCTGGCGCGCCTGCTCGTAGATCATGTTCCCATAAATCTCGGCCAGGACGCGGAGTTCAGGGGATAGGCGACCGCCGACGGCCGGCTTCTCGTGACGAATCCGATTGATCGTTGCTTCGAGTTCTTCGACTGAAATGATCTGTGCCACGATGCCTCACTCCGCCAGCAGCTCGCGGGCGAGCGAAGGCGGGACACCGTGTAGGTGCGCACGCAGGCCTGTGGTTCGTGCGATGTCGAGCAGCGCCTGAGGGGTGACGTCCCTGTCGAACTGGTGCATGAGGGCCGTGCGCAACGCCGTGCGCGTATCGGCGCTCGGTTTTTCCACGTACGCATCGACCAGGCGCAAGATGAACCTGGAACGTGCGATCGCATCTCCTTCGCCCATTCCTTCGCCCATGATTTCAACGGAATCATGGCTCAAGGGGGACGCCGGCGGCGCCGTGTAGAAGGTGTGGCACTCGTACCGCTCACCGGACAACTTGCTGACCGTTTGGAGATGCGCAGCGCTCGTCTTGTACCAGACTTTTTCATCGCCCCGGCGGTAGAAGTGAACCTGCTCAGCTGCGGCGCTGGCCCTCACAGCTTCTTCAGTCGCCATCTGCCAGGCCAGCCACGCGCGGTGAGTATCCGGGGCCTTGTAACCATCATCCGCCGGATCGCGCGTGAAGCTTGAAACTTTAGTGGCCATCATTGCCTCGAAGCGTGCCCGCATCGCAGGGTCTGCCGGCTGAGTCGCGCGCGCGGGCGCGGTCACTGCCGGGTCGTTCGTGTCGCTCATGTCGATCCTTTCTATGGCGTGCCGGCGCCGACCCGCGCGGCCGGCACCATTGTAAATCTCAAGCTGCCATCGGCAGCAGCTGCTCGTGTGCAAAGTTGGCGCGCACCAGGGCCTCGGCCTGGACGGGGGTCACGCTGTTCCCGCACATCCTGACCTGGGCAGTCGCCGTTAGGGGAATCCGGGGTACCGACAGCGGGTCGGACACCTGCACGCCATCCTTGAAGAGGAGGGCGGGGTCAGGGATCTCGTCGATGATGTACGACTCAGGGAAACTCTGGGCGCGGAACAGCTCGCGCGGCCGCAGCATGCGCAGCGTGATGTCGACCAGGACGTAGTCGCCCACCAGCACCAGGTCGGCTGGAGTAGGGAACTGCTCGGGTAGGTATTCGTGCAGGAGGCGGGCGCACTCGCGCGCCTTGGCCGCGTGCTCCTCCGAAAGCGCCGCCGCCGGCACCTGGATGGTCTGCACCAGGCCCATACGCCCCTTCGTCGGCACCGTGTGCATCGGCTCGGCCAGGCCCTGCCATTGGCCGCCGGTGCTGTAATACTTCACACAGTAGGCGGTAATGAGGCGCTGGTTGCTGCCAGACGAGGTAATGGTCGACATTGGAGCGTTGGCAGGGCGGCCGTCGCCCTCATAGAAGCCGCCGTTGGCCTGCTCAAAGCACGCTGCTACCAAGGTGTGCTTGGGCGCAGCGACGACGGTGCCGAGCGGCTTCTCGATGTCCTGGGCGCGTGGCGCTTGGTTGGTGCGCTCGCCATACCCGATTGTGATCAGGTGCGCGCCGACCAGAGCGTGGTGCGTGCCGCCAGCAGCGACCGTCGACAGTGGCGACTGAATCGAATGGGCGCCAAGGTGCGCCTCGGTGGTGCCGCGCAGTGGGGAGAGGGTAGGGGCGATGACGGAGAAATGCCCGCCTTTGACCTGGGCGCAGATCGTGCGCAGCGGCTGATCGGCCGGCATGTTGCGCTGGGAGCTGCCGTTTGCGTGCTCGCCAATGAACGGAGTTAGGACAGGGCCACTGCCTTCCTTGTCGCCGGGCTTGACGATGAATGGTTTGGCCGCCGTCAGCACGTGCTTCCAGAGGCCCTTAGCGACGCGGCGGCGCGTGTTTTTGGCCAGATCCTTCTTGCGGAAGAAGATGCTTTTGGATGGCTGGTCAAAGTCGATGCACTCAGCGGCCGAGCGCCACGGCTGCAGATTGCCGGCAATGACCTCGGCGCTATCCGGGTCGCCATGCGTGACCTCTGGCCAGACGATCGGCAACCCATCGCGGCGAGCGATTAGGAAGAGACGACGACGGATCGTCGGAGCGCCGTTGTCACAGGCGCGTAGCTCGCGCCAGTCGACTTCATAACCATGTTGCCTAAGCTGCCGAACGAAGCTCTCGAAAGTCACGCCCTTCTTCTTAGGATCAGGCCGCGCCTTGCCTTCCGCATCGACAATTACCGGGCCCCATGTTGTAAATTAGACAACGTTTTCCAGCAGCAAGATTCGTGGCTTTGTGGTAGCTACCCATCTTAAGCCAACCCAGGCCAGCCCACGGATTTTTTTCTCGACCGGTGTCCCGCCTTTTGCTTTGGAGAAATGTTTACAGTCGGGAGATAACCAGACAAGCCCGACTGGGCGGCCCTTCGTTAACTCCCGTGGATTAATGTCCCACACGCTGGTCTGCAGGTGGACGGTATGTGGATGATTCATGGCGTGCATAGCGAGCGCCTCTGGATCATGATTAATGGCATAGTCCACTGGCCGACCGAAAGCCTTCTCCAGGCCGGTAGAGGTGCCGCCGCCGCCAGCGAAGTTGTCGATAATCAACTCGTGCCCCAGGTCGAGACCGCGGGTGTATGGATCTTTTACCGACGCCATTGCACGGGCTAGGTATTTAAGCGGCAGATCACGTTTCATATTCATCTCTCCGGCCGTCAGGCCATAGCAAGGCAGGTTGTTACCGTACAGGTCTCGATCGGGCTTTGCAGTGCAACCACGCTGATCAGCGAGATCGACGTAAAGGCTGCGAATGCATTTCGCGGCACTTGAGTGCATTTTTGCGGCCACCGACCGCCTGAAATGCGACTTTTTCCCCGAGCACGAAATTTCAAGCAGCCATTCCTGGAGGCATGCCCTGTTACGTTTGATAATGTATCTTATCAAACACAATTGCGCTCTTGCAAGACTATATCGTATGATTTACGTGCGTAATCGTATGATATGAATTCCAAGCGGAACGCCCGGCCGAGAGCGTGTCAGCAAGGGAAATCGCCTGTAGAACACTTTGTGATGGAGCTTTTATGCAGAAAAACTCGTGGAATTGGACGATCAAGAGCCCAAGCGGCGCTACCAGCTCGGGGGTGGTCGATGCGAAGGATGCTGCGGCCGCGCTGGACGGCGCATTAGGATCGCACGCCGGCGTTGGGCTAGTGCTTGCTCACGGCATCGAGCAAGCCGAGCTGGTGGACATGCCTGGGAATACGGATGTGCGCCGCCTGGTCGGGGCCAAGGGCAGCGAGATCCTTGTCGAGCGGGTCGACCATGCTGCGCCAGCTGCTGCGCTGCTGTGGCATTACACGGCTGGCCACAAACTGCCCTTGATCAGGGAGGCGTGCGCGCTGCGCCCGAATGGCGCCAAGGTCGCGCCGAATGAACGACCGGTGCTGTGGTTCTCGGCGGAAGCAGTGTATGAGCCCACGGCAATCAAACTCGTCCAGATGCCGGGCGATGCCAAACTGCGCCGGCCAAGCGTGGCCGAGATGCACTCGCTGGTGGGCGTGTTCCGCTTCGCGATCGACCGGGCAGATGCACGACTGGCTGCTTGGCCAGCTGTGCATCGCCGGGCACGCATCAGCGCTGCGGGCGTGGCCAACATGATTCGCGCGGGAGTCAAGATCGGCGCAAAGCCAATGAACTGGTTTGGAGCGTTTGAGGACATTCCCCTGGCCGATCTTCGCTTCGAGGCGTGGACTGGCCAGCGTTGGGTGGCTGCCCAGATCGATGCGTCGATCGAGCAGCTGCACGAGAAGATGGATCTGGTGCGCTCAGTTTCGGCGGCCGCCTATGGCTCGGCCGGGATTCGCCAGGCGTGGCAAGCTCGTGTATAAAGTAAAACCGCCAACCATAGAGCGAAAGAGCCACATGACGTTTTGTTTTGCCTATTCACAGAAAGGGCTTAGCCTTGTGGCGGCAGATACCAGGGTTACGTTTGGAGAGGAGCCCCTTGCGGCTTCGGACGACCGCGAGTTCACCATTCATCATGATGCGGGGGTGCTTACACTACCGGAGAAGTATCGAAAAATTCAACTGATCGGAGGCACATGGTACACAGCAGCGGGCGACTACCTCGTCAGCCGCGAGCTGCTTGCACGGATGAAAGGCAAAAGCCCATCCGACAGAGAGAGTGCGTTGAGGACGATCAATGCTGAGACCGATGACGTTGTCCGAACCGTAGTAGCCGAAACGCACTTACCGATAAATGGAAGGTATAACGTGCGGATTCTCGCCGCCCCTTTTGGAGTAAGGAACGACCGTGCTTGGGCCGCGCAACTTTACCAGGAAAGCGGTGCTGCTGTGATTGGGATGAATCCTCTGATCGCAAACTGGCCGCTTTCTATTGACGGGGCCAAACGCTCGGCCGCGGAAATCCGCTTCCTCAGATCGATCGCGAGCGGAACCCATGTAGCTGACAATATTAGGGCCGCTGCACAGATGATTACCGCTGGTGACGGCGCTCCAGATTGCAGCCGCTACGCACAAATTGGCTTGACAATATATCTCGACCCCGAACGCTCGAAGTCCCTTTACATCCAAGGGGTCGCAGCTGATCTTGCGAATATGTCAAACGACGAGATAATGGCCCGTTGCGAAACGGCTCAATAAAGGCTGCTGATCACGGAATTCACTCGATAACCAACTCGACAATATAATTTCTAATGTCGAGTTGGTAGTCATTATCTAGCGGTCGATTAAACTCCTCGGATCATATCGCGGATCCTTATCACTGCCACGCCCGGTTTTATTGTTTTCGGCTCGATTACGCTCAATGCTGTCTTTCGTTCCTTGAACGGTTGCACCAATCGCGCCACTGCGGACAGCCGAGGCTGCACCTGCGGCCGCTCCTTTCATAGTCCCTGTAACGCCGCCGCCTATTAAAGCATTCCCTAATGGATCTGGTCGAACAGGTGGATCTACCCTTTCAAGCCGCTCGATCTCCTGTGCTTTTGCACGCTCAGCTCGATTGTAGTCGGCGCCAGCACCAGCAGTTTGGGCACTTACGATGCTTGCACTTAAGGCTACACAGCCGATGCCCGTCGCAAAAACAGTCTGCATGATCTTCATACATCCCCCAGTTGCTCTTATTGAAAACGGTGACTATCCAGGCAGCATTGATCTATAAAGCCACCTGTTCGTTTCGATCTAAATTTTCGGGAACCATTCAATCATTCACACCCCCTAGCATGTAAGACTTCTCCAACTGAGTCCGGCTCAACCGGAACCGATGCGCTGCCTCTGGTGTTATCCAAGACTAGCTCTCCTCGTCCCCTAACCTTCTCGTAAGCCTTTATGGAGACGATCTTCCACTGCCGAATGCCACACCACATTTCGACGAGCATTACTGATGATGAGTAACTTTTATTCTTAAATGTTTGGGTTGGGAATGAAGTGCGGGCCCAGAATTGTCGGTAACTTGGATACTCAACGATCGAGCTACGGTCCAATTCTATTTCCGTAGTACCAATTTTTGTATCAACTGCGCCAACGACACGCCAGTCAGCTGCATTTGCTGAAGTGCAGCATAGTGCGAGAACTGGCAATGAGAACGCGAGGATCTTCATGTTTATTGCGATTGACTGCTCTTCAATAAAGCATGGACGGCGGGACTGCTTTAGTGACCACGAATCAAGCACTGCTGAATTACCGGATCACTGCTAGCCAAAAAAAATACAGTAACAACAATTAACCAGTAGTTTTACTCTGTTATAGGCAAAGTTAGCATCAAAGCCAAGAGAATTATGCCTTGTGCGTAGAGATGTCTCGTTTAGCCAACGGCTTGCTTATTGGGCGGAGCAGTCGACCCTTCTAATGCTCGCTGAGCCGAGTTACATCGGCGGCGCCGGGTTCTCGCCCTCCTCCTCCTCACTCGCATCATGAACACCTTGGACTGCGATCTCCTCACGTGACCGCAGCAGCCGGGCCGCGTAGGATTGCAGCACTTCCTTCTCGGCGCCGGCCGCGAACTTCTGCGTCAGCTGCGTAACTGTCGCTTCGTCGCTGAACTTCGGGATCAGGATCCCGCTGCCGCCCAGGACGTTGCGGCCCTCGCTGTGGTATTGCCCCTGCAGGACGTAGTTCTCGCTGGTCGGCCCGTAGTCGGCCAGATACACCTGTGCTTCCTTGAGCCCGACGGCGGTCTCGTACATCTTGTTGGCGATCGCCGCTCCCCCTTCCAGGGGAGTCCAGCCGACGGCCGCGAGCTGGGCCACGATGGTTGAGCGCAGCGCCTCGTCGGCGCCGCCGCAGGTGTTGTCGTGGTTCGACATGGAATTCCTTCGTTGGTCAGGTTGGAGGTCCTGCATTCTCCGGCCATCGGCACCACGTGGTTGCAGCTGGACGCTTTCGCTGCAACCACGCCCGGCGGAGCCGCCTAGACTCCGGTGTCGCCTTTGCGAAGGCCTTCCACCAACGGAGAACCGATGACCACCCCGAATGCGTCCCACAACGAAGCACGCCTTGCCGCGATGCTCACCACCCTCTTGCGGCAAGCCGGCTATCTGACGAGCCAGCCTGCGTCCGTGCACGACCTTCTCGAAATTGCAGGCAGCGCCGTTTCCCCTCCTGGGGGCGCACCCCGCGCCCATCCAGCGGTCGACCCGGTCACCAATGGCTGGCTCGCCGCCTTGGCGGACGCCTACCACTCTGCTCGGCGAGCGGGAAGCACCCACACCGCCTCGAAACTCCACGGAATCCTGCACCACTTTGCCCGCGGCGACCGCCTGCCTGTGGCCTTCCCCGACGAGGTCACGGAGAGCTTCGACAAGTTCAGCCATGTGTTGGATCTGATCGCGGAAGGGCACCACTGGGACGACGTCGCCGTCGAAACCGGGATCGTCTTCACTCTCCAGGCGGCGAAGATCGCGGCCCAGGCCTCGATCAAAGCAGCTGCAGACGCGCCGCAGCGCCCGGTCATCGTCGTATCGGTCGCGGACGGCAAGGTTAACGCCGTCAGCTCGACCCAAGCAGCTGATGTGGTGGTGCTGGACGCCGACATTCACGGCAGCGAGCCTGTCGACTTGACGGCGATCGGCGATGACCTCTACCGCGTCACGACGCTTGTGGCCACCGCGGCACAAGGATCGGATGAAACCGGAAGTGATTTTGTCTACAACGTCATGGCCGAGCTCGATGCCGCCGACGCCCGGCGGCGCGCGGTTGAATGTGGCGGCGAGAGCGAGGACGAAGCTGCGCCGCGCGGCTGACCAGGTGCAGGGCGCTGGCCGCCCTGCCGTTTCCCTCTTGCAACCACGCAGGCAATTCCTTAGTATCGTCCGAGGATCGCCAACAGAAAGCCGGTACCAGATGAGCCGCTCGACCTATCACAACCACGATCACCTCGTCAGCAGCGAGGCCTCGCTCCACGAAATCATGACTGCCCCGCCGACGTCTGCGGAAGCGCACGCAGCCCAGCGCCAGCGCCAGATGCAGGCGCGCCTGCGTGTTGAAGCGCTGCGCGAAGAGCGCGAGCTGGCCGCCGATCGCGGCTGGCATTGATCCACCCGAATCGACCTGGAGCCCACACCATGGAAAACTTGCCTGTGCAGGACAAAGCCCCTTTGCCGCGCTGCGCCGAATACGCCGAGCAGGTGCTGGCCAGTCTCGACCTGGTCGATATCGACGCAGTCGAAGTGCATGGCGTGCGCGCGGCCGGTGGCGCCGGCACCGACCTGGTGATCGACAATGCCGCTCCCGAGCGCTTCTCGACCTTTTTCCGCCAGAAAGCCGGTGACCCGGTACGCTGCGGCGACTTCGCCGAGGCCTGGGCCGCACAGGAGTACGCGGCCGGGCTCTCGGATCAGTACAACCTTCCGATGGTCGACCATGCCTTGGCCGCCGCCCTGGGCGAGGAGCCGACCGAATCGACCGAGCACATGAGCTCGCCGCCTGCGATGTAAGGACGTTGGTCAGCCCTCATCCGCCCAGCGTACCGGCACGATCGCAGCCACAGCGTCGGCTACTTCTGGATCCACATAGATCGGCAGATCCACCACCCCACTAAATTTCGCGACGGTGTACCGGTGGTTTCCGCCTACCAGGTACACCTCGGTCGCACTCTCGGCCTTCTCCGTCCCCAGTGGTGCGACCATGGGAGGGGTCAGCGGCCGCCCCTGCCGGCCGTACGCAATCGCCTCAGCCAGCTTGCGCTGGTCCCCCACCTCCCACAGCTCGCCTAGCCCATCGCGGCGGTTGAAGTGCGACAGCTTGGCGTCGAACTGCTCGATGCGCACCCAGCCCAGGCGAAGGCCAGAGGGGTGGGAAGCGGCGAAGTTGCGCGGCGAGGCGCCATCGTGCACGTAGCGCTGCGCCTTGGCCGAGAAGTCCCAGTTCCAGGTAATGGGCGGCCACGACTCGGGCATCAAGCTGAGATAGGCTTCGGACTCGTTCCGGACGAGCTCCCGCACTGCCCGCTCGGCGCGCATCTCTTCCAGGTCGAAGCCGTCGCGCTCGCAGATCAGCTGATCGAGTAGATCCTCCATCTCGCCTGGCGCTGCCCCTGCATCCCAGCCATCGGGCAAGGTTTCATCTGTTTCGTCCTGCATCGCGTTCCAATGCCCTCTGTTCTTATGCCGCATCATAGCCGCTAGCTCACCAGGCTTGAAAGGAATCCCGAATACCGCGGGACGAAAAAAAGGGGCCGAAGCCCCAGACATACTTCACTTATTTTCCAGCCTAAGCTGCGATCTTCAATTCTTCCAGCGTTCCGCCGCCTTCCACGTGCTCTTTCACCCATTTCGGCTGACGACCGCGGCCGGTCCAGGTGTTTGATTCGTCTTTCTTATCCCGATAGATGGGACTCAATTTACCGCTTGGCTTCGGCCCAGGCTTTGCTTTATTACCCAAAAGACCACTGCGTTCGATAAGTTCTTTTGCCGTCATATTCAGCGAGCGCGCGATCGCCTCGATCTGCTCAGCCGCGCGCTCGACTTCCTGGCGCTCGGCGACGACAATTTGCTCGGAAACCTTTCTTGCCAATTCCTTGAGTTCGCTAAGGCTCAGGCCCGACAGATCATTATTTGCCATTTAAATCGATGGTTGAGTGGTTCGGACTTTCATTGTATCGAACCACCCTCAAGTCTCGCCAGCTTAAACGGTAGGATTTTGCGATTCTTCTTCGCTTTGGCCTTCTTCTTGCGTGCCGGCCGTTAAGAGGCTCCACGGAATAGCGCCGAGCGCGCCATCGGCCGGAATAGGCGTGATCGCTTCGGGATGCTCAGGAAGATCCCATCCGTCGAAATACTCGCGCCAAGCAATTTCGGCGTGTTCGCGTGAAACGGCGCGCACGATCAGATCAACATTTTCGCTATCTGGCGTTTTCGCACTGACATAGCACAGTTGCGCTGGCATTTTTTCCAGATCAGGGTTTGTAAGGATAAAGAGCGCCATCTCGTCAGTTTTCGGCAGAGGAATCCCGAGGGCCTTGAATAACGCTGTCGTAAGCAGCTGAGAGTCATCCTTTGTACTGATATACGAGGCTGGATCGGCGGCGTACTTATCCAGCCAGGCTTCAGTAAACGTAATGGGATCAATAATTCGTGATTTTGCTGGATACAGAGCGCGATAGGCGGAAGCAAGTGCTTCAGGTGTGACGTGGCGGGTGCGCGCCTGGCCGTCGTACGGCGGAGTGACAGGTTGAACCATTTTTCTACTTTCTCAAGTGTGGCGATACGGATTACCGCCGCTTCCAGCCGACTATATCGACGCCTGCATCCCTCTCGCAAATATCGGCCTTGCAACCACGCCTTTGGCTGCTCCCTACACTTGCTCGCGTCAAGCAACCCATCGGAGCAAACAATGTCGGATCACCCTTCCACCCTTCCCGCCCCCACGCCCACAGCCGGTCGCTACATGGTCGGCAACTGGTCGCACATCTTTACCGACGGCGGCCCCAGCACCTCGCTGCGCATCGTGGTCGACATGGTTGCGCACCGCCTTGTGGCGATGCAGCTGCAGACCGAACGTGGCTTCGTTGACGCCGGCCGGAGCGAGATGGCAGACGTCCAAGACAGCCTGCTTACCGCCAATGCGCACGTGCTCGAATCGCCCGTGGCAGAAGGCTTCGAGCTCGCGGCCGATATGCCCGAGTGGTCGGCGTCCGAGCGTCGCAATGCCGCGCTCACCCAGTTCGAGCGCGAGATCGCCTTCTGCAAGGTGCAGCACGGCCAGCTGATCGACACCCTAGTATTCGAGCTCGAAGCGGCCAGCGAAGAAGCGGCTGACGAGTTCCGCTGGGATGTGGTGGACAGCGCCAAGGGCAACCTCGGCAGCGCGGCGGCCAATGCCTCCACGGACGACGCGGTTGACCAGGAGGCCGCGATCGCCAATGCCGAGGCTTGGGTTGCTGACCGCATTGCCAATGGTTCTCTCGCCGACATCGTTGCAGCCTCGATCGCGCTGGGCAGCGCCAACGACACCCAGGCGGCGGTCTTCGAGGTGCTGGCGGCGCCGGCGCCAGGAGCTGCACAATGACGCTGGCCGCTACCCGCCCGATCGCACATCGCGACCTCGAACATGGCGAGAGCCAGGCTGGCCAGCGCGCCATCATGACCGCGCCCGCACCCGCCCTCGTTCGCGTCGGTGTGCCATTGCCTGGCGGGCGCCTGGTCGAGATCGCCCGCGATGCGAATCTGCCCGTGCTGTTCTCAGCCAACGCGTTTATGCGGCGCACCGCGAACGGCGAGGTCTCCAGCGTGCGGCTCGCTGACCGCGCCCACTTCGGCGGCCTGAATGCAGCCTTAGATTCGGCCGGTTTTGTCGCCGCGGTGAAATATCGAGGCTTCCCCTGGTCGATCGATCATTATCTGAAGCTGGCCCAGTCATACGACTGGGCCTGGTATGCGACCATGGACTTTTGCGTCGAGGCGGAGGTGGCCGGTGACAAGACCGAGGTCATGTTCAGGCTGGCAGAGACGGTGCGCATGTTCAGCGAGCTGCGCAACCACGCCCTCGACCGCGGCATGGCGGCCCCGATGCCGGTACTGCAGGGATGGACGCCCGCCCAGTACGTGTGGTGCGCCAACGCCTATCCCCTGCTCGAATGGCCTGACATGATCGGCCTGGGCAGCATGTGCCGGAGGCACCTCCATGGCGACGTCGGCATCTTCGCCGTGATCGACGCGCTCGATCGAATCCTGCCTCCGCATGTGAAATTTCACCTTTTTGGTGTGAAAGGCAAGGCCTTGGAGCATCTGGGCCAGCACCCGCGCGTGATTTCGGTCGACTCGATGGCGTGGGAGGCGGCCGCTCGCCGCGACCACCCGACCGGCCGCAACATGGATCTGCGCGGCGAATACATGCTTGCCTGGGCGGAGAAGAACAAGGCGGCTGCCGCCGGCGTGCAGGTGGGCCGTACGCCCTCCCTTCTTCCAGTGGAACCCGAACGCGTGAATCCCCGTATCGAGCACTGGCTCGACCTGGTGACCTCCAACGAGATCACCGGGCCAGACGCGCACTGGGCCGCACTGCGAAACTTCGACCAACTGGACGACCACCCAGGCGGCGAGGACGAAGACGAGGACGAGCGTGAGGACGAAGGCTGCAGGATGGGCATGGCATGAGCGGTCCAGTGATTACCGTCGAGCAGCTACGCCAGGCAGTAGACTCGTTTAAGCTGGCCCACGGCGGGCGATTCCCGACCATGAACGATGGGCTGGCACTGTTCGGCCTACGCTGGGGCACGATCGACACTCGTCTGCGCGAAGGCTTTCAAGGACTGCCAGGCGGCACTTCGCTCAGCAAATGGCTAGACGAGATCTATCCAGACGAGCGCTTCGTCAGCTCGCTCACAAGCGCCAACATGCATGCATGGGTGTTGGCTCACCGTGCCGCAAACAGCGGCACCTTCCCACACATTGGCTCTGGCACGATCGCCGGCGCAAAGCGCACGTGGCAAAGCGTACACGAGGCCCTGCGCGATAGAAATCTCCCATTCACGAAGTGCAAGTCGCTTTCTGAATGGCTCGATGATCAGTTTCCGCTCGATCGGAAGAAGAAAGCCACCCTGATCACATCTGACCTGCTTGTCGATGCAGTGCAAGCCTACCGAGCGGAAAATGATGGCGCTTTCCCATTCCGCGAATCGGGAAAGGTCGCTGGTTTAAACCTGACCTGGACTCAACTGGACAACGCTCTTCGCCAAGGCGGGAAAAGCTTGGCCAAATGGTTGCAGAAGCGCTATCCGGAATACGTCGAGGTATCAGAGCAGCGCCTGCAGGTTTGGGTCGAGGAATTCGCCAGCCGAAACGCACGCCAGCTTCCCGCATCGCGATCCGGGGAAATTCTTGGTACCGACTGGTCATGGCTGCAGGTCGACCGCGCCTTTCGGAGCGGCGCATGGCGCTGGACGAAGGCCGACAGCTTATCGGACTGGTTAGACACGGCCTATCGAGACGAGCGTATCCTGACGCCTGACGCCGTGCGGGCGTGGGTAACAGCGCACCTGGCCTGGCGCGGCTCATTCCCGTCGAAGGAAAGCGAAGAGCCAGTAGGGCAGAAAAGCGCCTGGACATGGCGGCGGGTGGACAAGGCTATGTTAGCCGGTAGCTTCGGCTGGGAGGAGAAGTGCTCATTGGGAGCGTGGCTCGATCGGCAGTATTCGGACGATCGGATTCTTTCGCCTCGCACCCTCCATGCCTGGGTAATGACCTACGTGACCATTCACCAGCACTACCCTACGCGGCACAGCCTTGAGCCGGCTTCACTTGGGGCGCACTGGAACTGGTTTGAGGTCGATAAAGCACTGCGGCGCGAATCGGCAGGCTGGCAGGGCCGCACTACCTTGGCCGAGTGGATCGAGGCCAATGTCGTGCCGAGCGCGCAGCGGGATACGCATTGTGTTGACGAAGACGTCGAGCGGATGGAGGCACTGGCGCCTGGAGCGTGACTGTGGGCCGGGCCGCTGGCGTTTGACAGGCGGTCCGGTTTCTACTATCGTTCTGCCATCCATAGAGCGATCCGTGGTCGGGCGTGCTGAGCCCTGGTAATGAGCGCCGTGATCAGTTGCCTACCACCGAGTGGCATCGCAGTGAATACCTTGTTTTATCCTAGTCGGGGCAACCCGCGTTACCCAACCTTGCGCTGTCAAGTTGTGTAATCGCTCATCTCGGTCCGAGATTATCGGACGGCTTGGCAGTGCATATTGGAGCGCATTATGCCTGCAGACAAAGACATCATTTATACCGCCGCGACCCACGTCCAGGACACACTGGAAAAGATGGGCAAAAAGCTTGGGCCATCGCATGCCCACGAGCTGACCGCGGCGTACATGGGGTTCAACTCAAAAAAAGCCCTCATCGATAGTGGCGAGTATGACCTGAACGATCCAGAACTCGTGCTGAATCTCGACCCTGATCTTCCGAAGCTGGAGGAAAAGGTGCGAAAGCTGCGTCCGGATCTTTTGCAGAAGTTTACGATCCCCGGACTCGGCCGCGTGATTAACACTGGCCTTACGCCACCCTGCGAGTGCTGTGGGTACCGCCTGGGCGCGGTTGTGCCGATTACTGGTCGGAGGCATGGCAGTGTCGACGGCTGGGTGTGCATGCACTGTGTCGACCGGGAGGAGGACACGTACGGCACCTGCCACTATTGCGGAGAAGGGGTCGTGTACCGTGCTCAAACGCTAAACCGTGACGGCGAATGCCCTGAGCATGCTGGCGAGTCGAACATGGATCCCGAAGAGGAAGAAGGCTGGAACAGCTTGGCTGAATACTGGCTCAATCACTAAGCACGTAGAAAAAAGGCCACATCGCTGTGGCCTTTTTTCCTGCCAATGCTCGGCCGGCTCTCTTTGGTTATCGCAATCAACCGCAGTTCCCTGGCGCCACAATCACCGGTATGACAAGAACATCATCTAGCGAGTCGATCCCAAACTGAGGCATCTGGTCACGGCCGGTCTCCAGCCAATAGGCGTTCACTCCCAAAGCATCTGCGATGGAGGGAGTATGGCCGCTAGTTTGACCTTTCCCGGATTCTAAGCCGGAAATAACAGGCTGGGAAATGTTGGCCTTCTTTGCCAGCTCGCTTTGTGAGATCCCAAGAACAGAACGCATATAACGAATGCGTTCGCCGAGGGTTTTCAAGACAGGGGCATTAGGCGGCCTGAGGCTTGCCTGAGGCCTGTTCGATGATGTACTTGCTGTCATAGGTCAGTTCGCAGAGTCGGGAATGACCGTATTGTCCTGCTTTTTCCGCCTCATCGGGCGCGCTTATCGATTCGCCTGAGGATCGTTCGCCCGTTTCGGGCAGCCGCTGCCGCAACCGCCCGCGCGCAGGGCACGCCTACTTCTTCAGGAACTCGCGGACCTTCTCCGCGCTATTGCCGACGGCATCGACTGCACGCTGCAGCTCCTCCTCCGTCACGCCCAGGGCCTCGACCCAGTATTTAACCTCGTGGGACTCGCTCATGGCGATGCGTGCGCGGTCCTGGGCGCCGCGGTTATTCAGGTCGTCGGACATGGCCAGTCTCCAGAGTTGATTTAGCCGCAAGCATGCACCTTCTCGCGCACCTACTCAGTTAGATCGCGCACATGCGCGGCATCAGCTCGCCCGCTGCCGCCGGTCGCCATCGTGCAACCACGCCCGGCCGAGCTTCCTACACTGGCGCCTACACAAACGTATGGCCCAAAACACACAAACAAGGGCCCAAAAACACACAAACAGGCCCAGCAATGAAGATCGAAACCATCCAGTTCCAGCCGCGCGCCGCGGCAGCGCCGCCAGACGACCTGGCGGTGAAGCTTGCGGCCGCTGAGGAGGCGATCTACAGGCTCTACAAGGAAGGCAGACCAGTCTATTACGGCTACAGCGGGGGCAAAGATTCAGCAGTGATCACCGACATCGGATTGCGCGCAGCGCGCCGGGTTAAAGATGAGGGCGGGCACCCGATCTCGGTGGTTGGCACCTCTCACACTCAGGTCGAAAATCCGGAAATCTTCGCGCACTACACGAGCGAGCTGAACAAGATGGGCCGGTACGCGCGCAAGCACGGCCTGCTCCTGCAAACGGCCATCATCGAGCCTACCTTGGCCTCGACCTGGCAGCTGAAGATCCTCTCCGGCCGCGGCATCCCGAGCTTCGCCGGCGGCAAAAGCGACTGCACCACCGATCTCAAAATTTCTCCAGCAATTCGGTTCCGGAAGAACCTGTTCACGACCTGGATGCAGCAAGGGTTGCCTGAGCCCGTGACCGTCCTTGGCGTCCGCCGAGAGGAATCCGTCATCCGAGCGAACCGCATGAAGGAGCGCGGCGACAGCGCCATCGACCCGGTCCGGAATAAGGACGGCGATTTGGTGCTGGCGCCCATTGCCGACTGGTCGGAACTGGACGTGTTCGAGCACCTGGGGAACATCACGAACGGGCTCTCCGAATCGTATTCGGATATGAAGGAGACCGACAGAATTTACGCACACAGCGCGGGCACGAGCTGCTCGGTCGTGGCCATGGACACGCACGAAGCGCGCAAGAGCCCTGGTTGTGGAGCACGCCACGGGTGCTGGACATGTCAAAAAGCCGAGGACAAAAGCCTGGAGGCGATGATCGCCTACGATGCCCGTTATGCGTACGCACAGGGACTGAACAAGCTGAACAAGCTGATCCGCGCGACCCGGTATGACTGGTCGCTGCGCCACTGGGTCGGGCGCACGATCAAGGGCGGTTTTTTGGAAGTTAAGCCGGACACGTACCATCCGAAGTTCATCCGCGACCTGACCCGCTACATGCTCCAGCTCGACTACGATGAAGGCGTGCGCGCCCGGCGCGCCGGCGAGCCGCGCAAGTTCACGATCCTTTCGACGGAGATGATGATCGCGGTCGATGCGATGCAGTCTCTGAACGGAGTAGCAAAACCCTTCCAGATCTGGGCCGACCATCGGGACATCCATCAGCGAAAGATCCGCTACGACATCCCTGACGTACCCACCACGCCCGCGCAACCCATGCCGAAGGCGAAGTACCTCTACGTGGGTGCCGACTGGGACGACGGCGGTAACTCGAACTGGACGGGCCTGCGCAGCGACTACATCGAAGGCATCGTCGGCGAGAGCGGCTGCCTGCCGCCCCTGAAGGAGCTCAAGGACGGCCGCCAGGTCTGGGAGGTGAATCACGAGCAGGAATTCGGCATCGATTCCGAGGCGGCCATGATGCTTGAAGACTTCGAGCTCGAACACCTCCTGGAGAAGTACGACCACGGCTGCGTGGCCGGGGGAATTGGATATGGCTACAAGCATTACGCCCAGCTAGGAGTGCTTACCCTGTCCCATGCACAGCTGGCGAAGCACGACGAGGTTTTGCGCCGCACGGCCTACAAAGATCGCCTGAGCCTGACGCTGGATTACTCCATCGACGACCTGCTTGCGCGCGCAGTGGCCTTCGAGGATCTGCCAGTAGAGGCGCAGATAGCCTGGCGCCCGTCAAAGAAGGAAGAAGCCGAGGCGGCGCCGGCCGACCCGAGCCAGCTCGTGGCCGAGCGCGCTCCCGCGGTGCCGGTTGCCGCCGAGGCCCCGGACGTGGAGGATGCGCTCCTGGACAATGAACTGATTGACAACGACGAGCCTCAGCTGCGGCTGGCACTATAGTTCGCAAATACAACATTTACGCTGGGTAGCTATACGACGTAACATCATTAAGGCATAATCGGCCGGTTATTTCATAGCCGGGCGCGTGCCTGGCACCACTAGCCAGGAGCGAACGTGCACGACGGAGATACCCTTTGGAAGAAGCTGCTTGATCAGATCGACAGCCGGGGATGGGGCTGGCAGGTTGTCGGGCCAGATCAGGGTGACGATGAAAATGAGCCGTTCCCACATTATTGCTACACCGTCGGCTTGGTGTCGAAAGGTCTCCCTGACCTTATCATCGTAGGCCTGGACATTCGGACGTCGATTGCTGTTGGCGACGAACTGATCACTCGCGCAATGGCGAACGTGATCGTCGGCCAGGCTGTTCCAGCCGTAAGCGGCTTCAAGCCTTTCGACCTCAACAAGGAACTGCTCGACGTGTTCAAAGGCTCGCGTGCCATGCTGGTCGACGTGCCCCCGGTCGAGGCAGCCAAGCGCAGTCTCTTCGCACACGACTACGCGGCTGCCGTCGACAAGGCGCCCGATCTGATCCAGCTTGTTTGGCCCGATCGCAATGGCCGCCTACCCTTCGAGGAAGGCGCCGAGCCAGGCTTTTCTGAAGAACAGCCCGTTCTCAAATGCGTCTCCCCTTCCATCCACGAGCCAGCCTATTCCCCTGCAATGCAATGAACACCCCAGTTAGGCTCGAATGCGTGCGCGTACACGGTCTGTGGCTGCCATGCGAGTATGAAACCCTGCACGACAAGGTTATCATTCGATGTCTCGGTGACATCGAGCGCGTGTGCCTGGATCTCCCCCGCCGCTGGCTGCCTTTGGACGAGGCACTGCGGCAGTATTTCGACGCGGTACCGCAGTCGCGCAAGATGGTTGCCCTGGTGCCGCGCGATGGCGTGAGCAGTGACCGATGGACGTGTCGTCAGGCGCTCAAGCGCGACCTGGTAGCCGAAACCGAAGAATCAATGGAATGCGCTGTAGCCTGAGGCTTGGCGGTTCAAACCCGAGGATCTATGACCGACCCAACTCCGTTTATCGCCGAAGAAGCAACTCCCCAGAACTCGCGAGCGCTGGCACGTAAAATCGCGACGGAGATGGTGCAGAATCACGAAGTCCCGAACTCAGAAAATGTACGCAGGCGCATCGCGGAGGTTACTGGAGGGAGGATCAAGCCTTCAGCATTGACCATCCAGACCGAGATCAAAGCCTGGTATGCCGAGGAGTTTTGGCCCACGTACCATGCCATGGGGAGCCTGCCGGCAGATTCTGCCATCCCGGCCGAGGTGCGCAGCCTCTTCCAGGCCTCGTTCCAGACCATGGTCGTCCAGCTCTTCGCCGCGGCCAAAGCCGGCTTCCAGTCCGAGCGTGAAGACTTCCAGCGCCAGATCGACGAAGCAGATAAGGTAGTGCGCGACCTGCAGCGCACGGTCAGCGAACACGAGTTGCGCGCGGCCGAGGCACAGGAACGCTACCAAGCCGAGGCGCACGAACATGCTCTCGCGAAGGAGCGCCTCGAAGCACTGGCAGGCGAGGTGCGCGACCTGAACACCAAGCTGCATGCAGCGCACGAGCAGCAAGCCGCCCACGAGGCCGAGCTGAAGGAAGTGCGGCAGTCCGAGCGTGCGCGCGCCGACACGCAGATCGAGGAGGCTTTTAAGGAAGGTCGACGCCTGCTTCAGGAAGTAGACAACCTGCGCCAGAACGTACGGAGCAAGGACGTCTCGATCGACGCTCTGCAGGGCGAGAACCGCCGCCTGGTGCTGGAGCACGCCAAGTCGGCCGCGGAGACCAATGCCCTGCAGACCGAGCTGGCGAGCGTTCGCGCGGCCCACGCTAAGGAAGTCGAGCGCATGACGGCCGCGCTGCGCGCTGCGCAGGCTGGCGCAGCCCAGGGCGAGCGGATGAAGCCGACAGTTCGCCCGACCGTCAGGAAGGCCGCAACAGCCGGCGCCCCGGCGGGCCGAGTGCGCCGCTCACTGCACAAGCCGACACGGCCATAGGCTGAACCTGGTGCAGCCCCGTTTGCAGCCATTCGGCTGCTGCGCAAGCGTGCGGGGTGCACACTCGGTTGAAGGTATCGTGTCTCCAACGGTCGGCAGCGGGTCGACCTCTGAGAGCGTGGAGGCTATATGACAAAAGGAAGCAGCGGTAGCGGTGGGGCGGGAAAGGGAAGCGGCGCAGGCAGCTCTCCCGGCAGCGGCGCGAAAGGTGGTGCCGGCGGCGGTAAGGGCTCTGGTGCACCTGGAGGTTGGCCGAGCACTACTGGCAACCCGTCCGGTGGTGGCCGCGCAAATGCCCCGGCCAAGAAATAGAGTCTAGCGTATCAAATGGGGTCGGCCAGCTTTGGTCCCTGGCTGCGCACGTTCCCGACAGCACGGTCGACCTCATACCACTCGAACTTGTCTGGCCCCAGCGCCAGCGATCGCAGCAGCTCCTCGGCCGCGGCGACGTCTGTCTTGGGATTGAGCCAGATCGCTGCGTCCTCGGCACTCAGCACCACGGGGCGCCGGTCGTGAACGTCGACCATGCCGCCTTGGGCGTCGGCTGTGACGATCGTGAAGCCGTTCGATGCCTTGTGCTCGGTCGCAGGCGCGAAGTTCGCCAGGGCGGCCATGTACAGCGGGCCCCGATCGGTACGGTGGATGTGCCAGGGCTGTTTCGTACCCTTCTCTCCGGTCCACTCGTACCAGCCCTGAGCGGGAACCACGGCGCGACCGCTTTTAAGCAACGGCTTCCAGTAACTGCCGGCGATCTTCTCCAGCCTCGTGTTGATCGCCATGGGCACCTTGCCCGACGCTTCGGCCCACGCTGACCGGTAGCCCCAGTGCAGGTCATCCACCAGGAGCAGGTCTTCCTCCGCGTGGAGGATCGGGCGGTAGGTGCCAGGCGCGACATTGAAGCTGTCCGTCGCCGAGGAACGATTTAATAGCTCGCCTGCCCACTCGAAATCTCGAATGAGACGGGCAATCTGGGACTGGTCGAAGCGGCCGCACATGCGCACATCATATCGAAGAGCCTGGCTGTGGCGCGCACGGGGCCTTTTTGCAACCACGGCGCCCCCCGGCAGGCATACTGAGACCCTGAACAACACCACCGCATAACATGCAGGCGCAATCGACAAACCCATCGTTCCAGGCAAAGCCTGAGCTCATGACCGACGAAAAAGCTAAGGAGCTGCGCCGCCATAGTGGCGCCCGTGACGTCGGCTATGGCTGGCTGCGCATCGCACGGCCCGAGTCCTTCCCCGACCGAGTTCTCCTCGTTAGCGCACTGGCACCGGTGTCGGTGGCCTTCCCACATGGCTCGGGCGACCTCGATCAGCGACGCGCGTCTCTCTCGGCCAGCATCTACGCATCCAGAAACCCGCAGCAAACCTGCGAGGACGTGACTGAAGTCGCCGAGTGCGACGAAGCGCTCGCCCCAACCGCATCGTAAAGGACTACGAAATGAGCAGATACCGCAGCTACGGCAATGCCCGTGGCGCTCGCACCTACCTGTCGAGCCGCGAAGAATTCACTATGAGCGAGCCGGAGAAGAATGAAGCCTTCGAGCGTCGGCGGAAGGCGGCGGCCGCGGCGGCCGCGGCTGCGGCCAGGGCTCCCCGAGTTGCCGAGACCAGCCTCAGCAAGCCGATGTGGCCGTCGCCGATGTCCATCATGCGCTTCGAGATGCAGGGCACGCCGATCCCGCCGCCGCCTGAGGGCTACACAGGGCCGATACCCGAAAAATACGCCGACCATATCGCGTGGCCAGCAGCACAGAAAGTGACGATCGGAGCCGAAGAAGAAGAGGAACAGGAGGAGGCCGACGCCCCGAGGATGTAACCGCCTTACTCGCCCCGATTTTCTTGATCATCTCCGCCTGGCTTCATTCGAGGCCCTGCGGAGAGTTCGGGCAAAGTCACTTGCTCCAACAAGCATGGCTCGCGCGCCAGGTCAGCGCGAAACGCCTGCAGCACCAGCGTCAGCCCGCCACCCACTACCGAATCCCCGAACGCCCGCTGCAGCTGGTCGGCGCGCAGCACCATGGCGCGCAGGCGCTGTATTTCCCACAGCGCCGTATAGAGGTCGTCGGAACGTTGGTCGCCTGGCCGGCGGGGATTGCGCTGCTGGATCTCCTGCAGCGCTTGTCTGGTCAGCGGGTCTTTGAATCGCTTCATGCGCCCATGATAGCCGAAGCCTGGGCGCCAGAATGGCAGGTCAGGAGCGCTGGCGCTGCTCCTCGCCCTCGCCGTCCTCCTCCACTTCGCCCTCGCTGGCCGGGCCGTGGATGTCTTCAAGAAGCTTGGCCGCCTCGCCCACGACACGAATACCTCGCACCAGGGCCTGCTTATCCAGCACGTTCCCATAGCGCATCAGGATCTCCTGGTGCGACGAGGAGACGTTCTCGATCGCGGCAAGGATGCGAATCGGGGAGACCGTGGCCGGGATGATGCCGCGCCCTTCCTGGATGGCCAGCGCGCGATCGAGCAGCGCCCTGGCAGACCCCAGCACTGCCTTGTCGGCGTTGGCTTGCTCCAGCTTGGGCAGGATCTCGACCAGCATCCCAACCAGATCCTTGTGCATATCCACGACCAGCTTGTTCGCCTGCACCTGGTCGCGCATCTCTCGCCCTTCCTCGACGACCAGGCTGGCCAGGACGCCCGGATTGTCGGCCTGTGCTCCTGCAGCCGCCACTACCTCCGGCGGGAGTGCCCCGCGCAGCGTCGCAGTGACTTCGTCCAGCTCCTGCTCGGCGCTTTTCTGGGCGAGCTCGCCGGCTACCGACACCAGGCACAGACGGTGCTGGCCGGCGCCAGCTGCGCGCTCTCGCTCGAAGCCTGCAATCAAGCTTTCGATCAGCGCCGCATCTATCGACCGGGAGAAATCGGCTTGACCTGCCTGGGCGAGGCCTGCCGCGATAAAGGCAGCAAGATCGGCTTTGCAATTGGTGCTGCTCGACTGGGAGGAGATCGTCATAGCATTTTGCGAGAAAAATAGTGATACACGGAAACATACCGCAGTTACAGCTGGTTGAGGGTGCAACCACGCCGAGGAGGGTTCTCTACACTGGATTATCCAGTGGCCGCCGGCCAACTTTGAAGATCACCGTGGCACGCCTGCCACAAGAAAGGAACCCATGAAACTTGTCGCCCTCACTCCCGATATGCAGGCCCAGCTGAGTGCCCTGCTCGAAGAGGCGCGCCCTGACCAGATGTGGTTGGAGGCGCCCGCCCTGGCCGAGCTCAAGGCTTCGCTGAACGGTCCCGGCTTCGTGCCAAGGGTTTACGTCGGCATTCAAGGCGGCCTTATTCAGGGCGCCACTGGTAACTGCGCAATGCAGCTCGTGGGCGGGGACTATGACACCGATGGCGCGGCCGAGCATGAGCAGCGCTTCCTGCGCCCCTTCCAGAGCACGGCCGTGATCGTCGAGCATACGGTTGTCAACGATCCTGAAGTGTGCACCGCCCTTCTTGCCGACGCCCTGGCTGAGGCAGAAACAGACGAGGAACAGCCGTCGGACGGCATGACGCAATGAACTACTCGAACCCTCTTCTCACCAAACTGGCGAAGGGATATATCGCCTGGCGAGGCCGCTGTGTCGAACACTTCAGCTTCAGCGACCCGATCGAGGAGCAGGACGCTGCGCGCGACCTGGCCACCCACTGCGAAATGCTCGAAGCGAAAGGCTTCCCAGTTACCGATCACACCTGCCGAAACCGGGCGCTCTATGAGCAAGCCCCAGCAGGCACGCCGTGGCTCAGTACCATGACTTCCTACTACGCGGTCTTCGCCGACGAGTCCGGCCGGGCCAGCCGCTGCATCATCCGGCTCGAAGACAATGCTGCTGTCGCTGTCGGCGTGGATAACGGGCAGCTCGTGATGGATTACGGCTACGAGACGGAAGCGGCGCTCGGCACGGTAAATCTGTTCTACGCGCTCCAGGACGAAGGGCTTTCCTCCGTCGGCACCGACAACAGCAACTATGAGCCGTTGATCGCGCTCTTCACCCAGGTCGGCCTCACGCCCCAGCTGGTCGATGCCGTACTGGCTGCACCTGTGCCTGGTCAGCCCGACGCTGCGCCAGCGCAGACACCTACCTGATCGAACATCCCGATCGCAACCACCCGGCGCCGAGGCTTGGCGCCCGAACCTCTCCTCGAACAATCATGACGAATCTGACGAACCCTTCCGCCGTGCAGCTGGCGGCCAGCGTAGTGATCTTCTCCGCACATCAGGCGACGCAGTCCGGCGATGGTGCCGGCTTCTGGTCGAACAGCGAAGGCTGGACGGGCCTGGAAAGCGCCACGCTCTTCACCCTTGAAGAAAGCCGCACGTTCGGCCTGCCCTTCGGCGCAGCGCGCGACGCCACCTGGCTTGCCGGCGCCGACGCGGCGCGCACTGCCCTTGAAGCGCTGATCAAGCAGGAACTGATCAACGACGGCTTCGACGTGGCCCAGGCGCCGGACGGCCGCTGGTACTGGGCGGACGAACAAGACCGGGACGAGGTCACTGCCGGCGAATTCTCGACCGAGGGCCTGGCGTGGCGCGATCTGGCGAGAGCACGAAGCCACGTGCTGGAAGAAGCCGACCTCGACGCCACGGGCGCCTTCCTCACCACATCATCGAGCCGCGAGCTGGCGCTGCAGCACCAGCACCGCGGCGCCGACTCGATCACCACCATCCACACGGCGACGCGCGACGATAGCGAGTACGAGCTGCGTGTGTGTGGTGCTGGTGAAGCTGCCTACTGCGAATGGATCGACCAGATCGGCGACACGGTGGGCGACGTGTTCTTGCAGATCGACTTCGCAGACATTGAGGCCACCTTGGCGCCGGCCGAACGCCAAGCGCCTCGGTAAGGCGATTTACGGGAGGCGCCCGCCCTGGGTGCCGATCAGCAGCAAACGCGGTTGCGCCCCTGCTCCTTGGCCCTGTATAGGGCCGCATCTGCGGCCGCCATCAACGTCCCGCCATCGCCGCCCGGCGCCAGGCTCGCGACCCCGAACGAACCGGTCACGTGCGGCAGCGGCAATCGCATGTCCGAGAACACGATCGCGGCGCGCAGGCGCTCGCATAGACGCTCGGCCACCACCACCGCCAGATCTTCGGGCGTATCAGGCAGCAGCGCCATCATCTCCTCGCCGCCGTAGCGCACCGCAAAGTCGGAAGGCCTCAGCGCGGTGCGCAGCACGCAGGCGGCTGCGGCCAGCGCACCGTCGCCCGCCATGTGCCCGTGGGTGTCGTTGAAGCGCTTGAAGTGATCGAGGTCGATCATCACCAGCGATAGCGGACGGCCATCATGCGCGGCGCGCGAGACGAGCTTGGGGAGCATGTCGTTCAACCACGCGCGGTTATAGAGCCCGGTCAGGCCGTCGTTAAGCGAAAGCTGACGGTAGAACTCGCCCACCTTCTGGCGGCGCCGCAGGAGGGCGTTTGCCGCGCGGATGCGGAACGACAGCAGGCGGAGCAGATTGCGCGCAAGGACATTGGAGCGCTCGATTAGCGTCCACACCGTGGCAGCCTCGATCACCAGCAGTTCGCTGTCTTCCAGCGCCGTCATCGCAGCCTGCTCGGCCGCTTCGTCGAGAACAGCCTGCTCGCCCGCGCTTTCACCTGGAAGGACGCGCCTGGTGCTGCTCTCGTCGCCGGCATCGGTCTCGGGAGCGATCTCCAGCAGGCCGGACAGCACGATATACACCCTCGCCTGACCCAGACTGTTGATACGTTCCCCCTGCGCCACTCGCACCACCGCACAGTCCGCCAGGATGGCGGCCACGGCCGGGTCAGCTTCGTCATGGAACAACTGCAGGTCGCGGACGGTAATGCGGCTGGCGCCGAAAGTGCTGATCTGTTCCAAGTGAAGCCTCTTGCGAATCGTCGAGTGGCAGCGCGGGCCACGCCGAATATTGCCCAAACGAAATAATGGCTGAGATTATTCGTGTTGAGTGCAACACTGTTCCCGTTTGACCACGCAGTTCAGGCAGCTCAACGGCAGCGGCCGCACTCAGCGTCTTCGTCCGGGTTCATGGCAACGTCGCCCAGTCCGAGCTGCTCACACGCAGCAGTCCACTCCATCCGGTCTTGGTCAGTGACCTGGTCCCAGTAGATGTCGTCCGGGGTCAGCCCGCATGCACCCCACCCTTCGCTCCGGATCATTTCTGCGAGCGCCCAGCTCGGGGACAGCGCCGCCACACCGCGATGCTCGGGCCGGTACATGCCGGGGGCCAGCAGCTTGAACCAGCCTGGCGGGCGCGCCACCACCTGGAAGTAGTCGACCTGATAGGTAGCCTCGGCCGAGTTGACCGCGACCGAGGGTTGGAAAGGAATCTGCGTTGTCCAGCCGGCGCGCCTAAGAACATCCACACCCACCAGCACCGCCGAGGGCATGGCCAGGCGAAGAGCAGCTTCCCAGTCAGGCTCGCGCGAGAGCACCATGTTAGCGAAAACGTCGCTGTGGCCGCCTAACCCGGCGACCAGCCCGCGCTTCTTCCAAAGGTACAGGTAGTGGGAAGCGGTCTTCGATGACCACTGGAAACGGACGGTCAGGTCGGTACCGCGGAAGACGGCCGGCAGCGCCCCGAGTCGCTCGTAGGCTGAAACAGTGCGTCTCACGGTGCCGGCGCCTCTGCCGAGGGCTCAGGATCTGCATCGACGTCGATTGCGGCGTTGCGCTGGTTGGCCAGCAGCTGCATCCCGTGCACGCCTCGATCCAGCGCCACCACGGACGCCTCGATCATGGCCAGCACCTTCTCGTCCGTCAGAGGCCACGAGGGCGGCAGCCAGCGCTGCAGGTCCGCCTTTACCTTGCCGGCGGAGCCCAGGAGCTCCTGGCGGCGCCCAGCAGCCTTCTCCAGCCAGTTCTCGGGCGTCTCATTTGGGTACGTGGCCAGGCGTACCGCCAGGTCTTCGTCCGTGCACACCTGCGCTTCGCCGCGCTCGGCCAGCCAGTACAGGTCGAACACGTCCCGCGGCTTCAAATACGGCCGCGCGGCCACCGCGAACACCTTGTCGACGAAGATCTCTCGCAACTCCAGCGTGGGCACGAACGCCTGCGCGCCGGCAGCGCGGCCGACGATCAGCCGGACTGGGCGCACCTCGGTGGCCAGCGGCTTGAGCGCCTCGGCCGGCGTCTTCCACAGCTCCACTTTCACGCGCACCGACCCCAGTACGCCCTCGCCGCTGACGGCGATGTCGAACACATGGGGATTGCGACCATCCTTGGCCGGGGTGACGGTCAGGCCCATGTCTTCCGGCAGCCAGGGAGTGCCCGCCAGGCGCGACTGAATCGACGCGCCGATCGAGTTGAGCTTGAGGGAATCCTCGACTAGGAAGTCGAGATCCTCCGAAAACCGAGGGCTGCCGTGTACAAGATGCAGGCTGGTACCGCCCTGGAAGATCAGTTCGCCTGGCGCCCAGCGGCGTGACGCCATGAGCGCCTCCAGAACGGCTACATGCAATGCTTGCCGCAGATCGAATGCCTCCGCGGGCTTGAGTTGTCGCTTTCCCATACATCCTCCGATCTTTAGGAGTTTATCTAAAGTTCTTTAGATAAACTAGGAATTATTTGCGCGGCGGTTGCGCGTATGTTGGGAGGCTAGAGTAGCGCCCGCACGTGATCAGATTGGCCGATAGTTCGCCGTCTCGCTGTCCGGAATCAGCCACTCCGGAAGACCGGCGCGCATGCATGCCGCGATCGAGGCGTAACCACCTGGCTCGTCCGGAACCACTGGCACCAGAGTGACCCCTGCTGGACGACCGCCTTCCCAACCAGCCATGTGCTGCTCGGCGTCCTCGATCGTCGGGAACGTGGTCGCGCAGGGCTGGTCGGCCGGGTCGAGCTTCGACCAGAAGCCCAGGCCCATGCAGCTGCCGATATAGACGCCTTCTGCGTCGGTGAAGATGACGAATGCCATTGCCTACAGTCCTTTCATTGCATCGTGAGTGCGAATTCTTCTTCCTCGGCAGCGGCCTCCGGGGCGCACTCATACTGGAAGTCCTCGGCCGCGCGCGGCGCGTTGACGTCTCGGAAGCCGAGACGGACGGCTGGATAATTTGTCCCGGACTCCTTGAAGGTTCCGGCCTCGATGTGCGAAAGCGTGACATCCTGGCTATCGAGGAATTCCTTGAACTGTGCGTGCGCCTTCGTCCGCCCTTCCAACCAGGTGGGCGACATGATGACCGAGAGCGCGCCGCCCGGCCGGACGAACTTGAGCATGTGCATTGTGTGGAAAATGTCCTGGTTCTTCGTCCAAGGGGGATTTGCCAGGACTGCATCAAAGGTGCCGATTTCTGCCGGCGTAACCGACAGGAAGTCGCGCTCGATGACGTCATACCCTTGCGCGCGCAGCTTGATTGCGTTGACGTTCCATGCCTCGATCGTAACGACCTCCGCGCCCAACTGCCGTGCTGCATTAGCTAGCCGACCATCGCCCGCGGATGGTTCGAGAATGCGTTTGCCACGGAGGGTGCCAAGCGCTTTCTCAAGCTCCTTGGCCGCCTCGATCGCTTCGGCCTCCGGCGTGGCGAAAAACTGGTGTTCCTGCTGGAAGTTGACGGTTTCACCGGCGACCAGGCGGCGGAGAACGTCGGCGCAGTCGATGCCGGCGTCGAAGACGAACTGCTTGCGGCCGGTCACGTAGCGACCGCCCGCCTTGCCCATCAGTCGGCTGATGTCGTCGTAGTGCGCCAGCTGCTGCTTCGGCAGCTGCAGCTTGCCGTCGACAACGGTCATAAGCGCCAGCTCCTTGGCGAGGGTGAGCAGCACCGGTGCTGGCACTGCTTTCTTGGCCGCTGGCGCGGTGCCGGCGCCGGCCCGGATCTCTTCGGCCTGGCCGACAAGGCGCTGGCGCAGGTCTTCCAGCTTCTCGGGCGAGATGGTGCCCACGTAGCGACTGCCAAGGATCGTCGAATACTTCATGTAGAGGCGGCCGTTGGGGATCACCTGCAGGTAATAGCGATCGCGGATCGTCGCTACGTCGTTGCCGTAGATCAGACCGCTCAAGCCGACATAGGCGATAAGCTCGTCGGTCACCGGCACGCGTGCAGAGTGGCCGGTGCGCCAGTCGGCTTCAAGAGGCAGGTCGACCCAGGTCGTGGAAGTGCTGCCGGCCAGCTCCAGGCCCTGCTGGGAGCCTTCCAGGTGAAGCGAGTCGACCAGGCGCGCGAGCTGCTCGTCGGGCATACGCTTGCAGTATTCCGGGTCGATGAACGAGATGTTGACATCCCAGCCGCCGCGCAGGAAGACGAGCGAGCGCATCTCGGCGAAATCGGGATCGTCGGCCAGGCCGTTGCTTTGGGTGCGCAGCGCGCGTTCGATGTCGGCGCCGGAGACGCCCTGCACGCCGGCCGCAGCGAAGTCCTCGGCGGATGCCGTCACGCGCGGCCAGGCGCCATGGTGGCTCTTGAACTCCTGGCACATGCCGAGAATGCTGTCCAGCGTCAGCCGGCGGTCTGGGGTGATGTAAGGGGTGGTTGGCATGGCGTCCTCTGTGAATAGGTCGCCGCCATATTGCCGAGTTGTCTCGGGCGTGGTTGCTCCGGTTTAGCCAGCTCGGGTTAGATCGATGTGACAAGGTTGGCCGTCGATCGCCCACGACAAGTTCGTGATCAGTGAGCGCAGTTCCATTTCGGACATAGGACTGCCGTCGCAGCGGTTGATGACGACCTGATAGCCGTCCACGCAGACCGGTTGCGAGTCCGGACCGCCAGTTTTCGCCTCCAGGCACACTCGGCCTGCGTACAGCGGATGCTTCTCGTCTTGTTTCAATGCCATTCCTTTTTAGATTAAGTTTTATCCGAGGCCTGGGTGCCCAGAGCAAGGTTCAAGGCTACAAACTCCTCAACCCCGATCTCTCCAAGGACGTAGCGCACCGCATTCTCCTCCGCTGCAGGGGATATTTTTCCGCCTTCCAGGACCACCGTTGCCCGTGACGCCCTCACAGCGTCATCGCGATCGCGCAGCTGCGCCGTGATGGCGTACTGGCGCGCGTGTTCGAGAAGGTCAGACAGCTGCGCTGAGCCTTTGACGTAGCGCTCCAGCAAGGCCATGTGCTCTGCATCTGGATGCATCCCTTCCTGCGCGAAGTTAGCAAGCATTGCCCCTACGCGCCGGCGGCGCTCGTCTTCAGCGGTCGGCCTGGCACTATGTCCTTGATCGCCTACTTGTTCGCTCACACTTCGCTCCCTATTCATTCTTTTGCATATCGTTGGACTAGCCGCTCATCTTTTAGCTGTATAGCGAACGATTTCTTACGCGCTCTCAGTAAGCTTGCAGACCTTCGTATTTCTCGCCCTGGCGCAGCAAGCGCCACCCTTTGTCACTACGATCCCATACTGCCTTGCCTTCCGTCAGGGTCCTGAACTCCTTAAGCACCTTCTTATTAATCGCCAGGTTCCCGTTGTCGTTCTGATAAACAAAGGCTTCGCCGAACTTCTCGCTGATGCGGTACACAACGGCCCCTTGCTCCAAATATGTTGCCGCCGTGAGCTCGGCAAGCATCCAGTCAGCAACGTCTTTCGCAGTAGTCATTCTTGAATCCCTGTATGGGGGCTTTGGCGCCCGGTGCAGCAATGATAACCCGGCCGGCATTCGTGCCGCCCAGCCTTGCTGTCGACTGCGAGAGCAGGCCTGGTGCCTGCCGCTGTTACTGCAACCACGCCCCTCGCGAGCTGGTGTAATCGGCGCATTCAACGCTAACCCAAGCACTATGTCCATCTTCAGCACTCGCCCTCGGGCACCTCGATCCGCGCACGCAAGTTCTCCGGCCAACGCTCCCTACCAGGAGGGCGCATGAAGCGCGACCTGGAATCCGCCCTGGCCCGGCCAGCCCAGGCGCTCGCCGCGATTGCCGAAGCCGACCGGGCGTCAAATCTGTCGACGCGCGCAACGCAGCATCGCTCCAACATCATCAAGCTCATCGACGAGGTTGGCCGGCGCCACAGTCGCCATACGGTCTTTCGTGACTTCGTCACCATGAGTGCGGTGGCCCTGAGTAAGGCCGACCTTCGCCAGGCCGAGGCCCGCGAGGAGCTCTACATGCAGACGGTAGCCAAGTACAGTCGCGACGAAGCTACCTCGATTGCTCATATGTTCGGCGAGCTGCAGGAAGGTCTGCACGTGGCGCCGCGGGACATCCTGGGCGAGATCTTCATGCAGCTGGAGATCGGTAACAGCCGGATGGGCCAGTTCTTCACGCCACACCACATCTGTGAGCTCATGGCCTCTCTCACCATCTCCAACGACATCGAGGCCAAGGTAGCCAAGCATGGCTTCGTCACCGTCCATGAACCGGCATCCGGCTCGGGCGCCACGGTCATTGCGATGATGCTGGCCATGCAGGATCGAGGGCTGAACTACCAGCGCCATGTCCACGTGACCGCGATCGACCTGGACTTTACGGCCGCGATGATGGCGTATGTGCAGCTCTCCCTGATGCATGTGCCGGCCACAATCGTCCACGGCAATACTCTCTCCCTGGAAAAATACTCGCAGTGGTACACGCCGGCCCACATCCTGGATGGCTGGAACTCGCGCTTATCCCATGCGCGCGCGGAGCGCGCGGCCGAGCGCATGCTCGCCGGCGAGGAAGGCGAGGCCCAAGCCGAGGACGACAACGAGCCCGACGCGCCACGCGCGGCCTGATCGCCACGGCGGCGTGGTTGCAAGGACAGCCGATGCCCGTGCCGCCTACTATCGCCCCATCAGAAACCTGCCCGAGCCCACCATGAACGACCGCGTTTTCCCTGTCCAGCTGCTCACCCGCCACTTCGGCGCCGAGATCCCGCCCGTTGCTGTGACACCCGAGATCAACGACCTCCTCGCGCGAAATTCCGTTGTGGCTGTAGGGGTGAGCGGGGGCAAGGATTCGGACGCCTGCGCTATCGCTGTGAACAAGCACCTGAACGCCATCGGCCACACCGGGCCGCGCATCCTGGTGCATTCTGACCTGGGGCGCATCGAATGGGCTGAAAGCCTGCCGCAGTGCGAGCGCCTGGCTGCGCACCTTGGCTGGGAGCTGCTCGTCGTGCGGCGCCAGGCCGGCGACATGATGGATCGTTGGCAGGGCCGCTGGCAGAACAACGTGGCGCGCTATATCGACCTCTCGTGCGTGAAGATGATCCTCCCATGGAGCACGCCTTCCATGAGATTTTGCACGTCCGAGCTCAAGGCCGCTGTAATCTCCAACGCGCTGAAAAAACGGTACCCAGGTCAGCACATCGTCAACGTGGCCGGCATCCGCCGCGAGGAGAGCGACAACCGGGCGAAGGCGCCGGTAGCGAAGGAAGACCCGCGCCTGAGGCGCAAAGGCCTGGAAGGCTACACCTGGAACGCGGTGATCGAATTCAACCTCGACCAGGTGCTCGGCACGATCGCATCCTCAGGCCTCAACCTGCACGAGGGCTACTCGAAGTACGGGATGTCGAGGATTTCGTGTGTGTACTGCATCATGAGCTCGGAAGCCGACCTGATGGCCTCGGCCGGCTGCGTGGACAACCACCAGGTCTATGTCGAACTGGTGGAGCTCGAAATTGCATCGACCTTCGGCTTCCAGGGCAACCGGTGGCTGGCCGACGTCGCGCCGCACCTGCTAACACCGGACCAGCGCCTGGCGGTCGTCGACGCCAAGGAGCGCGCTCTGCTGCGCCAGCGCGCCGAGGCAAGGATCCCGAAGCACCTCCTCTACACGAAAGGCTGGCCAACGGCAGCAATCTCTATGCAGGACGCGAACCTGCTTGCCGGCGTGCGCCGCGAGGTCGCCGACCTGCTGAACCTGAAAGTGGGCTACCTGACGGGCGACGAAGTGGCACATCGCTATGATGAATTGTTGCTGGAGAAGGCCCTGAAAGATGCTGCGAAGGCCGGCAAGACTGCTCGCCTGGCAAACCAGGACGAGCAAGAGGAGGACGACGACGAGGCACTGAACGAAATGACCTCTTGCCGCTGATCTGCCGTGATTTGATCGGCTAACGCGGCACGACGCCATATTTACGCTAAATCTCACCAAATGTAACCAAAGGATTGCTTTGGTTGAAATTGTGTGTCGCCACGGAGACAGTTAGTGGAATGTTTCGAGTTTATAGAACGCCTATTCCTTGATCGAAGTTGCCGTGACACGTAAAGTCACGTTTTGCCCAGCAGCAATATTTCTTCGGACGACTGAAGGCGGCTCGTCTAGCCAGGAATCATAGAATCAGGATTAGCAATGAGCACTCAGATCGACCTCGGAACGCAGCAAGAACCCGGTATCAACCTCATTGAGCACGCCCCCTGCGTGGCCGCGCTACTGACCTCCGCGCGCCAAGACGCTGCGCTGATGGACGCCTTGGCAGCAGCCGACAGCATGGCGATGTTTAGCCTCTTGCAGTCGGAATGGACGGGTGTTCTAGGTGCGGATCCTGAATTTGCAGAGCTGGTTGAAGCCGCTGATCCACACGTTTGCGATCTCGATACGCTGGCCGAGCTGATTGCGCTGGCGCCAACCAGCGCGATTCGCCAAGTGCTCCGCGAAACGGCTTACTGCCGCGAACAAATGGCAATCGCACTGGGTCTCGACCACACGCCTGCAGCTGGCCGCGCACAACTGGTACTAACCGGTGCGAATGCCGAGTGGGAAATCCTTCTCGGCGCCCATCCGGAGTTCTCGGCATGGCTGAACTTGTCCGATCGCTTCACCTGCTCCCGCGCGACGTTGATCGACGCAATGCTTTTCGCACCGACCTCGACGATCCGCCACGTGCTGCGCGAAACCTTCTGCTTCCGCGAGATCGCGGCGATGACCACCGCTCACGAACACGCTTAAAGTCCTGGATCCGGCCGGGCGCCTGCAGCCCCGGCCGGGATCGTTACTTGGGCGCTGCCGGAGCCTCAGTCACGTCCTCTTCTTCATCTGGCAAGGTCATCGACCACGGCACAGCTAAAGCGTTTGGGTCTGAAAAATAGGACGCATACTTCCGCGAAGCGCTTTCGTACTGCGGCCGATGGACCGCTTCGCGGTCGTCTTCCAAATTGGCGAAGTATGGTATTAGGGCAAGTGCCTTGATAATTTCTTCCTTGCCGAATTTAACGCCATTTGTTGTCGGCACGCGTTCAAGGAGCCAACCGACCAAGCGGTTAATCTCACTCCGCTCGGGCCGGCGACCGCAAAGGAAGTGCGTCAGGATTGATGCCGCAAGAAGCCTCGGCCCTTCACCCTCATATCCCCAGTCATAGGTTCCGAAATAAGGATAAACATCCTTCCGTGGCTCTAACGGATGCGCCAGCTGTAAGCCTTGGCCGTCGACAATGGCAATTGCGGCTCGCCCAATTTTCTTGAGCTCGTAAATTGGGTTGGTACAGCTCGGAGGGCGAACCGACGAGTACAGGTTTGCCGCTTGGTTCCACGCCGAGCGCATCGTTTGTAATGAGCCCTCTGCAATGGCCGCCTTCACCTTATCCCGAAGCGGATCAGGGTCTAAATTCCGAAACTCTTCGTAAGCACGCGTTCTTGTCAGACTAAAATAGTAATGTAGTTTATCGTCGGTCTTGTGCCAGTGGTCTACGATCTCGCGGGCGTTGAAGAGATAATGGACTGGTTTCCGTTTCTCGTCACGAGTATGCAAAAGTGCAAGAAAACCTTTGCGCGGCTGGGTGTCAGCGTCAACAACATAGTCAACGCTAATCCTGACTTGATTGCTGCCCTCAAAGAATTTTGCCTGGACAGTTGCTATTCTCATCGGTTGGCCACGCGCCTCTCGAATTTCTTCGTGTGTCTCAAACTTATCTTGAACTATTAAGTCGGCGGCATCGGCATCAACTGATCTGGTCAGAACCCAAAAATCCTCCAAAAGCAATGACCTAGATCTGCTCTCACCCAACTCGCCATTCTGCTGCTTTATAAAATGAGACACGCTTCGACTCTCCCATAAATTACCGGATGTTCTTCCAATGTTGGCCAGAGGGATTACCTACCCTCGCGGTCCGTTCGGCTCATCGTCCTTGTCCGGCTCCGCAAGATCTGGCCCGACTGGTGGCCAAGTCCCCTCCCGCTGTCTCTTCTCAAACCACTGGTACATTCCAGTGTCGTCCAGTGCGTATTCGCCTTTGGCCGACTTCCACATGAGCGATGGTGTCTGCTGGCGCAGGGATGCGATCGCGGCCTGGGCCTTCTGCGCGGTGATCTTCTCGCCGGTCTTCTCGCGATAGAAAGTGAGCGCCTCCGCATCGTACGGCCGGAACCTGTCCTTCTGCTCGAACATGCGCCATAGCACCGCCTGCTCGATCGGCCGCAGCACCAAGTAGGCCGACTCCATCGCACGCTCGTCGTCGGCGCGCTGCGATTCGGCCATCATCAGGACGTCTCGCTCGAAGCCTGGGGCCGGGGAGTTGAGAGGGTTAAGAACGATGCCCAGCACGCGCAGGAAGGGCTGTGGCCGATGCGCGAGCCGCTGGAATGCATCCCAGAGCGTGTCGACGTCGATCGGCGCCATGCGCGGGTAACTGCGCTCGATCAGGCTGGCGATGTGGACGATGAAATCGCGATCGAGCTCGGGCATCCGCGAGATGGCCGAACCGAAGAACGGTGCCGCGTTGCTGTTCACCAGGCGAAGCAGCTTGTCGCGGTCGGAGCCGGACATGACCAGCAGCAGGCGCGTGTTGCCGGGCCGGTTGAGCTGGTCACGTGCCGACTTGAGAGCCGTCATGGCGGTCTCGCCTTCCTCGCTGGTGAGGGAGTGCTGGGCTTCGTCGATGATCAGCGCCACCGGCTTGCCGGACATCTCGCACAGCGCGCGCAGCGCATCGGTGAGCGTGGCGCCGTCGATCTTGCCGATCTTCTTTGTGTCGATCTTCATCCACCCCGCGATGTTGAGCTCGTCTACACCGGCGGACTTGGCCGCCTTCGCGACGATCCCGAGATGCTTCTGCAGCTCGGCCGCTACCGCATCGGCGATCAGAGCACCAGGATTGCGGCTCTTGTCGCTCCACAGGTCGACGTAGACCACGACCCGGCCAGTGCGCTCTAGGGCCGGACGCAGCTCGTTCTGGAGGAAGGTGGACTTGCCGGTACGCCGTGGCGCTGCCAGGAACAGGCCGTTCGAGGCATCGCTGAAAGGATTCCTCCCCGTCAAGTCTGCAACCAGCTGATCAGCCAAAAGCGGTCGGGAATAGTAGAAGGCATCCATGCTTTATTTCGCTTTATTTCGACTTCAATAAAATTATTGTACACCCAATAAAGCCAAATAAAGCAGCCGCCATGACCGTGCTTAATAGCCGGCTTGCCCAGGCCATCATCACGCGTGGTTGCACTGCAGAGCCCGACGCGGCGCGCTACTGTAGCGCACCACAACCCAAGAGCCCTGCCATGACGACGACTTCCAACGATCCCACCGCTGCCGGCGCCAATCCATCGGTATCGCGCTTCTCGGTCGAGCTTATCATTCGCGCCTTCCAGGTCACGGCCACGAACCGCCTCATTGCGAGCAGCTACGCCGCTGACGACGCGCGGGAGTTTCTGGCCAGCTGGAACTATACGGTCGGCCGCGTTTGCCCGGCGGCAGCGGACGAGCTCACCCCGACTGCGACGACGCTGCCGATCGCGATCCACGTCCAGAAAGACCCAGTTCCCGACGGGGGCCGCAACCGTATGTACACCTGCGACGCATCGTACACCGTCATCGTCGACGCTGCTGATCGCTACTCGGCCGGTGAGGCAGCGCTGCGCCTCGTGTCCGAGCCCAGCAGAATTCCTGCGCATCTCGCGGCATATCGCGACCAGATGTTTTGGGCCAAGCTCATGCCGGTGGCGCGCTCGCCAGTCGACCAGATGGCCGAGGTACTGCGCCGGCGCGGCTTCGATGCGACGGTACGCGCCAGCAGCGCCAGCGATGCTCAGCCCTTCCTTTCGATCGACGTCGAGGCTGACGGCGAGCAGGTTGGCACGCTGGCGCTGGTCAAGCACGTGGCCGGGCCTGCCAACGCCGAGCGCCCAGCCATGAGCCCGTGCCTGCACTTCGTCGGCGCGCATGACGTCGAGGCCAGGTCGACACCTGGCGACCATCCGGACGTCTGGCTGAACGACGCAGTGGTCTCGGCCGGCGACATCGCCTGCCTGGACATTGATGCCTTCGACTCGTTCTTCGACCTGGTGCTCGACCAGCGCGATGAGGCCCGCGCTGCCGCGGCGCCGGCGGCTTGTGCTTGACGCCCAGCGAGGCGTGGTTGCACTGATGAGCGGCCGCGCCTCCTTTACCATCGCCATACCACTTAGAGGGCTCCATGCCCGCCCCAGAAGCCGAAGGAACCAAACCGATGCATCCACTTGAGAGCCAGGCACCGCGTGCCGATTCCGCGGCGATCGCCGCAATCCTGAACGACGTGCGCGACGAGCCACTTCGCAATAAGGCCACCCGCATCGCGCTCGAAGTCCTCAAGCAGGTACAGGGGATGAACCAGCGAAGCCCGATCATGATGACCTCGCTCGCACGTTACGCCGGCAACAGCTATGTCGCCTGCAGCAACCACGAACGCACCGTCCTTTTCATGGGCAAGCACGCTTTCGTCCTCAGCCGGGACGACGGCGGCGTGCCCTGGGTGAACAGCGAACGGATGTACGTCCCGGACATGACCTACTTCAAAGGCCGGGTTCGGATCGACGATGGCCTGTCGGAGCAGCTCCTAGAATACGTCGAGGTGCTGATGGAAGCCGAGCGCCGGGCCGTGGAGGTGGCGCTGGAATACGGGGGCGAGGAAGAGCCGTGCCACGCGCCGGCACCGTGAATACGCGAGCTACTGATGACCGACGGCACTAATTTCTTTGTCCAGACCCTGATCACCCGCGTGGCGAACGACTGCAGCTCGGCGCGCGCGCGCATCCGCGTCTCCACCAACATGCGGAACGTGAAGCACGCTTCCGACGTCCACGCTAACCCCATGGTCCGGGCGTTACCCCAGGTGCGCCAGGAGCTGCGCAGCGTGCACGACGCCGCCGAGAAGCGTATGGACGCCCTGCTCGACCAGCAGTTGCAGAAAATGGCCGCCTGCGCCACCGGCGACGAGATCCGCGCCGAGCATGCGCGCCTACTCCGCAACGACTGGTGCTTCCTGCGCGGCGACTTTTCTCGGATTTATCACCGAGCCGACCGCGAGTACTTGCGCCTTCTGCATCGGGCCGAGCAGCTGCCGGCGCCAGCTGCTCCCCTGGAAGACCAGGAGCCCGCACCAGACGACGACGAAGACTCGGCCCCGGCGCCCTGACCGACCTGGTGGGCTTGCAACCACGTATAGCCAAGCCTACTACCATCGCTCCACGTAATCACCTGGAGCAGCCATGAAACCCTTCCACTTCAATATCCGCGCCAACGGCATCTTCGCCGATGGCTTCGTCGACCGCGACGGCGCGCCTCTGCGCGACACCTTCGTCCACCAGCTGCGCGCCAAGCTGGTGGGCGCCGCCGGCCGCAACTGGTCGAAATCCCAGAATACGGAACTAGCAGCGAGCTTCTCCAGCGCAGAGATGGACGCCATCATGTCGCCCGCCGACCACCCGCACGTGCAAGTCGAATACGACACCAATTTCTACGGCGGCGACTACGCTGGCCAAGGTCAGTATGTGTACGTGCCCGAGGCACTCATCGACCTGATGGATGGCGACGTCGGCGCCGCTTTTGCAAAGCTGGCCCGCGTCGATGCCGTTCACATGGTCGGCTATACCGGCGACGAGCGCTTCGACGCCGACGGCGAGCCACTCGAAGAATTTAACCTGGAAGCGGAGCGCTGCGCGTAACGCGAGCCGCCGGCAACCGTCCTGCCCTATTTGACCGGAAGACCCTATGTACTCGATCCACCAGATGAGTCCCCTGCAGATCACGTTCCAGAAGGTCGGTGAGGAAGAAACGCTCACCGAGGCTGTCTCGTTCGCCAGCCGCTATCATGGCCTGAAAAAGCCCGATGTCACCCTGACGGTCGAGATCGCGGGCACCGGACTCCCGGTCGCCTCGTTCTCGAACCGACGCATCATGGGCGACTTCACGAAACAGCGTTGGGGCGGCCACAAAGGGGACGACGCGATCACCTGCGGCGAGGATCGCTTCGACGCCACCCTCTATATCCTGTCGATGCCTTACGAGAAGGTCATTGCCATCAAGGACGACCACGACTCGTCCGATCATATCGGCCAGGCCCATGTGGACTGGCACGGCCCACACCGCGTCGAGATCGTCGACTCGATGTGCGACTTCTTCGGCGTGTCCAAGTTGGTAGAGATCAGCGCCGACCATTTCAATTTCGTCGTCCAGTCGCGACAAGAGGAGATCGCGGCGCACCGGCGCGCCGAGCAGCAGCGCCAGCAGCCGCCGAAGCGGATCCAGACGCCCGAGGAAGCAGCCCGTGATCTCGTTGCCGCCTTGGCAAACCTGTCCGCAGCTGATCCGGCTCTCGCCCAAACCCAGTTGCACGCGGCGATCGCGCGCAGCCGCCAGATTCTGAGCAGCGCAGCCGAGCACGGCTGGGATGTCGCGGTGGTCGGCGCCGAGGACGCTGACGACGCCGCAGACGAAATGGCCTCGCCGGGCACCCGGCACTGAACGTCAACGACCGGGGGTGCAACCACGTGTGCGCACCCCCGATAAAGTGGCACCGTTTGATTCACTGACGAGGCCACACATGCTTTCCACCTGCCCATTTGACCCAGCCGCCGCGGCGCGCCGGCGTCAGGCCGAACCTTTTTGGCGCCGCTTTCCATCGCTCTGGGAGACGCTCCCAGCGAAAAAGGCGGGTTTCCTCGACAGCCTGGTGCAGATGCACACCGCGCTGTCCCGACCGGTCACCACCGCCCTCACCTCCGCCGCCCTGGACAAGTTCTTCGCCTAGCGAGCCCCGCACAGCCTCTACCCGTACGTGTGGGTGCGCAACGCGCTGAACCCTGTGCCGGACGCCCAGGGCATGCACGCCTGGGTGCACGAGGTACTTGTGAGCTACGAAGCCTCCGATATGCCGGACGACGCCCCGATCCGCTTTGCAAACGGCGTGCTGGAGACCATGAACATGAAGACGCTCAAGTTCGGCTCGACCACTCGTTTCGGCGGCGGCGCCCGCGACCTGGTGGTGCAGCACTGCGCGCACGTCCACATCGGCCCGGCCGCGCACCTGGAGGCCGACGGCGCGTCGGATGAAGATGAGCATGATACCGAATCGGCCTTTGGCCCAACCCTCTGAATGGATAAGAACATGACCGATACCAACCAATCCTGGCGCTTTCACCCCGCCTCCCGCATGGTGCTGGGCGAAACCGAAAGCGACGTGATCTGCTTCCTGGCCCCTCGCCAGGATCAGGCGATCGGACAGCTGCTGCCCGCAGCGCCGGCACTCGCTGCGGTCGCCAACGACCTGCGCGCCCAGCTCAGTAGCTCCCTCGTTGCCTGGGAAGGTGAAGAAGACTCCGTCCAGGAAGAGCACGCCGACCTGATCGCCAACCTGCAGGCGGCGGACAAGCGGGCCGGCGAAGTCCTGGGCGCGCCCGGCGCGGGGCTCTCCGCTGACACGCTGCGCGCCCTCGCAACCGTGCTACTGGAGAGCGCACACCGGATCGACGGCCGGCAGCCGTACGTGGTGAATCATTCGCACCGCCATGGCGATACGATGTACACCATGTGGTCAGCCACGCCGCCAAGCGATGAGCAGATGGCCAGCATGGTTGGCGAGGATTTCGAGGAAGACCGCGGCGAGACTCTGGAACACCACGTCATGCAGATCTCCGACATGACGGGCGTACGCGACATCCTGCCGGCGATCACTCCTGACGAAGAAGAGAGCGAAGATCGCGGCTACGGCCCTTCTTCGATGTGATCAGGATGCAGACACCAGCAATAAACCAAAAAAGCCCGGCCGCGCACAGCAGCGAGGCCGAGCAGCTCTATACCCACCTGACAGGCCTGGCCAGCTTGGCGGCCTTCCCAGTGGCGACGCTACCGAGCGACATGGCGATTACCCTTGGCGCTGCCGCACGAGCGGCCCAGGATCGGATTGGCGAACTGCTACCCCGGTATTGCGGCTTTGGCCTGGGAGAGGTGGTCGATGTGGTCGACAAACCAGCTGGCGCAGGTGCAGCTCGCGTCGAAAGCGTCTTCATCAACGAAGCAGGCTCCCCCTCGATCCTGCTGCGCGCGGTCGGTGCCGATGGAATCGAACTCGATCACCATCTGCAGTTCCCGCTGTTCTACGCCAGGAGCGCCATGTCGCCGAGCGAGTTTGTACCGGCGGATGTGGAGGAACCGCCTGCAGCCCCGGCGCCGTAACGCGCCCGCGCGCCCTTCTGCTTTAAACCCACTGCTGAATGACGCGCACGCGCTCCAGCAGTGTCTCTTCCGGCACCAGGTTCTCGCCCAGGCGCGGCGACTTTACCATCGCTTCCAGCATCGCCTCGCCAAGCTTGGCCAGGCCGGTATCGCCGTTTGCAAACGTCTCAGGCCCCAGCATCGCAGCGAACTTCTCCTCCGGCGCCAGGGTCTGCGCCAGCGTCATGGCGATCACCAGGCCTTGGGTCAGATCCACCGCCTTGAGCTGAAAACCCGGCTCGCCGCGCAGGCGGTCGTCCAGTCTCTCGTCCCCGAGGGAAGTGGCAGTTTCACGGATCATTGCCTCAATATGACGGTGAGGAATTCTCATATCCGCAATCGCGGCATTCAGTGTGGTGTTTTGCATGGCTGCACCTAAAAAAATGGCGCCGTCACATATACGACGTCGCCGGGGAGTGGCGCCAGCTGGCGCCAGTTGGTAAATCAATCAACGAATGCTGTAGCTTTCGCGCACGTTGTCGTTTTCGTTGTATTCGTCAACGATCCTGGCGCCGCGCGTGACGCGCACCACGTCGCCACGACGCATATCGTTGGCGGTTACGCGCGCTTGCGCCGTCCGGAACGACTGAGCGAAATAGTGGACGTCGTAGCCGCGCGAACCCATGTGCTCGACTGCGCCGACGAACGTATTGCGCGCCGACTCGAACTCAGTCTGCGCCTGGCGCTGCTGGGCGCGCGTGGCAGCTTGGCGCTGGGCCACGCCGCGGGAACCAGGTTCGAGGACCGCATCGTCCGCTGCCTGCTCTGCTGCGAAGATGGCACGTGCGTAACCGTCGCGAGCTGCCAGGAACATGCCTTCCATGGCGATCAGCTTCGACATGCGCTCGTCCGACATCTGGGTGGTACCGCTCGGCAGCTGCATCTGCCGCTCGACGACCCGCGACTGGATCATGCGCGGCTCTGCGCCCGGCACCCGCGTGTTGCCCCAACCCGGAGCGATCACCGGGCCGATCGAGCTGCTGCTGGAAACGAAAGTGCGACTACGCTGCGTCGGCGCCGGATCCTGCTGAAGGGCCTCGGCCGCCCAGACACCCGCAGCTGCGCCGGCCACCGTCGCTGCCTTCTTGCCGTTGCCCCCGCCGATCTGGCTGCCGATCGCGCCGCCGACGACGCCGCCGAAAACGTCCATCGCCGAGCGCATCACCTGATTGTTATTCTGCGCCTGTGCAGGCGCTGGCGCTGCGGTCATTGCGATCGCAAGGCCAGCGATGACGGCGGTTGCTGCTCCGGACATGCGCTTCGCGAGGCCATCATGGCGCGCCGCCTGAATGGCAGTGGCCGACATTGCGGATGCGAAAGCACTGGTGAAAGCGCGGGATGGCTGCTTGGACATTACCTGTTCCTCATTGTGTGGTTTTGACGCTTTGATCGTACGCGCGAGCGTCGCGCGTGGTTGCAACGCCACTCGCCCGCGCAAACCCGGCGTGGTTGCAACACTAATACCTGTAGGCAACTTCTGTTCTGTATTATAGTCATTCCATCGAACTTATAGCGAAGGAACCAGACAATGTTTTTCCGTAACGCCCAGATCTACCGCCTCCCACGTGGCTACGACATGACGGCCGAGCGCCTCACCGAGTTGCTGACGCCGCAGACCTTCCGCGCGGCCACCAGCGCCGAGCTGACGACCTCGGGCTGGACGTCGCCCACCAAGGATGGCGGGCTGGTTCATACCGTGAACAAGCAACTGCTGATCGCCCTCAAGACGGAGAAGAAGCTGCTGCCGGCGTCGGTGATCAATCAGGTCGCCAAGGCCAAGGCGGCGGAGATCGAGGAAACCCAGGGCTTCCCGGTCGGCCGCAAGGCGATGAAGGAACTGAAGGAACGCGTAGCCGACGAACTGCTGCCCCGAGCGTTCGACATCGCCTCGGTCGTGCTCACCTGGATCGACCCGGTAAACGGCTGGCTGGTGGTGGACGCCGCGAGCCCATCGAAAGCCGACGACGTCGTGAAGATGCTGCTCAAGGCGATCGACCGCATGCCGCTGGAAAGCCTGCGCGTGCAGCGCTCTCCTGTCGCCGTGATGACCGGCTGGCTGGAGGCGGATGAGGCCCCGCTCGGTTTCACGATCGACCAGGACACCGAACTGCGCGCGACTGGCGAAAGCCGCGCCACGGTGCGCTACCTGAAGCATTCGCTCGACCCGGACGACATCCGTCGCCACATCGCGGCCGGCAAGCAATGCACGCGCCTGGCGATGACCTGGAAGGACAAGATCAGTTTCGTTTTGACCGATAGCCTGGCTATCAAGTCAATCAAGCCGCTGGACGTGATCCGAGAAGGCGAAAGCGCGGCGCGCGACGACCTCGAACGCTTCGACAGCGACATGATGCTGATGACGGCCGAGCTGAACCTGCTGCTGACCGATGTTGTGGAAGAGCTGGGCGGGGAAGCGAAGGCATGAGCCGCAGAAAAGCGATCAAGTATCCTGATAGCGAGCTTGTCACACGGAGCGCGGTCGACCGTGCCCTGGAATACTTCCACAGCATCCGGACGCCGGCCAATAGTCTCGCGATCCACAAAAAGGTGCATGCCTTGATCGAGGTCGGCGGGCTGATGCTGTTTCGGCACCGTGAAAGTCTGCTGCTGACGGCGCTGAACGACGAGCAGCGTGACGTTGTGGCCGAGTACTTGGCTGCCACCTCGGCGCCGGTGCCGGCTGCGAACGAGGCGCTTGCACCGGACGATGCCGACGCCGACACTGAATGCGCCGAAAGCCCGGCCCCCCTTTAGCCAATCAGGGGCAGTCCTGACGTATCATGCGACTGCCCTCCCACCGCACTTCGTACCACCCCAACATGAAACTTGCCAGCGCCATCTTCCTTACCGCCCTGCTCGCTGCAGCCAACGCCTCCGCGCGGATCAACGCCGTCTATATCGACAGGGGGCTGATGGGGCCTCGCTTGCCCGAGGCCGGCCCGCTCGCGGAGCCGTTCCTGGAGCACAAGCTGGCCGCGCAGCTGGCCGAGGCCCTTCGTGCGCGTCGCATCAAGGTTCTGGAAAGCGCCAACGACCCTGACCCCAGTGCCTTTGTCCAGGGAACTCTGTACGTCTCGCTGTCGTACACGCGCATCCCAGAGGGCACGGCCAAGCCCGAGCGATACCGCGGATACGCGCTCTACGTCTCGCAGCGTGATCCGGCTTTTGAGCGGAGCCTTGGCTGCTCGTGGCATGTCGCCCATGCGCTTTCCCAGGCCGGCGAGAAGCCTTGGTCAAATCGCGCTGGTAATGCGTCGACCCTGCTCGACCCATCTGGGGTGAGGGGCAATGACGCGCTGACTGCACCCGCCTTCGTAAAGGGGCCTGCGGTCTTCTTGGAAGCTGGTGTGATGGTGAGCGAGGAAGAAGTCGCGCGCCTGGCCGAGCCGGCGACGCTCCAGAAGATGGCAAGCGCGATCGCAGAAGGTATCGACAATTGCGCGCTTTGATCAGCCCGCCTATCCGCTCGCGGTATTGCGCCGTACCTGGGTTTGTATCGCCAGGCCTGAAAACCAATACATGTCCAAGCAGCATCTATGCTCAAATAGAGAAACATTTCGTCCCGAATCCCTATGCACCGCTCCCTAACAAAAACCGAGACACAAGAGGCCAACGCGCTGCCCAGCGAAGCGTTCACCATTCTGAACTTGGAAGGATGGCTACGCGGTGAGTTTGCTTTGCACACCTTGGAGGAACGCCTCTCAGGCTTTCACGATCCAGGGAATATTTTGTTTGCGCTAGAGCTCAGCGATCCAATACCAGTACATGACTCGTGCGACATAGCCGCACAATCTTTTGCCGTTCACAGCAGTGCAGCGAAGAGGTACATCAGGAAGGCGGCCGCTTTTATGAAGAGGCACGCCTCTTCTGACTGGGTTATCCCGAAACGCTTCGGCGACGAAATAATCGCCAACATTGGCCCTTTGCCAGTTGCCGCTCGTCCCATCTACCTTATTTCCGCCGAAACCTCCACAACTAAAGAGATTGTTTATGTAGGCAGAACGGCGGCGAAAGATGGCCGTTTTCGGGGTGGCCACCATGCCATTACGAAGCTGCACGCCCCAAATTATGACGGCACCACTAAGCGTGTTTATATGGCCTCCGTTCTGGTGCGGACGGAGGAAACCGAGTGGATTAACCTGGAGCTGATAAGGCCGGATTCTAATGCGGAACTCTACCTGTCAGAGATCGAGCTGAACCTTATCTATTCATTACAGCCAGCCCTGAACGACCAAGGCAAGACGGATTGCATCGCACGAATGCAACATCCGGTGGAAATCTATGACCCACACGGACTCGTGCCCAGATCCGAATGGGTTTGGCCGAGAAATAATCGGCTGGGTAAGTGATTATCTTCTGTCGCGACAAAATGAAATCTCGAACCAGGACACCAGCGCCTCTACACGTACATTGAGACCTATCGCCCTACCGTGGAGCGGCGCCGGCCCGCTTACGCGTTGAATACCTTCAGCTCGCTGCCATCCAAGAACGACAGCGTAACGAAGGTACCGAGATCGTATGCCTGAACTACTCGGTCAAAGTTCACAAGCGCGTTCGCCTCTGCGCTGCCTCCGGCGACCTCGTAGAGGCGGACGGGAGTCAGGTACGGGAACATCCCCGCCAGTACTTTCATCGGTGCGACCGCCGCTAATTTCGTACGATTCCCGTCCAGGTTAATGATGCTCTGGCCGGCCTGAGTCCCTGCCGGGGGGACAATACTATTAATGCATTTCGCGTTAATCAACGCATCGATTTGCTTACTTTCAGATTGCTGTACGCGAACTGGGGTGAAATGATTCAAAACCATGAGATCCTCTTTTTGTCGGCTGCCGGCCGGCGATCGGGCGTGTAACGCATATTTAAAATCACAGAAAACGTCGCGACCAACCTGACGTCTCATTTGAATTATATGGATCTGAAAAGGACATTTTCACCGAAATTGCGATATTTCAGAAAAATTTGCATTTCACGTCAGAATAAATCCCAACTTTTGAAATGTTGCATGAGACTCTATGCTGGCGATCGCCAACGTCGCGCAACGAAATAGGCGGCTTGAGAGCAAGAGATCTCGCCTACCGTGCGAGGACACGCGACCGCGAGAAACCGATTCACATGGCTCATAAAGTCCTCCAGGGTGTAGCAGACGGCCGTGTAATAGCCCGACGCCTCGAAGACCGCCAGCCAGTCGTCCTGCTGCTCGGTGGTTTTGTTCGACCCGACCTTCATTTCGATGGCCAGGCCTGCCCAGCCATTGAACGGCAAGGGCAGGAGCACGTCGAGCACGCCTGGCTTGACGCCCATCGCCTTGAGCTTGCCGGCCGCGCCGCGCGGACGCTTACCACCGTTCGGGACGTGGATGATCCATTCGAGGATCGGGTGGGCTGGTCGCATCAGCTCGATCCACTGGAAGCAGCTGATCTGCAGGTCGTCTTCGGACACCTTCATCGGCGCTGGCGATCGCGCGCTGCGCAGTGCCTTCCTCGCAGCTGGCTCGGGCGCGGCCGGAGCGCCCGCCGGCAATGCCACTGGCACCGGCACCGGAACTGCTGGTGGCGCCGGCTGCCGATGTCGGGTCGTATTCAGCTGCCCACCCACGCTTGCGGCGATCCCTCGGGTGCGCGACAGCAGCTGTTGCAGATCCTCTTCGCTGGTCAGGCGTAGCGTCCGGCTCATGCTGCCACCATCGTCGCAGAATACGCGGCGCGCACCCGACCAGCGTGCGCCCGCACAGTATCCCGGTTCATGAGCTGTGCCCGGATACGAGATGGCAGCTCGTCGCTACGCACCAGGTACCCGACGTTGAGCCTTGGGCTGTCGCCGTCAATGCACCAGGTGACGCCCTGGTCGTCGGTCGCGCTGCCGCAGCGAGCGCGCTCAAACCAGTCCGGCGCATGAAAATATGGCTCCGCCGGCAAGCGCAGCGGCGTTTTCATGTTGCGCAGCTGCCAGAAGCAGGGGTCATACAGGTCGTCGCCGACTTGAACCGCCCAGTGCATCGGGAAGGAGCTTGGGATAATCTGCCGATCGTCGCGCCAGCCGATGTGTACGAAACTGGTGCCGCCGTCCATATAGGCGACAAGCTCGACCAGCACAGCCTTTACCGGCACGCTTGGTAAAATCCCCTCCAGCGCTACTGCAGCGATCTTTGCTGCCCTGTGACATGCGCCACGCCAGGCGTTATCTCCTCCGAATCGTGCGGACATGTAGAGATCCATGGCCCGATCGAACTGGGCGATTACGTCTGTATGCATGAAATTATTACCGGGTTATTTGCGAGAGTCTGTTGCGTTTCATTATCATGGTAACGCACAGATAGGCACTCTCACAAATAACGACAGAAGGCAGCACGATATGTTTACACGGGAAGACTGGACGCTGTTTCGCAGCCTTGGCACGCTGGGCCAAAAGGCTGGCGTACCCCTGCGCCGCTTGGCGGCGCTCGTGGTTAAGGAGCTTGTCGACAACGCGCTCGATGCCGGAGCGACCGCGCACGTCCAGAACGACGGCGACTGGATCTATGTGATCGACGACGGTGCGGGCCTGCCAGGAGATGCCGCCGCGATCGCGCGCCTCTTCTCGATCAAACGTCCCCTCACCTCGTCCAAGATGGTGCGGGTACCGTCCCGCGGCGCACTCGGCAACGGCCTGCGCGTTGTGGCCGGGGGCCGTGCTCGCATCGGGCGGCGGCCTCTTCGTCGAAACCCGAGGCCAACGCTTCGACCTCACCCCACGCGACGACGGCAGCACCGATGTCGAGGTGACGCCAGCGCCATCCCGGACAACTGGCACCACGATCGGCATTCGATTTGGGCACTCCATCCCGGTACCAAACGACGTACTGAGCTGGTCGGAGATCGCCATTGCAATGGCATCCATGGGCAAGACCTACAAAGGGAAGACTTCGCCATGGTGGTACGACAGTGAGAGCTTCTTTGAGATGTGCAAAGCGGCTGGCGACAGGCCGCTGGCTGACCTCTGCACCGTCTTCCGCGACGTCACGCCGACCGTCGCGAACCAGCTGGTGGGCTCGACCCTGTCTAGCGCAATCACCCGTGGCCAGGTGGACGCGCTTATGACCCACCTGCGGGAGCGCTCGGCCGCGCCGAAACCGGCGGTGCTGGGCAAGCTCGGCGGCCTGGGCGACGAAATGGCGCATGCGCATGTCGCCGGCGAGATCGAACTCGGTACCGGCATGACTGCCCACCTCCCGTACAGTATCGAGGCGCTCGCCGAGGTGCTGGGCGACGACGCGGAAGACCAGGTGATCACGCTGGTCAATCGCACGCCCATCACCGGAGAGATCAAGGTGCTGCGTCAGAAGGCGCACCAGGTCGGGATCATCGGCTGCGGCCTGGGCCACGTGTTCGATGTGGGTCGCAAGCCGGTGCGCATCATCCTGAACGTTACGACGCCCTACATGCCGATCACGACGGACGGCAAAGAGCCCGACCTGCACCGATACCTCCAGCCGCTCGCTTATGTGATCGAGAAGGCGGCGAGGAAGGCCAAGCGCAAGGATGGAGCTATGGCCGGCGCGCGGTTCTCACAAAAAGACGTCATCGTGGCGAACATGCAGGACGCCATCGCAAAGGCCAGCGGCAACGCGACTTATCGCTACTCCCTGCGCCAGCTGTTCTATGCTGTGCGTCCGTACATGCTGGAGCAGCTGGGTAAGGAGCCCGACTATAACTATTTCGCCCAGGTCGTCACCGACATCGAGGCCGAACTGGGCTACGACCTGCCGGGCCTGTACCGTGATGCCCGCGGCGTGATCTACCATCCGCACACCGGGCAAGAGATCCCTCTTGGCACGCTCCACGTCGAGAAATATGAGCGTCCGGAGTGGACATTCAACAAGATCCTTTACAGCGAAAAAGAAGGTCTGTTCTCGATCCTGAAGGACACCGGCTGGCCCGAGCGCAACGACTGCGCCCTCCTGACCAGCAAGGGCTTCGCCTCCCGCGCGGCCCGCGATGTGCTCGACCTGATCGGACAAACGCAGGAGGAGATCTACTTTTTCTGCATCCACGACGCCGACGCCTCAGGCACGTTGATTTACCAGGCCCTGACCGAAGCGACGCGCGCGCGCGGCGCCCGGAAGGTACATGTCATCAATCTCGGCCTGGATCCCGAGGAAGCGATCGACATGGGCCTGCAGATCGAGACCTTCCGCGAGCTGGGCGGCAAGCGCGATCGGCAGCTGCCGGTGGCCGACTAGGTACCTGAGCGCTGGAAGCGATGGCTTCAGACGCGCCGCGTTGAGCTCAACGCGATGACTTCGCCTGAATTCGTCCGCTGGCTCGACATGAAATTCGAGGCCTATGCCGACAAGGTGGTGCCGCCGCAGGCTGTGCTGCGCGACCAGCTCGACGAGAAGACGCAGCAGGAGCTAAAGCGTCTGATCGCGGCTGACATCTTGGCAGCGGGCGGCTTCGAGCATCGCGTGAGCGAGGCGCTGGCCAATGCTCGCGAGCACATGGCCGCGCTCGACCTGGATCAGATCGTACGGGAAGGCCTCGGCAAGGCGCCAGAACAGCGCTGGGATCGCCCGTTGGACTCGACTGCTACGGATGTAGCGACAGGCGCCCTGAAGGCATGACGACGCTGTAGCGCGGCTAGCGGCTGCGGTGCTATAGCGGGCCGTGGTAGACCAGCTCATGCACGCCGATGAGCGCCCATGCCTGCGCATACTTCGGGCCACGCTCGTCGGTGATGTAATAGCGAGACATCAGGTGGTTCCACACCGTGACCCGAACCGGCTCAAGCATGCAGTTTTCCATCAGCATATCGAGGCCGGCCGCCGTCGCCTCCTGTCCAGCCTCCCTCATATCGAGCCTGAAGTGCGCGGCAAATTTCCTCGCTCCGCCTTCTTCGGCCCTCACATCGAGCACGTGATAGCCTCAGCGACGAGATCCTCGCCGCCATCTTCGTCGCTCCTCGCATGGAGGCGCTCAAGCTCGATGTAGTGATCCATCATTTCGCGGCGCCTGACAGCGGTGGCGTCAGGCCATTCGTCGTCCCAGCCGAAAGCGAACACGCGCGCCGCGACGTCGCCCGAGTCGACGCCGATCGCTTTCTGGAAATCGAACAGTGCTTCGTTCAGGTCGTCGTTCCCGACGGCGGTGTTGATTAAGTCCTCAGTGATGTCGCTAATGCTCGCCATGGTGCGTCTCCGTTTGTCGAATCCCATTCTCAGGGGATGCCTGGTCTTGGTCAACCTAACCACGCCCTGGCAAGAGCACTATCCACCGATTTACTGGCCCTGACCGACCGCAATGCCAGCTTGGGCCAGGAGCGCCGGCATCACCTCCTCTGCGCGTCGCTGGCGCATCTCTATCCAATGGAGCGCCTGGTCGTCGCGGACGCAGGTCGGCCCCTTGAGTACCGAAGAACCCGGCGCCGCAAAAAACGGGGTATATCGTGCGGTCCGCCTGAACCACTTGCGCGGCATGCTCTTCGCTATCAGCGCCACCATCTCATACTTATCGAAGTATAAGAAGATGCGGCCATCCAGGATGCACTGGGTCATCCGGAGCATGGCCGCAGCCGCGCCCGTTGGATCGGAATCAAACCGGACAGCTTCCGGGTTGCGGGGATCGGTCATATCGAGCGCAGCGACCGAAATACCCGCCTTCTCAAAAGCCCCCAGTGTCCGAAACCAGATTACCGCCTCGAACATACCAAAATGTCCAGGAGGGCCGATGTCAGCCTTCGCCACTGCCCGCTCGATTCTCTCGAATACTTCCTGCATTTCCTCCCGCCCTTCTATCAAAAAAGCCGCAAACCCGTCCTGGACCCTCGTGCGGCCGTGCGCACGTCTCCCATTGTGAAGGTGCCTCATGTCTCGGTCAACAGACGAGGATCCACAAAGGAGCAGGCCGCCGCAGCTTGTCCTTCGTCACCCTACCCGAAGCGAGCTCATGCGCCGCGGCAAAGGCGCCGAGGAGCGCGCACTGCACAATCGATGCAACATCATCTCCCGGAGGCAGCATGGCAGCAGACATTTACCTGCAGATCGACGGCGTCAAGGGCGAATCCCAGGACGCGAAGCACACAGGCTGGATCGAATGCGATTCCGTGAACTGGGCCGTCACGCAGCCGAAGAGCGCCAACGCCTCCTCAAACGGCGGCCACACCGCGGAGCGCTGCGAGCTCACCGAGATCTCGCTCAGTAAAACCGCCGACCTGACGTCGCCGCTACTACTGCAGCTGTGCGCCCAAGGGAAGACCATCCCGAAGGCGAAGTTCGAATTCATGCGCGCCGACGGCGCTGGCGAGCCCATTAAGTATTACGAGATCGAGCTCGAAAATGTCCTTATCGCGCACGTGGCGCCCAGCGTCGCCGCCGGCGCCATCATGGCCGAAAGCCTCGGACTCAAATTCTCGAAGGTACGCTGGAAGTACACGCAGCAGAAGATCGGTGGCGGCGCCGCCGGCAACACTACAGGTGGCTGGGACCTGGCTACGAACCGCCATGTGTGATCGGCCCCATCGTGCTGACCAAGCCGCGGCCGGCCGCGCGGCGCCGTCCACGGCCAGCTCGCGATCATTGCGCTGCGCGACTTCAATGGCCGGCTCGCAGGCAGCTGCACGCGCGCTGGAGCGCCAGCAGGTGAGGTTCGCCATGTCCACCGGCGCCCTTTTGCACCCAAACCGGCGCCGCAGGAGCTTTTCGTGACCGGCCGCCACCTGGTACTGCTCCTTGCCTTATGCACGCCGACAGCGAACGCGCAGCCGGCGGCCACCACGCCCTGGATGACGGGCGAACGGCTGGTAAAGCTGCTCGGGAATGTCGACGCATCCACGATCGCATGGGACACGTCGAGCCCATTTCGCAGTAAAGCGTGGGCCGCCGAGCACATGGATCGCGTCAACGGCGAGTTCGTGCACGGCTATATCCAGGGCGTGCACGACGCGACCGAGGGTAAGCAGTGGTGCTGGCACGAGAAATACATGCCGGCCCCGGACGAACTCGTAATGGCGGCCCGGCACGCCCTACAGCGCATGCCGGCCGAGCAGCTGTCGCGAAATGCGAGCGATCTCATTGTCGAGGTCTGGCGGGCCAAGTGGCCCTGCTCAACGACTATGCCGAGGGCGAAATGAAGGTACCGTATGCAAAGCTCCGAATGCACTTCCCCGATGCAGCCAGCGTCCCGCCCGAGGAACTGTATCAGTGGATCGGCTACCCGGAGAACGTCAACGACCCGAATTTCCAGAACACATGTGCCATCCGAATGAGCTTGGCGCTGCTCGGCGCCGGCTATCCTAATCCGGGGCGATGGCCGATCAAGGCCGGAAAATACAAGGGGCGGTTTATCGAGACGCGCCAGCGCGCGCTTAGCGCCTGGCTCACAAAACAAATCGGCCCACCCGAGAAGTTCAGCAGCGGCCAGGAAGCCGAGCGACAGATCGGCGCGCGGCGAGGCATCGTATCGTTCTTCAATATCTACGGTACCGAAGCTAGGCAAGGGCACATCGCCATCGTTGCAAAAGACCGATGGGGCCAGTACACACGTTGCGGGAACGAGATCGATGGCGCGCCAACCGGCTGCTATTGGGCATCGCTGGAGGTCTGGTTCTGGCCAATGCTCTGACCTGCGTGACCGATGGACTCCGGCGCCCTCTCGTCGGCGGCGGCGCGTCGACGTTCGGGGGAGCCAAGTACTCGTTCGATCGTGTCCTGATCAATCCCTTGCCGCGTCAAAAACACCCAAGCAGCGACCGATCCCATCTGCCCGTCCAAGGCAACGCCAAGGTTCACGACGTGTGCCCGCGCATGGTTTTGCCTTCTCGTCTGAACCATCGCACTCCACAACCTGGGTTTTCAAAAGAGAGAATTGTACATACGTTAATAGCCGAAAATCCTCGCCAATTGTCACAGCTCATGCGCGCGTGGCGCATTATTTTTGCTCCATTTACAATGCTGTCTACGTCGAAAACGGGGGCGAGAATGACTGAGTTTGAACTTGAGCGGCAGGCCGAACTCGCGCAGGCGCAGCTGGAGGTAGCCCTGGACTTTGGGATCTCCATCGGCATCCTTATCGCGATAATCGCGTGCCTGCTTGAACTCCCCCTTTTTCTCTGGACTCCCACCGCAGCCGGCGCCTATTACCTCGTCACACTGCGCTACCGCCAGAACGCGTCGCGCTCCCAAGACGCCTACCACCGCGTGGCTCGGTTGGGCAAGTACTGGGATGTTACTCAATGAGGCACGCGCCCAATGCAGGGACCTTCCAGCGCCGAGAAGCAGCGGCCAGCCCGCGCTTGGCTGCAGGAATAAGTCGTGCTGGCCTCGTGGCCGTGCTGACGCACTATGGATACGGCTGTGTGGACGCCGAGCCCACAGAAAATCTTGTCACCACGATCGAGCGAGATCTCGCCCGAGGTGACATGGAGGCTGACGAAGTGAACGAAGTCAGCCGCGCAGCTGCGAAGCCGCCGGCTATCCTGCGCCGCACTTAGCGCGCCCTACGCTGCGACGCCGCCACGCCTTACTGCTGGCGCTTCATCTCGACGTAGTGAAGAAGCGACCGGGCCATGTTGATCAAATACATCGCTTCCGCTTCAGGGACCACGAGCTCGTTCGGATGCGCGACACTCGCGTTGTTGCGCAGCGTGTTAAAGGCGTCGAGGAACGTCGCGGATGCGTTCAACGCTCTTTCGATGAGATCGACCCGCGGCCCGGTGTAGGTGAAATGCGGGTGCTGCTGGCGCAACCGCGAAAATACGCCTGTCATGCTTCTACGCTCCGCGGACTGGAGGATCAGGTCAGCGTCGTCGCATACCTGCACCAGGTAGCCATGCAGGACAGTGTGGATCCGATCGACAGCATTTGACGGCAGCCCCTCCCGCAGCATGCGCTCGGCGTCGTCCAGCGCGAGTTCAACAGCCTGTGAGCTCGCCCGGAGATCTGGCGCCGCGACGGGCACAGGCAGCCCATTGAGCACGCCCTTTTTGCGCAACACCTCGATGAGATCGATGTTCTTGACCGCCCAGTGATGGCGGCTCAGCTCCGACCGGGTTATGTCGAGGTCCCACTTGATTTTACGCAGCTGGCTGGCGCTGATCGGCGGCAGATTGTCGTCAAACTGGTAGCTAATCCGGATGTACGCGCCCCGGTTTTCGATGCTGGTCAACCGACCAACGCGTGCCAACGCGCTTGACGGAATGTCGTGCCACCCCAGCTCGTATGCGAAAAGCGCCGGCCATTGCATGAGCTCCTCGGCCACGGCTGGCGTCAGCGGCCGCAATCGCTCTTGAAGGGCCTCGACCGTATGCTCCAGATACCTGCTCGCGTCGAAATCACATCCATCGCGTTCTTCCCAGTGTCCCTCAGCACCTACCATCAGCAAGCTATACATTGGCACTCTATTCTTGAAAAGGTTGACGACCACGCCTGTGTGCACTGCGGCGCGGGACCAGTGCACGCATTTAAAGCCAACCAGGTCGCAAGGCGCAAATTATTGCACGCTCGGCAGGCGGCCTGTCATCAAGATGGGGACGCGCTTCAAGTGATGCAACCACGTTCTGGCGCGGCGAAGATAATTGCGCACGCGACGCGGCCACTGGGGCGGCGTTACAAAACCAATAAGTGGATACTATATGAAGCTCCTCTCCCTCGAAGCTACGCTCACTGCCGCGCAGGACGCCGGCGTGCCAGGTGTCGAAAACCTTGTGGCGCAAGCAGAAAGCCTGGCCGAGACCATTGCGTCTGCGCTCGCCCAGCACCTGAACATCGACCATCGGAACACAAACTTTTGGGACGGCAAGATCTACACCACCTTCCTACCGTCGCAGCCAGGCCAGGCCTGCCCGAACGTTATCGACAGTGGAGACCCCAGCGGGGAGTGGGAGGAAGATCCGCAGGAAGAGGAGCGGCAGTCAATGTCGATGGGTGGCTGACCGCTTACCTGGCCGATCGGTTGCCACATCACTGACCGGCCAGGCGTTCAAACCTCTTAGCGCGGCGCGTCCGCCGCCTCCATCTCTGCATCCGCTTCTTCGCTCGCATCGCCTTCGTTCAGGCTGTCGACACTCCCCCGCATCAGGGCATTGGTCAGCGTCAGGATTTCGCCTGTCGTGACCGTGCGCAGCATCTCAGATCTACCGCGAATCTTATAGTCGTCCAGCGACATCTGCCTCCAGTCCGGGTGTGGCTGGTCGCTGCACAAGATCCATGGAGAGTCACGGCTTTCGCGGCGATGGACGTAAACGCCCACCGAGCGGTGCAAACCGGCCCCGAAAAACACCTGCGCGACGATTCTCGCTTGGGAGCCGTCGGGCCGGTCAAGGACTTGCGTGAGTTTAGTGATCGGTCTTTCGATGTGCATAAATTCCTTTCGCGTCTGGGCTGACAGTAAGCCGGCCACACTTGCGATCCGCGGCTGAGTGCGGACTGGGTTGCTTGCTATTAGCGCGGCGCGTCGCCCTCGCCCTGCTCAAGACCGGATACAACCTCGCTGAAGTAACCACCCAGGTCACCCTTGCTGCGCTTTTCCCAGAGCGCCGCTTCTTCCACTAGCGACTCCTGCTCTTCCCGGCCTACCTCGTCCCATTCGGCCTGGCTCATCCCGTGCAGTTCGAGCAGATCCGCGAGCTGCACGCCGATATGCTCCTTTTTGCCGGTTGCCCGACTTTCCACCTCGACGACGAAGTCTGGCACGCCGCTGGACGCCGCCCGCGCCTGCTTGGGCGCGCTGCCGCCAGCAGGTACGCCGTGCTCGACGTTGGATTCCGTGATCTCAGCGTTGTAGGCAGTGAAATCGCCGCGCTTGCGTCGCGACCAGTGCGCGAAGTCGATCACGAACTGCACACGCTCCTCGTCGGTGGCCGACTGCCATTGGCCACGGTCTAAACCGTGGTATGGGAGGATGTCTCGCAGGAAGACCGAGATCACCTTCTCCTCGCCAGCCGGAGGCGTCAGGCGGATACGGAAGTCCGGGGTGGGATCGGGGGCAGCTCGGAGCACTTTTTCGTATGCTGCCCAGTCTCCTTGACCGTTCTCGCCGAGATGGCCGCTCTCGGCCGCGAGCTGCGCCAGCGCCGCCATATACGAACGGGCCTGACCGGAACGCTTACGCTGCTTCGCCTCATGCTTCACCAGCCTGACGGTGCGCTCGCTCATTGGCTTACCTCGGCGCGGGCGCGTCGGCCTGATCGTCGGCCTGATCGTCGGACTCGTCCGCGTCTGGCTGCTGGACCTGCGAAGCTGCGGGCACGCTGTCGCGGGCCATTCGGCGTACGAAGTCGACGTCCACGCGGTGGCAGTTCGCCAGGCTGTTGATGTCAGAGGTATCGCGGTGATAGGCATCCTGGACGGCGCGCAGTGCCACGGCATCGGCTCGCTCGGCCGCAGCGATGTCCTCTGCGGTCTCGGCGGTACTCCAGGCGCGGGTGCGTTCGGCGGCGCCGGCATCGAACACAATGAGCGCGGCCGCACTCTGGCTGAAGGAGCGTTTCTTGACGTTGTGGGACATGATCGGGCCGTATGGTTGTGGAAGTCCGGCGATTATCTGGAATGGCTTTAGGCGTGGTTGCAAGCCGGTACCTCGCCGCCCCGACATACGAAAATCCCGCATGTGATGCAATTTTTTTGCGTGAGATGCTGGGGTCGCTCTACAATGTGGGATGCCCACAGCCCAGTCCGCCAGCCCGCCCTCCCCCCCCGCCCCTCTCGCCCCCCGCAAGATCGTGCTTCGCGCACGCGAGGTCATGGCGAAGCGCTCGATTCGTTCAGCGGCGGCGCTGCGCCGCCTGCTGCTGGAGACCGGCATCGAGATCTCGGATGCCCAGCTGCTGCGCATCATCGACAACAAGTGCCCGCGCGTGAACATGGAAGTGCTCAACGGGATGCTCAACGTGCTGGATTGTTCCGTGCACGAGCTGCTCGGCGAGGCCGCGGCACACCCCGAATCTATTGGAGGCAAACATGCGTGATGGCGACCTGACCTTTCTCGACTTGGCTTCTTCCGACCTGGTGCCAGCCGGTACTCTCGCTCGTGATGATCTGGCAGCTATCATTGCCTGGGTTGCGTCGAAGCGGGATTCCGAGCACACGCAGCGCGCGTTCGGCTTCGAGGCGCGGCGATGGCTTGCCTGGCTGATGTGGGTGAAAGCAGGCCAGCCCTTCACGCGCTGGCTTGACAAGGCCACCTCACTCGACGTGGCCGCCTACGCACTCTTCCTGGCTAAGCCAAAAGAGCAGCAGATACCTATCGAAATACTTGAACGCGCTGGGCTCACACGCCAACCCTTCAAGCCCGTGGCGCTGCAGCGAGCAAGCGTTGACCGGGCTGTCAGCGCATTGAAGGCGATGTACGCAGACCTCAGCGGCATGCAGCTCGAAAATGGCTACCAGATCGAGCGCAATCCTTTCAATCGGTTCAAGGTCGGCACCATGATGAAGAAGGCGTCGCCACGGAAAAAGGCATTGACTGCCCTCGAAAGAGGATATGTTGATGAAGCGCTCGATGAAATGAAACGTGAAGGGCTGATCCTCGAATATCACCAGCTGAAGTGGATCTGGACTGCGCTTCTTTGGGCAGCGATGCGTAGGCACGAACTGGCTGCAGCCGTAGCAGGCGACATATATCAGGATAATGACGAAACTGGCGAGCCTACATGGATGTTTGATATAGACGGAAAGGGCAACAAGGAACTGGCCGTCCCTCTCTCGGAAGAGTTTATGTCCGGGATGCGCGAGTATCGCCTGTCCCGAGGCCTCCCCGCCGTGCCAGTACCCGGCGCCGGCGGCATGGATCGCACGCCGCTAGTCCTGCCGCTGCGAGGTCCTATCCGCAACGTGCATCCGGAGACAATCAACCGATCTGTGAAAAAGCTTCTCGTCCGGGCAAGCGAAATCGCTCATGCGTCGGACAATCTAGTAGCAGCTAGCCGGCTCAAGGACTTTTCCTCGCACAGCGCCCGACATACGCAGGTGACGATGATTGTCGATACGACCGGCGACATTACACTGGGCCAGGAGATTGCACGGCACGCGTCGATTACTACCACGCGCCGCTACAAAGCCCCTTCTGTTTCCCGTCTCAAGCAGGCGTTGAAGGACGTCGGCGCCAAGGCGAAGTAAGCGGCCGGGCGCAACCACGCCCAGCCCTCTGCGGCACCATGATCGCGTGCCCACAAACGCGATCGCCATGTTCCTCGACCAATTCCTGCCGCCTGACCCCGTCCAGATCGGACAGCACCAAAGCCTAATCCTCTTCGCCGAAGGCCAGGGCTTTGCCCTCCCCCGCGTTCGAGCGATGCTCGCCGAAGACACCGAGCGCTATTCGGATCTCTGCGGCCGCACGGTCGGCATGGTCATGCCCCTCCTCGACTGGCGCATTCGGGACATGCCCTTTTGCGTCACCGCGTGCCACGACGGCGAGGTGATCGCAGCCGCCTGGGCTGGCACGGTCACCAGTCGCGAAACCGGCGCCATCGGCTGCAACATCTCCTATGGGGTGCGGCCAGACTTCTCCGGGCGCGGCCTGGCGACGATCCTCAGCGCCATCGCGTATCAGCAGTGTGCGGCCAGCGAACCAATGTTGGAGTTCGTGAACGTCCAGACCGAAGCCGGCAACGACGGCGCCCAGGTCGTCGCCGATCGACTGCACCTGGTGCGCGCGCCGATCTTCGATCGAAAGACCAACGGCCGCGCGCCACGACTGTACGTCACCTACCGCGCGGCCGACCACCTGGTCGCCACCCGGTGCAAGGCGATCCTCGCGGCTGCCGGCATCAGCGTAAGCCCCCTGTCGGTGAGTCCCGTCACCCGTCGAACGCAGGCAGTGCAACCACGCGTTGAGCTCCCGCCTAGTATCGCGGCATTACTTCCACCACGACGAGGTTACACGATGCCCCATTCCCACACCCTGGCCGCGGCTCCCGCCGCGGCGCCCTGCAGCGCCACTAGCAAGGCGCGCGCCGACAACGAGACGCTCCGCAATGCGCTGGCGGGCCAGCACGGGCTGCTACCAGGTATCGCGCTGGTCGAAGAGCAGCTGAAGATTGCCCAGCGCGCCACGCCCAGCGATGCGCCGTTCCCACTGACGCCGGCCGAGGCCCGCCTGCACCATGAAGCCTCCGCGAGCGCGTATTTCCACAGCCTGGAGATGGTCAGCAGCGACTTCCTGCGCGAGCTGCATGCCAAGCTCGCGCCAGACGCGGCTGTCCGCGCGGATGCCGAACTGGAAGCGGAGAACGCCGTTCTGGTGGACGCCCTCTTCGGCAAGTACGGTGTCACCGGCGGCGCCGTGGTCATCGAGAAATGCTTGGCCAAAGCAACGGCCGCCGAGCACGCGGACGCGCCCTTCCCGCTCGACGAAGAGCAAGCGGCCCTTTGGCACCGCGCCCAGCAGACGGCCTACGTCTACGTACTGGAAATGCTGTGCACGGACAGCCTGAAGCGCCTGCAGGCGCAATTCCCGGCACCGGCTGAGACGGCCGCGCCTTCTGACGACGAGCCGACGTCGGCTCCAACGATGTGAGAACCGGCCATGTCTGATTTGAAAATCACGACGAAGAAACGCCGCGTGCTGCGCCTGCCGAGGAATACCCGCGGCCGCGACCTCATCATCACCGACCCGCACGGCGCGTACGACTTGGTCTGGGCTGCCATGAAGGCCGCCAACTTCGATCCGAGCTGCGACCGGCTGCTTGTCGGCGGGGATCTTATCGACCGAGGCGCTGGCTCGGCGCGCGCCGGCAAGTTCCTGAGCCAACCGTATGTCCACTCGGTCGCCGGGAACCACGAGCGCATGCTGGTCGACGCATGGCGCCAGGGCGCGCTCGATCGCGACATCGTCGATGCCCTCGCCCGCATGAACTACAACGGCATGCGCTGGATGAAGGACGTGTCGATCGAAGCACTGGAGGAACTGGCTGCGACGTTTGATGACCTGCCCTTCGTGATCGAGGTCGAGACCTCGCGCGGCCTGGTTGGGATCGTGCACGCCGACGTCCCACCAGGCATGGACTGGCAGACCTTTACCGCCAAGATCGAGGCGGGTGACGAATACGCGACCCGCATGGCGCTGGGCATGGACATCAGTGACAGCTTCCATGAGTCCCGCCAGCGTGTGCAGAGCCGGCGCGCCGACGGCGTGCCAGGCATCGGCAGGGTATTCGTCGGCCACACTGTGCTGTTCGAGGGCATGCAGCAGCTGGGCAACCTGTACGCGATCGACTCGGGTTCCGCCTGGGCTGACGCCGGCAGGGATAAAGGCCACCTGACCATGGTCGACCCACGTATGCAGACCATGTATCTCGCACAGCCCCTGGCCGCACGCGAGGACAAACGGCTGGATCTACGTATCACCGGCGAGATCCCATCGACCCCATTTTCCGGATACGACGAACCTGCCCCAGAAGACGCAGATTCGCCGCGCATGTAACCAGACCCTACCTGAATACGATCATGAAAGACACCCAATCCCAGCAGGCCCTGTTCCTCATTACCGTCAATACGCAGGACCATGGCGACCTCGACACCACCGTCATGCGCTCGGGTATCGAGCAGGCCGTCGACATCGGCCGCCGCGAAGGAATGCTAACCGCTCTTGAAGACGAAACGACCGAGCTCGGCGCCATTACGGTCTCGAACCCGCCTTCGCCGGCCGACGCCCTCATCCTCATGCTTGGGAAGGACATTGCGGCGACGCCGGAGGCACGCCGGGCTGTCGAACGAGCCGTGGCGGCCCTCAAGCGCGAGTTCCCGCGCGAGCGCATCGTGGTGCTGACCGAGGAAGACCGCATCCACCTCATCGCCGGCATGGTGGCCACACGCCAGAGCTGGGAAAACTCGGGCGACGGATGGATCTCGGACGTCATGTACCACGGCTACGACGGCTACGGAAACAGCCCAGACGTGGTGCTGCTCGAAGCGGCATTTTGCGAAAACCCTATCCTCGCCCACTTGGTGAACGATGCCGACCGCTTGGGCGTCCTGCGCGTACTGGCCAGAGCCGAGGTGCTGGACATCATCTGCTCGCCGGAGCGTGCGCAGCCGGTGGAAGACTTCGAGGCGTTTGCGTGCCATGTAGCCAGCGCCGTCGGACCAATGACCGGGGAAGGCCGAACCTCGCGGCCGGCGGATGTCCTGGAGGCCCTGCAGCTGCACGGCCTTATCCTGAACCGACTGGGCGCGCGCCTGGGTATCGAAGAAGACCCCGAGGAAGAAGAGACGGAAGCACCGCACAGCTAAGTCCTCGCGGCGACTGCGCCATGGCAGCACCTGGTGCTCTCTGGGCAGCGTGGCCGTTGCAACCACGCTGCCGCCGGCGCCCACAGCTGCCCTATAATCGCATCATCTAAACGGCCCCATTACTGCGCGAAGCCATGTTCACCACTCCAGACACCCCACCAAACATTACCAGTATCAGCTTCGAGGTATTCCGCGCCGGCTCGCCGCGGCCGGAGCCCAAGGTGTTCCTCTACGACCCGGAGGAGAACATCACTGGCCTGTCGCTGAACGATCCTGAACTGGACTGCAACCAGTTCCTGCAGTCCCTGGTGAAGGACACCTCGGTGACGTCGGCGCGCACCTCGATCTCGTTCGATCATAGCGTGCGTCCGCTGCTGCCAATTCCAGGCGAGGGCAAGTGCCCGCAGTTGGATAGCATCGGCGCCCTGATCGGCCTGATGGTCGGCATCATGAAGGACAGTGGCGAATTTGCGGATGCTACGCCTGATAACGAGCTGATGCTGCACCTGGCAGCGCTTACGGGCCGAAGCCTGGACATGCCCGAGGCTCCGGCGCCGCGCCCCTAAGCGCCAGCTGCGCACGAACCGGAACCGGATAGAAAAACGGGCCGAGGGAACAACCCTTCGGCCCGTTTCTTTTTTTTCACTGGACTTACTTCGCCTGATTGGCGAAATGCTTCTCCAGGACCGCACTTGGCACCGCGCCCTGCTCGCGATCGCCGTTCGGGAAGAAGATGGCTGGCGTCCCCAGAACCCGGTATTTCTGTCCCAGCTTACCGTTGCGCTCAACCGGGGTCTCGCAATCCTGGGCTGGGGCCGGTACCGCTTTACCCGCGGTCATCCAGTCCATCCAGCTCTTGGCCGGGTCAGCCGAGCACCAGATCGCGTTGGCCTTCGCCACCGACTCTGGGCCGAGGATACCCATCATGAAAACGTAGTGCGTCGTGTTGCCCATTTCGTCGAGCGTCTTGTTCAGCTGCTTGCAATAGCCGCAATTCGGATCCTCGAACGTGATGATGACGCGCTTGCCGTCGCCGCGCACGATCTTGAGTGCATCCTTCAGTGGCAGGTCGGCGAATTTGTAGGCGGCCAACTCGTTCATGCGCTTCTGACTGTAGTTCTCATTGTCTTTCGTGGAGAACACATGCGCGCCCAGCAGGATGTACTGGCCCTTCGCATCGGTATAGAACACCTGGCCAGCTGTGAGCACTTCGTACAGGCCAGGAATCGCCGACGGCTGCACCTTGATGACGTCGAGCTTCGTCACCGCCTTGACGGACTTCGTGACGCCCTCGAAATCGGGAGCGGCCTGGGCAGCAGGAACCGCAAGCAAAGCGGCAGCGATCGCGACCGCTGCGGGGCGCATGTGAGAAAGGTTCAGCATGGGTAACTTTCTAGTGGGTTAATTGAATCGAGCGCTCAGTAGTTGCTCGCTGACCCCGTCAACGCGTGTAGCGTCGACCTGGACAAGTAAGAGACCTTCGTGGTGCGTCCGGATCCGCTTGAGCACTGCGGCGCTGCACGGGTAGTCGGGCGAGCCGAGCACCTCGACAGCGCCGTCGGCGCCGGTGATCTCGATGACGCCGGCAGCTGTCACAAGCGAGTGGCGCACCGGCAGGCGACCTGGACGGTGATCGACTACGACAAAAGTAGCCTGCGCGTGATCGGCAAACTCGAAAAAATCGAGGGGAATCTTGTTTGAATTTGTGGACATGAGGCAATAGCTCCGCTGGACAATCTAATGATATATCATTAGACTGCGTTACGCATCTTCGCCATAATACGAAACAACTTCCGTTCGGGCAACACTCCTTTCATGCAACGCGACCCCTTCCACGACACGATGCGTAGCCTCAACGGGATGACCGATTCGCAGATCGCTGCTCTGACGTTCCCGAAGGAAGGGTTGCGCATCCAGACGCCGTTGGTGATTACCGAGCGTTACGCTGGCGCAACAAAATTACCACCAGGCCCGCCGAATGGGCTGGAGCAGCGCCCGGACGGTGGATACAGCTTGACCAGGGTGGCGATCGTTCGCGTTCAGCCCGACGAGTACCGCTTGATGGCTGCGGCCATGATCAAAAAGGCAAACGTGCAGAGCATCATGATCGGCGTCGTATCCGGCTTGGCTGTCGCGGCTGCGTCGTTCGCGGGCATGTTGTGGTGGCAGAAAGATGTCAATTCGCTGGGGCAGACAGCGCCAGCACCGTGCCTGGTGTCAGGCATCAAGACGATGGCGGTTAGCTGCCGCGTCGGCGAGCGAACGGTGCAAGTCGAGCTCGGCAAATATTTCCCGGATGGCCGCTACATATTGGATGCGGTCGATCCAGTTCACCGCGGGTTCACCGCGACCCGTATTACCGATGGCCAGACCGTTGTTTTCCAGGCCGACCCCAAACTCATCAATCAAACCTCAGGAGTAGCTTCAAAATGAACGACGGACACTCGAATTTCGGCCTCAACGACATCCCATCGCTCGATACGCCACACACGCACGGAGCTCGTGCTGGAGCCGGACAAGCCGCAAACCCTAGCCCGCGCGCAACCGGTTTTAATCCCGGCGCGGACCCGAAGGAGTCCTCTTTCGCAGAACACGTCGCAAAAGGCGCGACTGCTGATGTGCTCGTCGAATCGCTGGACATCAGTATGGCCATCGGCGTCGACGACGTCATCGACGGCAAAATTCGCATCGGCGGGAAGAAGAGCCTGGTCATCCGCGGTACGGTGCTGGGTAGCGTCGAGTGCGCGGGCCGCGTCGTGATTCTCGGCGGCGGCAGTGTGAAGGGCCATATTCGCGCGGCTGCATTGTGGGTGGAGGGCGACGTCGGCGAGACCGGCAAGCCATCGACCGTGGACGTGGGCGACCTGCACCTGGGCGTGCAATCGCGGGTAGTTGGCGACTGCACCTACGACACCTTGAGCGTCGCCACGCCGAACCGCGGCATCCGCGGCCAGCTGATCCCTCGCTCGGAAGCCGAACATGGCTAAGACCGGGTACATGCCAACGCGGTCACAGGTGGCGCATCATGCGACTGCCCTGGCCTTGCTGGCGTCGTTCGCGGCGTGCTCGCACGGTAGCGAGTCTCGGCCACGGCCGGCGGACGAGGCTCGGCAACAACCTGCGCCTGCTGTGAGCGCAGTACCAGCGCCGCGCTCGCAAATCAGCGATCGGGCGAAACAGGGCGTCATCCGCTCCGCCGAGCCGGTGCCAGCTCCTGACGCGATCGCTGTAAGCGCCGATGCATCGACCGGATCTGGCTCCTCGGCCGTAACGGCTTCAGCCGCGCGCGGGAACGTAGGCGATCCCTCGGATAGCCTGCCGCACCCAGCAGTCGAGGAAGTGCTCTCTCCAGCCTATCCGCTGCGACTCGTGCCTCCAGAACGGCCGCGCGCCGCTGCTCCCATGCAAAGCACTCCTGTTGAGACCCAGCCGGCTGCCAGCTGGCCGCTGTTTGCTGGTGCTGGCGCCGCCTGCGCGTCCCTGCTCGCCCTGGCATTGCTCCGTCGGCGCGACAGGAAGGCAGCGCAGAAGCAGCGTGATGCCGACGATCTGCGCACACAAGAGCTCGTGCGCACGGAACTGCAGCGCGCACGCGAACAGGAGCAGGAAGTGGCAGAGGAGCAGGCGCGCGCAGCCGAGGAGGAACACGCACGGGCCGCTGCCGCTCAGGCTGCAGCGGCAGCGCTGGCCGCAGACCAACGTGAGCGCCAGTTGCAGGCAGACCTGTCGACCATACGCGAGCACGCCAACAAGAAGGTCGACCCGCGGATCGAAGCAGCTCATCAGCTATTCGACCTCCTGCACCACGCGGAACGTGACGTCGAGCCGTTCCTTCGCTTACTGGACGCCGCCGTGCCGAATGATGCCTCGTCGGCTGAAGCACGCGGCACCGTGGCGGCCTGGCACGAAGCAATGCTGGGTACGCGCAATCGCCTGTCTGAGGCGCTGGCCCGGCACAATGCTCCCGTCGACCTGCGACCGGTCGAGCCGGCTGCGGACCTGCAAAGCGCCGTGAGCCGCCTGATCGACCATGCCGCGAGGATGAATGCCCTCATGATGGCGCAGCAGCAGCAGAACTCGGCGATCCTGCACTGGTCGCGCCAGCTTCCAGGCGCCCTTGTGCAGTTGTTCTGGCGCGCGCAAACGGCCAAGTACTCGTCGACGATGACCCAGTTGCCGAGGGTTCCAGATGCGCCGGCGCCGAGCGCGGTGGCAGGCCCAGCCGTGTCCCCGACTCCTATTGCTGCTCAGGCAGTTCGCCCGGCCCGCACACAGGATAAGGCAATCCAACAGGCCCTCCGTGGAGTGCAGCGCCATGCGGCCCGTGCGTGACGAATCTATGGTTGCGGCTCGCGCTGTTGCAGGCGGTTCTCCTGGTGCTGGCCAACACCAGGTGGAACTCATCAGCACCCCGGCCGCGGCCGTGCTGATGGGTCTTTCCGACGCGACGCTTAGGAACTATGCCTGGCTCAACTCCCTGTCGGCCTCGGAGCGGGCCACGCGCAAGCTGCAGGAGCCGCCAGCGGGCTTACCCGTGCCGGTACGCAGGAGCGGCCGCCTGATGTGGGCTGTGGCCGAGGTCGAGGCGTTTGTCGATCAGAAGTCGAAGCACGCCCGATAATGTCGAACCTGAATCTGTACTGGGCGGAAGAGGCACTTGGAGACCCATACGCGCCCCAGGACTACCGATGGATGAAGTCCAGCCGGCGCGGTGGCTTGATGCTCGGCGGCGCCGCGTGTGTCCTCACGGCGAGCACGCTATTGGGCGGCGCCGCCTACCTCACGATGGACAGGACGCCGCACGTGGCCATTTCTTCCTACGAGATCGAGGTCGTCGCTCCTGATGGCCATCAGCCGTCGCCGCCGGCAGCACCAGTGCCCTCCCCAGTCGTGACTCCTCCAGCACCCGCAGCTCGTGCCGAAGCCGCCGCAGATGCGCATATGGCCCGAAAGGAAGCAGCCCCTACAGAGATTAAGGTCAAGGCCGTACCCGCGCCAGCGCCGTCACCGGCCGAGGCAAAGGCTCAAGCAGCCAGGTCAGTCGAGCCAGCACGGCCGCCAGCAGCAGCGCCAGCCCAGGCAAAGGCGACACCTACGCCAGCCACCGCGGCTCCGATAGTGCCCGCTGCCAAGCCGGAGCCCGACACCAGGGTGGGCATTAGCAAAGGCGCGGACAGCAAGCCGACGGACATCGCCAGCGGCGAGAAGCTCGGCATTCGGGAAATCCTGCCGGACGGGATCGTGATGCACAACGGCAGGAAGGTACGGAATGGTTCGGCCTTGCCAAACGGCGAGATCCTGATGGGTACCGACGCCGGCAAGGGCATGGCCGAGACGGATCGCCGAGTCTTGGTGCTGACCCCGTAGGGCTCAGGCGCACTGCTGCGCCTGAGGCAGCCTGGCGGCAATCGACGCCCGAGCGAACGCAGGAAGCATACTCGGGTGGTGCAGCTGGTGCAGGCAATTCAGGGGAGGTTCGGCCGGGTGCTTTGCTGATGCAGCCGTGCTTTCCCGATAGTCCCCCATCAGGCCGCGCAGGACGGCAATGCTCAAATCCGTCTCCTCGTGCATACTGATCAAAAACGCACCTGATACCACTCCCTTACGATGGCGGATCTTGCAGATCTGCGAGGGCTTCACACCGAACCGGTCGGCGAGCTGCCGGTCATTCTTGAGGCCGAGCAGCTGCTGCAACATATTGAGCAGGTTCTCAGGGGCGTAATGCGGGTTGTTCTTCATACTGGCTTTCGTTCGGTATTTCTGGCCGTCCGACCATTTATCGGGGTGCTTCTGCCGCAGGCTCCTCGTCCAGCGCGAAATCGTCCATCACATCGCGCTCGACTGCGGCCGGATCGCTGCCCAGGTAGATCGAGCCATTGGAATTGGCCAGCAGCTCGAAGAGCTCTTTCGTGTTCTGCGTCCTGGTTTCGGCATGGCCGTCGCTGTGGCGCCCACGGTCGACGAACCAGAAGTCAGTTTTCGTCACGACGAGCTCGGGCGATTCCATTCGCATCTCTTCTTCAACGCCCTCCGGGCCCCACATATCCGGTGCGTACGAGATCCGCACTTCGGTAAGCTCGTTTCCCGTACACAGAGCCTGCAGGCGAAGCAGCTGCGCCTTGAAGTGGCTGCCGAAACTCACCTTTGCGTAGGAAGGCCCGCCTCCGAGCAAACCCTGGCCGGTTGCGAATGCTTCCAGGAATACCACCGTCTCGCTGCTTTGTTGACTCATCACCACTCCGATCAAAAAATCTAAAATCCTCACGCGAGGACCATGAAGATTCAATCACGTCGAGCGAGGCGTGGTTGCTCCGGCTGTTCAGCCTTGGCGCTTCGCGCTGACGGCCGCGTGCTGGCGCCGCCCGGCGCCGGTGCAAGTAGAGCTGCGCTGGCTGCCTCGGCGGCTTCGCGCCGTTTCTTGCGCGCACCTTTCTTGAACTTCCCAGGCATCATCTCAACAACATGTACACCCATACCCACCCTCCTTCGTTATCGGCGCCGGCGCGGCGCCAGGTTGGCGAAACCTTCAAGTTGCACCTGTGAAGCCGAGCGTCTCGCAACGCTCGGCCAGGCATGATCAACGTGCCCTTACTGGGTTAGCCCAGCGCTTTTTTCACTACCCTCACAGCCATGTACTCACGCAGGAGCACGTTGGTATGAGGCACGCCTTGCCGGTCGCGGAAGACGACCTCGCGGCCGCCCTCCAGGACGTAGGTTTCGGTAGTGCCATTTGGGCGGGTGATGGCGAGCGTATCGCCGATGGTGGCATTAAGCATGGTTGCTCCTTATAAAAGCATCCACTCCGGAACAATTCCAAAGGGATGCGTTTATATAGCCCCCGGCGAACGTCATTTTTCGCGACCCGCCCGCTTATTTGCTATCGAGTCGAGGTCGCGCGCTTGTGCTGCGCCGCCAACTCGGGCATGAAGTCCTTGTTGAGGGACGCCTGGTAGACGGCGCCCAGAAGCGCATTCGTTTTCTGGACTTCCATCAGGTTCTTCGACATCAGGCTGGCCATCTGCGCCGAGATCATCAACTGCTCGCGCTGCAGCGTCACCTCATCGGCCGAGCCGATCTCCTTGAGCCACTCGGGATTGTCGTAGCGGCGCGCTGCGTCGATATACTGCAGCTGGTGCATCGAGATTCCCCTGCTCTCCCAGTCCGGCGCTGCCTGCGGCAAGTGTTGCGACAGGTACTTCGCCGCGGCGCCGCCGCCTTCCTGCATCGCCTTCAAGATCGGGATGGTCGCCGCGTACTTGGTGCGGTTGCTGACCCACTCTTCGACCGGCCGCATCGCCAGGTCGACCCGTGCTTGGTAGCTGTCACGCAGCGCGAGATAACGGCGACCTTCATCAGTCTGCGTCTCGATCTTCGCCAGGTCGCGCAGCTGCACCGGCGTCGACAGGTTGCGCACGTACGCGGTAGCGGCCGCGAGCTGCTTTTCATTGAACGACAGCGAGATCTTGCCTTGTTCAGCGACGGTCTGTGCGCCATCGAAAATGGTCGATGCGCGGATGTCGGCGTCTGGCAGACCCGAGGATACCGATGGGGACGTCCCGGCCCAGGTACACGACTGTGCCCGCACCTTGCCGCTGGCATAGGCTTCGCAGGCGCCTCGTTGCGCCATAACGGCCTGCACTTCCGGGGGCGGTGCGACTTCGTCATTGCGCGCGATCGCCACCACCTTGTCCATGGAAGATGAACCACTCGAAGGGCGGCCACCACCACCTCCACCACCGGAGCCTCGCGGCCCGAAGGCGCCGCCACTGGCACCACGAAAGCCCGGATTGATCCGGTCGAAGTTCGGGTCGGCCAGGCCGCGCGATGCATTGGCGCAGGGATCAAGGGGCATGCGCGTCGCCCGCTCAACCTGCGAGGCCTGCTTCGAGCGCTCGATGTCGATGTTGCGCTCGACTTGATTCTGGTTCGACTCGGCGATCTGATTAGCCACCTTCGCCGAATTGGCGCTCATCGAGTTTTCCAGCCGCATCAAATACTGCGTCACGGTCGTGAAACCGGTGGTGACAGCTGCAGTGGTGCCATTCACGGCCGCGGTAGTCAAATTGATCAGCGGCGCCAGGACGGCGGAGTCACCGATCGCGAACGAGGGCAACGAAGTCGTCAGGGCGGCAGTCACAGCGACTGCCAGGATAGTCTTTTTGTATCGCATCTCGTCCCTTAGGGCATGATCATGTTCTTGAACTTGTCCCAGGCATTGGTGACAAAATTCCCGGCTTGGCTGGTCACAGTGGGTTCGCTCTGCATCGTCGTCTGCGGCTGCAGTCCACCGCCGTAGTTGCCGAGCGTGTCGGCGGAGATACCCGGAATGTTGACGCCGTTGATAGCGCTGTTGACGCCCTGGGTGGCCTTCTGGTTGACCTCGTTAATTTTCTCCGACAGCTCTTGGGAAAGACGCTGGCACGCTTGGTTGGCCAGCTTCGTGATCATGGCCGATGCACCTGGTGTAAATCCGAACGATGCCATGTCGAGCGAGGACAGCTGGTCGAGGCAACTCGACTTCACCAGGCGCGACGCCTGCTGTACGGCGTTCAGACCATTCGTTGAGCGGTTAAACTCGATCTGCCTAACCTGCTGCTGGATCGACTGCATGTCCGACCGGAATTCGTTGCATGAGGCCGCAATCGCAACTGATGTGCTATGCACATAAAACAGAACAGCAGGCAGTAAAAAAAAGCGGCGTTTCATCTCGTAGCCTTGTATGGGAATGCGATAGTGTCTCACGGAAACATTTTTGGCGCTACTGGGACTGTCCAACGGCCTGCGCTGGCGCCTCGCCTTCGGCTTGCTCTGGAATGCCGTCAAAACCGGCCACCGCCACCAGGTCGGTCAGCGTTTCCAAGGTAACGCCCCTGGTTTTCTTCAGAACATCGGGTAGCGTGTTGATCGCTCGGGCGAACCTCTTCTCGAATTCTTCCTTCGAGACCGCCTCGCCAGCCCGGAACCAGTCCATTACCCGTTGGGTACTTGCCACATATTCGGAGCGATAGATCTCGGACGCTTGCCGGATCCACGATTGCATCACAGTAGTGCGCTGGTCGTTCGACAGGGTCGGCGCGAACGTCATGCTGGCCAGGAAGACACCCATCGAGTCGCAGAAGTCAGCCTGCATCTTGGCCACTACTCCAGCCTTCTTCTGCCCGTAGGTGAAGGACAGGCCTTTCGCATTGCGCAGGCGCTCGTCGGTCACTCCCTCGAAAAAGCGCAGGGTCGCCTGGTGCATCGCGAGCTGCAGGCGCGTTTGCATCTTCTCGGGCGAATCCACACGAAGGTATCCCATCTTGTTCATCATGCGCGCGGCGTGGGCCTGCTGGCTCCCGAGGAACTCCTCGTCCCCGAATACCGAGGCCACAGTGCGGACAAATTCGTCGACCTGGGCCTGCTGGTTCTCTGCCGTGGACTTTTCCCAGATCTTGCCGACTATATGCGACAGCATCGAGTTGAGCTCAACACGTTCGTAGGCTTTTGCGTCGGGGCTTACTGCGAGGCGCTCTGCCATTACTTTGGCCAGCGCATCGGTCGAGGAGACCATGAACTGAAGCGCGCTCTTGCGCTCTTCCATGCTGGCGTTTGTTCCAGGGCGCTGAATGATGCCGAGCATTAGCGGACCCATGTGATTCAGGTACCGAATCGACACCTTCGCGTCTCGCCAAGCAGCCGAATAGTCGACCTTCGATTCATCCGCGGCTTTGCGGAAGTGCCGCTCCATCGCGGCGCCGACGGCGGCCTGCGCCGGGGTAGCGCCGTCGGCGCCCGGCCTTACGCCGCCTGCTGCGCTTGCAGCTGCTGGTACAGGGGCCATTGCTTCAGTTCCCTATCTTCGACCTGGTGCAGGTTCGTGCGCTGGTCGCGGGGCATGGCCCGGAAGAATTCAAATACAGGGGTGATGTCGATCACGCCAGACATGCCCATGCCGAGCACGTCGCGCGCTGCTTCAGCAAGCGCGGCCAAGCGCAGGCTGTCTTCGAGGACACCCTCGGTGGACGGCGCCGCGGTGAAGCACTCGCCGAAAATGCCAGCACGATCAGGGATGTAGGAGAAGCCGCAGCGGATGTCGGTTGACGTCAGCGTGCGCATCAGCTTGCGTTCTGCCATGCGCCCGAGCAGTGGCATGAAGCCTTGCGCGCAGTAGATTTCGTCGGGGTAAATGATGCCGCCATCGAGCCAGTAGGTCGTGCGCTGGTCTTCGGGGATGTCATCGCGCTCGGCCGTGGCGAGCAATGCTTCCATCAAATTCAAATTGTTCTCCTGATGAGCCGGCCGTGCACGGCCGGCGTGGTGGCGCCCGAGACGGGCATTGCGGGGCTTTCTTTAAAGGGCGTAGACGTCGGCCATTTCATCCATGGCGTCGGATTCCCCGAGCGACGAGCTGCCGCCGTAAGAATGCATCCCCACCGAGCGCATGAAGCGCTCCAGTCCTCCGCCGGTGCGCGAGGCTGAGCGGGAGAGATGTTCGCACGCCACCTTCAGCTCGGCCGGACGCTCCAGGAACGCCTCCTGCAACGACGGCACAATGGCGGGGGATGCCTCGACGATCTGCACCCATGCAGCGAGATTGAGCGGGTCTTTCACCCAGGCGAGTGTCTCGCTGTAGTGCTCGGACTCGGGCGCGGCCAGGTCGCCAGCGACGTCGGCGATCATCTCGATGAACATCAGCCCGCGGCCGCGCTCGGAAAAAGCGTCAATGCCGTCGGTGACGATCTTGTCGGCCGGCACGTCATTATCGAAGTCTGTAACGATTTTTGGCATGTCGATCCTTATGCCTTGGCCATCTGGTGCGTCGAGGCAGCAACCATCGTGCGCAGCGAGCGCATTGTGTCTTTCAGCAGCTGGTCGTAGCGTTCTGGTGCGATACCGAGACGGATGCACGTCAGCTCGCGGGCCTCGTCAGCGACATAGCGTGCCCTGTAGACTGCCTGCTGTTCGGCCGGCAACTCGTCCAGGGCACGCACGGCAACCGACATGCCTACATTGAGACTACTCATGGCTGGCTCCGATCAGCTCGAATACCCTGGCGCCGGCGCGTCGCCGCCTTCGTCGTCGGATTCGGCTGCATTTTCCGCTTGTTCCTGCGCCAGGCGCATCTTCACCTGCTCACGCACGCCGTTGATTTCCGCCAGCGAGTTTGCTGCGACCTTCTCCGATACCGGAGTCTTCTTGTCGAGCACGCTCTGGAGCGCGGCCACCGTCAGTGGCAGCGCCTCGGAGCATTTCTCGCGTTCGAGCTGCCGCAGCGTATTGGTGAGGATGACCGGGCTGCAGCCGAGCCCCTGACCGCTCAAACCAACAGCGCGTCGGGCACCGTTCAGCGTCTTCATTATTTGCTCCGTTCTCATTGTGGTTGTCCTTCAAATATGTACGGATTTACCGCTCGTTAATTTTGGCTGATGCTAAAGCACGTGGTTGCAATTTAACCGACCGATTTTCGCTTTTTTACATCAGCAACCACAGCACCGACAAACTTGCGGATCACCGTGAGAAAGCTCTCGGCGGTGACCTCGCCTCGTTCAATACGTCTGCACAACATTTCCCATTTCGCCGTCAGGCCCACGCTCTTGAGCTCGGCCGGCAGCGCTGCTTCCAATTTCTTTCCTGCCTCGGTCATCACGACTATCGTCGCCTGCCGGCCGCCTACGACGCGCGTCTCGCGCGCCAGCGACTTATTCCGGATCAGGTCGATAATCCCTTCGCTGCGCGTACGCGCGGTACCGATGCCATTCGTAGCTTCCAGAACAGCGACGTCGGCAGGGCTTTGCGCGTGGCGCGAGGCGAACAGCATGTCTTCCAGCAGGCTCGCCTCAGTGTAGCTCGGCGGCGGCAGGCTCTGCGTTACGTCCACACGGGCGGACACGGCGCCAACGATCGCACCGACGCGCACTTTGCTGATATTCAACGGCTTGTTCATGCGGCCTCCCCGTCCTGTTCGTCGTCGATCTCGACTTCGACCGGCGCCTGGTCGACGACTTCATCCTCGACATCCATTTCCGGCACCTGGGGATCAGCCTCCGTCCAACCGTATCGCACTACCTGCGTCGAGTCGGCCACGAATAGATCACTGCCGAATGCGACCTCCACCGTGGTCACATCGTATTCAAAGTCTGGGTAGAACTGCGCGGCGAAGCGATGCGTGATCATCTCGAACACTTCTCGCTCAGCCGCATTAAGGTCGCGACCGGACGCCGGCAGCGTCCCCAGCGGGACAATTGCATGGTGCTCGTTCTCACCAATCTTGGCATCATCGACCGAGTCCGGCCGAGCGCCGGCATTGGCGCCGCGCATGACCTTCCCGAACATCGGCGAAAGCCCAGCCATGATCCCACGCGCTTCAAGCAGCATCGTCTCGGGAATGTATGGGCAGTCGGTACCGATATAGGAGATAAGTCGGTGCTTCAAGTACAGGTTGTGCATCGCCTCGGTGACGTCTTCCATCGGGATACCCAGGCGCTGGCTCGCCTCCATCTCCAGCGTCGTCTTCGTAAAGGGCATCGGCGGGGCCTTGCGCTTACGGCGAATCGCCGCTTTGTTGTAGCGCCCCTCCAGGCCACCATTAATCCTGTCAACGATCGACCTGGCCAGCTCCTCGCTGATGATGCGCCCCTGCAGGTCGAAGCCTTCGGTTTGTTCCGCACCAGGGCGCGCCTTCCAGCGCAACTCAGTACCGTCTTCGAGGGTGATGACCGGCGTGTAGTAGTGGGTTGGGACGAATTGCGCAATCTCGCGCTCGCGCTTTGCAGCCAGCCAAAGGATCGGCCCTTTCAGACGCCCGACCGCCACCGACTTATCTCCCAGGAGCGACTGGTAAGCTCGCGACCCGTTGAACCCGACAAGCCAGTCGCCCTCCTGCCTTGCGCGCGCCGACTCGCCCGACAGCTGCCACCGCGGCAGTGCGTTGGGCGTCAGGTGGGAGAAGGCTTTCTCAAGGGCCTGGGGATGCATATCGGTCACTGCTGCGCGCATAACATGCGGTGCAGCCGGATCGATCCCGAGTTCGCGGAACAGTTCGTCCATGACGAGCTGCCCTTCCCTCCCTTTGTCGCCGGCATTGATGATGACGTCCGCTTCACGCACCTCGCGCTCGATGGCTACAAAAAGCGGATCTGGGACCGGCACGCCATCACGCACCATGATCGAACCATCCTCGTTTCTGCGGGGCCGCGGCGCGCGCTTGTGCGCGAGCGGCATCACCGGCAAATACACGAGAGGATCAGCCCACTTGTGCTCGGGCGCCAGGTATTCGTCCATTGGCGCCATATCGATCAGGTGGCCGTTGGTATATCCGACGAAATCGCCGTTTGGCAGGCGGTAGCCGCCGTCGTCACGCCTCGACCGGCCGCCCTGCTGCTGCGCGAGGAAAGAGGCGATCTCCTTCGCTACAGCTGCCTTTTCGGCCAGGATTACAGTTCGGGGCATTGTCGGAATTCCAAGTGATGTTTCGTACGATGGCTATGGTACAAGAATGGGGCTGTAATTGATAGCCGACAATTGCTACTGTGCACTACTTTTCTTTGCAATAGAAACAATTACGGCCGGGAAAACTACCCCGGCCGTTCTCGCTCTTAGGCGGCGCGTTGCTCGTTTGCGTCACCCTCGCCATCACCGTCGTCATGCTCGCCCGAGTCGTCGACCTCGCTTGCCTGGTCCTCAGCCTCGCCGTTCAGGTGGAGACGCTGCATCTGGCGGCGCATCATCTGCGACTCGTGGGCGGCCTCACGCAGCTGGCGGGACTGCTCACGGGTGCGCTCGGTCACCGCCATGGCCAGCAAGCGCATCGCCGGCGAGGTTGAGTAGAACTGGCGAGTCTCGGTCGCGCGCATCACATGGCGGGTGAAGATCGCCAGCTTTTCGCGGATCTTCTCGTCGGAGTCGCGGTTCCCGTCTGCGTCGGTAAAACGCAACAGGATGCGCACCGTCGCCGAACCCTGGCGGCCGCGCTCGATCTTGACCGCCTCGCAGCCGAGCTCTTCGTTGATGGCCGTGGCCAGCTCGGACTGCTCATTGCGGTCGAGGCAAGTCTTGCGGATGCGCGCGCCGACGCCTGCCAGCAGCTGGTCCGATTGCCCCTCGCGGGCGTTGCGGCGCTGATCCATCTCATCCTGGCTCACGCCTTCGTGCATGTCCTGCTGAAAGGTCGTACGCGTTGGCAGCCAGTAGATCGAGACATCGGCGTTCTTGGAGTCGGCCGACGAGTGCAGCGCGCGGCTTTCCAGGTTCGAGCGGAGGAACTCCTGCCAGTAGATGGCATTCTTCGATGGTGGGCGGTTCAGCGCCGACCAGGTCGAGCAGAACAACGTGGTCACGCCTTCCGGCGCCAGCTCGACAGGAACGGTCGAATAGATCGATTCCTTCGTCATGTACGGGCGGATGTTGATGACGCGGCGCGGAGCCTCTGCCGGCATCTGCAGAACGGCGCCTGCGCCGATCTTGTGCTTGGCGGCGATCGAGGCGGCGCGGAACAGATTACCGCACAGGACGTAGCGCTTCGACGTGTGATCGCGTTCGATGAAGGCGTTGAACTCGTCCGGTACCGCTCGGCTCAGGAGGCCATCGTCGATGCGCTCGGCGCCCGGCAGCCACAGATCCAGACCGGTGAACTGCTTCTTGTACAGGTCAGCCAGCGTGAAGCGCTGCGGCGCCATCCAGCCGGCCATCTGGATCGTCACGACCCAGCGCGCCAGGTTGGTCTCACGGCCGCGCGGTGGCAGCGTCAGCGAGGTCACAGCGCCCTTGAGCACCTTCTCTTCACCGATACCGAAGTGGCGCTCACGGACGATCACGTACTGGCCCGGCATGAAGTGCTGCAGGTGCGACAACAGCCAGTTGCGGCGGCGCTCGATCACTTGCATAGGCGTGATCAGCTGATTGCCGCTCTCGTCCCTGGTGCGGCCCGAATCGACCGTCTCGTTCGCGCCCTGGCGTGCCGCATCCGACGAGCGCATCATCACCATCATGGCGTCGAACATCTTCTCGACGCGGCTACGCAGACCCGAAGGCACCATGCGGATCGCGCCAGTCATCGGGCCGACGACATCAGGACCGGCCGACTTGTAGATGGCTGGCGTTTCCATGTCCGGCACGAAATCGGGCGTCTCGCGGTTTTCCCGCGCCACGCGCGAGTCCAGGAACATCTGCTGGGTATTGCGCTCGATCTCGCCCAGGACATCGTCCCACTTGCGCGCTGCAACCCTCACTCGCGTGGTCACCGTTTGCAGCTCGACAGCTTCATCGAACACGGAGTCCACGTCGCCATGGTCGTTCAGGCGCGCCGGCAGCAGGTCTTCCGAGCCGGTGATGGCGGCCGCGTCGAAGTCGTCCATGTTCAGCACGTTGGTGCGCAGCGGGTTGATGCCCTGCTGATCGAGCTCGGCGACGACCTCGTTGAAGTTGTAGGTGATCTCCTGGTACACCACACGCGATTCCTTGTCCGGCAGCAGATCCAGGCGAGACACCGTGCGCTTGGCCAGACCATGCATCGGAGCGTTTACTTCGGTACCGTCCGGGTGGATCGCTTCCGGCATGAACGAGCGGAACTCGATGCCCAGGCGGGTAGCGATCGCCGGATTCGCCTGCAGGAAGTCGCGCACCGAGGCGTCACCCACGTTGTTGAACAGGTCTGGCAGCTCGTGCAGCTCGAAGCGGCTCGAACGGTTGCTGGTGGCCGAGGCGTACAGTTTGCGAAGGTGGCCGTAGTGCACCATCATGATGCGCGCCTCGGACTGCAAGCCGGAGGCCAGCATTTCCACTTCCGGCGGGATCACCTGACCGCGGCGGTCGGCCCGGCCGATCGCCTGGACGTAGTCGACGATGTCGCCGAACACCTGGCAGAACATCTCGGTGCGCTGGCGCTGGTCGCTGAAGTCCTCGGACGCGTGCAGGCTCATGCCGGTCGACATGGCCTTGTTACCGACCAGCGCGTCGTATTCGCCGAAATTGAAGCCCCGCTCGATATTGCTGATCTTCGACTCGTGGGCCGGGCGCGGTGCGACAGTCCAGTGATCGGGGTGCATGTCGATGACCTTGAATTTACGGCCAGTGGCTTCTCCGACCGTGAACCCCGCCTGGCGGATGGCGTTGCAGATCGTGTCGATCGGCGAGCAGTACAGATCGTCGGGCAGCTCGTCGATCATCGAGTCGAGCGTAGCCAAGCCTTCCTTGATCGCTTCGCGCTCCGTTTCCGACGCCGCGAACTGCGAATCGAGCACGTTGCCCTCGATACGGTTGCCCTCGGCGTCAACGTGCGTCATGCGAACGACAGTGTCGTACATGGCGCGCAGGGTCAGCTTGAGGGTTTGCGGACGGATGGTGTAGGTGCCGTCGTCGTTCTTCACAGTATCCGGATCGGCCAGGGCTTCCTTGATGCGTTGCTCGAAGGTCTGCTCCAGGAAGATAATGGGCTTCTTGCCTTCCCTGATCTTGGCGACTGCGCGCTCGCCCGCAAAGCGTGCCTGCAGGGCCACGTTGAGGGTGCGCTGGGTGGTGAACAGCAGACTGCCGAAGCTGGTGGTCTGCGTCTTCACGCCGTCGATCATGCGCTTGATGCGGCGCATCTCGCCTTGGAGGCGGCGCAGTGCGTCCGCGTCGCCGCCCAGCATACCGATGTCGGTCGAGAGCTTCTCGGCCAGTTCAGCGGTCAGGCCCAGGTCTTCAACGCGCAGGTCGAGCAGGTTCGTCAGCGTGCCTTCCATCTGCTCGCCGCCGTCCAGCAGCGCCTGCGCCTCGTCCGCCGCCAGCGACTGGGCGTCGATCACGTGCGCAGCATGGCCGGCGGCGAGGAACTCCTCGTTCTCCGGCTCGGCCTGGTTGGCGATCGCCTCTTCGTTGGCCAGCTGCTGGGCGTAGGTGCTGGCCACCAGTGCAGCGGCTTGGCGCGCCGCTTCGTCAATCGCGTCATCGTTCCCGCCGTCGACCTCGCCTTCTGGAGCATTGGCATCCTGGGCGGCGCGTGCGCGCAGCGCGTCGATCGCCTGGCGGGACGAGTTGTTGGCGCGCTCCAGGGTTGCGGCGATGAAGCGCTGTGCCGTGTCGAGCTTTTGCACCTGGGTGCGGGTCAGGCGGCGGCCGACCTGATCGGTGACACCGCACAGGCGCTGCAGGCCCTGCAGGATAACGGCCACCTGGTCGGAAATCTTCTCGTTGGCCGACAGGCGCGCATCATCCACCGTCATCATGATGTCGAGCTGCGATGCGTCGCGCTCGCGGCGGATGAACAGGCCGTCTTCAGCCAGCATCGCCGTGAACACTTCCTGGATGCTCTCGCCATCCGCCTGCATCGCCTCCGACACCATCGACGTGTCGATCGAGGCCGGCAGCATGCGGCTGTAGAAGCTCATCTGGCGCGCATCCTTGAGCCAGGTCGCCGAGGAGTACACGACAGCCTTGGCAGCGTTTGCGACCGCGGTGCACACCGTGCCCAGCTGCGAGGTGTCGCCAGCGGCGATGTGGGATTCGTCGAAAATCACGATGCACTTCGGCGCAATCGACTTGATCCACTCCGACTTGTCCGAGTTCTCGCCCTTGCTAAACTGCGAGTAGGTGCAGAAGATCAGATTCGGGTTGCCGAAGCCTTCGAGACCGAACTGGAAGTTTTCGCTGAATCTCTTCGACGAGACGCCGCTTGCGATCTTGTCGAGGTTTTCGGAGAACTGGTCAACCACCTGGGCCGTGTGGTTGAGCACCATTGGGCGCAGCTGCGTGTGCAGACCGGTCTTTTTCAGGTCGCGGTAGAAGTCCGAGAACAGGCTGTCCTGCTTGGTCACGAAGATGACCGGCAGGCCGCGCTGCCAGGCGTACGAGACGCTGGTGGCGATCGTTGCGCCTTTGCCGGCGCCGGTCTGGTCGCCCAGCACGAAGCCCTTGTCGCGATCGAGCGCGCTCACCATCAGAGCCGACGCGTCGACCTGCTCTGGCGCCAGGTAGGCGAACTGCTCCTCGGTGAAGCCGATCGCGTTGCGCACGTACTCGTCGATATTGCCACTGCGGTCCTGCAGGCTCTGCAGCGCCTTATAGGTCGGGCCCGCCAGGTTGCGGGGGATCATCAGCTGGATTTCGCCATTGTGCGAGAAAGCGTCGTAGGGCAGCTGGTAGCTGTTCTCGGCATTCTCATTGGCGCGCAGCGCTGCTTCTTCTTCGGCGGTCATCTTGTGGCCGGCCGACTCGTGCACACGCACCAGGACGTCATTGGTGAAGGTGCGAAGCGCGTCCCAGTCGTACATCGTGTCCTGCTTGCGCGGGATCCAGTCTTCGCCGCGCAGCTCGCGCTCTTTTGCGCTGAACTTGCGACCGACCGTCACCATCATCAGGCCCGACGACAGGTTCATCTTGCGGCGCATGACCGGCGACAGCAGGCCAATGCCCAGGACATCGTAGTCGGTCTGCAGGCCGCGCAGGAAGGCGGTTACGCGCTCCTTCTCGGCCTGGCGATCGACATCCGCGGCGCTGGAGTACTCCGGGAAGGTCAGGATAGTGAGGCCGTTCTGGTGGCGGCGCGACATGGCGTGACGCATCTCGGCGAGCGACTCGGCCGTCACGTCGTCACGGCTCAGGGTCGACAGGCGGTGAGGCGGTACCGATTCGGTGAAGGTGCGCTCTACCACGTTCACCGAACCAGGCACGAAGGTGCGCAAGCGCGCATCGGCCGATTCAGGCACTGCCGGGTCAGTAAGCGTCACATAGGTCGAACCCAGCAGCGAGGCAATGGCGCCGTCATTGAGCTGGGGGATGTAGATCGGGATCTGGCCTTCGCCGCCGAACGCGCGCACGAGTTCCTGGGCGGCGACAGCCGCCGGCAGCGGGATGGCGCCAGCGCCCTTCTGCGGACCAACGTACGCAGGCGAATTTTCGTACAGTAGCTGTGCTTCGCGATACGCGGCGTCGCCGGCCAGCTCGTGGCGCTCCAGCACGCGCTTGGCCATCTCCGCTTCGATCGTCTGAGCGACCTCCTCGACCTTGATGCGGTCGAGCGAGGCACCGCGGCCGTAGAGAACGTCGACGAAACGGTTCACGTCGGCCACGTCCGCGTGGGAGCCGGCCATCAAGCCTGCGATGAAGCCGCGCACGCAGCTCACCAGGTTCGTGTCGTCGGCGCGCAGCATGAAGGCGGCCGGCATCGTGCCCTCTTCAATGCGCTTGCCCTCGGCGTCGACCAGGAAGCGGCTGCCTTCCGGGCGCTCGAATACGCGGTGGCTCATGAGGTTCATGCCGATAGGCGCCGCCACACGCATCGCAGCTGCGACTGCCATCTCCTGCGGCGAGAGCTTGGCGCCGCCTTCCAGGCGCAGGCGCACGTCTTGCGCAGTCGCGATTTGAATCTGGCGGGCATTCGGGAAAACTGCCCTGAATTCCGCCAGCTTTACCGTCTTGGTTGGCGAGAACGGGCGGATCAGGAAGGGCTTGCCGCTTTTGACGGGCTGGAAATTCAGGGGCGCGCGCTGGCAGGCTTCCCACTCCGGCGAGCCTGGCACCAGGCCGATCAGGATCAGGAGGTTTTCCTTGAACCCCTCTTCCTTAATGAACCGCAGCTTGACTTCCTGCTTACCGAGATCGAACCAACTGGGCATATCCGCTCCTATCTGTAAATTCTGGTGAGTGCATTTAACCTGTAGCTCTACGGTAATAGAAGTCGTGAGGCGTGGTTGCGCAAAGGCGCGAATACAACGAAAAAAAGCCTCGCACGTGGCGAGGCTTTGAATTAGCCGCCGCTTGCGCGGTGGCCGGGGTTTTTAACCGTTCTGACCAAAGGCCGCGGCGTCGGCGGCGCCGGCGTCGTCTTCACCCAGGATGTCCGAGGCCGACAGCGTCGAGTCTTCTTCGACCGTCGCTGCAGGGGCCGGCTGTGCCTGCGGAGCGACCGGCGCCGGCTGCGCGCCGGTGGCTGCCGCGGCCTTGGCCGCAACGGCGCGCGCCAGTTCCAGCGTGAATTCTTGCTGCGCGGTGAAGTCCTTGACCGTGTCGATCACTTTCTGGGTAACTGGGTGTTTGACTTCGATCTTTTCGACCTTCGGGATCACAACGTCGCCTTCGCCGTATTTGTTGGTCAGCTTCTGATCGCCCTGGTAGCCGACCAGGCGCACATCATCCTTTTCACGGATGACTTCTTCGCCGGCGGCATTACGGCCTTTGGTGCCGGCGGCGAAGAAGTAGCTCTTCAGCGTGATCGGCTGCGACAGGTCGGCAGCGTTCAGGGCGCCCAGGACCTGCAGCGCGCTGCTGCCCATGCTGAACTTGACCAGTGCATCCTTGCCATCCGGGCTGCGCAGCGACACCCAGATCTTGTGTTCCTTCTGGCCTGGCTTCTGGTAGACGTCTTCTTCCTTGATCAGCACGCGGCGCACGAACGCCGACAGCATGTCCGGGTACTCTTCCTTGAAAACGGTACGGCCGGTGGTGGTCTTGTGCTCGCGAAAGGTGCCTTCGGCGTTCTGCGAGTTGTGGTCGATGGTGAACAGACCGGTCTTGCCGTTGTAGTTGACGAAAGTGGTTGCGCCGTTTGCGTTGCCGTTAATGCGACCGAACATGATGAATCTCCTGTAGAAATTGGCCCAGATCTGAAGGACAGCGTCTGAGCCGACGACGATGTCATATCGCTAAAATTTGTACTTCTCTTGACCGCTTCAATCGACCACTTAGTGCGATCGCTGATGAGTCCATCATAGAAATTTCGGTCAGGCGTGGTTGCAAATAGTGCTTGCGTCGTCAGATCTGGATACCAATAAAACGGTTAAGTCACCGCGGCTGGAACAACCGAAGGGTGTGGTACCAGCACCATGCGCCCGACGGCTGCGGTACGTACGCGCCGGCGCACGCGCTCGCCCACCTCTTCGCGGTACATATTCCGGAAGCCCAGGCGTGGGGATGCGAAAAGCGCCAGGATCGCCAATGCGAAGAAGAAGACCAGCATCACGCTGCGCGCGTAACGGTCGATGACGGTTACGATCTCGCTACCAGGCGCCGCACGCAGTGCCTCTACAACGCCAATGGCTGCCTCTGGGTCAGCGAAGACGATTGCCAGGCCGAGCCAGAACAATGCCACCGGCACCATGAGGATCAGCATTTCACCAGTGCGCACAAGTGCTTTCACCACGCTGCGCCCCTGTGCCCAGTGCACGCGCCAATCCGTCAGGGCGGCCTGCTCCAGCGTGGCGTATTCGGCGTCCGTGATCGTGCCGACTCGTACGTTGTTCACCATCACCTCCCACTGCAACTGCGCTGGTGCATTAATACGTGCTTGCAGTGCTGCACGCTGGCGCTGGCTTCCGCCGGCGGCCAGCGCCCCTGCGAAGGCGCCCAGCACCACACCAAGCGGACCAAGGGCCAATCCGGCCACGCCGGCGACCATGAGGAGAGTCAGAAGGCCTATCGCTACGTCAGCATGGTTCAAGTTATTGATGATTTTCTTCATTGGTATCCCTCTGTGGATGTCTGGCATCTGCCAGCTTGGATCGGCGCTGCCACAATAATCGGACAGCTGCCTAATTTTTGACTTGCCCGATAGAAAGGGCATGCTTACTGGGTGAACGTGCTACAGGCCCCTTGATATTCACAATTTCTGTGGATAACGTAGGGGCGCTTTATCAAGCCGCGTGCAGCTGGCGAGCGTCCTCGTGGTACTTCTGGGCCAGCTCGTTGGCCACGATCGAGGTGATCGTGGTAGCGCGATCGCCAACGCGGTCGGTGCCCATCATGCGGCTGCGCTGCTCCAGATAGGAAGCGGCCGACCCCTTTGGGAACTCGCGCGCCAGGAACTTCAGGGCTTCGGTTTCCCCGATCATGGTTTCGAGCTCGTTACGCAGTGGCGCATCCGTGTCGTCGGTCGTGTAGCACCAGGTCTCGATCGGGCCGACCTCGTTATCGAACACTGCTGTGACCAGACCATCGCGCAGGCGGAACCACGACCAGATACGGCCCTGTCGATCCAGCCCGTTACGCAGGATGTCGAGGTCGGTGTCGGACAGCGCGAGCTTGTCGCGGGCGTAGACGTTCTGCTGCTCGGACTGTTGGCCCGCCACCATCACGGTCGTCATGCCGTCCAGGATCTCCTGTGGGTAGTCGGTGATGTACTGGGTCACGAAGTTCAGGTAGACCTTGAATTTACGGGTCTCACGCGTTTCCTTGATGTTCAATCCCACCAAGCCCTGAACCGTGTTCACGTTGTGCCATTCCTCGTACGTCAGCACTTTCGGCGTCTGCTGGATCTCGCGGACGCGGCGAATCTGGTACGCCTTGTACTCTGGACGCACCAAGGTTTCCATCTCCTCGACGTCGAGGAAGAAGTTGCGCGCGCCCAGGTGGCGGGCATACAGGTACATCATCCCAGCGAACTCCTTGCCGCTCGCCGACGATCCACCCAGCACATTCTGCAAGTCGACCACCATGATTCGCGAGTTATCGGTATTGACGCGCGTGACACCCGAGAGGACGGCATATTCGTTAGTGGCGTTCAGCAGCGCCCGTGATGCACGCTCGATCAAAAGCTCGTCGCCCACCCTGGCCGTGCCGTAGACGGCCCGCACGCGATCGCTCTGTAGCACCTTGGTCATGTCTTCCATGCGAGGCACCGCGAAGCGCTGCGCGATGCGGGCCGACTCGATGCGACCAGCTGCGAATAGCGCATCGACAACGCTGTACACGGTCGGTGCGCGGCCGGTGTCGAGGTCGAAGCCGATCTCGCGCAGCTCGCGGGTAATGTCGTCGCTATAGGCCGCCTGCCACAGCCGCGCATCGGTGGAATCTGGCGCGTACATGCGATAGGCTTCGGTCAGCATGGACTTGATGAAGGCACCAGTCTCGTCACCCAGGCCCTTGAAGATCACCTCGTACACCGCGACCTGGAAGTCCATTTCACTGCCGGTCGGACGCGTGCACCCGAGCTGCAGGTCATGTGGATTGGCGCAATACATCGCGTCGTTGATGACCTTGAAGTACACCAGCTGGTCGTGCAGGGCTTTTGGCAGCACCGAGCGCAGGTGGCGCAGGAATCCCTTACCGGAGGCACCGACGTCGATCACGAGGCCGTATGGGAGCTGCTGGGCGCCCGGCGAGAGCGACAGGCAGTACATCACGCGATTGATCAGGAAGGATTTACCCGAGCCCGACGGCGCCACCCAGCCCGAGACGAACGAGGCGTGCTTGCGCGACCCGATCTGCACAGGGTAGATCACGCCGTCGCTGGTCTTGAACTGTAGCTGCCCGAACTCCCAGGGCGACGCCGGCCGCATCAGCGGCGACATGTAGATCGCGTCCGACAGCGGCGCCGGTACCACCGGCGCGCAGCTGGCGCTCGTGTATTCAGGGATGCTCGACAGGCGGGCGACATCTGGCTCGCCGGTCTCATGGTTTGCCTGCATGCCACCCCAGCTCTTCACGGCCAGGTCAAGTTCCAAAAGCGCGCTTTCGGCCTTCTCTTGAGAGCGAGCCCAGGTCGAGAAGGATACGCGCAGTCCGATGATCGGGTCGGTGGCCGCCTTGTGCTCGTGATGCTGGCGCAGTTCCGTGTATGCGTCGCGGATCTGGCGGTTGGTCGCATTGAACGGCGCCAGGAATGAGTTGAGCACCTGATTGAGCTTGTTGTATTCGAGCCCTTTCGGAAGAATCTCGTAGGAGATGCTCATCGGAATGCCGACGGCCCGTACCTTCTGCATCAGGGCGGAGAAAATGGTCTGCGATGGGAGGTTGCGCGGTGATACCGGGCCGATTTCCATGACGGCCGTGCCGTACCAAGTGTGGCCGAGGGATGCGGTCTCGTAATTGCCGATGTGGCCGATCACCTTGCGCGTCAGGACCTGCATCCCCAGCGACAGTGGCGCCGGCGAGGCCTTGTCCGCAGTCGCCGAGTAGATCGCCCCTTCTTGGCCGAGCAGGCGCGCCGTCCAGCTTGGCTGGAAAGGCACCTCCCGATCGCCGAACCGGCGGACGCGCTCGAATGCCTCACGCACCGCGAGAAGCTGCATCGACAGGCCAATGGTACGGCTGTTGAAGTCGCTCAAGAGGTTCTTGACCAGGCCCTCGTGGCGCTGCAGGATCGCCGGGCTGCGGCTCAGAAGGATCTGGCCAAACGGCGAAACTAAGGCGAGCGGAACATTCTTGACGCCCTTCCCAGTCGCCATAATCTTCTTGACCATGTCCTGGTATTGCTCGGTCGCGCGCTTCATCTCGTCCGGGCGCAGCGCTTTCATGTGCGTGCGCACCGTGAGAAGCGTCATCTCCTCGGCCGCGCCGCTCGACAGCCGCGAGGCCAGGTCGCGGCGATAGGATTCGGCGTCGCCACCAAGGCGCTTCGCAGTAGCCAGCATTGGCGCGATCTTTTGCTCGAAGACCTGCGCAGCAGTATTTGGGTCGTGCAGGAAGTACAGGCCGAACGAATACGAGCTCCCGTTGCCGCCAGCCATATACGCCGCGACCTTTGTCGACACGAGTTCGGCCATTCGAGCGGCATCGACCTCGCGGATGTTGTTTCGCGCACCGCGCACGAGCAGGAACGACACCAGCGTGCCGTCTGCCATCTCCAGCGAGTACGGCTCGGCGAATGGGCCGGAGTCTTCCCCCACTGCCCCACCATGCGCGGTCTTGGGCAGATGGCTGTCCTGCAGCAGGTCGCTGATGAAGGCGCCCTGATCCAGGCGCTGCGATGGCACCACGGCGCCCCGCCACTGGCAATGAGCCATGGCGCTGCCGCCACCGAGGGTATCGTGCGCCGACTCGGCAAGGGAAAGCAGGATGTTCGTCATGTCAAAGGTCTTCTGGAAGGTAGTGGGCCACGCTCACACGGCGGTGGCCGGGTTCAGCTGCTGCTCGGCCGCCTCGTGCTCAGCACGGCGATCGTTCGCCATCTGCCGCAAGCCAGGTAGGACGTCGGGCGCACGCAGGATCTCGACGATCTTTGGGTCACGCTTGGCTGCGGCCGTGACGATTTCCATAAGCCGAGTAATCCGGTTCACCGGGGCCAGCTGGAAGATGTTGTCCATCTCGGCGGTCAGTTCCAGCGGCAGGCGCCAGACGATCTGGCTGATAGCGCGATCGAGCGGATCAATGGGAATGATCGGGGCTAACATAGCCAAACTCCTGTAGTAGTGCGTTGAACCGGGGCATTGTGAAATCCATGGCGATCGCCGCCTGCTCCAGTCCGACCAGGTTGTCTTTGTCGACGTTGACGATCACCGACCCGTTGCCATAGCCGGACACCCGGAAACCGGCCTGCTGCAGGCGGTATGCCGCCTCGAAGCAAACTGCCCGGTCATGCGCGCGCAGCCACGTGCTGTGCACGTCATACTCGTTCTCGCCAGAGACGCGCGACCACTTCGCAGACATCAGTGCCTGGCAATGAATGTACGAAACGATGCCGGACGCCGGCAGCGCCTTGATCAGGCGATCCTGTGAAAGGCCTTGCGGCAGCTGGCAGCCCGTCGGCAGAGGATGGCTGGTGGGCGAGACCAAGTACGACTTGACGTGCACGCGTGCGTGGCGGCTCACCCAGCGATATTCAACATCCGTCATCCAGGTGCGCTTTGCCCGCTGGCGGCTGGCGCCAACTCCGTAGGCGATCAGCGCAGCGACCTCCGCTGGCACACCGTCGAACTCGATTACCGCCTGAATGAGCGTCGGCGGGAACGTGCCGGCCATCACCGCATCATGGTCGAAGCCGACGTCGGACAGGGCATGCGACCAGCCCGAATCGGGCACCGGATTACTCAGCAGCCACTCGGCGTAAGGCATCCGGTTAAATCGCAGACGTACCCGCACGCTGTTGTCCATGAAAGGCGTGTAATTCGACGACCAGGTCTGGTGCGCAGCCGCCAGCTTTTGGAGCAGCATGTCTTTCGATGGCGCCGGCGGCGGCAGCGCTTTGCCGATGGTGGCTACGAGGGTATCGTCCTGCAGGTTGCGCGTTGGGTCGTCCAGGCCGTAGACCTCGACCGCCATGCGCACGGCGTGCTGCACGTAGACCACCAGGGCTTTGCCTCCCTCCAGCGCGTGGTGCCCGTCGATCCGAATGCCGAAGTCCTGTGCAATCTCGGACAACTTAAGACCCAGATAGCCCGTCCGGCGCACATGATGCTGCTGGGCCAGGCCGAGCTTGCGGAAGTCCTGGAAGTCGCCCGAGGAGATCCACAGCACGTCGTTCGGCAGGTCGAAAAGCCCACGCACGCGAAACGGCTCCCGGTGCGGCAAGAATGCCCATCCTTCCGCCAGCGTGTTGCGGTTGTCGTGCAAGACGATGCCGACCATCAGCTTTTCCGCCACCTCACGAGGTGTCGGCTTCGGCTCGGCGATCGCCGCACTTCGATGCCTAACATTCGGTTCAAACATCTGATTCCTGTACTTCTTGCTTGTTGTTGTAATTACTGGACTGCTGTGCGCCTGGTGAAGATCGACGGCCAGGAGGAAATCGGGAGCGATGCAAACTCCTCGCCGAACTTGCGCGCCTGCTTCACGATCACCCCCAGGGCGAAGACGACACGAAGGCCTTTCAACGGCTCCCCGCGTGCTGCATACACCGGCTCGGCCACTTCCTTCATGGCGATCGCAAAGTGCGAAGCTTTCGAGGAGCCCCATACTGATTCGATGTAATGCGAGTATTCCAGGAGGCTTGCGTGCAGCACTTTCGCATCAGCCTTTTCCTCTTCCGACGCATCGGGACTGGCCAGAACGTGCCCGATCGTGCGCATCAGGTGCGAGAGATCGGACTGTTTCAGGTCAGGCAGGTACGCCAGCTGCGAGACACTACCCGCCAGCTCCGATTCATCGGCTCGCAGCAAACGGCTTGCGAGCTCGCCGATATGGTTCACTGGGTGGCAGAACACGCACTGCGGCGCGAAGTTCTCGTCCGTGTTGTTCGCGTGATTGCAGTCCTTGTGGTGAATCTCCAGGCCGCCATGCGATTTGACCGAGCAGGCTTGGCACGTGAACTGCGCGCGCTGGAGCACTGCCGGCCGTTTCGCACGGTATGCGGCGTCAGCCGCTTCCGCTTGCGGATCATGGTCGCGGAACGTGTTGCGACTGACGCCTGGAATGAGCTCGGCCATTTTTTATTGAATGTTGATGCTGTTGCTCGATGCCGAGGTGCCGACAAAGGTCTGAGTGAACGTGTCAGTAGTCGCGGTAATGGCAACCAGGAAAGCGCCAGCGAGGATTTTGATGCCAATGTGGCTCCACTGGACATCGCCACCGTCGCGTCCTTTGGACTTCTTGAGCATTTCCATCAGGCCCCAACCGATTGCGCCGAGGCCGATCAGGAAGAACAGGTAGATCATCGCTTCCTTAATCACTGGCAGGTTCGAGGTGATGGAGCGAATGCGGTCGAAGATGTTCTCGGCGCGCGCCGGCGTGGACACGAGCATGCCGACCACGATCATTGGAACCGAAACCGACCAGATTTTTTTGAGGCTTTTCATTGGGACTTCCCTATAAATTGAGATGATTTCTAACTACATATCCGGTGTATAACCGAATTCTTTTTGCGTGGTTGCAAGCTCAAATGAGTGGAGCAACGAAGCGCCATAAATTGACGCCAAAGGCGCCGGCGACGATAAAAACTGCAGCGGTCCAGCCCGGATCTTCGGTCTGCGACTGCCCGCCGTCACCCATCTTCACGATGAGGCGCGTGCCCTTGATGATGGCCAGGACGCCGAGAGTTGCCATCCAGGCGAGAACGCACTGGAAAATCATTTTCGGGACGCTGTCACCGCCTGAAGGCATGACCGACATCGAGTTCGCTACAGGCATTGCCTGGCCGGTCACGGTCAGCACCTGCATGTTGATGTAGGCGTATGCGTTGATGAAGAAGGTGCCGACGATGAACCTGGCGGATACCGAGCCCCATCCGTAGGTGCGGCGGGCATCGCTCCACTTCGCCATTCGCTGCGCAGCGCTGCCCACCAGGTACCAGCCCAGGCATAACGAGCACACCCCGATCGCAAATTCCTTGACGACGACGGCGCCTTCGTTGAACGAGGCGAGAAGTGCTGGGAGATCCATGTCGTGCCCTCGCGTTCTTACTGGTAACGGACGCCGTTGACCTCAACGACAGGATTGCCCGCAGCGTCCACTGCGACCGATCCGACCGTACCGAGGCCGGGGATGGTTTCGCCCGCGGCGACGCGCTGCTTGACGCCACCGAAATCCACGAGGGCGGTCGTGACGCCATGGCGGGTCGACACGCCGATTACACGGACGCTGTCATTCGACAGCATTGCGGGCTTGCGCATCTCGGCCACTGGGGCGGCCGCAACCGGTCGATACGTCGCAGTGGCAACTGGAGCTGACGCTGGCGCCGGTGCTGGCGCTCGGGTAACGGTGCGGATCTGGGCTGCTGCTTTCGCAACTTGGGCGCGCTGTCGAGCCTCCTCACGCTCGTAGCGAGCCAAGCGCTTTTCCAGCGTGGCCACACGAGATGCCAGCTCGTCAGGCGACGCCGCGGCTGCTGGCGCCTTTTCCTTAACCATCACCAGCTTTTCCGCCGCTTTCTCAGCTGGCGCCGAAGTAGGCTTAGCGGCCGTCGGCGGGGTTGCAGGGCTGGCCGGTGCTGGAGCGGCAGCGACGGCCACCGGTGCCGGCTGCGCTGCTACTGCCGCCGCAGGTGCTGCTGTTGCTGCGGCCGCTGCTGCTGGTGCCTGTGCTGGCTGTGCCGGCGCCGGGGCCGCATCAGGTGCTGCTTGGGCCGTTGCTGGCGCTGGCGTCGCTGGCGTTTCAACGAATGCAGCCTGCGCTCCTTGGGCGCCGTCCGCCGCAGCGGGCGCTCCGCCCATCACGGTTGCTGTGCCACCCGATGCGCCTGGGGCGCCCATCTGCTCTGCTGCCACCGGCGCAGTTGCAGGTGGCGTTGGAGACGCGTTGATCTGTTGTGGGCCCGGATCAAGAACGATGATCAGTCCGAAGAAGGTAAAGAGGATGGCACCAGCGCCGTACATAACCTTCTTGCCCGTCGAAAGCGGCTTCTTGGTCTTCGTCGTGGTCTTGCCGATCTTCACCGAGGCCGCCGGTGCTGCACCAATCGTTGCATTGCTTGGAGCAGCGCCGAAGCCCGCTGCAGGCTCGGCGCTTGGCGCTGCCTGGCCAAAAGCGTTCTGGTTGGCAGTACCGAGCGGATCCATCTGGGCGCTCAGGCCTGGCTCGGTTGCGGCCGCGCCGCCGTAAAAATTATCAGACATGTCGTTTTCCTTGTTCACTTGTTGCCCTGGCGCGCCTGGCCAGCGAGATCAGATTGATAGATCGATTCCTCGAACACGATGCCGAATTGGGTGCCAGGCGCGAGCGTGACGTGGCCTTCTTGTGGGCCAGTGGCCAGTGCGCGTGAAACTTGGTTGGCGCCGGACGAGTACATTGCACTGCGCGCCTGTTCGGCCGACGGTGCCGGGGTCTGTTGCCCGCCGGTGACGACGCCTGCGCCGCCGGCGCCTGGGATAGGAATCGCGATGACCTGGGTACCGACTTGCGCCCGCGCGCCGGCGTACGCCTTCACGCCCTCTGCCACCACTGGGAAGACGTAACGCTGCATATAGCGGCCGTCGTACTCACCGCGGACGATGTCACCGCCAGCCTCTCCATCCATTCCATAGGCAGCAATCTTGAAACGGCGGCCGTTGAACGAAGCAGAAGTGAAATCGGCCTGGAAGCCTTGGTCACCGATCCGGCGCGTTGCGCCCATCACCACTGCGCCGGCCAGCGGGCCACTGTTGATACGCGCGCGCAGCGTGCCTGGAGTGTCCGAATCGGTCCCACTGATCATTTCCGCTGCATACGGCATGTCATACGCTTTCACTACCATCAGGTCGTTGGCCGGCCGCTGCGTCGAGAGTTGGCCAGAGCCCTCCTGACTTGCTTGTGCAGAGCCTCCGCTGCTCTTGCGCGTGTCACGCACATACGTCGAGAGAGTCCGCTGGCCCTCGCCCTGCCCCATACCCCAGGCGGTCATCAAGGAATTCATCTGGTCTTCTAGGCCTTTCAGTTTTGCCTGGTCTGGGCCAGCCGGAGCGGCCTGCGCAGGCGCCTGCGTTGCAGCTTGCTGCTGCGCGTGCTGATCAACCCGAACCTCGCCCTGCTGGGTTGCCGGCTGCTGCGGAGCACTGGTCTGCATGTTTGGCTGAACGGCGCCGGCACCGACCTGGCTGCCCACAGCGCTCTGACCGCCTGCGAGGGCAGCTGCAATGCGCGCGTTTTCCTGCGTTTTCATCGCGGCACGGTCAGTCTCGCTCAACATACCGCTCGCGACTGGCTGATCGGACTTGGCCTCGACGATCACTGACGCCTTTTTCTCTTCCCGATTGCGGCCGCCGAACGACAGAAGCAACAACAGGATCAGGGCGGTCAGAACGACCCCGCCAATGATCAGCATGTTGCGCTTGCCTTTCGGATCCCATCGTGGCTTCGCTTGTGCCGGATTAGGGCCGCCGCCGATCGAGGCGCTCGATGCAGGCGCTGCGCCTGGGATCGGGGTGTCGTTTGCTTGCATCTGATTTCCTTTTTTCTTATTTCAGGCGAGCCGCGGTGGCGACTGGCGGGATATACGGCAGGTCGAGCACCGCGTTGACCTCGCGACCATCGACCCCCATGCGAATGAGGGACGTATAAGGGAGCTTGTAAACGGCGGTGCCATCTACAGCTGCCTGACGGTTGAACCAGCCAGGGCTAAAGATCGTGTGCGGCGTGCGCACGTACAGATGGCCGCGCCACATCCACGCCGACGTGGTAGCGACCTGGGTGACCTTGACGTCCACGGCCCCCTCCGGCGGAATGCCCATCAGGAAGCCCTGCATTTCGCCAACCTGGGTGCCGCCATCGGCTTCGAGGCGGTCGCCAGGCAGAACGCTTTTCGCCGGGGTCAGCACGGGCACCACGACCTGGATCATGCTGTCGACGGTCTTACTGTCGTTGCCGACACGTACTTGCAACAGGATCGGGTTGGGCACGCCGACCAGGCGGATCATCATGTTGCCGTTGCCGCTGATAGCCTTGGCCGTCACCTCGACGGTTGACGAGCCACGCTCCTTTACTTCATCCGTCTGCAGGACGCCCACATCAAACGCATAGGAAAAGCTCTTGGCGCCATCGACGATCAGGGGCGAACCAGACCGGTCCACAAACGTCACCAGAGCACCATGGTTGAACGCGATGTCGACCGCGCCTGGACGCGAGTTCGGCTCGAAGGTGATCGGCATGATCCGGCTGCCCTTGACCGTGTACGGGCCACCAGGGGTCTCGGCCATCGCACGCGCGCGCTGATACATCAGCTCCTCGAACTTTCGGATCTCGACAGGATCCATTGGCGAGACGCGGTCGATTGCCTCGGCCGGATAATCGATCTTCGCTGCTTTGAGATTCGGATCAGGCAGCTCGCCGCCTACCACGCGGCGCCCGGCCGCCGGGCCGCTCGCTGCGCCGGTTGCAGGGCCACTTGCGCGGCCGGCCGGGCCGATGTCGTTCGACGGGCCATTTGCAGACGTATTTTTGTTCGGCGGATTCGCCTTATCCCAGTTCTGCTGGGCTTCCTGGCGCGACGGAAAATTTTCGACAACAGCGCCCTTGCTGTGCGGCTGCGCCGCTTGACCGGCCGCACCCGCTGGCTGCACGTTTTGTGCACATACAACAGAACACGAGTAGGCAAAAAAAGCCACGACTGATGCTTTTAACTTCATGGGAGGAACTTTCAGAAAAAGCTGCGGCCGGCCACGAGATTGATGCTCTGGCGGAATGCGAAGATGGAGAACAGGTATTGACGGACGAAGCCGTTTGGCGCGCGGCGCATGGCATCGACGAGTTCCAGGCGTGGGCAGATGTATGGGTCGATGTCTTCGAGCCACTCCGCGAACTCCGGGTGCCCGAGCAGTACGCGCTCATGCTCCAGCTGACACAGTTCGATCACTTTCGTCTCGTCGCCGGAAAGCAGCATTTTCAGCTCGTCCTCGCTCAACGTCTTGGTCTCAATGTTCATTGGTGATGCTTCCTTATCTTCAGCTGTGGGGCCGGCTGATGTTATTGCTGCCACGGTACCAGAACGACGTTTTGGAGGCGCATACCTTCGATATGCGAATCGTAGGATACACGTACGACGTCGGTCTGGAATGCGTACGCAACAGGGCGCGTGGTGGTATTGGCCTTACCACCACGGTAGCCGATCTCGATCACGCCCTGGATCTTGAAGACGTTACGGGCGCCGGTGCCGTTACCCATCACCGAGCGTTGGTTGATGAACGGCTGGATCACGTAGGTAGCGGCCATGTTGATGTCGTCCTTCTTCATCCGCTCCAGGAACGGCTCCATCACCTTGCGCACCGATTCGCTACCGCCGCCGGTAAAGCAGTCGCCGATGGCTCGCTCGACCGTGGTCTGGTAATTGTGGAACGCATGATTGAACAGCCCGTTGAGGCAATCGCCCGCCATGCGCGTGATCCGCGCATCTGGTGGATCGCCCTTCGTCAGCGGGAGAAGCGGATAAGCCCGGCCGTTGGCGTCGAGCGAAACGCGCTCGCGCTCAGGCTTGCTGTTCATCATCATCAAGCCGCCTACGATACCGATCGTACCGGCGACCACTGCTGGGACAATAGCAGCTACCAGTTTGGTATTCAGGCCACGCAGACGGGTGACCTCTGCGTGCAGGTCGATCCCGAAAAGATCAGGGGCTTGAGTTTCTTCTGCCATTACTGTTTTGCTCCTACTGCCTGAATCGGCATCACTACGATTGGATGTCCGCGGCCAGCAGGGTCCATTCCGACCACATCAGCATCTGCACGAGCCATTGCGCCAAGTCCCAGGACGACTGCGCCAAGGGCGAGCCATACTCCGGAGACAACTGCCGCCCCTACCAAAGCGCCGTTGAGCGACCGCTGCTTCAAATAGGTCTCGTAATCGCTATCTGACGCTTGCTCAGCACCACTTTGATCGTTTTCTGGCACTACCAATCTCCGAAAATTTCGACGAATACTTGTCTTCAAGCAAGATGATTTCACAAAGCGTAACCCCGGTCAATTGCATGGTGTTAGGTGTCGGGAGGCACCTAACACTCTCGAAAGATACGGTTTTTGCGTTTCTGCGCGCATAGCAGCATTTTTGTGCCATACTCATACAACGTAACAACGGAAAAAAAATTATGAATGAGAATCGCTTTGTTGCTGTAGGACGAATCGAACGCCTGATCACTACGCCCCGCGGCCTAAAATTGGTTATCGGTGGGCCTGGCCCGGTGAAGGGACTGGTTGCCGTCGAGCTAAGGGATGCTGCGCTGGTGAAGATGGTCTCGAACGCGAACAGTGGTTTTGCTACTGGCGATATGGTGAGCGTGAGCGGTCGGCTAGAGTTCGACGTGGACACTCTACAGAACGTGGCGATCGCATCCCCCGAGGCAGTATCGCGCATCGCGCGCGCCGCACCAGGTACTGCGGAGCAGACACGCGCGCCAGTGACGTCGCCCGCTGGCGCTGGGCTGTTCGGTGTGTGCCAGAAGCCGGCCAGCGGCGGACTCCAGGCTGAAGCCGCGCATCTACCGTCAATCCCACAAGGGTTTCCGGCCTATACGCCCTTTGATGCAGAGCCGGTCGGACTATCCGACATCCCCCTGTAGAACCTCACCTTTCCCAATCATCGCCCTCCCGCAATAACATGAGCCCCCTATCTCCCATGCAAAAGGCAGAGACATCCTCCACCACTGCGGCCGCACGCGCAGCTGGCTTCAACAAGCGTGAGTTCAGCAAGCTCGTGGCCGCCCGCTTCGGCGTCACGCAGGAGGAAGGCGCCTTGTTCTTTGACGAGATCGGGCAGCGAATGGGCGAGGCGCTTGCTGCTGGCGAGACCGTGTTCCTGTTCGGCCAAGGCACACTCAAGGTCGTAAAGAGCCGCAGCGCCACGGAAGACCTCAGGATCAGGTTTCGACCAACCACGCGCGCCGAGAAGAGTGCGGCGGTAGCGATCGAGGGCCTACCTGGAATCGCCGCCGGCGTGATCAAGGACGTGCTGCCGATCAGCAGCGTCTCAGCGGGCGATCGCGCGCTGCAGGTCGACCGCGCGTGTGTGGCGCAAGGCGCCGGCGGCAAGCTCGTGATCTACAAAGACGACGAAGGACAATACCGTGGGGTACTCACCACTCCTGGAGCAGCGCCGGCCGAGTCCATCATGGCTACGAAGAAGGCCGCCAAGGCGTGGCTGCGGGACGCCTTTTCGATCATCCAAGGCTAGAACGAAAAAAACCCCGGACTGGCCGGGGAAACGGAACTGCTGTTGCGGAAATTACCGCGGCGCGTCGTTCTGATCGAAGTCCATGTCGTGGTCGTCACCTGGCGGCGCTGGGATGCTCACCGTGATGTGCTCGATCTGCTCGAAACCGGCACCAGCAAGCTTCCTCGGGATCTCGTCGTATTTCCCGGAGCTCGTGACCGCCAGCTGCACGGCCGCCCTTACCTCCTGCTCGCTCATGCCGGCCGGGGCACTCAAGGAGACCATCCCTTCCGGGCTGCCATTGTCGAGGTGCACGATAGTCGTCGCGTGGGCGCTGTGCTCGCGCATTGTCTGCTCCTCTTTGACCAGGTCGGCAAAGGCCTGGCAGAACAGGAGCGGATATTTCGCCATCGCTTCCTTCGCGCTCGGGGCGCCGCCCAAGGCTGCCGCCCTCGACATCTTCTCCATCACCGCCTGCAGGTCTTGCGAATGCACTTCCTGTACTGACTGACCGAGAGCCGGCACCTTCGTCCACTTCCAAGCCGACACGCCCCCGCCGTCGACGGCGGCCTGAAGCGCCAGGCCAACAGCGTCGATCGCCTTCTGGCTGACCACGACATTGCCATCGTCCGTTGGCTGCGCCGAGGCGCGCAGCGCGGCAAAGGCCTGCACGAGCGACGTCGACGCCGGGACCACTGCCGCCGGCGATGCTTCGCCGGCCGGCTCCATTACCTGGGCGGAGACCATGGCGGAATCAAGTCCATCCAGGGCAGCGTCCAGCGGCTGCCCGGCGCGGCGCAGGCGGGTTACTTCTTCCGAGCGCTGTACGATTTCCTGGATCTGCTCCTGGGTGAGCTCTACGAAAGAGGTGCTCACCACACCCTGGCTGTCAAACCGGTTCAGTTCGATACGCATCGTCGTTTCCTTCATCAGTTAAATACAAGTTCTTGAGGGTCTGCGAGGGCCGCTGCATCAGCCCCATCATCGCGGTGCTGGCGGCGCGCCTGATCGCCGCCTGAAGTATGCGTGGGCGCCATGTGATCGCTTTCGGCCAGGCCTTCCTTGTGCGCGCGCACGATCTTGGCCAGGAAGTCCGTTGGCGACACGGCACTACCGCGAATCCAGCTGCACACCGACTTCACCAACTCCTGCGCTTTGGGGAAGACCTTCGACAGAATGCGGCTGGCGCCGGCTTTCGCTTCGACGCTCATGGCCAGGCTCTCGATACGTGACAGCGGCATCTGTCCCTTGCGCCACAGCGCGTACGCGTGCGCTGCAGCCTCTTCCCAGCTCGCCATCGCCTGCTTTGCTGCATCGTGCTCACCGTGCGACAACAGCAGCCGGACAGTGCGAACCAACAGCGGCGCGCCATACGCGAACTGGCGCTGGACGTCCTCGCGCTCACGCGCGCTGAAGTGGTGATCCAGCACCAGGTGGAAGCCTTCGTGATCAAGCGCAGCAGCAGGATCTGCCGCGTTGAATGCGATGCGCGCGGTGCGCCCGACCAGTTCGGCGGCGGGTCGCTGCTCCTCGTGGGCCGACATGATCTCCCGGACGATCGACACGCGCAGGCGCACGTCCTCGCCCAGGCTGGTGTCTGCGCGCAGCTGCAAAGCCTTTTCGAGCTGCGCCGCGCGAATCGGATCGAAGCTGGCCTGTTCGATGACACGGGCGTGCGAATAAACCGGTGCGCCCATGGTGAACTTCTCGCGCATGAGGTCGGTTACCGGCATCACCGCCAGGCGACGAGTCTGGCCCTTGAGCTCGAAATCGGCCAGATGGAGCTCCGCCTGGAACGGCTTAGCCAGCTTCTTCGCCAGGCTTGGGACGATCTTCATGTAGAACTCGTCGAGGCCGGCGGCGCCGAAACGACCACCATTGGCCATGGAAGATCCGCTGATCCAGGTCAGCTGGGCGCACCCCTGCTCCACGGCCAGCAGCATCGCACGGCGCAGCAGGAAGGTCGTCCAGTGCTCGGTCTCGGTCACAAGCGGTGCACGCTTGTATGCTCCCGTCCAGTCATTCGCCCGGCCCTTTTGTGCCCAGTCGCTCTGCAGCTCGTGCACGAAGAGAGTGCTGACGCCGTTCACGACCTTCACCGACCAGCGCATGTGGGCAAAATCGGCACGGGCGTCTGGGCACATGGCCTGCAGAGAGGAGGAGAAGTGGGTACCCAGGGTGACGCCGGCGGCGACGCCATCCTGCTTTTCCATGAGAGCCGAGCGGCGGGCATCCAGGCGAAACACAGCGTCCGGATCTCGCCCCAGCTCTTCAAAGTCAAAATTCAGTGCTGCGATCCTGTCGTCCAGGTCGGCGATTCGGTCGGCAAGGTCTTCGTCCACGGTAGGGAAGTAAAACAGACTCTCGTTATAGTCCTCGCCGGCTTCGGCGAAAGAATAGTCGCGATAGTGGGTATTGCTACCGGTCAGGCGGGCTTCCTTGATCGATGGCAGCGCGAAAGAGGCAACCTCGGCCAGCTCCTCGCGGGTGACCTGGCGCTTGCCCTGGTCTTGCAACCACTCGATGACGGTGGAGTCGACGATCTCGGACTGTTTGATGCCCTTCTGGGAGAACCCGTTGATCACATGGATCCATTGCTGGGCCTGCTGCTTGGGCTGCTTGTAGGCCGCGATCTCCTGCGGCAGGCGCCAGGCGAACATTGGGAACGCGCCGCCCGTGAGTTGGAATACCTTCTTTGCCATTTTGCTGTCACCGGTGTGGGATTGAACTGATGGTGCCATCTTGGCACAAGCTCTTCTGCGGGTCAGTGCAACCACGCCCAGCAGTCAGGTACGCCCCACGAGTGCAACCACGCCCAGCCGCGGCACTATCATGGCCGAGCGGGTCAAAGTGACCTCCGCACGCTGGCCGGATAAACTACTGTGGTTATATACAGTATATTTCGGTATAACTCACTGCCAACTATAAAACGCAAGAAAATACATCGGTATAGTGGTTTAGATGGCGCAATATACGCTTTTCCGATAAATTTCACATCGTAATAATGCTGCGCGGGAATACACCCTGCTGAACCATGGCCAAGCCCTCCCCTTTGCGAAACAAGACCCAGCTGCTCCTGTCGAAAGACATCCTGAACGACAAGAACGTCGCGCAGATGCTCGGCATCACGGAACGCTCGGCCGCGAACCTGCTCCAACGATGGGCCAACGAAGGTACCGTCTTCCGGACTGCTCCAGGGATCTACATGAGCGTGCTGGCCGAGAGCGACAAGGATCGTTTGATCCTCGAAAGCCTGAAGAGGTGCGTTGGCACAAATATCGTGATGGTGGGTGCGTCTGCATTCAAGCGCGTAGGCTGGTGCGATAGCGATACCTTGCACGTGGCGGTACCATGGCGGCCGTCGCGATCGGTGCCGCGCGTGCGCGATACCGTCATCTACCCGGTGGGGGCCAAGGTATGGTTGCAGCTCGCGAAGCAGTCGATCCAAATGGATTTGGACAGACCACCGTTACTGCATCCTCTCAGCCAAATGCTGTGGTGGATGGATCAGGGCTGCCCGATCGAGATGCCGGCGCCAGATCGTATCAACTGGAAGGCGATCAACGCCGAGCCCCAGCTGGCGCAGGCCATGCAAAAGCACTGGGAGGAGGATCTGCCGGAAGGCTTCGACGTGGAGCTCTTCTATCGAATGCTGCACATGGATCGCCTGACTGGGCGCGTCAGCGGCCGGGCCGAGCCGCTGGACGTCGATGAAACAGGTGCGGCAGAGACTGCGAGCTTTTCTGGCTGACCAATGAAAAAGCACCAGGAGGCAAACTCGCTGCCACGCCTGGTGCTTTTCGATGAAGGATTAGATGACCGTACCGACGCGGTCGAGCTGGGCCTGCTGCGCTGGGTTCAGGCTTTCCCTGGATGCGATCTGGACAACACGGCCGGTAGCAGCTTCCAGTTCACTCGTGGCCAGGTGCACTCGCATGACCGACCCTGGTTCGGTGTGGAGGAAGATCCGCAGCTCGCCTGCTTCATCAAGGAGGGTTGCAGCACCGAGGTTATGCGCATCCAGTATTTGACGCGCCGGCTTCGAGGTTATATTAGTTATACTGGTCATAATTATTCCTTAGTATTCATTGCGTCATCGGACTTCACAAGGAAATCCTCTTTTTTGGCCCCGGCATCTAGCAGCGGCTGCATCCACTTAGGCGGCTTTCCACGCCCTGACCATTCCTGACCTTCTTCCGGCCCTTGGTACTTTGCTTTCACCTGGGATCTGCCGTCGGCCTTGACGCCTTCGATCATTTGCGGCACGCCGCCACCAGGCACACTGGGCTGCGCCGTCGACGGAAACCCGCTCTTACGGGGAGCGCCCGAGCGAATCGCTGCTTTCGCGAAGCCCAGTTCTTCCGGCTTAATGTCGTACATCCGGATTTTCTCGACCACATCGGTGATCGCCTTTGCGCGGCTCTGTTCGCGCAGCTTGGCTACACGCTCCTGGACGCGTTGAAGCTCCTCCATGGCACTCGCCAGCTCCTGATCTTCGGACGCTACGTTGTCTACCGCTTCGGCCACATTTAACCCCTGCTATATTCGAGTAAACAGTATAGAAAGTATTATTCTAATCTGTCAAACAATAATACAGATATACCGGATTTATAATGTATCTAGCTATAAAAGGGATGGTTGTGGCTGTTCTTCCGGGGGTTCTTTAACGGATAGCGCTATCGCACATGCGATGAGGGCCTCTGCTGGGCTGGCAAAGCACTCGGGCGACGTCTCTCCCTCGGCGTTCACCCACTGGTAGGCAATGAAACCAGGCTCGCGGGTGAGCCGGCATCCGGCCCGCTCGATCTCTTCCAGGATGGGCAGCAGTAACTTGGTCGACTCGCAGCAATCGAGCCAGGCCAGCTCGGGGGATGCGAAGGTTTCATGCGACTGCGCACTGGCGCCGCTCGCTTTCCAGAAGTAGCTGTCGGCCGCATCGCCATTCTCAACGGCGTCCCACACATGTACCCGGTACCCGGCCGCCAGCGCGAGCTGCCTCAAGACATCGTGCGGCGTGATGCTCATGCGGCGCTCAGGGCAGCAGCGGCCGCGAGCGACGCAGCCTGTTGGACGGCCCGGACATCAGCCGCAATTTGAACTTCACTCGGCTTAGCGCGGGATTGGTAGCGCAGCGTGCGGATGCCTGCTGCGCTCATGTAGCTGTCGCGGACAGCGTCTCGGCTTGCGATGTGGGTGCGGTCGTCGAGCTCGATCACCAGCACGATCGCCCACTGAGCATCGAATACGGCGAAGTCGACGATCTTTTGGGAGACACGGCGGAAATCACGGAGCCTGGTCTGGCCGTGCAGCGAGGTCGGCTCGATGAGGGCATGCATCGCTACTTGGGGGCAGACGTGTAGCCCTTCTAGCGCGCGAGTCAACCTGCTGTGGAATTCCAACTCGTTCGGGGTCATGATCGCACGCTTGCGGTATGCCGGCGCCTTGGGCCTCGACGAGATCAGCACGTACGCAATGATGGTCGCAGCGACCAGGATGATCAAAGTGGCGAGGAATAGCTTCATATGCAGACAGGTGCTGAAAAATGCAGTAAAGGCCCGCTTCTGCATCGTGCATGTGCGGGCCGTACGGTGGTCCTAGTCGAAGAACAACTCGACCTTATGCTCTTTCGTCAGCTTGTAGCCGGCCGAGAAGCCCTTGCCGGTGCGCGTGCTAAGGAACCCACCGCACACGGGCGTCTTCTTCTTGTCGAGGAAGTAGTCGGCCTCGACGTCGCTCATTCGACGGCCGGAGATCGTGCGATAGAAGAAGTAGTCGCCCTTCTCGCAGCTGAAGGTCGCTTCGAGCGCGCGCATTGTGCCCTTGCACTTCGGGCAGCGCTGCGTGAGTGCCGGCGCCGCGGCGAGGGTAGCTGGGTCGGCCTGCTCGCGCGGAGCAAACGCGAACTCGACTTTCCAGTCGCTCGTCAGCTTCAACATCGCTGCGAATGGCTTCCCCGTCTTCCCGCTCACGAACCCTTCCAGGCTGTCGGTGAGACGCGCCTGCAGCAGCTGCGTTACCTCGGCCGGCGTCAGCGTGCGCGACAGCAGCTGGCGCTTGATGTCGATGCCGCACTGGCGCTCGCACGAGTACGACGAGATCCCGCCTTTGACCGCGCCACCGCACTTCGGGCAGGCCACCCCCAGCGTGACCACTTCCACGGCCGGCGCCTTCAGGCGGATCGCATCGAGCATGTCGCGTGTCGCCTGCTCGATCTCGTGCATGAATGCGGTGCGCTGGTACTTCCCTTCGCTCATGAGCTTGAGCTTGTGTTCCCATTCACCAGTCATCGCAGGGGACGTCAGGGCGCCGACGCCGATCTGCCGCAGGAAGCCAACCAGGCCAATCCCCTTCTCGGTCGGCACCAGATAGTTCTTGTCGCGCACGACGTACGGTTCCTTCACTTTCCCGCCAGGGCCGGCGGTGCTCAGGAGTCCCTCGATCGTCGCGGCGCGGGTCGCCGGGGTTCCCAGACCGCGCTCGGCCATCGCTTCACTCAACTCGCTGTCGTCCACCAGGCGGCCGGCGTGCTCCATGGCGGACAGCAGCGCCGCCTCGGTCATACGCTTCGGAGCCTGGGTCTTCAACGCCTTGATCGCCATGGCCTTCGTCGTAACGCGCTCTGCGGGCGCCAGCGGCGGCAGAGCTGGGGTCTTGTCGTCATTGTCGATCAGGGCGCCATAGACCGCTTTCCAGCCTTCCAGCTGCATCACCCGACCGCTCGATCGGAATTGTTCACCGGCGACCGTCGTGATGCGCACAGTCTGCTGGTACTCGGCGGCCGGGTAGAAGGCAGCGATGAAGCGGCGCACGATCATGTCGTAGATCGCGTCCTCGGCTTCGGTCAGGCCCTGGGGCTTCACGCCGGTCGGGATGATTGCGAAGTGGTCGGAAATCTTGGCGTTGTCGAAGATCCGCTTGTTGGGGCGCACCCAGTCGCTTTTCAGGGCGCGTTGGGCGTGGCCCTCATACTTGGTACCGCTCAGATCGGCCAGGATCTGCTTCGCCGGCTCGACATAGTCTTCCGGAAGCGCGTTCGCATCGGTACGTGGGTACGTGGCCACCTTGTGGTGCTCATACAGCGACTGGGCGATCTTGAGCGTGTCGGCCGCTGAGAGCTTATATTTCTTGTTCGCCTCGCGCTGGAGCGTGGTCAAATCAAACAGGCGTGGAGCAACCTCGGTCAATGGCTTCGTCTCGTCGCGAACCGAGGATGGAGCGGCGCCGCGGCACTTCGCGACGATCGCTTCGGCATCTTCCTTCTTCATAATGCGGTACTTGGCACCCTCGCCTTCCTCGCCAGCTCCACCGCCAGCACCCGCGTTATACCAGCGGCCAGGATAATCACCAGCTGCGGCACCGAACGTACCGTGTACCTCGAAATAGTCGACCGGCTTGAAATTGCGGATTTTCTCTTCGAGGTCGACGATGATGGCCAGGGTTGGCGTCTGCACGCGGCCGGCCGACATCGACTGGTAGGCGCCGCGGACGATCTGGTGCAGGATCGACACGCCGCGGGAGCCGTTGATGCCCACGAGCCAATCCGCTTCGGAGCGGCAGCGAGCAGCGTCGCCCAAGCGATCGTAATCGGATGCTGGCGCCATGCGTTCATAGGCTTCGCGGATCGCGTCCGGGGTCATCGACTTCAGCCACATGCGCTTGCACATCTTGCGGCAGCCAGCGGCTTCGTAGATCAGGCGGAAAATCAGCTCGCCCTCGCGGCCGGCGTCGCACGCGTTCACGACCGAGGTGACGTCCGGACGGTTCATCAAGCGTTGAAGGAGCTTAAAGCGAGTCAGCGCGCGCGGATCTTCGATCGGGCGCACCTCGAATTGCTGCGGGATCACCGGCAGCGTCTCAAGGGTTTTGCCGCTTTTGTCGGCGCCTGGTGCAACGACCGTGGCCAGGTGGCCAGCAGCTGCGGAGATGACGACGTCTGCGCGCTCGAAGCCGTCAGCAGTCTTGGTGCAGTTTCCGATCGCCTTCGCGATGTCGGCAGCAACAGACGGCTTCTCGGCGATGATCAGGGTTTTGGTCATGATTGCCTCGTGGGGAGAAAGTCGCCGCCAGGTAGCGTCGGCGGCAGGTGGTCTTGGAGGGGAGTCGATTGTGTTTGCCCAAGCGCGCGGCCGGCAAACACAATCGGGCTGCAGCAGGGCGCGGCGCACGCGCCCTTCGCTCGATCAGCGCATGCCTGGGGCCTCTGGATCTTCGTCGGGTGGGAAGTCATCGCCGAGGCCGATGTCGTCCGCGGTCAGCGTGCCGCCAGGGATCAGTCCGTTCAAGTTCAGCAGGCTCATGATGTTGGTATGAGCGGGCTGCAGCGCGGGGGCTGCCACCTGAACCGGCTGATCAGCAACCTCGCGAACTGGCTGCGTCGACAGCAGCAGTTCGCGGGTCCGGAAGGCGTCGAAGACCTCGAAGGTTTCGTCGTTCGACTCCTTCGGTGGCGTGGCAAAGATCATGGTGTCAGCCACCTGGCGGCCTTCGCGAACAGCTTCGGGATCTGCAGTCAGGACGATGGTGGTGGTCTCGATGGTGCGCACCTGTTTTTTCTCGACGACCTGGATGCCGGCGCTGGTCAGCTCGTCAGCGATGCGGCGCAGATCCGAGTTGGCGCCTTCACCCATCAGCTGCGCGAGCAGCTGGCCCTGCACGACGCCGTCTTGGCCGCGCGCGCGCTCGCGGGCGGCGTCCGAGAGACGGCGCAGGTACTGCAGGCCCAGAATTGCTTTCTCATGTTCGCGATCCACCGAGACACGCTCGATCAGCGCCACGTTCGACAAGATCACCGGGCCCAGCGAACGCACCAGGTCGGGCAGGCGGTCGTCTGGAACGAGAACGGTGTCATCGCCTTGACGCGCGATCTTCCCGAACAGGCCAGGCCCGAACATGTGCACTGCGGGCGCGAGTTGCGCGAGTGCATAGCGAGCGCCGGTCGCGCTGGCCAGGACGACGAAATCGCCCGGCATGGCTGCGGCGGGCGAAGTTGGTTGGGAGCGGTGAATGGTCATGACAATCCTTATCGTGGTTATTGGCGTTCGTGCCATATCGCTACGATAGGATTTTTGGGCAGGCGTGGTTACAAATTCGGCGGTCGGTCGGCCACTTTGTACTGCTCAATATCTTCGACCAGCTTGAGCTTTCGCTCGCGATCGCGGATATTACGCTGCGCCAGGCGCTCGATGTATCGCTCCAGCGCATTGGCATCGAGTCTGTCGCCCGCAACCGTCTCGAAATGCCCGCCTCTCCAGCGTAGGCCGATCTTGCCAGCCATGGCGTCTCGCACGTGGCTGCTGTCCCCCGGCTGGCCTGCGTAGATGCCCTTTTCAGAGAATCTCGACACGCGCAGGCCGCACCGGGGACAAGTAGGAATGGCATACAGCGGCGCCCAGAGATCGAGTCCACCCAGGTCGCTACAGCTTTTCACCTCGAAGTGCACGGCTGGAGCACTGTCGTTAGCCGGGATGTCTACCAGGCGCGCGCCGATCGAACCCGAACGACAGGTCACCAGCTTAAAAGGCAGCGGATCGGGCAGTGCTGAGAGGCCCAAAGGCACGGCCAGCAGCGAGGGCACAGCCCGGTAATCGAAAAGCTCGGGCCGCGCCCGCACGGCACCCAGGAGATCGACCACCGGCACACGCATCGAGCGACTGTCCGTGGCGGTCCTAAGCCACCCTTCGGCGATATATTGGCGCCAATACATGCGATGGACACCGGTGGCGATGGACAGCTGGGACAATGTGAAACCGCGGGCTTTTATCATGTCGATCAGCTGCCGGAGCCGTGCTTGCACCTCAGCCGTATTCGTCGCGAGTAGAGCTGCAGTCTCGGGCACGCTGGCTTGCCGCATCACCGCCGCCAGCAGTCGCTCGTAGCGCTCCGGCCGCCACCCGTCGTACTCAGGCAGCACGCCGTGCTTGCGCAGGAACGTACCCATGGTGCTCAACGAGACGCCATACCTGGTCGACAGCGCGGCGAGCGACTGCGTCTCCAGCGCCTTGCGCAGCGCTGGTAAATGCTCTTCTGTCAGGAGTCGGCTACGAGGCATGCGTTCGTATTGTGCTTATAAAACAGAACAGGGGTGGCCTGAAAAATGGCCGATTGCTCGGCCCATGTGGTCGATTATACAAAGTTACTGGCCAGTGTTCAGGATCGTCGCGTGCGCTGAGTTGGACGCGTTATCCGTAGAAGGCGGGTATCCCAAAGGCGGGGACGGAAGAGGAGGTCGAGTTTTCGGTGTGTCCGATACCGTGGTGCGACGTGGCCGGCGGTCTGATGCCGGCACGGGGGCTTACATAGTGGGAGCGTCGCTGCACTTGCCGACATTCCAGAAGTCCGGGTCATCATTCCACACTTCGTTGCCATTGTTGTCATATACGGCATTGACGTGTAGGTCGTCCAAAGCGACGTGATTTCCCTCGTTGAGAACGAAATGTGCGCCCTGCTGTTCCCTCGCCATCTCCAAGGCCACGCCGCGAGCTGCGTCAGCATCCTGGGCACGCACATGGATGAAGCGGTGCGCAGTCGTCTGCAAGGTCACCATCGCCTGGAACTCGTGCTCGCCCTCGCCGAACACTTCTGCCTTGGCCTCTGCCTGGGCGGCCTCCTGGCGCGCGGAGATTCGGACGCTCTCGATCGAGCCTTTCGCCTGGTCACGCATTTCGTCGATCCGGAACGTCAGGTTGGCCCAGATGCTCGGCCTGGTCGAGCCGCCGCCCATAATGGCGCACTTTCGCACAGCGGAGTGCAGCGGATCGTGGAGCACGAGAACGCTTTCCAGGCAGGCCAGTGCGTGCTGCGCCGTAGCCTGCGAAGCATCTGCCGGCACCGCAGCTCGGTTCTCGACCGCAGCGACATGCAACGCGCTGAGACTGCGCATCGCATGATCCCTGGCTTTTTCAAGCTGCTCGAAGGTCGTCTTCCAGTCGATGCCTTCGGGCTCCACATAGCCGGCCGGGATCACCGCATCGGCTGGAGGTGTCGCTGCCATCTTCAGGGCATCGGCGAACATTTTGTGATTCGCGATCAGCGCGGTAGCGCATGCCACCGCAAGGTGCGATGTCTGAGCGTGTTGGGTGTGGACTTGGGTATTCATAATGTCTCCCGGATCAGGCAGCCCGCGGCAGCGCCGACGGTTCAGGTTCCGCCGGCGCCGCGCTGGTCGCTGGCGCCGCCTTCTCCGCGGGCTTTGGGAACAGGTGCTGGGTGTCAGGTTGTTGACGGAACCATTCGACCATTTCAGGGGTTGGCGCTACTGCCTTCATCGCCCTGGTCAGCGTGACGTATGCGAGGTTGGCTTCTTGTGCGTCGATTCGATTTGGAGGCAGCCACTTCGTACCATCCTTCGGATCTTTAAACGAGAAGAAGTCATTGATCAGGCGCACCACCGGCCATTCCAAGCCCTTTGCCTTGTGCGCTGTCGTGAGAACGAATGGGGCGTCCTTTGCGTTACGCACTTGCTCCCGCTTCAGGGTGTCGATGATGTTCGGGATTTCGTCCTTGTACTGCTCGATCAAGCGGAAGACCGAACCTGCCTCGGCATCGCCCGTCACCTCAACGTAGTCGGCCAGCTCACCCCAGCTGCGCATCAGCTTCAGAACTGGATCTTGGAAGTTGCTGCTGCTCTCCCCCTTGAACAAGCGATACGCTTCCATGATCGGTGCAATCCGGTAGTCCTCGAAGCCCTTCACCCAGTGCATACGCTTGCCTTTCATATGAAGCTCGAAGCCCTTGCCGATCAGGCCGGCCACCGTGCGGGCCAGGTACGCCTGCTGGTCGTCTGGAAGGATGCGGCCGCCGGCGCCCAGGCCGCGCAACGGCAGAGGCTCCTGTTTCCAGTGACGCAGGAAGGTCGAAGCGAGAACGCCGATGTTATGGGCGAAACGGAACGAGGCTGTCAGGGTATGCGTCTCGTCGACCTGCAGGTCGGACATTGCATCGACCGCGCCGCGGAAACCGTAGATCGACTGGTGCGGATCGCCGATGTACAGTCGCGAGCACTGATTCTGCTGGTTCACCAGCTCGGACATCAGTGGATTCGCGTCCTGGCATTCGTCGAAGAGGATGAAGTCATAATTGAGCACAGGCTTCGAGTTCACCCATTGCTTGATATAGACATCCGGGACGGCCTTCGCGTCGTGGTCGTTCAAGTCCGTCAGGCGGTTCCAGAAATTCTTGGCGTTGTCCATCACCGCGCCAGCAGCCGAGCGCACGATCGGGCAGTCCCTTTCATCAGGCAGGTGCTTCTCCGAGATCACCTCGTCGGCGCTGCACATATAGTTCCTTACGACTTCATTGACCGCCTTGGCGATGGGCCAGTTGGAGCCGAGGAGCGACGCGGTGGTGCCGGTGCGCAGCGAGCCGTTCGAGGCCAGCTTGCCAGCTGCCTCCAGCTTCGAGCCAAAACCCGCCCAGGCCAAGCTGTGACCGGTGCGCGCCTCGGTGTTGACTGCGAGATCTCTCAGCCGGCTGTTTGCTTCGAGCTGCGTCGGCTTTCCGAACGCCAGGTACAGGCCGCGCGCTTTGGGCCGAGCCGCAGCATAGGCCATGGCGACTTTCGTCTTACCAGAGCCAGCTCGGGCAACGACCTTGAGATTTTTTCCTTGCGATACGACGACGCCACCTTGTTCGCGGGTGAGCGTGGAGAACTGCGGGATTTTACTGATCGAGTGGGTCTGCTTCATGAGTGCCTTTCCAGGATGGCTTTGGCTGCCATTCTGGAAGGCTTTGCGGGGCGTGGTTGCACTCTCTATTCTTCACGGCCGTCGGCCATGTCGATCGACGGCGCCACATGCGAGGTGAAGCGTTCCCGTTCAAGCGAGCTCGCGAGTTCCTGCACGACCGTCCGACGCTCCGCGGCTGTGGGTGGCCCCTGTGGCGCCTGGTGCTCGGGCAGAGGACCGTGGGCCTCCCGGTACCGCCGCAACTGCCGTTCAGTGTCAATCGTCGATTTCAACCACCGCACGTCACCGGCCAGACCTTCTATTAGCGGAAGCACTCTATCAGTGTCCGAGGCACCGAACGCACCAGGTGCCCTGGCCAGCGCCTCCTCGACCGTCGCCAGAACGATCTGGCGTACCTGCTTCTCGCCTATATCGCCTCCAGCTGGTGATGCTGGCGCTGATACCAGGGAAGATGCGTGGCTCGTCGCCATCTCGCTTTGGATAGCCTGGGCCCCACCTGCCCGCTCGAATCGAGCTCGTGCTGCAGCGCGCGCCACTGCCACCGCTGTTTTTTTTGAGCCATGGCTGATGGCGACCAGTAATGTGGACGTCGCCATCAGGCCAGCCTTGTCGAGAGAGGAAGCCAGCCGGCCCATGTGCTCGGCAGCAGATGCGGTCGAATCGGGTGGTGGAAGTGCCGCCGCGACACTGGCTGCCTCGCCTTCGGTCAACCAAGGAAAGGATGCAATCAGGGGACGGGTGTACTCAGACGTCACGGCTGTACCATATGGTTGCGGAAAATACCGTATGGTACAGAAATTCATCTCGGCTGTGCGATGACGCCGAAAAACCGTGGAACAATCGGCTCCCAAGCGTCCTTTTTAGTGCTGTTTCAGGCGTAACCCATTGAGCGGGAAGACAAAGTTTTTTTCGTGATCTAAACTTTATGTTTCACGGTCAATAGCGTTCGGCTTCAGCGTCGTCATCCGGTGCCGCTAGGGCACGAAGGAGCGCCGGGTTTTGCTCGAACTGCTCTGCCTTGGCCAGCACATCGAGGCCGGGCAATGCCACCGGGATGCCGGCACTACGCACCTTGCGCGGGCCGGTGAACGAATTGGCTCGATGCTTCCCGGTGTACCAGTTGCTGCCGGTGTGGGGTGAGTGTCCCATCATCGCCGCTGCCACAAACCCGCCGTAGGCGGCCGCGACGTTCGCGCGTGCCTGGTGCCGGAGAGAATACAGCGTGATCCGAATCGGATCCTTTCCACGTGTGGACGTCGGCCACAGCTCCTTGCACGCCCGGCCCAGGGCGGCCGAGCAGCGCTTGGAATAATTCTTCGCGGCGTCGTGGGGTTCCGCGCGGGACGTGAGCGCCGTCTGAATCTCTTCGTAGTGCTGACGCACGTGGATCTGGTACACGCCTGGTTCGACGACGATGGTGCGCTCCCAGTCCGGCTCTCCGGCCTTGCGCTTGGCGGTGTCGACTACGACAGCGAGCCAGCCGGCTTCCGGCTCGCCGCGGGGCACCTCGGCCGGCAGTGCCGGCCTGATAACGGCGTTCACCCACTCGGTCGGCCGAAGTCCGGTCGCGATGGTGGCCATCGCAAACGATTGGGCGCGGCGCGCCCATTGGTTTCGTTCGGAGTATGCGGTGGCGAGATGCGTGATGACCTTCTCAAAGTCTTTAGCAGGAATCGACTTGCTGCGCACGGAACGCGCCACCGGGAGGCGCCCGGCGCTGTAAGGTTTCGCGGACACGACGAGAAGCGCGGCGAGCGCTCGTTCAAGTGTCGGCTGCGGCTGGCCCTGAAGGGCGCAGAGTCGGGCGCGCTCGTTCATGGTGTATATAAAACCGGAGCGGTATAAACGCCAGGTAGCTGTGCTTATACCCGCGGAGTGTAGGAATAATCTTCTGATTATATCGACGGGACTTAGTATTCCGTCCTCCGACTGGACTTCGTTGGAATACTTGATTTCGAGCATCCGCGAGTTTTCCTCATACGTCGCGATCGAGCGAGGGTTGGGATTACCCATACCAGCTGCTGCGCGGGCCTGGCGCCACTCGGCGACGATCTGCTCGGCCGCGTCCTGGGGCATGTTCTCCAGGAGGGTCTCCGCATCGAGGGATCTGAGCGCAGCGGCCGTAGGCGTGCCAACAGGTACCGGCGGCCGGGGTTGCTGCGGAGCAGAGGATTTCGGGGCGGGTTCTTGCAGCATTGGGCGGTATATCTTGGTCGTTCTGGAGCGGTTGTTTGAAGGGAAATACAGGTTTTCCCAGGCGCGGAGTGTGGTATTTCCTTGGGTCAACAGTATAACTGGTTTTTTATAATCCCATGCCTCTATCCTCCCATTAGGTGCCGGGTCGAGCCCCCCCTTTGACCCCGTACCTAACGGCCACCCGATTCACTCTTTTATCCGCCGCTGGGTTATACCCGAGACCGAAGCCATGTGGCGCTTCCGCAGGGGTGCCAGGGCACGAAGTAACGGTTGTTACGCATTCGGATGTCAAACCGCAAGCGCTCCCGATTTCACAATCCGGATGGCCGAAAGCACGCCCATGGCGGCAAAGCGCTAGCCGTCCTGCAGTTGGTTAAATGCAACATAGCCGGAGTGTCGCACAGACGCAAAATTCGCGCTTTTGCAACCACGCCTACCTAACTGGCTTTTCGAGATCCACGCTTCAATTTTCAAGGCGTCGTTGACACCCCGTAAGTCGTTGATTTTGCTTGTTAGGTGAGGCAAAGCTGCATAAGTGGCGCTGGTGTTAGGTAACACTTTCGACCTAACAGCAAAAACGTGGGTATTTTCCAGGCGGCTAACGGGCAGAAAAGCGCGAGCTCGCTCAGGCAGGCGCCATGCAGGTGCAGCCGCAATCCTGCGCACGTTCAGGCGGGCTGGAGTCGCGAGCTGCTGGCGACGTGGAACCTACTCGGCCAGACTGCAAGTCGGCTATAACTCCAGCTTGGCAGCACCGGCCACTATTATAGTTATAACCGATCTAAATAATACCTACCTTTACTTTATACTGGATTACCACTTTATACTTGCCTTATACCTATAACTTGCCGCCTTCGGATATATACCGCTCGCGACGCGGGCCTGCCCCACGCGACTCCACGCCACAGGCGATTCTCGTGCTGGTGCCGGGAGTGCATTTTTCGGTCCTTACATGCCTTTTTGAGTCCTTCACGTGCATTGAGAGCTCATTATTACCTTGCGTCGGATGGCCCTTCCGAGTCCTTTGAGGCCCTTGGCTGCACGGAAAATGCACTGGAATGCCGAAAAGGGCGTGGTTGCAAGACCTTGCAACTTGACAACTTCCAGCCATCCTGTAAAGTGTCGTCACGTAGTCATAAAACGTAACAACCAGACGCCACGCCACTTTATATAGACGGAGAACGAAGATGAAACAGCAACTCATGGGTATCGGCCAGGACGACGGCCACGACACGATCAAAACTTGCTTTGGCTACGACACGGCCGCCAGCGCCTATCGCTACGGCTATCACAAGTCTCGTGCCAGCGCCGGTCTGCAGCAGGTCATGTCCGTCGGCAATCAGCACGGCTCGGCCTACGAGACCGAGGGCCAGCAGTTCACCGTCGCGACCGGCCAAGCGCTGCTGCGCACGTTGGACACCCGCATGGTGAATTACCCTGTTTCCGACTTGAACCGCACCCTGGTCAATCACGCCTTGTCCGAAGTCGGCCTGGGCGGCGAGTCGCTGTACCTGGTAACGGGTCTGCCGGTCGACCAGTATTACAAGGACAGCAAGCCAAACGTCGAGTTGATCGAAAACAAGATGCAGAGCCTGGCCAAGCCTGTCGTGCGAATCGGCGCTGGCAATCCGATGGCAAACATCGTGCGCCAGAAAGTGGTCAGCGAAGCCATCGCAGCTTTCTACGACGCTCTGATCAATCACGATGGCACGCAGAACGCGAGCATCCAGCAGATCATCTCCCGGCGCCCTGTGGCTGTAGTAGACATGGGCGGCAAGACACTCGACATCGCGGTCGTGATCGAGAACGTGGGCGGTGTGTATGGTCACCGTAGCGGGACTGAGAACATCGGCGTTCTGAACCTCATCACCAAGGTCGGTGCGCGCTTGAAGTCCCAATACAATCTGAGCAACGACCCGCCGGCAAAATACGTTGAAGAAGCGCTTCGCACCAAGCAGTATGAATTCTTCGGCGAATCGCACGACGTATCGCAGATCATCGAACAGGCTGTCCAAGAGTATGTTGGCGAAGTCAAAAACTTCTTCGTGGCAAAGGTTGGCGACGGTTCCGATCTGGGGGCAGTGATCTTCGTCGGCGGGGGTACCGCACTGATCCGCAGTGCTCTCGGCGATGCTGCTTTCGCCAGTATCTTCCAGGGCAAATGCCTGGTTGCAGATGCCCCGGAGTTTGCCAACGCCCGTGGCATGTGGAAGTTTGCTAACTTCATCCTCTCGGCCGACGACCGCTCGGTCGACGTTCCGGCAGTTGAAGAGGTCGCAGCCGGCGCCCGCAAAAAAGCAGCGTAACGGCGACGCACCATGCCGAACTTCAACTTCCGCCTCTTTCTGCGGCCTACCGCCGTCGGCAAGATCCTTATCGAGCGGTTGACCTCGGAAGGTGCTGATCGCCAGGCCGAAGCACGGCGATGGATCGAGCTGGGCTACATGTGTGAACAAGCTGGCTTCCGCTTGGACGGCGCTACGCTGTTCCAAGCTGGGCGACCAGCTGCTGCAGACCAGGTGTCAGCCGCGCCCGTGCTTGTTCACTCATTGCCGGTGTCAGCCGCGGTTGCGGCTGACACCGCTCCAGCGGTCGCGACGGAACCGGCACCCCAGCCGGCTTCGTCGGCACTAGGCGCCCAGCGATCGCTATCATCTCCGGCGGACGCACAGGCGCCCTCGCCTGCGTCGCTCGCGTCGGTCCAACGTCCAGTCGAGCCAGCACCATCCCCTGTCATGTCTACGACGGCGCAGTCGGCTCCCCCTGCCCCCGTCACTCCGCTCGACAGCCAGCTGACCACCAATCTGCGAAACCTCGCTCACTGAGCAAACCCATCCTTGGAAATTTTGGACTTTTTATAAGTCGTTGATTTTCAAGGATTCCCAACTTGGGAAGAGCGTCAAGGTTGCCCCGCCCCGACCTGCTCGCCGCTTATCAAGAACTCCGCGCACTCTCGCCTTTTTCTAAGTCGTTGATTTCAAAGCCTTCCCAACTTGGGAAGAACCTTAGTGAGTTAGCCGGATGCCTGACCTGGATTCCCCGCGATCATGTGCAGCTCGCTCACCTGGAACAGAGAATGGGCCAGCCGCCCTCGGCCCGCCATTTCTGCTCCAAGTAATTACGGAGCGTCTTATTCCCTTGACTACCAGGCATATACGCCTCGCACTTTCGATAGAAGAAAGTCCAGGAATAGGCAGTCGCAATGTCGTACCGGGCCAGCGAAAGGCAATCAGTACCTGCGCTCCTACGGATATGCTTGCGAGCTCGTGCCTTGAGGTCACCGTGCTCTCCCGAATACACGATATACCGCGCCCCCACGCCAGCAGGAATGATCGCGGCGCCCTGCTCTACCATCAACTGTGCATCTTGAAGACGCTTGGCGATAACATAGTGCCGACCACCGGCCGCCGGCACCGGGCACTTCGCCAGGACATTTAGCGGCGCGTCCGTTTCAACTGCGTACCACCCAGGCACTGCAGGTACGGACGACCAGCACGCGGTGCCGCCGAAGTCCATTTCAAGAGATTTAAAGTCAGCCAAGTCGAGACTTGGTATAGGCATGAGATCATCACCAGGAAAGGTAAAGAGGAGGCGGAGAGCTCTGAAGCGCTCCAGTGTACGTGGGCCAGATCGGGCTGTCACAAACGGACTCGATGCGACCGGCAGCGTGCGAAGATCGAGTCGGGCATCTCGATCCCTGGCCACGGGCGACCGGCAGATGGAAAAAGCACCTCACCACTCGTCTGCCTGATCGAGCCATTCCACTCGCGAGCTATTCCGCGGAGGTGTGAGACGCAACTTGCCGTCTACCCAGGCACGAGCAAACCGGAGGTTCACTGGAGAGGAACCATTTGGAGAACGAACGAGCGCGAGCTGGCCGGGCAGGGCGGAGGCCTCGAACACGCCGAGAAGGGCGCCATCCTCTGCCCAGACGCTGTACCCGTCGTATCGCGCGTCGAGCGTCGCCAGTTTGTCCCATGCGAGCTCGTCCGTGCGTGCCTCTGCAGTCGATTCCCGCGCTTGGCCCGCCGCCCAGGCGAAGTCCACGTTCTTGCGCAGCATGGAGGCAAGGTAGCCGACAACTTCTCGGCCGCGCAACGCTGCGATGTTCCCAGCCACGACCTGCAACACGTCGCCAAGGCGAACACCAGCGGCCTTCGCCTTGGCCATCAGCCAGCACACGGCCGAGCGCGTCACCCCCTGGCCGAGCAAAGGCACCAGCTCGACTGGAAGCCGGGTTTGACGGTCGATTTCGTTATTCTTCGCCGAATCCGGGTTACCGGTTGTCTTCTGAATAGACTGACTATTTTTGGTAAGTTCCTTCTTTCTATGGCCGCCTCTCACTTTGGTAGACGGTGCGCTGTGGATAATGTCGGCTAAGCCGAGCAGCACTAGGGCTTTTACGGTGAGGTGTATGGGGGAGAGATAGAAGCGTCCGTCTCGCACCTTTCGCGATTGCGCTCGCGTGATATAGCCCTTCTGTTCGAGCAGAGCCAAGCCGCGGTAGAGCGTCGAGTCGGACTGGAGCAGGGCCTCGGCGCGCAGGGTGTCTCGCCTGGGGAAGATCTCCTTCGTTGGCGTCTTCACGCGGACGAAGGTGAGAATCCCGAACAGGACACGGCGAGCAGTTTGGTTGAGGTCGAGGCAGGTGAGGGGATCAAAAACGTGCGCCCTGGCCTCAATCAATGGAAGCGGAAGAGGGCGTGCACACGCGACGGCGCGGCCTGCCATTAGCTGGTAGTGGGACATAAAAGCTCCTTTTCGTGGCGAAAAAGAGTCCCCGAGACTTGACAGCTACCGTCCCTTTGCTACACTGCAGGCTTATCAAGCACCTATAGACCGATTGGCGTCGGTGTGTAGTTGGGGGACGTAGCAGTTCAAAGTCTTCTCAAAGCAAGGCCCAGGTTTGGCGACCTGGGCTTTTGTCTTTTCTGGACTCGTGTTTTACTGCAGCGAGTTCTAGCTCATGGCATTTCCTTTTACGTTAGAGCAGGGCGTCGTCAGGCGACGTCCTTCCCAATCTCCTGCTCGATGAAGGCCTTGAACCGTTCAGCCCAGTCATCCGGTAGAGCCGATGGATCGGCAAACTTGATCGTTACCTGGTCGCCACGCACGCTGAGCTTCGCGAAGTTGCGCTTGCCCTGCTTGACCACCAGCGGAGGACGCGCCTGCGGCTTGGCGACCGCTGGCTTCGTCCCATTGGCGTACGCTACTGCGCTCTCTTCCGTGAACTTGATCTCCTTGTTACCCGCGGCCTCGACCAGCTTGTTGACTGCTTCCAGCACCAGCTCGCTGCGGCCGGCCGCAGCTGCTTTGGCTAGACCGACAGCGGCCGTCGCGCCCAGGACGAATGGATTCTTCTCCAGCACCTGGAGCACTGCAGGCGGCAGGTCATCGAATTGGAACAAGCGAGAGATCGTGGACTTGCTCATGCCCGACTCTTCCACCAGCTGCTCGTTGGTGAACCCGGTTTCCTCCTGGCGTTCTTTCAAGCCTTGGTATTTCATGAAATCTGGCAGGCTTGGCGAGAGCAGGTTGGCATAGAAGGCCAGCGCCTTGACCTTCGCCGGTTCAACGTCGATCACGAACGCCTTGATAGTCTGCCGGCCGAGCTCCTCGTAAATGTCGACACGGTTGTAGCCCGACAGCAGCTCGAAGCCGGCCTCTGTCTCCGGCAATACGGTAACCGGGTGAGCCAGAGGGTTTTTATCGAGATTGGCCTTCAGTTCAGCCCGCTCGTCAGGGGTCAGAGGACGTTGGCGGCCCGGCACCTTGACGATGCGTGACAGATCCAGATCCATCGCGGTTCCGCCCTTTTGGAGCTGCTCGATCTTCTCCAACGCATCGCGGTATTTGCCCTGAAGGCTCATGAGTTGGCCAGGCGCCGTCTTCGGCTCGCGTTCGGGAGCGTGTGCACCTCGCACCATTGGCCCGTCATCGTCCAGATTCACGCTGGCGGCACGTGCGGCCTGATCTTTGATCATTGACATTGTCGTTCTTCCTATTCTGCTGCTTGCTGTTCTTCGTATTCCCACATCCGGCACGTGCGATCGTCCACCAGGTCGACCAGGTTGTCGTATGGCTCGCGAATCCTTCGATAGGCCTCTGCGCCCTCGTAATTCGGCATGTCGTAAATAGTCTTGAATTCGGTACTGGAAGTGCGGGCCAGCTCGGTTTCCGGGATTTCGACTGGGCACACGTAGTCGCCATACGTCTTCCTGATCCAGTCACGCACCACCTGCGCCGTCTGCTTGCTCGGCATACGCGAAATGAGCACTTCGATCGAGTCGAAGGATTTAGTGGGGCCGCTGCCGGTGAATCGCTTCATGCCATTCACGAGGTCGGCGAACAAGGACCAGAACTGCACCATGGACGAGTAGGAGAGGACGTCGGGAACCACCGGCACGATCATCGAGTCGGCCGCAAAGAGGGCGTTGATCGTCAGGTAGGACAGCGTCGGAGCGGTGTCGATGATAATGTAGTCGTATTCGTCCAGCAGCGGCTCAATACCTTTGCGCAAAACCTGCCAGAACTCGAACCCGGCGTCGCCTTGGTGAACCTGGGCTGGAAGGATAAATTCTGCGTTGAAGAGATCGGCCGAAGCCGGGATGAGATCCAGATTTTCCCAGTAGGTTTTCATCGGTGCATAGCGCAGATCCTTCTCCGTCCCTTCGATAACGGGAAGGACGGTCTGGCCGTGCTCGACCTCTGCATTGGGATTGATGCCGTAGAGGGTCGTCGACGAACCTTGTGGGTCAAGATCGATGTGCAATACGCGCCGGCAACGGCGCAGTGCAAGGCCCTGCGCGAGATTCATCCCTGTCGTGGTCTTGGTGACGCCGCCCTTGAAGTTGCCGACGGTGATGATCTTGCCTTTCTGACCCTTCGCACGCTTCTTCGGCTTGAGGGTGGCTGCCACCCACTCAATCGTTTCGGGCAGGGTGAACCGGCGCATCTTCCCTTTGCCGTCCTGGGTTCCCTGGGGGAGCTTGCCGGCCTTGAGCAGGTTCGACATTTTGGTTTTGTCGATCCCGCACAGAGCCTGCACCTTATTGCTCGGGAAAATCGGTGGCTCTTTCCGCGGATGCGGCTGCAGCATGGAGTCGCGGATCCGTTGAAGCATTCTGGACGATCGCTCAGCCAGGTTATTCAGGTCGTCAGCCGTGACTCTGGGAAATAGTGGGACTACATTCGATGCAGGGGCGTTACCGGGTTCCATGCGAGCTCCAGGAAAGTTAGCCACCAACACATCCAGTGGCAAGTAAACAACATTCCGTGGAGCATACAACCGATTCGATGAAAATTCAACGAATCGGTATTATTTCGCACATTTTGCGTTAACCGACTGCCGGCGTCTCGGGATCGGTACCGAGACCGTTTTTCTGTGCAACTTTCGGACGCAGCCAGGCCAGGAAGGGGACTTTCTCCATGGCTTTCTTGAAAACGCCCGTGCTTGCGTCGTAGCTGGTGGCTTTATCGGCGCCGGCGAGGGCGATATATTCGCTCGCGTAAGCCTTCATTTCTTCCACCGACAAGCCATCGACCAGCGCACGGATCTGATCGCTCCGTGCCTGGCGCGCAGCATCATCTTGCTGCTTTTGCGTCGCAGCGTTCGCCGCGGCCGAGCGAGCGGCTGCGGCTTCTTCTTCCAGCTGCTGCTCGAACGCGGTACCGGCCAAGTCGATGGTCATGTCCTCGATGAGGCGGCGCACATACCCTCCGGTATTGGACTTGATCTGGCCTCCACGTGCTCGCTGCTCCGTGATGTCGAGCGCCGCCTTCGCTCGCTGTTCGTCTGTCAGCACCCATGCGATCGCGAGCTTCTCACCGATTCCGTGAGCACGCAGCCGCTTAAACGTGTCGCCAGCCTTCGCCTCTTCGATTAGATTCTCGTTCTCGGTGAAGATGGTTTGCTGCGCCTTCTCCGCGACGGCGAATCGAATGCGCGTCACCTTGCGCCCCTTACGTTCGTACTCGACCGCGATCTCGATGTCGGATACCTTGTTCACTTCCTTGACGGCCTTGTTGATCACAAGCTCGGACAGCCGGCGGAAGTCATCGTAAGTAGGGGAGGTCGCACCCATCAGCTTCCGGAAGATCTCCACCGTCATCCAACCCGTCGATTCAGTTCGGCGGAACCTCACGCAGTTTTCGTATAGGGTAAGGGCGTATCCCGACTTGAACTGCCGCTGAATGCCCACGTTGATAATGGCGTAGACGTCGGGATCAGCGAGCTCCTCGGCCAGGCGCGTCGAATACTCATATTCGCAGAAGCCGTTCACCAGGTCGGCCGAGGCAAGCAGCGCGGTGGCCGTCCAGCGTGGTTTCTTAGTTGGCGAATCGCCCGTCTCCATCAGGTCGAACTCGACCGGAGTGGTGACAATTTGCAGCAAGGATTTTTTCAGGCCGACTGTATCGTCGCTTTCGGTCCACCCAAGCATCGCCATCAGCATCTTCGTGGGCAGGCGGTGCTGTCGCGCCGTCGCGAGCTCGTCGTACGCATTGAGCAGGAGGATGTTCACTAGCTTGCGTTCCACCAGGCCGAGTTCGCCCGAGGTATGGATCGCCGCTACATGCTTTTTCACTTCCTGCTTGCCGCCGACCAGCTCGCCTCGGCGCATTGCTGATCGGACCACCATCGCGGCATGGGCATCGCCATCGGCCGGAGCGGCGTCAAGCAGTTCGGTTGCTGGGGCAGGCTTTGGGTCTGCGGTGGGTGCTGCAGTTTTGCGAGGCATTACAACTCCAGAAGTTCTCGTACTGCTGAAATGCTATCAGGTAAGGCCATAGTCTCACAACAGTGGCTATGGCATTTCCGTGCATCCAGGTCGCCCAATACCGGCGACGTAAGGTGCCTCGATGTGGGAACGGCAGGATCGTACAGAACCTGGCGCAGCTTGGCCGTGCAACCACGCCCCGAAAACTATGGCATTCCTCGCAGAAATTACCAGCTTGGGTGCAAAAAAGTGCACTGATTGCATCCACGCCCCGAAAAGTATGGCAATGCGCCCCGAAAACTATGGCAATAGGCGTCTCTCACCAGCTTTTTTTGCAACCACGCCCCGAAAACTATGGCATTAGCGCGCGCTGCGTCTTGCTCCCCAGGCACCGACCGGCCGGCGAGGCAACCATGTGACACGGCCGCAGCCGTCGAAAACAGGAAATTTCCCTATGAGGCAACCACGTTACACGATCAACTAAAACCCGGTCTGTCAACCCGATTGGTTAAATTTCCTTCAACTTTTGTAAATTCCTTGGGTCAGGAGCAAGTAAATATTCGCAACATTGCAGGTTTTGCACGCAATTTGTAACCTCTGAGAAACTGTTGCCTGCAAACAACTGGACCAGAGGTTAACACCCGTTGCAAACATTGAAATACTGCAATTTTGCTCGCCCCGAAAAGTATGGCAATACCTCGAATTCCCTACAAAAGCGCCCCGAAAACTATGGCAATACGCCCCGGAAACTATGGCGATAACCCGGAGACTATGGCGATCGCCCCCGGAAACTATGGCATTACGCCCCGAAGACTATGGCGAAACTCGGCTGGAGACCGCACTGGCTGTAGCTTCCAGGAACGTAAACGCTTTTAAAGGTGTTGTTTTTTAAAGTTAACAACAACAAGCCGCCTGTCGTCGGCCTGTCGTTGTCTGTTGCTTTTTTGAAGAAAAAAGCCCAAGGCAAAACCAACGGCGAAAAGCGAAACACTCATCTCAACGCCGGGTCACTGCGGCCGGCCTAGAGGCTGTCGTGTCTCTGTCGCTGACACCTGGTCAACCATGATCAGCGTACTGTTCCCTGCAGTCGGGGTAAGGCGTTCTCTGCCGGCTACACGAATTGCCTAGATGCATCCTTTTTCTTGCGCTATGGCACGTGACAAGGTAAATTACGGCCTTGATTCATTTTATGGCTACAGGACAGAACAAATGACGCGCGCCACTTCCACGAAAACCCGCTCGGCGATCGCGCTGGTCGTCGTTGGTTTGCTCGGTGCCTGCGCATCGCCGCCGCCGCCAGCTGCACCCGACGACACCCCTGGTGTTCGGGTTTCGATCTTGCAAGCGGCGGTACGGGCTGACGCTAAAAAGGCGGAGATGGCTGATGCAGCGACTCCCGCAAGCTTGGCTGGCAATACGATGTCGGTCATCTGGGAGGGCGACGCGTCAGAAATCCTCACGCGCATTGCAGCTGCTCAGAAGCTGACCTTCAAGCAAACGGGGCCGCAGCCTCGCTTGGCGCTGCCGGTCTTCATCAAGCTGCGCGACGTAACGCTCTCCCAGGCGCTGGCCGCGATCGGCGAACAATGCGGCGGCCGCGCCGACGTAATCCTGAACGACTCCTCAATCGAACTTCGCTCGAAGCTGTACTGACATGGCGAGACCTCTCATCCGGGCCGCAGTGCTGTGCGCCTGCGCCGCCCTGGCGCCACTGGCGACCGCCGCAACTACCTCGACGCAATCGAACCTGGATAAGGTTCTTTCCGCGTCTAATCGCGTTTCTACTATTCCGGCTGGCATTTCCGAAGTGCGCGCGGCGGCTCTCAAGCAGCTGGGTGTGGGCCTCGGCATGCGTGCGGGGCTGGCAGATGAAAGCCGCGTGATCGTGGCGGAAATCGAGAAGGAAAAAACGATCCTGGACACGAAGTTCAACTTCGGTTCGCTGACGTTTCCGTCAGGCGCACTTCCGCCGGTGATCGAGGAGGCACGCGACGTCATCGCTATCACCGAGTATTCGATGCGCGTCCAGGGCCGCATGTATCGCATCGTCTCGCCAGCGAGCTACACCCAGAACAACTGGCGCAACTACCTGTACCTCGGCCTGACCGACAACGACGACCAGATCGTCGGCGATGCCCAGCGCAACATGCTGCCGAAAGACGATACCGAGAAAGCGTACTGGGAGTCGATCGTGCGCGCGGCACATGCTGAAGGGCGCCAGCAATCGCGCAAGATCTTCGAGCTCAACCTGGCGCGGCTGGAACGTGACTTCAACGGCATGCGTTTGTTCTACACCTTGTACGGCCGCGGCCTGGTGAGTGCGCCGAAATTCGCGGCGGCGACTGACAGCGTAAGCCGCCCAGACCCGAACACAATCATCATTGGCGACTCCGTTTTCCGCATCACCGCGCAGCCTGAGTTCAACGGCAACGGCGCGGACTGGAAGGCTACGAAATGACGCCAGCAACGGTAGACGGCCTCGCACCATTTCCCCTGCAAGCGGGCTTCGGTGAGCGTGAAACCCACCAGATGATCGTTTCCGCGCTCGATCAGGGCTGCTCCGACATCAAGATCCAGAGTAACGATTTCGTCACCGTGTACTGGCGCCGCAGCTGGTACCCGCTGACGACTCGCACGCTTGAAGACACCGAGGCAAAGAAAATCCTGTCGACCCTTTGCGGCCCGGCCGCGATTCCGAAGCTCGGTAAGGGTGACGAGGTCGACGAAGATCCTGAATTCTTCCGGCCAGGCGCTGACCGCGCCCTCGTGCGTCTGCGACTCCATGCGATCGCAGCTCGCGTCGGCGGCGAAAAAAATGGTGTTTCGATCACCATTCGTACGATCACCGAGGACCTGCCCGAGTTGCATAAGCAGGGTCTGCCTGAAGGCGTCGCTGAGGACATGCTCGTCGACAAAGGCCTGGTGCTGGTCAGCGGCGCCACCGGCTCCGGCAAGACCACTTTGATCGCGTCGATTCTGCACGAGCGCACCAAGGAATGTCCGGCACCCAGCATCCAGACGTTCGAGGAGCCGATCGAGATCAGCTACGGCATGGCCGGGCTGGGCCGTGGCCCCCTGGTCGCCCAGGCTGCGATCGGTAAGCACCTGCATGGCTGGCACCGCGCGGCGCCGGCGGCGATGCGCTCAAAGCCGGACATTCTCCTCATGGGCGAGGTTCGTGACCAGGAGACGGCTGACAAAACCGTCGAGATGGCGATCACTGGCCACGCTGTGCTGGCCAGCATCCACGCCGATACCCCGAACGAGACGGTCTTCCGCTTGGTCGAGATGTTCCCACCCGAGGTGCGCTCGGCCGCGGCCTCGAAGATGCTTGGCGCGCTGCGAGTGATCTGCTCGCGCAAGATCGTCAAGCTCGACAACGGGCCTGTGGTTCCACTCACCTCGTGGATCGTCTTCGATTCCGACATCAAGGATGCCCTGCAGAGCGAGGATTGGCCGTATGCACGCTGGTCGCGCTTCGTGCGCAACTACCTGATCGAGCATGGCCAGGACTTCGCCTCGCAGTGTGTTCCGTATATCCGCAGTGGAGAGATGAGCATGCGGCAGTTCCGCGAGATCACGCAGATGGGCCGCCAGGAAGCACAGCTGTACTTCGACAAAGCGAGGGGCTAATGGACTGGCGAAACGCAGGGTACCGCACAAAAATCGGAAAGATCGATGGCTCGGTGGTGTTTCCGATCCTCTTGGCGGCGATCGTCTTCCACTACGCGACCATCGTCTTCCTGTTCTGTTACGCGGGCGTGAGCTTCTACATGTCGTTTCGCGGCCGCTCGATGCAATGGTTGTGGCGCAGGGCTCGCTACTGGCTCCGCCGTGGGGTGATTTTGGCACGCACGCCGAGGTACTGGCGATATGTACGAACCGGAAAATATTGAGAGTAAAGCAAAATGAAAATTACAAAATTAGCACTTCTGATGACCCTCCTGATGGGTGCCGGTTCGTCGTACGCAGCCTTTGTCGATAACCGCAAAACCGACGCAGTCATCGAAGTGAACTACAAGTCGATTTCAGTGGAGGATCTCGTCGCGGACATCGTGCCCCAGGGAGTCAGCGTCGATTACGCCAACCAAGATCTTCGCAAGAAGCTGGTGTCCGTCGTCGGTAAGGGAAACTGGTCCGACCTCTTAGCCCAATCGGCGGCCGGGGCGCAGGTCCGAATCATCGTTGATACTGCCGCGCAGCGCGTGACCGTAACTGAACGAACGATCACTGCACAACGTACGCCTGCTGCCAAGGGCGCTGCAGGCGCCGGCGCAGCAGGCCTCGGTATTGCGGCAGCTACGAGCCCAGCTGCGCCGGCGAGCTTCGTCACGACAAGTTCGGACTACCAGGTTTCGGCTGTCCTACAGCGTTGGGCCACCCAGGCAAACATGCAGTACGTCTGGGAGCCACGTGACGTCGAATTCCAGATCAGTGCAGAGAACGACTGGGGCACCGATATGCGTGTTGCCGTGCGCGACCTGCTGACTTCGGTGCAGACCAGCCAAACGAACCAGGCCGGCCGCGCGCGCGTGCGCGCCTGCATCCATCCCAACAAACCGAAAAACGTTCTGCGCATCATTAAGTTCGACGAGCGCTGCAAAGGAAACATTTAATGGCCAAGACCTTTACCCTCCGGCTGACCGTTATCGCCGCATCGCTCGCCCTGGCCGGATGTGCCGGCTTCTCGGCGCATACCGACTCGGTCAAGGCGCATTCGAGCGTGAAATCGAACGAAGCGACGATCGCCGAGTGGCGCCTGGACAAGCAGCGTAAGGAAGCGGCTGTGCCCAACATCGTCGAGGACGTAGACACCCCGTTCACCGGCAGCCGCCAGATCGCGCCGCAGAAGTCGACGCAGTGGCCAGCAGCGCTGCGCCGCGAGGCCCAAGTGAACCTGCGATTCGCAGATAACGTGCTCGACACGAATGGCAATACGGTCATTCCGCTGGCGGACTTCGCGCAGAAGATCAACGTCGCCACCGGCATTCCGGTTCGGGTGAAGCCGGACGCGTTGGTGGACGAAGCCGGTAAAGTCGTGTCGGTGACGATTCCATTCAACTCGAAAGGCAGCCTGATGCCGCTATTCGAGCAGCTCGCGGCGCGCTATCGCGTACACACGGAGTTCGAGAATGGTCAGCTGGAGTTCTTCCGCACGACGACTCGTCGCTTCGTGATTGGCTCCGCAGCGGCAACCGCCGGCGGCACCATGACTGTCGACAGCGGCGGCGGTGAGGGCGGCTTCAGCACGACTTCGAGCATGAAGTCGACCTTCCAGGAGATCGACGCACCGAAGTCGCTGATCCCAGGCATCAAGCAGTGGATGAGCAAGGGCGCGCCGGAGCCGACCTATAACCCGGCAACCGGTTCGCTGACCGTTACCGACACGCCAGAAGCGTTGGACAAGATCGGCGAATACATCGACAACGAGAAGCGCCTGATGAACCGCGGTGTCATTTTTGACGTCGACGTGATCCGCTACTCCAGCAAGAACGCTGGCAAGACCGGCCTGAACTGGCAGGTAGTCTATCAGCGCGCGAAGGCGCTGAAAGAGGTGAGCACGAACTACCTGGCGCCGACGCAGGCGATCCAGCAGGGCGCCGGTATTCTTGCAAATACCCTGATGGGTGGCGAGGATGGCCAGAACCGATTCGCAGGATCGCAGGCGCTGATCTCGGCTTTGAACGAGACTGGTCAGGCAACGGTTGTTCGCCGCCTGGTGCTGGAAACCCAAAATCGGATCGGCGTGATGCACGCTGCGAACAAAACCTTCGACTATGTGAACGAAGTGTCGGCCGCCTCGTCGCTGTCGGGCGTGTCTTCCGGCCAGAAAACGAAAACTGAGAACGCTGGCCGCACTCTCATGCTGGTGCCGGCCTTGACCGGCGAGTCGGAAGCAACGGTCGATATTTCGATCCGCGAATCAGTCAAGAATCCGTTCGGCACCAACACCAGTGGCAAAGGCGACAGCCAGACCACCGTCATGCTGCTCGACAAGGACACCGAACTGGCGCGCCAGCGCGTGACCCTGGCCAACGGAGAATCGCGCGTGGTGGCTGCCATCGGCGGCCGTACCAATGAAGGCGCGGATCAGAGCCTGGACAAGCACGTGTCGGCCATCTTCGGCGGCAGCATTGGTGGCAACAGCGCGGACGATCAGTATTACCTGGTGGTCACGATGCGGTTCCGCGACTAAGAGCACAGGGCGATAAATGGCGCAGATTATAAAAGTCGACGGCGTGCTCCTGCTAGCGGGGATGCACTGGCTTTACCCAGAGTCGGAAAAGCAAAGCGCGAAGAAGAACACCTCATTCCTGTCGAAGTTCACAAAGCCGGCCAAAGGAAATGGCGCCGTCAGCGAAAGCGCACTTATCTCGGCCAAGAAGGCTACCCACGCAGCCGGCAGCACGCGGAACGCCTGGGGCTACCTGACCGCCTCCGAGAAGCGTGCTTTAAGCAAGGCGCCGCGGTTCGCCAAGGTGTACTCGTTGGCAGAGCTCTTCAGCGCGCAGCCGAATCTTCCGGTGTGCGCGATTCTGATCGCGCAGATCCCAGGCGAAACCGATTTCGCCATGTGCACCTCCATCAATGGGCACTCAGCGCCAGGCGACTTCGACGTCGTCGTTCCGGCCGCGGCCGTGGAATCGACGTTACAGCATTGGGAAAAACAGCTTCGCCTCCTCGGGACGACTGGTGAGCCGGCACTGTACGGCACCTGGGGTGCTGTGTCTCACAGCCTTACTCTTGAAAAGCTGGCGCTTAATGCTGCAGCTGTGCCTGCGGTACGAGCGGTGGGCACCGACGTGCGCCAGCTCGCGACTGTTGGCGTCGTGGCAGGGGCCTGTGTCTTGGGCTATATCGCCTGGGAAGACCATGAGCGCGCGCAGAGTGCCAAGAACGCGCAGGCGTTGGCGCAGCAGCAGGCGCCGAGTGTGGTCTATCAAAAGGCTCTCGATTCGCAGTGGTCGACCCAGCCCTGGGGAAGCCTGGGCCGCGCACGTGCCGTGCAGCAGCGTGTCCGCCAGGTCAGGGAGTACGTGGGCGGCTTCAAGATCTCGACCCCGGTTACGTGCGACGTGGTCGCCGGCATCTGTACCTTCAGCTACAAGAAGGAAGCCGATAGCGCTGCGACCTTCAACGATTTCATCGCGGACGTCCGCAAGCAGTTTCAAATCACTTCGTTCGGCCAGGATGGCCAAACGGTCGAGGTGAGCATGACGCTTCAGGAGCTGCCCGCCGCAGCGGTACCGAGTCTCGACGGCCTGGCAGACGAGACGCAGTCGCCCCTGCTTTTCTGGCCCCTCATTCAGAAACTCGTCCCGACCCAGAAGGTGTCAGGAACGTTGACGAAGGAGTACAAGGTTTTTCCACAGAACCTGGGCATCAATGAAGCAGCTGTGCCGATGATCGTTCGCTCGGTTGGAGTGACCGTGACGTACCCCCTTTGGGATCTGGTGGAGGTTCCGGCCGCTGGCGGGGTCTTCGCCAACGCTATCAACTGGAAGACGCTGACCGCTGGCAGCGGCGCTGTCACCCTGGCAGGAGAAATGTATGCAAAAAAAACGAATCCTTGAAGTCGGCCTGACGTCGATTGCCCTGGTGCTTTCGCACGTGGCCGGCGCCCAGGTAGGCGCGCCTACCGCGGGTGCTTCTGCAGCGCCCTCAGCGGCGGCCGTTCCCGCCGCAGTCGCCCCGGTGCAGACGTACACCCTTGGTCAGCTGGCGGACATGCAGCGCGATGTCGAGTTCGAGAAGCAGCGCCGGGCGCTCCGTGAAGCGAAAGGGGTGGACGAGAAGCCAGCGGCACCCGCGCCGGTGAAGAAGAAAGTGAAGGCTCCCCCAAAGCCGGTAGTGCCAGAAGGCTTGCAGGTGCGTGCCATCTTCGGCGTTCACCCAGATGTCACCATCCGCTTCTACACGGCCACCGGCCAGTTCGAGGATCACCGGATTGGCGAAACCGTTCAGGGATGGGCCGTGGTCGATGTACGGGACGAATGGGTGACCTTGCGTAAGGGCGCCGTCACGTACCCACTGGCCCTGCAAATGCGATCGGTCGTCGTCGAGCCAGGCGTCGCAGCGAGCGAGCAAAGCCCTGGCGCACGCAATGTCGTCCAGGCCGGCGCACTCCCGAGCCCGAAGCTCTGAAGCGGCGCCCGCTAACGAAAGAAAAATATGTTTTCATTTTTCGGATTTTTGAAAGGCTCGCCCCGTGACGACGCAGACAAGGGCGCGAACGCCCCTGGCGTCGGCGTGGTGATCAGCCACATGCCGGAAAGTGGGCCTCACATCGCCCCCGGCACCGCGTTTGACAGCGCCGACCAGCTGCCGGCGGGCTGGTTCCCCCTGAGCGGCAACAAGGCCACGTCGGGCCGCCTGGGCGTGACAGACAACTTGCTGCATACGGTTGCTGTTATTGCTTTTCCTGTAGCTGCCGAAGGCGTCAAGCGGTTCGGCACCCTGCGTCTTTCCGTTGCTGGCTGGTCGGAGAGCCCCGACAACATGCGCCATGGCCTGGCCATCAACCGCGAGCTGAGCACGATTGCAGAGCAAAACAAGGTACTGCTCGATCCGGCGCAACCGCTCGAGGCCGCGCGCAATCTGATTGCCGAGATCAATGGTGTCGATGCGGATCAGCATCACGCCGGCGAAGGCGTTTCGAGGCATGAGGCGAAGATTATCCGGCGCGACCAGGAGCAGCGCCAGGCGCAGGCCGGCAATCGCTTCAATGGGATGATTAACGAACTCCTGACCCAGGCGGTGAAGCTGGGCACAGCCGATATTCACGTCTTCGTCCGGTACGACCAGGACAAGAAGACGAAGCGCAATCGATCGCTCATTCAGTTCAGGGTCGATGGCGAGCTCGTGACCGTTGACGATCTGCCGCCGTCGATGAAAGATCCGGCCGAGCTTCGCGGCATGATCGGTTACATGTACAACGAGCAGTGCTCGAACCGCTCCGATACCCAGTTCAATCCGGGTAACTTCCTGGAGGCGACCATGAATGATCGCATCGTCGGAGCACGAGGCGAAACCATCCGTGGCCGCTTCACTACCTTCGACCTGGGCGACGCTGTGGCAGCGAACGGGGACAAGCCGTTCAAACTCGTTCTGCGCCTCATCTACGTCGACCGCGTCGAGATTCCTACGCTGGAAGAGCTCGGCTTCTTCCCGGACGTGATCGCTGCTGTGCACCGCTTCAACGCAAACCACAAGCGCCTCTTCTGCATTTCGGGCGCGATGAACATGGGTAAGTCGACAACGCTGCGTTCGGTGTTTTCGCTCGTGCCCGACAACGAGGCTAAGTACGCGGCTGAAAATCCAATCGAGAATACACACCCCGGCACCGCCCAGATCAACGTCTCGACGGCCGCCGCGATCGACCTGTTCCTGCAACGAGTGAAGCGGGGCGATTTGAACGCTCTGCTCGTCGGCGAAGTGCGTTCGCGCGAAACGCTGGAGATGGTCATCAACATCGTTTTGTCCGGACACCCGGCTTACACGACGACGCACTCGGACTCGGTGCTCGGCCAGATCCCTTATTTCCTGAGCTCGAAAATGGGTCTGGAAGCTGACCTGCTGTCGCACTCGGCCGTGCTGGGCCTGAACATGCACCAGGTGCTGGTACGAAAGCTCTGCACGTGCGCTCTGCGTGGCGGTAAGGCCAAAGAGGCGCTCGGGCTGCAGCTGCTGCGCCACGTCGAGAAGAGCTACCAGGTGAACGTCGACGGCCTTGAAGCACATAACCCGGACGGCTGCGAGGTGTGCCGAGCCCAAGGCCATGCGTCGCGTATTGGCTACATGGGGCGCCGTATTCTGTCCGAGTATTTCGAGCCGGACAGCGAGGATCGGCTCCTGATCAGCAAACGCGATTTTGTCGGGTTGGAGCGGCGTTGGCGTGAGGCTCATGCCGCCTTTGACGATATGACCAGCACGCGTGGCAACACAGCTCTGGAAGTCGGTCTTAAAGCTGCGCTGCAGGGCGGGGTGGATCTTCGCTCGGTTGAGCGTCTCTGCGGCCGCTTCGAGGACGCGACGGTGATCACTTCAGCCGGCTTCGTGCCGATGCCGCGGCCGGCGCCAATCGTCAGCACCGTTACGGCCCTACCCGAACCCCAGCGCGTGAGCGCGCAATAACTAAGGAAGCGGAATGAGCTCTATCTCCGACGCGCTGCAGATCTGGAGCGCGCGGCGCGCGTTCAATAAACAGCGCCCAGCGTTTTATCGAGACCTCGGCGCCTCCCTGGCCGCTGGCGCGCCATTGAACGGCCTGATCAGTGAATACGCGAAGCATAACGTGCCTGGCATCGGGCCGATGATGACACTGTGGGGCGAGGGAATGCTCGCGCATCCTGGTTCCCTGGCTCGGGCCACGAGCGGCCTGGTCAGTGAGGGCGACACGGTCATCATCTCGGCCGCAGAGATGAACCCAGCCGGCGCCGGCAAGCTTTACCAGATGTATGCGGCCAACTTGGCGCAGCGAGGCGCGATGATCCGTGCGGTGACGCTCCCGTTGATCATGCCGGCCGTGACATTTCTGGTACTGATCGGCATCCTCTTCTTTTTTAAGAACGTGATCTACGCGGACATGATCAAGGGCGTTCCCTTGAAATACTGGCCCAGCTACGGGCAGTTCGCATACTCGGTACTCGAATTTTTTACCGGCGTTGGCGGCGCGTGCGTTCTGGCTGCGGTAGTAGGCCTGGCTTCGTGGGTCGCCTGGAGTCTTCCGAACTATACCGGTCCTGGCCGCGACTGGCTCGATAGGAAGCTCCCCCCATACACGCTCTTTGCGCAAATGGATCTGATTTCAAGCGTGACAGCGATCTGCTCGATGATCCAGGCGAACATCGCCGATACGGTTGCGCTCAACAGGGTCGCGTCGAACGGTTCGGCGTGGATGACGTACCAGATGGACAAGATTCGCTTCTATACGGGGAAGGGGAGGCCTGTCTTGACGTCCCTGCGCGAGTTGCCACTTCCAAAAATGCTCGCCGCTCGCATCGTCGTGCTCGCCAGCGAGGAGAAGCTGGCCGACGCACTGCCTGAACTCGTGATCAAGAGCTGCCAGGACGAAACCGAAAGCATGGTCGAGCGCATGCAAGTAACGGCCAAGTTCGTGACGATGATTTCAGTATTGGTTTTGCTGGGTTTCGTGGGCGTACTCATGCTCGGCAATGTCGGTTTCTCCGAGGCTTCCCAGGCAATGTCAAACGACACGAGCCACCAGCGCTGATCAAGTCTAAAAATTGCCGTTTATGTCTCAATTTTGGTTTGCGTCAACAATTTCCGTGTGTTATTTTGTGCGCATGAAACGTAACAACACCTAACCGGCGGAAATCGCCGGTAAATGTTCCCACCTAACCACCTCCTTCAAGGATTTGTTGTAATGAAAACCACTATTCGTACCGTCTTCGGTGTTCGCACGCGCCAGCGTGGCTTTACCCTGTTCGAGCTGATTGGCGTCATGGCGCTCATCGGGCTTGCTACATTCGCAATCATGAAGGCCAAGCGCGGCGCTGACGTCGGCACGAATGCTCAAACCCTCTATAACAGCGTTGCCACGATCCAGACTGAGGCGCCGAAGGTCTATCCGGGCGTGTTCACTGGCCTGACGTGCGGCACCCTGGCCGACAACAGTGTTTTCTCCAGTACTTCGTTCCGCGTCGACCGTACTACCCCAGCTACCCCAGTGGTCTTCTACAGCGCTGAGCCAAACAGCCAGATCACCTGCGCGCCGGCATCGGTCGTCGTCGCTGGTCAAAACGATGGCTACACGCTCACATTCCCAGCCCTCACGAACGAGATGTGCAACGCCGTGGCTGACAAGCTCAACCAAAGCGCGTGGCTGATGTCGGTCAACGGTACCCCCGTCAAGGTCCTGCGCGGTGCGCTCAACGTGGCCACCAAGGGCGCGCAGTGCAATGCAGCGGCAACGAATGACAATCAGACGATCGTTGCGACGTTCACCCGATCGCTGCCACCGCAATAAACCTATTTTTCCTGGTAGCAGCGAAAGCGATGTCGGGCCTTTTGGCTCCCATCGCTTTCTTTCATTCAAGGCGAGAGAGCTGACGTGATCAAAAGGTATAGCAACAAGAAGGGATCGCGCTTCGCGCGCGTGCCTCGGCAGTCGGGCTTCGGTCTGATCGAGGTCATGGTACTGGTCGCGGCCACGGGCGCAATGCTTCTGGTCTGGAACCGGGTGCAAGTGGCGCGCCACATGGATGAAACCGATACCAGCGTCGCCAAGCACGCGGTGCTGATCCAGGCAGGCGTCAACAAGTACATCAACGACAACCGGTTGACCTTCCTGAATAACGCGGCGCCAGCCATCACCGGTTTCGCAACTCCCCTCGCACCGACAATGCAGGAATTGCAGGCGAGCCCTGCAGATAATCCGTATATTCCCTCCGGCTACAACCTGGCGAACCAGCTTGGGATGACTTACACGGTCAACCTGTCGTTGCTGCCGGCAGGATGTACGCCGAACGTGAACTGCACCGATGTTACTGGCACTATCGCATCAGTCAATCCGCTCCTCGACCCGGCAACGAACACGGCCGACGGCAAGCGAGTCGGCAGTATCGCAAACAAGATCGGCATCGACGGCGCGAGCTCGAAGGTCGGAGCAGGCAACCTCTTGACCGGGCCGGCCGGCAACTGGGCACTGGCAAACCCGCGCGGTAACACTCCAGGCATCCTGGTCATGCGGGTCGGCTATGGGTCCGTCGCTGCAAACGGTCTGGATCACCTGCTGCCGCGTGACGGCTCCCGGCCGATGGCGGGGACGCTTCGCCTGGGCGGCAACCCGATCGCGGACGCAACGACCATTTCGGCAACGAGCCACATTTTGACCACTAACGGCGACATCGCTTCCGACACCGGTTCGCTCAGGACAAATTCTGGTTCGATCACGACAAACGTGGGTTCGATCACAACCCAGACCGGAAATATCACAACCACCAGCGGCAAGGTCGCGGGCGCCTACTTCGCCCCTGGTACGCAAGTTCCGGGCAGTGCATGTACCGACCTTCGTGCTATTGGAGCTGCAGCGAATGGCGCCATCCTTGTTTGCCGAGGCAACATCTGGCGCGCGAACACGGGGCCATTCGCTGAGAAAGGCGACGCGTGCAGCCGACCAGGTCAGCTCGCAACGACATGGACGACGGACGAAGCTGTGATGTGCCGCGGCACCACGTACGTCGCGCTGGCAAACCAGATCGGCAAATACGTCGAGATCAGCCGCCAAAGCGTTGTTGACGGCACGGTTGTTCCGCACCCGGCCTGCGACACCGGCGGCATCCCTACATTCCGCTTCGGCATGGTACAGACCGCGGTAGACGTCAGCTCGGCACCGCCCAAGCAGGTCACCAATCTGACGGCTACCGCCGGGCCGGGCAATGCCTGGACGGTCTCCTACAAGCTGCGCGACGACATGGGCAACCAAACGTCGGCCAACGTCTACAACCTCCAGGCGGTCATGTACCTGGAATGCAAATACCCATAAGAGGACAGCATGGCAGCAACACCGAAATTTATCGTCGCAATAGTGCTGGCCGCGCTGCTCGGCCCGGCCGTAGGCGTCGAGCGTGTCGGCAGCCGGGCACCCGTGCCAGCGCAGCCGAAACAGGCACAGCCAAAGCCGTCACTGCCAAACGCGGCGGCAGCGCCGGCGGCGAGCAGATACCAGGTCGACTGTTCGATCTCGCCCGAGCTCTGCATGACCGATCCGGTCGCGCGAGGCTGCGGGGAAGGACGCCACTGGTCGTCGGCAGGTAGCGGCTTCGCTCACTGCGTCGAGGACGACCGAAACTGCGCGGATGGCAGGCCGGGCCAGCGCGACGAGTACGACAACCTGGTTTGCGCCGATGACAAGGCGGTGGGCGAGGGAGTAGCTAGGGAAGAGGGGGCGAGCAGTACAGCACAACCCCAGGATCAACAAGAAAAGGAGAAAACGCAATGAAGAAAATACTCGTGGGCCTCTGGCTTGCGCTCACAGCATTCTCGGCCAGCGCCCAGGATGTCGCCAAGTGCCTCACCAATCCGGAATCGTGCCTGACGGCGCCCATCGCTAAAGCCTGTCCGGCCGGCCAGAAATGGTCGACGGCCGGCAGCGGCATCGCTCACTGCGTGAATGTGGATCCAGTCTGCCCTTCGGCGGAGAAAGTCTCGTACGACTTTCTCGGCAACCCTTCGTGTGTCGCCCGCTGCTCGGCAGGCGAATACTGGAACGGGGCTTCGTGCAGCCCCTGCACCACTAACTCGACTGCCAGCGGTTCGTGCCAGGCCGGCTATAACGGCACGGCCTACCGCTCGGTGACGACTAATTCCTGCACCGGTTCGACGACTTACGGAAACTGGGACTATTCACAGTGCGTCGTCGCCTGCAGCACGAATAGCTGGTCTGAATCGGCGGCCTGTCCCGCTGGGTACAACGGCACGATGAGTCGCACCAACACCACCAATTCGTGTACCGGTACCTCATATGGCGCCTGGAACACGAGCGGCTGCTCGGTGGCATGCACGAACAATTCTTGGACCGAGGCGGGCGCCTGCCAAGCGAACTATGTTGGTACCGCTTATCGGTCGGTCACGGTAAATTCGTGCTCCGGCTCCGCAACGTATGGCCCATGGAACTACGCGAACTGCAGCTATTCGCCGACGTGCTCGGGTGGGCAGACCTGGAACGGTTCGAGCTGCGTTTGTCCGTCTGGTCAGACGTGGAATGGATCATCCTGCGCGACCTCGTGCATGATCGGCGTGGGCAGCACATCGCGCGGCGAGCCGGGATACTGCACCGACTGTGACGAAGTGCCGTGGGTTGATGGCCCGTTTGCCGCGAACAAGACCGCGGTACAGCGCCAGTGCTGGAGCAAGTACAACACGCAAGAGCCGCCAATTTACTAAGCGAAAAAAAAGCACTGGTGACAGTGCTTTTTTTTATCCCACGGGCCGAGGCTCGTGGGGTTTGCCTGAGAGGCTTACGGCTGGCAGCGGTAGTCTTTAGCAGCCGTCGTGAAGCTCCACGACTTGCTGATGTTCAGGACACCGTTTGCGGCACCAGTTGCAGCGCCCGTTGCGGTGCCGGTGAAGGTCACGTTGTACTTGGTGCTGGCCTTGAATGGTGCCTTACCGACGATGAAGGCAACATACTGCGGCAGCAGGCCAGTCTTGTCGGTGGCGCTCGTCAGAAGGCGAACGTCGACCGGGGTGGTCTGGCCGTCTTCCGTGACGGTGAAGGTCGTCACCGCGATCTTGGTGCTGGCCTCGGTCATGACGCTGATCGGGAAGCTGGTCTTGGCGCAGAACGAAGCTGCGGTGCCGTCCAGATCTGCGAATGGATTCGGAGCTTCCGGAGCGTGGGTCAGGCCGATCGCAGTCTGACCGTTCGCCGGATACACACCGACATAGTCGCCAGCGACGTTTTGCTTCGTGGCCAAGGTGCCGAAGTCGATGTAAGCAGGGCGGCCAGCATCAGAGTTCACTGGAGGCGCGATACCCACGTCAGTCCAATGCTGCATCATCATCAGGACGCGGTGATACACGGTCGCCGACAGGCCTTCGATGACTTCCGCCGCATCTGCGTTTGCACCAGTCCAGCCGATCACTTCACTCGCGTCGGTCGCTGCGTAGCCGGCGGTCACCAGGCGATCCTTCACGGTCACGCCAGTGAAGCCAGGCTTGCCTGCAACTTCCTCGTGTGGGGTAGCGCCGCCGTTGTTCGTTGCCACATAGTCCGAGTGGTTCTGCGCAGCCATGTCGATCTTGGTGCTTTGGTTGACCGGGCCGAGGTTCAGGGCGGTGCGGAACGCGCTCAGGGCGTTGAATGCGCGGCTCTGCTGCGATGCTGCCACGTAGGTCGGCGTCGTCGCTGCTTGAGTGGTCGGTGCCAGCACAACCGGGGTAGGCGTCGGGGTCGTCGTTGCCGGCGGAGTAACTGGCGCTGGGTTGGTGGCGACCGGTGCGCTGGTCGAGGAACCGCCGCCGCCGCCACAACCGACGAGAGCCAGCGAAAGAGTTGCAGCGACGGTCAGGGCGAACTTATTTTGCATTTGAATCTCCGTTGTGAGTCGTGAATTTGAGCAAAGAGTTTTGCTCCATGTACACAGTTTAACAATCGGGATTCGTGTCTCGCAACGAAACGGACGAGAGATTTCAATTTATTTTCAAAACCGTGGGTCGTAACAACGCCAGCATTCAAAGGCCGGGAAATCCAAGGCGCCCTGAAGAAATCGCCTTGGATAAATGCGGGGGCAAGGGTAAATTATGGAGCTGGGGAGAGTGCGGGTTCGTCCACAATCTCGGGCTCGTATGCGTCCCAGGGCTTTGCAATGCGAAGGTTGCCTTCGTCGTTTGAAAGCACCGTAAACCCTGCTTCTTCGAGATGGGTGTCGATCCGGTCGGCCACTGTCAGTTCGTCATCTTCGAGCCTGCCCTCATCAACTGCCGCTTGTGCAAAATTCGCACGCGTGCAGGCATCGTCGACAAAGGCCACGGCCACGGCGCCTGCCATGCTGCTTGGCGCGATCGCGTACCTGTCCGAATTTGGTCCGTCCACGGAGGGGATCAAGATGGCCACCGTATCGCGATGATCGGCCAACCCGAATTCGAGGGCGGTCTTCGCCACATCGAGATGAAAGGCACGTTCTTCGGCCGCGCAAACGGGTTCAGACAGGACCTTCACGAGCTGGGATAGGGCGGCCTCGTGCGACACGCGTACCAGAAGCACATCCTTGGCCGGCGCCCAGGCGACGTCGTACGAGCGTCCGGTCTGGGTGTCGTGCAGGTAGTAGTCGGTCACCAGGTAGTCGTCGCCCATATGGCCCTCTTGCACGGCCTGGACGACATCCTTGAGCGTGGACTGCAGCTCGATCCGCGCTTCACTCAATGAAGGATAGAGCAGGGGCCGGTCGGCGCCTTCCGCATGGCTGGCGTGGTCGGTGCCGCCGTTTGCAAGGCGCACCATGATTGCGATTCGGGACATGTGCTTCTTTCAAAGTGATGGAGTCCCGAATTATTTCCCGCATTTGCGCCCGTGGTTGCACTCAACTCTTGTTAGATGTGCCGTGGGATTGTCATAATACGTGACATGGAACTACCGAACTCTGTGCCTCCTTCGACGCAAGACGACGACCAGTGCGCATGCTCTATTTGTAGCGGCCACGCGGCAACGAGGTCGATTGCGGGCTTCATCGCTCAGGCGCTAACTGGCCTTGCCTTCGGCGTGGTCGCCTGCATCAAGGGAATGTACCTGAACGTTTCGCCCTGGCTGGCCTGTGGTGTCAGCACTGCAGTTGGCCTCTACATCATCTGGGGTTTGAACAAGCGGTAGCCGGCGACCACCTCGCGTGGCGCCAGCTCCAGATTCGTCCAGTTCGACTCCCGACCAGGTTAGTAGTCAGCGCCATTTTTACAGCATCAGGAACACGATTTATGAACCAGAAGCCTTTCGCAGCGAACCGGCGCACCATCGCGGTCGAAATAAGGAACATGCTTCAGCTGCGGCGCTCGATACGACAGCTGCGCTGCGAGCTGGCGGCTGGCAGGTCACCAGCGGAGATGGTGCGCACGCCTCGCGGCGACATCGCCCGAGGCATGCTTTTGCGTTACGCCGAGGTGGCGTTTGGACTTAGTTTGGCGAGGGCCTGCGCAGCCAGGCGGGTGCTGTTTCGCAGGATTGCCGGCGAGGCAGCTGTGGCGCAGGGTGGGGATGCAACGACAGGATGTTAGTGAAGGTGCGACCAAGTGCGGCGCGCGACAATGTCCCGTAGCGTCCCTTCGCTGACGTTCAGCTCTCTCGCTTTTGCAGTCCAGGGGGGCGTTTCCTTGCGTGAGGCGAGATCCGCCGCCCACGCCCGAATCGCGACGACCTCCTTCTCGCCGAGCTGCGCCCGGCCGTGCTTCTCGCCGCGGCGTGCCTTCTTCGGGAAGGCCAGGCGCTGGCTGGCCAGATCTTCGGGTTCGTCGACAGGGTGCGTACCGCCCACTTTCTTGTGCTGCACCTTGTAACCTGATTCGCCATCGAGCGTGTACACGCGCGCGTTTAGCTCGCTGTCGGCGAAATAGACCTGAACTGACGCATCGCCGAACAGTTGGCCCCACATGCTGCGGAATCGCTTTTCCTCCATTGGGGGCAGGCTTTCCGATCCGGCTTGGGTGCTTTCAGTGGTACTCATGACGTTCGCTTATGGCAGGCTCAAAAAGGACGACGCTCGTGGCGCTATCGCAGGGTGCGCGGCCGGCATGGCGTCGATCCCAAGGCGCGCCAGGTCAGCAGAGAAAATGTCGTAGATTGCCCGTGCAGCGCTAGTCTCGCTGGCGCGCAGCTTCCGGGCGAGCGCGATGGATGCGTCGATCGCCTGGGAAACCGTCGCCCCGAATAGCCGCATGTGATGCACGACCTGGAAAAGCTTGAGGGCGCCGGCTCCGTCTGCCTCGCACTCGTGCCAGAAGTTTTCGGCCGTGAGTACTTCGCTGCTCTCGGCCTTATAACGCTCCAGGACAGTTGGGAACGAACCCAAGACTTCCGCCCGCATCTGCGATGACACTGCCGTCAGCACTGGCGTGGCGCCGCCGGCATCGAGGCGCGCGACCATCTCTTTGCCAGCCAAGAAAAACTGGCAAGGAACGCGCTGCCGAGAGTCGGCGATGAAGTAGTCGATGAAGCCGAAGGTGGAATTCTGGATCGTCATAGGTCAGCAATAGGTGGGCCGGTGGTACTCGTCAGCCCCGGATAGCTCCTCGGCCGACCGTTCGTCGGTTCGCTCCATCACCGCGCGCATCGCCCGAGTCAGGTCTCGATGCGACATGAACCGACCAACCAGCGTCGAGATCTCGGACGCAAACATAGGCGTGGTGGCAGAAAGCCGATCAGCGTCGCGTTGAAGGTCGATTAGGGTGCTGGCGAGCCAGCGATCGCGCGGCCCGGCATCCGGCCCCGACAGGGGTGAGGCCGCGAGCAAGGCCGTTACATCGAACATGGCGCCACGCTGCGAGAACTGGCTTAGCAGAGCCTTCGCTCCCATGTAGGCAGCGATGTGGCCAGGCGATACGTCGGCGTGAGCGTGACCGGCGCCGCCCAAGCGCTGGTCGACGATCTCCCAGAGAGAAATATCGGATTCAGCAGTGCCGGGTTTGTTGTTTTGGAGCGACTGCGCCGCGTAACGAAACGCGGCGTCTTGCATTTGCAACAGGCACGCCTTGTCGAATCCTCGCGCTGCCATAGAGATGAGCGGGCGGCATACCAGCTCAAAGCTCAAGGCCACACTCGGCTGCGGGGTGATTTGCGTTGCTGTCATGGGAAGAAGGCACGAAAACAGGTGATTGCCACGTGGCAATTCTTGTATTCTGTCACGTTTTATCGCTACAATGTAGCACAAATGTTGTTCCTAGAAAATATCGTAAGCCTTCAAGCAACCTCTGGACGACCACTTCCATGACTCAAAACCCACCGCCGACGTCCACCGCTGTCGTGGCCCGGCCCGATCCGGTCATGAACGTGATCAACAGCATGTCCGATGCGCATGTGATCGCGCTTCTGTCGTCCCGGCAGTTCGAGGTGATCTATCAGGAGCCCTATCGCGGCACCGACGAGGAAGTGCAGAACATGCTCAATCTCTGCGACGGGCTCATCCAGCAGCTCGATGCCGCTGAGGTGAATGATCGGCTGACGCTTGCTGTGGGCGTTATCGACGCCTGCCTGATCGACAACCTGCACGCTCAGGAGGTTCGCACGCTGATCAAGACGATCGTGCAGAAGGACATCCGCCTGCTGAACCATATGCCTTGTACCAAAGCGATGCTGGCGCGCGTCTTGCGCGCAGTGGGCCTGTCCAATCTGCTGGCGCCGGCGAAGATTCGCCGCATCACGCAGGACGTCTTGCAGTACCAATCACAATTTGGAGGCGGTCTCGAATGAAGGTCCGCGAAGCCGCACGCAAAGTAGGCAAGGGTGTTCTCTGGGCAGTTTTCCCTGTTGCAGCCTGGCGTAATCTCGTCAGCACCAAGGAATCGCTGGTCAGGATCAGGGAGATGGCCCGCCGCGGTAAGACCGTCCGCCCTGAAGACATGAACGACATCGAGCTCAAGCGCCACGAGCTGGAGATGCAGGGTCGCGAAATCGTACTTGGTCTTGAAGAGCATGACCGCTTCGATTACATGGCCGAGCAGCTCGGGTGGACCGAGGAAGCCTTGAGCGAGAAGATGCGGGCGCTGGCGCGAGGCCACGCTATTCGCTTCTGCCTCCTGATCTTTACCATCATCATCACCTTCGGCCTGGCGCTCTTATTTGGCTTCCGGCCAGTCGTCTATGGCAGCGCCGCTGCTCTCTACCTCACCGCCACCTGCATCAAAACCACTTGCCTCTACACGCAGCTGCAGGAGCGCGCCCTCTGGAGTCTGACCCAGATCATCCGTCGGCCCAATGGCTGGATCTGGCGCCGCGCGTTTTGGTTCCTGGACTAATTCATGGTCACCATCGAAAACACCCCGCCGCAGCCCCCGCTGCCGGCCATCGTCGCGCCCGCGCCAGCCGGCGCGGGCTACCCCGAGAGCGCAGACGAGCGCCTGGCCCGCTACCTGGTTGCACCGGAGACGCGACGGGCGCCTGCGCGCAGCGAAGGGCCGTCCGCGCGTGCGAGCGGGCAGCACGAGGTTATCGTACCGGAGCGCATTCCGCCCCAGTGCGTGCATTCCAGCGGAAGCGCCTACAACATCAATCCGCTCATCATATTGTCGGTCTTGAAGGTCGAGAGCGGCGGCCGAGTCGGCATCGTTTCCCGCAATACCAACGGCACGGATGACCTGGGGCCGTCCCAGTTCAACACGAGCAGCTGGGCAAAGCTCCTGATCGAGAAATACAAGATTCCTCGTGAGGCGCTGATCAACGATATGTGCCAATCGGTGCGTGCGATGGCGTTTGCCCTGCGCACCGAGATCAATAGTGCCGGCGGCGACCTCTGGACCGGCATCGGCAACTACCACTCGCGTACGAGGAAGCACCACGTGAAATATATCGGCCTGGTTTATGGGGCCTACAAGCAGATGACCTCGAAAGGCAAATTCTGATGGCGCGCAACTCGCAAACGCCCAATGCCGACATTTCCGGCATCTTCGTGATCCCAATGATGATTGTCGGCCTGTTCGCCATTCTGTGGTTCGCCATGGGGCAGGGGCTGTTCTATGGCTCGGGCAAGATGGCTTATTACATGCTGTGGCCGTTCGACCTGATCGACTCGGTGCACGCCTACCGCATGCAGATCGGGCAGGACGTCATGCAGACGCCAAGCGTCGGCAAATTTTACGAATGGACGAGTAACGCGTGGCGCCTGCCAGCCCTGGTGGTCGCCGGCCTGGCGCTACGCTTGGCGTGGACGGCGTGGCAGCACCCGATGGGCAAGGACAAGGGAGGCCTGCGAGGGCGCTTGAGTGTGGATGCTCTGCTGCGCTACCAGGCGCAGATCCACTCGGCGATCGCGCCGATCGTGCCGATCGCGAAGCACTTGCACAAGAATGAAGATCCTCGCTGGCACGCTCCCTGGCACCCGCATGAGGTGGTTGAGCAGTTTGGTCTGGCCAAGGCGAATGGCGAGCTCGACCACGAGAAGGCGGAGCACTACCTTCTCTCGCAGCTGGGCACGCGCGTCTACCGTCCAGGGATCGATAAATCCGACACCATCTTCGCCGATCGACTCAATGATTGGGAGAAGGCGATTTTTGCGCTGCTGGCGCCGGCGGCCATCCACGGCAAGGAAGGCTTGGCCGAGTTCCGCGAGCTGCTCGACAAGCTGAACTATTCAGCGGTCAACGAGACGCAGACTCCCGACCTGCGACTGGCCAATGAGCAGTACCAGAAGTACCGCGACCACCCTCTATTGAATAACCTCTGGCGCTCGCACCACTTCTCGGTGACGTATCTCATGCAGGTCTACAAGCTCTCTAAGCGCGCGGGCAAGGTCACCACGGCCGAATTCGTCGGCTGGCTCCGTCCGAACGCGAACTCCCTGTATGCCGCGCTCAACAGTGTCGGCCGCCAGCGAACCGCCTTTGCCGAAGCGGCCGGCGCGCACGAGCACTGGGAGCATGAACAAAAGTGCCAGCGCCTGAACCGTATTTCGATCCTGCCGGTCGTCGTAGCCTCGCTCAAGAGCCTGGAAGACGAATACAACTTCTGGCGCACGGCAAATGTAGGCGAGACGGAGGAGTCGCTGTGGGGCCGCATGACGCAAGAGCAAGCCCGCCTGGATTCCGATCTCTTCCGCGAGCACGTGGTCGGCCTGCTGGGTGCCGGGATGAACGGCGTACCGAACCCAGGCACCGACTCCGACTTTGATGCTGCCGAGGCAGTGGCCCGCCGCGAATTTGAGGATGCACAGATGACGAAACTGATGGCCGGCTTGAAAGCAGCCTTCCCGAAAGAAGAGGACAAGCAATGAACGACATGACCAAACCAGCAGAACAAGCAGGCGCTCCGGTGCGTGGATCCACTCTTGCGCATCCGGATGGCCACGGCAAATATGCGTCCTCTGTGTCATACGGCGATGGCGTGATCACACTCTCGCTGCGTTACGTGGAGCGTCCGTGGCTTCCGCTGGCGCTCTTTGGTCGCGTGATCCAGACGAAAATGGTGCGTGTTGCAGGGGCGGGTATTGGCCAGTCCACGCTGGGGAACGACCCGGAAGGTCTCTGGTGCACCATTCGCCGCGACGGTGTAGCGACCGAAACTGTCAGCTTGCTTGGCCCGGAGTGGCCAATGGCTCTTCGCGAGGCGGCGCGCGCCGACCTCGACACTGCGCTTCACGGTTCCTCCCGCGGCATTTCCATCCAACTCAAGAGCCGCACAAGCACCGCAATCGCAGCCTTTGCTCTGTATGCGCTGGTGTCCGCCTATGCCGGTAGCAGCCAGCCTCGTTCCACAGCCACAACCGTCGCGCCCCAGAGTGCGGCGACGGCTCTGCAGGCGCCGGCCGTGCCGCAGCTGACGCCGACGGAAGCGGCTGGCATGTCATCGGCTGCTGTTGCCCAAGCTGCGGCCGACGCACAGGAAAACCCGCTGCCGACCAGGGAGGCGCTCGCGAAGGCGTCCTTCATCACGCTGCGCGCCGCGGGCGCCGGCGGCAAGAGCCTGATCATATGGTCTGACCCGCTGTGCCCGAATTGCCGTGATTTCGACCAGAAGCTTCTGACCAAGCTCCCCGCCAACCTGGGTGTGACCGTGATCCCCGTCTCGTTCAAGCATGGTTCCCGTCCCCTGGTGTCGTATGCTGCCTGCGCTGCTTCGGCGGCGGATCGCGCAGCGCGCTGGAAGAACCTGATGTCGGAGGAGCCGAAAGGAATCGACGTCACCCAGCAGTGCGAGACGGGCCCGGCGATCGCCGACTCAAACACCTCGCTGTTCGCCCGCGCTGGGCTGCGTGCAACCCCTACGCTGATGAAGCCGGACGGCCAGATGTACGAGGGTGATCTGCACTCGGCTGACGCGATCACCAGCTGGCTCGGCAAATGAGCGCCGGCACCATGTTCAGCGCCGTCACCGGCCTGCTGGCTGGCGCCGCGGCGCGCGTGCTCCGGCCAGCGTACCTGCCAGCCGCGTGTGCACCTGGTGGTGCGCAGCTCGCGGGCGAGGTGAGGCTGGCCTACCAGCGCGCTGTCGTTGAAGGCTACCAGGCTACGCGTCAGCTGATGGAAGCAAAGCCGAAGAAGGGCTCCAAGCACGCCCTGGCCAGCCGCGACATCGCCAGCAATGTCAATGCCGTCAGTGTGCAGTTTACGAAAGCAGCTTCGACTTTGGATCCGGATGGGATCGCGAGCGAGCTGATCAGGCTCTTCTGCGTCGGTGTGCCGCACATGAACGAGCTGGACAACCAGCGCCGCGTCGCCACGGTCTGGTCGGCCTTGCTGGCGCCGGAAGTCGTCATGCGCGAAAAGCATGGCCGCACTATCGCCCTGCAGGGTCTGGTCGATATGGTGTCGCAATGGCTGGAGAGCGGCTCGACCCCTGCTGCGAAGGAAGCGCACGCGTCGAGCGACACACGGTTCATCAGCGCCCACCCGGCCAGAACGTACGAGTTGTTGACGGACACGGCCAAACAGCATGGGTTAGACCACATGAAGCTGCTGGCCAGCGTTATCGAGCCAATCATCCTGCCATTGGGCCAGTACGTTGGCGCCCGGCAGGCGGCCGCCGGCGTGAAGGTCGACATGCCGGAACAAGAACCTGCGCAGAAGGACACGAAATGAAGCACGGTCGCTACACGACAATCGAGGGCGGCCAGGAGGTTTCGTCCCGCCGGATCATCGTCGACGTCCGCACCAATGGCCAGATGTTCAAAGACTGGATGGTGTACCCGACGAACTTCAGCAAGATCATGGTCGGCCTGGCACTGTTGTGCGTGATCTTCCCGATCGCGCTGCCGATCCTGTTGTTCGTGCTGCTCGCCTTCCTGGACGAATACCAGAAGGCCGCTCAGTACGCACCCATGCGCTACCCAGCCTGGTGCAAGGTTAAAGATCCAGGCCTGCTACATCCTGGTACCGACACGCCGATGGCGCCGACCGGCATCATGTATTTCGGTGTTATCGACGCACAAGATCCATACGAGCGCGGCAAGCAGGTTTTCCTCGCCGCCGACGACCTGACACGCCATATGCTCGTGCTCGGCACGACGGGCAGCGGAAAATCTGAGTTCTTGAAAGGGATGACCTTCTGCGTGCTCTGCTGGGCGAGCGGGTTTTTCGTGGCTGACGCGAAGGCCGACAACAAGCTGCCTACCGACATGTACTCGCAGGTGCGCATGTTCGCCCGCGACTACGACTACCTGGTCGTGAACTACCTGCTCGGCGGCCTTTCCCCGACCCAGATCGCCAACATGCGCGAGCGCCTCTCCAATGGCCTGCAGCCGGCCACCGCCGCCGACGCCGACACGCTCGTGCAGATGACGTCGAACATCATGGTAAAGGCGTCGGGCGACTCTAAGACCTGGCAGGATCGCGGCTTGAACCTTTTCCGTGGTATCTGCCGCGCGCTGACCCACAAGCGGGATCTGGGCGAGCTGACGCTGTCGATCGAAACGATGCGCGAGTACCTGGCGCTGGACAAGATCGAGGAGCTCTATGTCGAGGGCTGGAAGCTGGCCAACGGCGGTGCCTGGCCGACTCCATACCTGGGCGTGAAGTCTTATCTGGAAGTCGGCCTGCCTGGCTTCCAGCTGCAGAACATGCTACGCAAGCACGGCTGCCTGAAAGAGGAGGCCGAGGAAGAAGCGGCCGCCCTGAACCAAGCTTTTGGCCGCCCGGCTGCGCCAGCTAAAAAACCACCTACCAACCAAACGAATGAGTGCTACAACCAGCACGGCTACCGCGCCGACCAGGTGTATCCGGCACTCTCGCTGCTGATCGACACCTACGGCCACATCTTCAAGCGCAAGCATCCGGAAGTGGATATGCAGGATGTGGTGGTCAACAACCGTATTTGCATCTCCCTGATCCCCTCCCTCGAAAAGGGCGCGCAGGAGCAGGAAAGCCTGGGTAAGCTGAACCTGGCGCTCCTGCGCGTGATGATGGCGCGCGCGCTGGGTTCGTCGATCGAAGGCGACGTGCACCAGAACGTCGACGCCAAAATCACCGCATCGGCCACGCCGTTCGCGCTGTTCCTTGACGAGTTCGCGTACCAATTCGCGGAAGGCATCGCTCTAACCGCCGCTCAGGCCCGAAGCCTCAATTTCTTCCTCTGTGCACTGGCCCAGGACTTGGAGAAGCTCACCGAAGGCGATCGCGCAGCCGAGGCAGGCGCCATGATGGCGAACCAGGCGACGAAATTCTTCATGAAGATCGTCGGCTCGGACAAGACGCACGACCTGGCGCAGAAGACCCTCGGCGAAGCCGACGTCGCGGTCACTTCGGGCTTCGAGCTGAACACCGATTCGCTGTTCGGCGGGGTTCGCCGTACCTTCGATTACAAAATCGAGAAGCGCCCGCGCATCAGCCGCAAGACTCTTGAAGAGCTGGCCTCGGGCTTTGCTACTTTCGCCTATCGCGAGCGCGCGCACGTGATGCGCACGTTCTATCCGTCACCCGAGGTTCCTCGCGTCCGGTACCCGAGGCTGAATCGCTTCCTGCAGATTCACGACCTGGGCGAGACCACGATGCTTACCAGTACCGTCGAGCTGGCGCCGAACGCCGACAAGTGGGTGATGGAGAAGATCCGCGGAATCCTGGAAGCCGGCACGGCACCGTCCTATCCTGAACAGGTGACCAGCGACATCATCCAGAGCATTTCGCGCGCTGCGGTGTCCATGAACCCCCACACTCCAGCGATCGAGCGCGGCATCGTCCTCTACCAGGCAGGGGTCCAGGCCCTGCACAACGCTCGCGCAGGCGCCTCGCTCCTGGGCGGCGGCAGCGGTGGTAGTGTCCGCCCGCCCGCGGCGCCGGCGGTGCCGGCTTCGGGCGTGCAGGCAGGTGCGCCAGCAGCTGGTGTGGCGGTAGCGGCCTGCGTGCCTGGGCCAGCCGACGGCTCGGCCGGGATGTTCGGCGGTGGTGGCGCGGTCGACCCGGCAGCCGAGGTTGCCGCCGAGCTCGACGCGATCAGCTCGATCGCCTCTGGTGATGACTTCAGCGCCGTCGATCTCTCGGCCGAGCTCAGCGCAGAGCTCGCGGCCGATGCCGCCGCCGAGGTAGCCGGCGGCGACAGCACCGCTGGCGAAGAGACCCTGATGGGCTTTGATCCGTTCGACGAGGTGATGCGCGTCTCGCCGCCGATTATTCGCCGCCCGAAAGAAGATGTGTTCGGCGACGAGATGGGGCTGTCGGGAGATGATGTTGTCGACCAGCCGGCGCCGGTTCTTGCGCAAGGTGTTATTGATGGGGACGTGGCAGACGGCGACGCGCTTCTCGATGCCGGGCTGGGCGACATGGACGATGACGTGAACCTGGTGATGGATATTGCGGGCGGCGAGGCGGAGCTTGCAGACCCTGCGGAGCTCGATGCAGCCTTAGTTGCAACCACGCCTTCTGCTGCAGGGGCCGGTGGTTCTACACTTCCGACTGAGGGCTCCGAGCAGATCCGCGCGGGGCTGGAAGCACTATCTCGAACGAAGGTTGAGGCCGCATTGATCGAGCGAATGGGACCGGAGGTTGTTGGACTGAAAGATGCGACCAAGGATGAACTGGTCAATCTGGAAGTCTCCCTCGGTTCCACGCCGGAGCAGGCCGCAGACGCCGCGCAGAGGACGGAAAAAGCCGTTGCGAAGGGCTTGTCGCTGCTGGATAACAACAAGACCCAGACGTCTTCAGCCGACATCGAGATCCTATTTTCAGAATTGGCTAATTTGGTCGATAACAATTAACGGAGAAAACGATGTCCACCGTCACCGAAACCCGCAGGGCACAACTTTTGAGCGCCGAGCAGCTGCGCGAACAGCAGGAAGTCAGCGGCCGGGAGGGGCTGGCCAGCCTGCTGGCTGCCGTCCGGCGCATGATGAATTGGCTCCTGTCTCCATTTCGTGTGGTAGCTCGGGTATTATTCAAACCCAAGGAGGCCGCAGGCGTATTGCCGGCGGCCAACAAGACCGGCCCAGCTGATCGAGCGGCCGTTCCTGCGAATGCTTCTGTGGACGATGTTTCGTTTCATTCCCTGGCGCCCGGCGAAACCGCGGGCGGGGGCGAGGAACCAGAACTCGGCCTGATGAAGCAGATCGCGGAAAACCCGGATGGGGGGCTCGATGTGGAAGTTACTGGCAGGGCCGAGGATCTCGATGCGGTGCTGCCGATGCTGTTGCGTCATATCGACCAGATTCTGAAAACGCATCTGCCATCGGACGCCCAGGAAGCGCAAGTCGCAGCCCACGTGGTCGCCCTCGCCGAAACGGCCGAGTGCTCGCGTTACGCGCACCGCCTGGTCGCCAGGGAGGTCGACAGCGCCATGAAGGCGGTGGTGGCTGATCCGAAGTATCTGGGCCTGAGCGCGGGAACGATTGAGAACATGGTGCGTTCGGCAGCGCAGTCGCCTGATGCAGCTGCGGCGTTTGGCGAGGGCTCGGCCGAGCAGCGCCTGCTCGCGCGGCTGGCAGTGCGCGACAAAATCGAGGCCGACTTCGCGCTCCAGATGCGCCAGATGGCGGTGGCGCTGGCGCCGATGATCGGCGCCGCGAAGTCCGCCGGCGAGCTGGAGGGCCGCGGCAAGGAATTGCTGACCGGCGCCATGCGCGCGGCCGAGGTGACGCGGAACAAGCTGCGCGTGCGCCAGGCGGCGCAAGGCACGGCCAAAGTGCTGCCGGAGACGCTGCCGGAGGTGATCGACGCTGTTGGCGCGGCGATCGGCCAAGTGGCGAGCGCTATGAGCGAAAAGCGGGAAGCCGACGCGGCCGCTCTGGTAGCGGCGGAGACCGCAGGGACGGCAACGGAGTCGGCGGGCACGGTTTCCACTGTGGCCGAGCCAGCCGCTGTCGACGCTGCGCCAGCTGCAGCTGCTGCAGTCGACGTGGTGCCACTGGCAAAGGCCGAGACGCCAGCACCAGCTGCACCAGCGCTCGCGCCGGCGGCGACGCCATCGGCAGCGACGGTGAAAGCTGCCGCAGGCGCGGTGAAATCCGTCGTCGCTGCTGGAATGTTCGGCGGCGTGGCGACTCCTACTCGCAGTGCGGCAGAGCTGGATGAAGTAAATATCATTGCTGACGATGGTTCAGTGTTGGAAGAGGGCGAAACTCTCGTCGGTGGTTAATACAAGGTAGTCCGGGTTAGTTAAAATAGTCCGGACTAAATTACAAAAATAGGAATGGGATGGTCAGAGCAATTTCAGAACCTGCAGCGCAACGTGCGTCAGCAAGGCACCCAGCGTTTGAGAAGCGCGCATTTACGGGATATGACGTCTCTACCTGGCAGATGCGGGAAAATCTCACAAATTGGGACGCATCATTTGCTTTGGGATTTACCTCCTACCAGGCGCTGCTCACATTCCTGAAGACGAATCAATTAAGTCCGGTCGACGAGTCGCGGGAACTGTTAATTCGTCTTTATTTGCTCGAACCGTCTTTTCCCGCTCACTTTCGGCCGCCTAATATGCAGGACTTGGTCGACTTCCTTTTCGGTTTGCAGATTCATGACGCTGCGTATGCAGCCGAACGTCGGAAGAAGTGCGCATCGTTATTGGCAAAGCTGCTGGGTAAGAATCGCGGATCAGGGTATCGTTGGTTACGCGCGGCCGAGAATGCGGAGAATTCCGTGGCCACTCCTACTCGGCGCTTGTCAGCAAAAGTGTTCTCCATGAATCCGGCAACCGCACGCGCCGACTTCTGGCGAGCTGCCCAGGCTATGGCCATGGGGCGAGGCTTTGACATGGATGAGATTTTGACCTTCCTCCGAGAGAATGGAGTGAAAATTGACTAAATCCATGGTCCTGACGACCCCAGTGGTCGCGGAAAACGACGCTACCGTCCTGACGCCCGTCTCCGACTGGATGCAGCTGCTTGGCACGCACTCCGACCTCCTTTACGGCTTTCACGGCAGCACATCTACCAAGCAGCCTTTCCTCACGAGCGCATATGATGCGGCCGATAAGAAAGGCACTCTCACAAAGAGGGAGCAGACGTTTTACTTGATCGACCTCACATACCGTGCGCCCGATCCCGCTGAATCGCAGAGTCTGCTGTACGGCCAATTGCCGCCTCACCTGCTCGACAAGACTCCATTTATCGTCTCTCGCCGTTTGTCGACTGAAAGTGCGCATGATCTTGGCCAGATATGGCTGGAGGAGGCTCGCCAAATCGTAGGTACCCGGCGAATCAAGGCCTCAAATGTTAATTGGTCTCAGCCTTCTTCGTACATGCTGGAGTTTCCGGAGGTGGCAGTCGAAATCTTCAAGCAGCTGCCTTTACTTCGCTGCATGCTCATGCCAATGCGCATGAGGCT
>Ga0308158_10000145_pt1 | contig 155178 bp, 128 predicted proteins | sample PhyBR2_FD_201038 | JGI IMG/M metagenome (GOLD analysis project Ga0308158, IMG submission 201038) | Phyllosphere microbial communities from UC Gill Tract Community Farm, Albany, California, United States - DLSLB.R2 | ecosystem: Host-associated > Plants > Phyllosphere > Unclassified | place... | reverse complement strand
GATGATGACAACCTACAGATGGAACTCGCCAAAAAAGATAAAAAAACGTATGATCCAGAGATACTTGAAAACGGGGATACGGTTAAGCAACTGCTGGCAAGAAGCCGATATCTGTTGTATAAGAATGGGCAAGGTGCTTTTGGTTGGGGATGACTTGAAAGCCCTTGTTAGCATAGCTGCGTTTTTATGGCAGGTTGCGGGCATCTGCTTCCGCTCTGAAAAAATACCCTAAAAAATTAAACTTTCTGCGTTTACAGCCGTCCAAATTGTACACACAGCATAAAGCTTGATTTATTATTTATTTAAAATTTAGGTTATGAAAAAGATTGTAAATGCATTGCTCTTATTGGTTATGGTTGTAAATTTTAGTGCCTGCGTGGTGCATACCCGTGGGCCCAGAGGAGAGTGGGTGCGCGGGCACTATGTAATCGGTCCTCATGGCGGCCGTTATTGGGTGCATGGCCATTACCGTTAACAGGGGGCTGAAGGACTGAATGATTGAGTTTTGGATGAAAGAATGGTTCGCTGTTCGATCATTCAAAATTCAATCATTTTCTTTATGGTTATATTCCAATTACATTCAATCATTCAAAATTTCAATCAATCTCTCCCTCAAAACTCATGTTTAAAAAACGTTTACGTAACGATTGTGATTTTTGAATAAGATTACAGGAATAAAATAATACATTAGCAGCATCAATCTTATTTAATATATGCAGGAAGAAATTCTTTTACAGATAAGCGGAAAAATTAAAGAACGTCGTAAAGAACTTGGCATTACTGTGCAGGAACTTGCCGATAAGGCATCGGTAAGCAAGGGACTTATTTCACAGATCGAAAATAGCCGTACCATACCATCGTTAATGGTGCTAATGGATATAATTAAAAGCCTGCAGATTGATTTAAACAGCTTTTTTAAGGATATCAATTTCCATAAAAAGGATGCACCCGTTCTGGTGAAGCGAAAAGACCAGTATCAGCAATTTGAAAAAGAGCAGGCCATGGGTTTTAACTACTCGCGTATCCTGACCAAAAACATTAAATTTTCTACTGCCGATTTTGTGTTGCTCGAGCTGGAGGTAAATGCACACCGCCCGATGGTTAAAACCGAAGCTTTCGAATTCAAGTACATGATTGAAGGTAAAGTAGAATACCAGTTCTCTAAAAAGAAAATTATACTCGAAAAAGGCGATTCGATGCTTTTCGATGGCAGACTCTCCCATACACCCGTTAATATTGGCGATGGAAAGGCATTAATGCTCGTTATTTATTTTTTTGAGTAACAAAATGATAAACAATGTTTATTAATACTTAACAAATTTTTACCTTCATGTTTGTAAACACAAAAATAAACAAATGAACATGAAGAAAATTTTATCAGCTGCACTATTACTGCTGTGTACATGCCTTTCAGTAATGGGGCAATCAAAAAAAGTTAAACACGTTGTTTTAATAGGCTGTGATGGTTTTGGTGCGTATGCGTTACAAGAAGCCAAAATGCCAAATCTTAAAGCGTTAATGAGCAGCGGCTCCTGGACCGATAAGGCTCGTTGCGTGTTGCCCTCATCGAGTGCTGTAAACTGGGCTTCGTTATTAATGGGAGCCGGACCAACCGAGCATGGTTATACCGAATGGGACAGTAAAGTGCCCGAAATCCCTTCGGCAACCAAAACATCCTATGGTATATTTCCTACTATATTCAGCGTAATCAGAGATCAGAAAAAAGAAGCTAAAACTGCTGTAGTTTACAGTTGGAGTGGTATTGGTTATCTTTTCGAAAAAGTGGCCGTTAATATTGTGGTTAACGGAAATGATAAAGACGATTTTTGTACCGACACTGCTGCGACGATTATCAAAAAAGAAAAACCTTATTTCACCTTTTTGCATTTAGATGAGCCTGACCATACCGGGCATGCCATTGGTCACCGTACACCCGAATATTACAAACAACTGGAGTTAGTAGACCAACGCATTGGCAAAATTGTACAGGCCGTTAAAGATGCCGGGATAGCAGACGAAACCATCATATTGGTCACTGCCGATCATGGAGGTAAAGGCAAGGGACATGGTGGCAAATCGCTTGATGAGGTTCAGATTCCGTGGATTATTGCCGGCCCAGGTGTGCGCAAAAACCACGAACTTAAAGATGTAATTATTACCTACGATACCGCTGCTACTTTAGCCTGGATTATGGGATTAAAGCAGCCGCAAAGCTGGCGCGGGAAACCAGTGCAGGAGGCATTTATAAAATAACACTTGCTTCGGCCGGTGTAAACTTAACAATTTGATAACTTAACTTTTGTTTACAAATAATAAACTATGTTTACTATTGCGATGTTAAATAAAAGAGTTTATGGCTATCAGGTTAAAAGCGTTAAACAAAACATGCGCAATCGTTAAAAAAAGGTATTATGCCGGTAATAAATTTCAGCAGGCTCAAATTAATAAGCTCGGCAGTTAAAATGAGCCTGCTGCATGTTGCCCGCAAAAAAGCACTTAACTGGCCCTATTGGTTAATTACTGTGCTTGGTGGTATTGCTGCTTTTGGCTGCTATACCAGTATGTATGCTTTCAGAAAAGCCTTTGCCTCGGCCACTTTCGAGCATCAGGAGTTTCTGCATGTCGATTATAAAGTATGGCTGGTGGTTGCGCAAATGGTGGGTTATACGCTCAGCAAGTTTTATGGCATCCGCTTTATCTCCGAATCGGGTAAAAATAACCGGGCGCGGAGTATTATCCTGCTTATAGTTTTTTCATGGCTGGCCTTACTCGGCTTTGCATGCGTGCCTGCCCCTTACAATATTGTTTTCCTGCTGCTTAATGGTTTCCCTCTGGGGATGATCTGGGGTTTGGTATTTAGCTATTTGGAAGGTCGCAAAACCACCGAATTTATGGGGGCATTAATGTCTATCAGTTTAATCTTTGCTTCGGGCTTTGTTAAAACGGTGGCGCGCACGCTAATGTCGGTGGTTGGGGTAAGCGATAACTGGATGCCTTTTCTCACCGGACTTGTTTTTCTGTTGCCGCTCTTCTTCTTTGTTTTTTGCCTGGAAGTAATGCCGCCACCATCAAAGGAAGATAAGCAATTGCGTACCGAACGTGTACCCATGAATGCCAAACAGCGCACTAAATTTATTGCTGCTTTTTTACCGGGCATTGTGCTCACCATTATTATTTATGTGCTGCTTACCTGTATCCGCGATATGCGCGATAATTTTGAAGTAGAGATCTGGAACGGCTTAGGTATTCACGATAACCACATTTATACCCGAATCGATACGCTGATTTCGGTAGTGGTACTGGTGATGATCGGATTGTTGATCCTGATTAAAGATAACCTCAAAGCCTTTACCGTTATCCACATCATGATTATAGCAGGCTGTTTGCTAATTGGCTTTAGTACATTCCTTTTTGATAGGGGCTATGTAGGGCCGGTTAGTTGGATGGCGCTTTTAGGTATGGGGCTTTACATGGCCTATATTCCTTATAACGCCATTTTCTTTGAGCGTATGATTGCCAATTTCCATTACAAGAGCAACATTGGCTTCATTATGTATGTGGCCGATTCTATTGGTTATGTAGGCAGTTTCTCGGTGTTAATGCTGCACGAATTTGGTGAAACCAATGTAAGCTGGATGCATTTCTTTAAACAGTGTTTAATTACCGTACCACTTATTGGCGGTGTGTGCAGTGTGCTTTCGCTCATTTATTTCAGGCGAAAAACCCTGCTGACGAATAAAAAACAACAGCCCCTGCCGGCTAAACAGGTGTGGAGCAGTATTTCAGAATAACGATTAATATAAATTTGTGCCGGCCGGAAATTAAAACCAGTGCGGCACCCGAATAAAAATTCAATGACAAATAAACATTTCGATCTTATTGTAGTTGGTGGTGGTATATTGGGTACTTTCCATGCTTACCATGCGCTGCTTGCCGGTAAAACAGTATTGCAGTTAGAAAAAGATAATTATCCGGTAGGTGCTACCGTGCGTAACTTTGGTCAGGTGGTACCATCGGGTATGGAAGCCGAGTGGTTTGAGTATGGTGTAGCCGGACTTGAAATCTATAAATCTATCCAGCAGGAATTCGATATTTCAGTGCGCAACAACGGCAGTGTTTATATCGCATCCGATGCCGATGAGCAAACCTTAATACACGAGCTAAAAGCGCATTACGATACTTTAGGTTACGAAACCGAACTGCTTGGACAGGCTGCAATCTTAAATAAATATCCATCCATAAAATCTACTTATGCAAAGGAGGCCATATTCTTTCCGCAGGAAATTAGTGTAGAGCCGGAATTGATGATTTATCGCCTGCAGCAATACATGCAAACGAAGTTTGAAAATTATCAGTTGCACTACAATAGCCCGGTAACCGCTTGCCAGCGCAGGGGCAGCGGGGTAGAAGTAGGCTTAAAAAACAACAGTGTGCTTTTTACCGGCGATAAAGCTGTAATCTGTAATGGTTACGAGTTTAAATTGCTTTATCCCGAATTGTTTAGCGAAAGTGGTATTGTTGTAAGTAAACTGCAAATGATGCGCACGGTGCCACTGGCCGATGTAAAGCTATCGGGAAATATTTTAACAGGCTTAACTACCCGCAGGTACGAAAGTTTTGAGCATTACTGCCCTTCTTTCCACTCGATAAAAACACCCGAACATTACGAAGAACTTAAAAAATGGGGTATTCATATCCTGTTTAAGCAGGCGGTAGATAACAGCATTATTATCGGCGATTCACACGTATATGCAGATGTAAACCATTTCGACGACCTGGGTTTTGATCTCGGTCATCACATTAACGAATTAATGCTCGAAGAAGCCGCGCGGATTGTTGATTTTGACGTGCGCAAGCTGCAAACTACCTGGGCTGGCTTTTATCCGCAACACCCCACTAAACACATTGTAACCTACGATTTAGATGATTGTATCCATATCCGTACCGCCATTGGTGGCAAAGGTATGACCGCCAGCGCCGGTTATTCGGCTGAAAGCATTAAGAATATATTTAGTTAATAAATGCTAAACAAAATCATGGTGTTTTGTTAACTAAAAGTTGGTATTAGGCTAACATGCACGTCTTAATATTGCATCTATAAACCTTAAAAATTTTATAGATAAATGAAACATCTCTACAAGATGAAGACATGCATGGTAGCCTTACTGCTGCTCTGCCTCACGCCTTATTTTACATGGGCGCAAACAAAAATAGCAGGTCTGGTTAAAGATGATGCACAGCAACCCATCCCCGGGGTAAGTGTGCTGGTAAAGGGTACTAAAAAAGCCACTTCTACCGATCTTTCAGGTCGCTTTACCATTGATGTCAAAACTGGCGAAACTTTAGTGTTTAGCTCAATTGGCTTTCTTCAGCAGGAAGTTGAAGTAAGCGGAAACAACCTTACCGTAACCTTAAAAACAGATTCGAAAAATTTAAATGAAGTTGTGGTTACCGCACTTGGTATCCGTAAAGAAAAACGTAACCTTGGTTATGCCATTCAGGAAGTAAAAGGGGCCGATCTGGTAAAAGCCAGAGAAGCCAATCCGGTAAATGGTTTGGTGGGTAAGGTTGCCGGTTTAACGGTAGGTGTATCTTCCGAACTTTTAGGCCGTTCGTCGCTTTACCTGCGTGGTAACAATGTAAATCTGGTAGTGGTAGATGGGGTGCCGATTAATTCGGATACCTGGAACATCAACCCTGATGATATTGATACCTACACCGTATTAAAAGGCCCTGCAGCTGCGGCGCTTTACGGTTATCAGGCCTACAACGGTGCTTTGTTAATTACCACTAAAAAAGGAAAGCTGAACGATAAAGGCTTTGTGGTAGAATTAAATTCAAGCACACAGTTTAACAAGGGTTTTATTGCCTTGCCTAAAAGCCAGGATGAGTACGGCCCCGGCGAGCACAGTGCCTATGCTTTTGGTGATGGAAAAGGTGGTGGCTTAAACGATGGCGATTACGATATCTGGGGCCCAAAATTTGAAGGCCAGCTTATTCCGCAATACGATAGTCCGGTGGTAAACGGCGTGCGCCAGGGTACACCATGGGTAGCCCGCGGAAAAGACAACTTAAAGCGCTTTATCCAAACCGGATTGCTTTCGGCCAACAACATTGCATTATCTTCGGCTACCGATAAATACAATTTAAGGGTATCGGTTTCTAATAATTATCAAAAAGGGATTATCCCGAATACCCAGCTCAACATTAATAATTTTAATGTGAGCGGTACCTATAACATCAGCCCTAAATTAAAGGCTGAAGCTTATATCAATTACAGTCGTCAGTTTTCTGATAATATTCCGGATGTAAACTATGGCCCCAACAGTGTAATTTATAATATGACACTTTGGGGTGGTGCCGACTGGAATATCGACGATATGAAAAATTACTGGCAAGCCGGTAAAGAAGGCATCCAGTCTGTTTATGCGGAGTACCAGCGTTACCACAACCCATATTTTATGTCGTATGAGTGGTTAAGAGGCCATAAAAAGAACGATATTAACGGATATGCATCATTAAACTATAACCTGGTTAAAGGTTTGGATGTGATGTTGAAAACGCAGATTTCTACCTACGACCAGTTAAGAACAGAAAAAATGCCATTTTCGGCACACCCTTACGGTCGCGAGGAAGGTTTGGGCGATTACCGCGAAGACCGCAGGAGTATGTTCGAGAATAATACTCAGCTACTTTTAAAATACAATAAAAACGTTGGCGATCTATTCGAAATCAGTGCCTTTGGTGGTGGTAATGCACGTAACTTCAGCTACAACTCCAGCTTTACCACAACCGATTACCTGAACGTACCTAATGTGTACAATTTCTCTAACTCTAAAAACCCGGTAAAGGCATTTAACTTTAATTCGAAAATGCTCGTATTAAGTGCTTTTTATTCAGTCGATATCAGCTTTAAAAAATACCTGAATATCAATACTACGGGCCGTATTGATAAAAACTCTGCCTTGCCAATGGGCAACAATTCGGCATTTTACCCGTCGGTTTCTTTAAGCTCGGTAATATCTGATTATGTAAAAATGCCTGCTTTTATTTCTTTTGCGAAAGTAAGGGCATCATACGCTAACGTTAAAGATCCGGGTTTAGGTACTTTAGAATATATTGGCGCTACGCCGCTGCAAACATATCCTTTGGGTTATGGTGCCGAATATACTTCATCGTATGGTGGTCCGGGTTATGGCTTGTCTTCGCCATATAGCGTTAGGCCAACTTTTAACAACCAAACCGGTGCTTTTTATACCGATAACCTGATCGATTTAAATGCGGTAAAAGCGCAAAGCCGTACCAATTATGAAGGCGGTATCGACCTTAAGTTTTTAAAGAACAGACTGGGTTTTGAAGCCACTTATTTCCGTTATATCGACGGACCAAAAATCATCAGGCAAAACATTTCGCCTGCTACAGGTTACCAAACCAATACCATTAACGGCCGTAAAACACAAAACAGCGGTGTGGAGTTAAGTTTATCAGGCACGCCGGTGCTTACTGATAAGTTTGGCTGGGATGTACTGGTAAACTGGTCTACCTATAAGCAAATTTACAAAGAACTTGCGCCGGGCGAAACTTCGGTAGATCAGTTTTTCAAGACAGGCGACCGTATCGATAATATTTATGGTTCGGTGCTGGCTAAATCGCCAAACGGACAGGTAATCCACACTTCGAGCGGTACGCCCATTTCGTTACCGGTTAACCAGCTGCTGGGCCATGCCGATCCAAACTGGGTATGGAGTATCAGTAATAAGTTCAGGTACCAAAATTTCTCTTTCAGCTTTCAGTTAGACGGAAAAGTTGGTGGTGTAATGCAGGATTATGTGCGGTTGAAATCCTTTCAAGGGGGGCGCCAGATCGAAACCATACAGGGCAAAATGGGCGAAGCCAGGTATCAGGATTATGTACACGTAAACGATCCGAACTATAAAGGTACCTGGGTAGGCGATGGAGTGGTTGTAACCAACGGAGCCAAGATTAATTTCGATCCGGTTACAGGCGTTATTACCAATTACAACCAGCTTACTTTTGCACCAAATACCACTCCGCAACTGCTGCAGGATTACCTGGGCGTTTTTTACGGAGCGAAAGAAAATACCATGATGAGCCGTACCTATGCCAAACTGCGCGAGATAACCTTCGGTTATCAGTTGCCTAAAAAGCTACTGGCCAATACTTTTATCCGTTCGGCCAATATATCGGTAGTAGGGCGTAACCTGCTTTATTTTATCAATTCTACCTATAATGATGTGGATATAGATCAGTATTCGGGAAGAGAGGGTACTTCTACCTTGCAAACGCCAACTACCCGGAGTGTTGGTTTTAACCTCAATGTTACTTTCTAGCCATTCAAAAATACAAGATCATGAAATCAATATATCGCATACTGTTTCTTTTCATCGCAATGGCGGCTGCCACCACGGGATGTAAAAAAACTTTCGAAGAAAATTTTAATAATCCCAACCAGGCCGAGCATGTTCCGCCAAACTTATTAATCAATGGTATTTTGTACAATATGTACGAAGCGCCGTTTTCGGGTTCCGAACGCTGGAACCAATACACCGCGGCAAATTATTTCTATTATGCCAACAACAATTACGACTGGACAGGTGCATCTTTAGATTACACTACTTTAAAAAACGTAGTTAAAATGGAAGAAGAAGCCAGCCGTTTAGGTGGCGAGGTAGCTAAGCCTTACCTGGCGCTGGCCAAATTCTTTAAAGCTTATTTCTTTGTTAAAATGAGTTTAAAGGTTGGCGATTTACCAATGACGGAGGCTTTAAAAGGCTTCGCTAACCTCACCCCAAAATACGATACTCAAAAAGATATCTTTAAGCAATCGTTAAGCTGGTTAGATGAAGCCAACAACAGCCTGGCAACCCTGATTGCTGCAGGTAACAAAGAGCTAAAAGGCGATATTTACCTTAAGAATGATTTGTTGGCCTGGCAAAAGGTGGTTAATACCTTTAGGTTAAGAACTTTGATTCAGCTGAGCAGCAGGGTTGATGATGCCGATTTGCAGGTGAAACAGCAGTTTGCAACCATACTGGCTAACCCAACAAAATATCCGGTAATGGATAGTATGGCCGATAATCTGCAATTTGTGTACAACGAAAGTTTTAACAAGTACCCTAACAACAAAGATAATTTCGGTAATGATGCCTTGCGTTATAACATGGCCGGAACGTATTTAAATACGCTTTCGGCACTTAAAGACCCGCGGGCGTATATGGTGGCCGAACCTGCAAGAGGAATAGCTGAAGTCAATGCTTATGCACTTACCGATTACCGCAATTTTGTGGGTGCAAGTTCAGGCGAAGATCAGGGGGTGATGCTGGATAAAGTACAGAAAGGTTTGTACTCGCTTATTGGTCGTTACCGGTATTACAGTGGCTATACGGCCGAAAATACTTTTATTATTGCCTATCCCGAATTATGTTTCATTAAAGCAGAGGGGATAAACCGTGGCTGGGCTACCGGCGATGCCGAAAGCTGGTATAAAAAAGGCATTCTGGCTTCTATTGCTTTTTATGGCATTCACGATGGTAGTAATACCGTTACTTTTTTGAAAAAGGATGGAAAACTGGGCGAATTTGAAACCTATGCTGTTAATTTTTCTTTCGAAACCGATTATTACGCACAAACCTCTGTTAAATATGCTGGCAATACTGCCGATGGTTTGAAACAAATCCTGACCCAAAAGTACCTGGCTTACTTCCGTAATTCAGGCTTCGAAGCCTACTATCAAAACCGTAGAACAGGTGTGCCTGAGTTTCAGACCGGACCTGGAACAGGTAACAGCCAAAGGATTCCTAAGCGTTTTCAGTACCCGGATATTGAGCGCACCACCAATGGTGATAACCTTAAACAGGCTTTAACACGCCAATATAACGGCACTGATGATATTAATCAGGCTCCATGGATTGTTAAATAGGTGTTCTTAACTGTTTGGTAATCAGTTTGAAAATAGCAAAATGGCCTTTCTGGTAAAATGAAAGGCCATTTTGTTTAATAATTTTTGCAGTATTGTTTGCATAAACAATTAAAAAGCGCTAATATTGCACTCCCAAAACGAACAAGGGTATAAGATACTGCAAAGTATGCACCATTCGTTTAAGGAAAACAACCAGCATTCCTTCTTAGCTCAGCTGGTTAGAGCATCTGACTGTTAATCAGAGGGTCGCTGGTTCGAGCCCAGCAGAGGGAGCCAATGCCCTTCACGATATCGTGAAGGGCATTTTTGTTTTTAGCTGATTTTCAAATCATTGCATACGATAAATAGAGGCCGATTTTTGGTTCGAGCCCATTTTCGTACCCATACTGTGCAAAGGCTTTAAAATTTCTATTGTTGTTTTACTAAAAACTTCTTAGCGAATAAGTTATAGTTGACATTTTCCGCTTTTTGTGGTTCGATGCTGTTAAATTCGATAGGATTGCAAGTTTTGCTAGCATTGTAGAGTTTAAAAGCCTGTTCTGAAAGGAAATAAATTAGGTCAATGTATTTTTCAGCTTCGACTTCTGAAAGAATTGTGCCTTTGGCTTTGAAGTCTTTGATTACCTGTTTAGTGGTGAGAGATTTTGTGATTTGATTTTCCATTATGGTGGCTTTTGGTTGAAATTAAATATTCCCCGCATTGGGTTAACCTATCTAAACGGTTAAATGGGATTTATCTATCTTTACGTCTTGAAACCTGACCGTTTTGCCAATGAAAATTTTCAAAGACTTCACTTCATATAATGAATCCCTAGGCATAGCGGTGCCTTTGGATAACGACATAGATGTGGGTTATTATGATCCACCAAGCATTGTATTAGGAACTGAACCAGTAAAAGTAGATTTTTACAGAATTTCCATTAAAATAAATTATAAACGGAAGTCAACCCCTTTGGAAGAGCCAAAGTCAGCGATCTTCTTTAATAGTCCAGACGTGGTTATACCTCCGGGATGGGATGCCGAGCCTACCTATACAGGGATGTACCTTCAGCTTTCTAAAAAGGTGATCGAAGAAAACAGGTTCCTTTTTAAAACCTATCTTGATTATGGACAACATGAAGCTCTATTTCTAAAGGAGGAGGAAGTGGAAGAAATCAGTGCTGTTTTTAGACTGATGATCAATTACTATGAAGGCGAAAAGAAGCATTATGCCGTTTTATTGTCGTATGTGAACGTACTTATTTGCTTGGTGGAGGCATTCTACAAAAGACAGTTTTCTACAGAAGCCAAGCAGTACAACCGTATCGTTGCCGATTTTCAACAGTCCCTAATCGATTATTACAACCATCCGGTAAAACAGCTCCCCAATGTTCATTATTTTGCTGATAAACTCGGCCTCACTTCTAACTACCTAGGTGATATTATTAAGTATTTTACACAAAAATCAGCACTTGAAAACATTCACGAGTTCGTGATCAAAAAAGCAAAGGAACTACTGGAACAGAATTCGGAAATGAATACTACTGAAGTAGCGTACGAACTGGGTTTTGAATACCCCAATTACTTTTCTAAATTCTTCAAAAAAATGGTCGGCCATACGCCAAAAGAATATCGAATGCAGCTCAATAAAGCCTTGCAGAACTAAAAGTAAAACGCCTCACAAGGGCGTTTTTTGCTTATCAGTAATTTGTATCTTTTTTACTGGTAATCTGTTTCCATCCACCATTTCGGCTGTCCCTACATTTGTTTAATAATTTAAACATGACTTATGGTAAATCAGGGAAACAACAACAATAATTCAAGACGGAAGTTTATCGGGCAATCTGCGATTGCAGGAATGGGATTGGTATTGGCGCCCACTTTGATGTCATCATCTGTTAAAGAATCACAATTGGACAACATAAAAAGTGATAAAATGAATACTAGAAACCTCGGAAAACTGAAAGTATCAGCTCTAGGAGCTGGTTGTATGAGTATCAGTGCCAATTATGGTGCGCCTGCAAAAATAGAAGAAGGCGTCAAAACCATCCGGAAAGCCTATGAAAGTGGAGTTACATTTTTTGATACTGCCGAAGTTTATGGTCCATATACCAACGAAAAACTGGTAGGAGAAGCCTTGTCTCCATTCAGAAATAAAATAGCTATTGCCACAAAATTCGGTTTTGAGATTGGTGCAGCAAACATCACCTTGAATAGCAGGCCAGACCACATTAAAAAAGTAGTGGAAGAATCTTTGAAACGTTTGAGAACCGATCGTATCGATCTTTTATACCAACACCGTGTTGATCCAAATGTGCCTATTGAAGATGTTGCAGGAGCGGTAAAAGATCTGATTGCTGAAGGAAAGGTACTGCATTTTGGTCTGTCTGAAGCTAACACCACAACTATCCGCAAGGCACATTCAGTACAGCCTGTTTCTGCCATTCAATCGGAGTATTCATTTATGGAACGCAGTGTCGAGAAAAACGGTGTTCTGGATATTTGCGAGGAACTGGGGATCGGATTTGTGCCTTGGGGACCGCTGGGTATGGGTTATTTAACTGGAAAACTAAATGGGCAAACACCTTTCGATAGCAAATTGGATTTGCGCTCTGCCTTCGAGAGGTTTACTCCAGAAAATTTAGCGGCCAATATGCCGATTGTAAATTTGCTCAACCGATTTGCATCAAACAAAAATGCAACCTCATCACAAATCGCACTCGCTTGGCTAATGGCCAAAAAACCTTTCATCGTTTCTATTACTGGGACAAGGAATATTCCACATTTGAATGAGAATTTAGGTGCTTACGATATTCGATTGACGGCATCGGAGTTTCAGGAACTGGAGACGGAATTTGCAAAACTAAAAGTTCATGGCGGAAGAATGAATGCAATGCAAATGACCTTTTGCCAATAGTTCTACATAAAGAATTTCATATTAATTTTTAAAGTACAAAAAATGACAAATACTAAAGTTTGGTTAATAACCGGAGCAAGTAGTGGAATAGGACTTGAAATTACCAAAGCAGCACTTGCTGCAGTTAATAAAGTAATCGCCACAGGCAGAAATGCAGATAAGGTAGCAAAAGCACTTGGAGGTACCAATGCTAAATTATTGGTAGTACAAATGGATGTTACCAATCCAGAAGAAATAAATGCTGCCTTAGATGCAGCAATAGAAAAATTCGGCACCGTTGACGTGTTGGTGAATAATGCAGGTAGCTTTTATGCAGGCTATTTTGAAGAATTGAGCCAATCCCAGATGGAGCGTCAATTTGCAGTTAACGTATTTGGCCCGATGAACGTGACCAGAGCAGTTTTGCCGATTATGAGAAGTAATAAATCAGGCCACGTGATTACCATTTCATCAACAGCGGGACTGGTGGGATATGAACTTTGCACGGCTTATGCAGGATCTAAGTTTGCATTGGAAGGTTGGATGGAATCTTTGCAATTGGAAGTATCACAATTTGGAATTCACACAACAATTGTAAATCCAGGATTTTTCAGGACCAATTTACTGGAGCCTTCTTCAACAATCTGGAATGAACTACATGTTGCAGATTATGCAGAACGTATTTCAATGCTTCGTCCAGCATGGCAATCGATGAGCGGAACCCAAGGTGGCGATCCTGCGAAATTAGCTACAGGTTTACTTACCATTTCAAACGAGACTACACCTCCAAAACGCTGGATAGCTGGTGCAGATGCATTTGCCGAAACAGAGAGAAAGATTAAAGAACTACAGGATGAAATTAATGCCTACAGGGAATTATCTTCCTCTTTAGCAATTGATAACTAACATTCAATGGAATTGTTCAAAGACATGGAATCATACAATGAATATATAGGATTGCCAAAGCCGTTGGACAGCGACATTGACATCGGTTATTACGATGTTCCCAAGATGCTGCTAAAATCAGCGCCTATATCGATTGATTTTTATAGGATTTCTATCAAGAGCAATTTCATTGATAAAACACTTCCAGAATTTGACCCTGATGATGCAAAGCCGGTTACCGCTGTATTTTTTAATAGTCCTGAAGTTTCGGGTGGATGGGATATAGCGCCCACATTCAATGGGATTTATCTGCAGTTTTCTAAAAAGCTGATTGATGATAATCGTTTTTTGTTCAAGAATTATTACGATTACGGACTGCATGAGCCCTTGTTGTTAATTGAAAAAGAAGAGCAGGAAATACGGACTATTTTCCGATTGATGATTAAATATTACGAGCACAAGAAAGATAATTTTACGGTGCTGCTTTCCTATGTTCACGTGCTGGTTTCTTTGGTAGAATTGTTTTATAAAAGGCAGTTTTCCACAAATATTACACAGTATAGTCCAGTCATATCAGCATTTCAGCAAAACTTGATGGCTTATTATAATCATCCAGTAGATCAGCTTCCAACGGTACAATACTTCGGGGATATGATGGGATTGACACCAAATTATTTGGGAGATATCATCAAACAAATTACAACAAAGTCGGCCATAGAAAACATTCACGACTTCGTTATAGCCAAGGCCAAAGAAATGCTCGAGAAAAGGAATGAACTCAATACGACGGAAATTGCGTTTGCTCTTGGATTTGACTATCCCAACTACTTTTCGAAATTTTTCAAAAAACAGGTTGGGTTCTCTCCGAAAGACTATCGGTTGAAATACGGTAAGAAACTTCAGACTTAAGTTACATATTTTTTTAAAGGTTTTTACATCAGTAAAATGTTTCTTTTTTATTGGTAATCTGTGTCTATATGTCCTTTTTTCTAGGGCTAAATTTGTGCCATCATTAAAACATACAACAATGAAATCAAGAATATTTATCGCAATGGTAACGCTGTTACTGGCATTCGGAACTAAAATAAATGCACAAACGAAACCTGCAAGGGATGCGGTTAAACAGAAAACGGTATTACTACTTAATGCACATTTAACTTATAAAGGGTTTTCAGAAGGAAAGCTTAATAAGGCTTTTTATGACAAAGCCAAAGAATTTTTCCTTTCGCAAAATTTCAAAGTTTTAGAAACTAAAATCGAGGATGGCTACAATGTTGAAGAAGAAGTAGAAAAACACATGCAGGCTGATATCATTGTGTTGCAAACGCCAGTAAATTGGGAAAATACACCTTGGATCTACAAAAAATATGTCGACGAGGTTTTTACCCATGCAATGTTCAGTCAAAAATTTCTCACAGGTGATGGTCGCTCAGAAATAGACCCAACAAAACAATACGGAACAGGTGGAAAAATGTATGGTAAGAAGTTTTTGCTTTCCACAACCTGGAATGCACCAGAAGAAAGTTTCAACAATCCCAAAAATCTAACTTGGAAAGGTAAAAGTGCCGATGATGCCTTGTTCAATATCGGTGCAAACTATTCGTTCGTAGGTTTTGAAGTACTTCCTGGACATTATTGCTACGATGTTTTTCACAACAAACACATCAAGGAAGATTTAGAAAGTTATCCAAAATATTTAAAGAAAGTATTTGGTCTCTAAACTATTAATCAATCAAAATATTAAATAAATGAGTACAATAAAAAAGGTTTTATTAATCAACACACATTTAACTTATCCTAACTGGAGCGAAGGCACACTAAATGCTTCATTCCACCAGAAGGCCAAAGATTTTTTCACAGCGAACAACTTTGAAATTTTAGAGACAAAAGTAGAAGATGGTTATGATGCTAATGAGGAAGTAGAAAAACACCTAGAAGCAGATATCATTATTTTACAAACGCCAATCAATTGGTTCGGTGCGCCATGGATTTACAAAAAATATGTCGACGAGGTTTTCAACAGTGGTTTGATGAGTGCAAAATTTCTTGTAGGTGATGGCAGAACCAAGGTGGATGTAACTAGACAATACGGGACGGGTGGAAAAATGCAGCGCAAAAAGTTTATGGTTTGCAGTACGTGGAATGCACCTAAAGCCAGTTTTGATGACCCAAATCAAGTGCTGTTTGAAGGTAGAAGCACGGCTGATGCACTGATACATATTACTAGCAATTACCGTTTTTGTGGCGTAGAAGTTGTGGCAGATTATAACTGTTTCGATATATTTAAAGATGGAGATATTGTTGGAGACCTTGAAAATTACCCTGCTCATTTGCAAAAGGTTTTTAATATTGGTTGATTTATCTGCTTAGCTATTTCTGGGTATTAAAAATTAATGGATGTACTCAAAAGCAACTGTTTAATAATAAAAGTATATTGTATTAATTAATTACGTCGTAAACTACTCAGTTACTAGAATAGAATTTATGAAAAGAAAATACCCAATGCTGAATTTGTTAGTTTTAGTTTTTATCTCATTTACAATGGTAGAAACAGCCAACGCACAGGATGACAATAGAAAATTCCGCATCGCAAAAATAGAAGTCTATCCCCAATATCTTGAAGAGTATAAGGTAGCACTCGCCGAACATGCAAAGGATGCAGTCTTATTAGAACCAGGTGTATTGGCACTTCAAGCGGTTTATGACAAGTCTAATCCCCGAAATGTCACTGTTTTTGAGGTCTACGCAAATGAAGAGGCCTATCAAATACACTTAAAAACTAAGCATTTCTTGAAATATAAAAATGGCACGTTAAAAATGGTAAAGTCTCTGGATCTTGTTGAAGTTGCCCCAATTGGTATCGAAATTAAGAATGTGCTTTCAAAGCAATGATTTTTCATCTAAAATACAAATCTTAAAACTACGTGAAATGAACAATCCAGAAATATTCCCTATAGGTGAACCGTTATCCAATGATTGGTTTACCGGCAATGCTTTTTTATACCCACTAGTCAGCAAAGACAAGAACAATGAATTTTCGGCTGGAAGCGTAACCTTTGAACCTGGAGCAAGGACCAATTGGCATACGCACCCGAAAGGACAAGTGTTGATAGTTATTGAAGGTAATGGTTTTTATCAGGAACAAGGCAATAGTGCAAAACCGATTAAAAAAGGTGATGTGGTAAATATTCCTGAAAATGTAATACATTGGCACGGCGCATCCGCTACTACCAAAATGGTACACATTGCCATTACCAATTTCAAGGATGAGACACAGGTAACGTGGTTGCATCCTGTATCCAATGAAGAGTACAAGGAAGTAGTTAAGAAATAGACTTTCAGGTATTTAGGTAGCAATAAATGGGCTCTGTTTTAAGCTGATTTTCAAATCTTTGCATAGTGAAAATAGAGGCCGAATTTTGGCTCGAACCTTAATATTTTGTAATCGTTTTGTTCAGAACTCATATAACTTATGAATTATTCAAATTCGCTCCCGATATTCCTTTGGCGTTACGCCAAGCAATTTCTTCACATAGCGGGTAAAAAATGAACGGCTCGAAAAGTCCATTTTATCAGCAATTTCTGAGATATTAAGGTTTTTGTTTTGTAATAAGAGAATGATACGCTCTTTTGCGTTACGTTGAATCCATTCAGACGCAGTTATTCCGGTATTGACCTTGCAAATGTAATTTAGGTATTTGGATGTGATATTCAGCTTATCACTGTAAAACTGTACCTCCCGCTGTTTCATACAATGTTCCTGTACCAATTGTATAAACTGTTCGTACAGGGTTCCGCTTTGCAAACTTCGTTTTCTTCTGTCGAGCTCGTCTTCGAAAATGTGCCACATTTCCAAAAGGAAAAGTTGCATCTGGAGTTTAAGCGCCTCCTCATGAAATCGATGGTTGGTTTCATTTGACATGTCATACAGCAACTGAAAATTTTTCAGGATCTTCTCTTTGTCTTTTTTATCCGGATGCAAAATTGGATATTCCTTGGAATGTATAATGCTGTCGATACTCGCCGTGGCACTTGGCAAACTTGCCGTAAGTAGATCGCTGTCGACAAACAAAATCGTGGCCTTAAAACTTTTTGAAAAGGACAAGTCCGAAACATTAATGCCAGCCAACCAAAAGATAAATTCGCCTTTTTTACTTTGATATTGCTTGCCGTTAAAGACAAAATTCAGGCTCCCACTTTGACAATAAATATGTGTATGAAACCGGATATTGAAATCGGCTGGGAATTCACTTTCCGATACCGCTTTGCATAGCATAACTTTTTGATTCGCTGCCATATTAAGTAAAAATAGAACAATTAATTAATAATAGGTAATATTTGACATTGCTTGCGAAATAAATGTAACATAACACCTTTGAAAACCTTTTACCTTTGATCTTATAAAAATGATGGTATGAGCACAATAGGTATTTTCGAAAGGTTACGCAATGGAGAAACCATTTCACCAACTGACCCTGAAGCATACAGAATGCGTGAAGAATCGTTTGTTGCCAAAAAACTCTTGGTTCAAATGAACAACACGCCAGATCCTAATGAAATAAGAAATTTATTAGGCCAGATAACAGGTTCTGAAATTGATGAAAGTGTCGTGGTTTTTACGCCTTTGCACATCAATTACGGAAAGCATACGAAAATTGGTAAAAATGTATTCATCAATTTCGATTGCGTGTTTTTGGATCTCGGCGGAATTATCATAGAGGACGATGTATTTATTGCTCCTAAAGTAAGTTTATTATCAGAAGGACATCCAACCTCAAGCGAAGACCGACATTCGTTAATCCCAAGGGCTATCCACATCAAAAAAAATGCTTGGGTTGGTGCGGGAGCAACCATACTTCCGGGTGTAACCATCGGAGAAAATGCGGTCGTTGCCGCTGGAGCAGTTGTCTCAAAGAACGTTGCTCCAAATACAATTGTCGGAGGGGTTCCGGCAAAATTTATTAAAAACATTTAAACATGAAACCAGCATGAGCATACCACTCACAAACTGAGATGAATATGCTCATGTTAGCTTCATTACCATTAAAAACAAAATTATATTCCAATGAAGAAATCAATTCTTATTGCGCTAGCTGCCGTACTTTCTTATGGTACCGTAAGCGCACAATCAACATCAAATTCAGTACAAATGAAAGAAATATCAGGAAAAAACTATTCCACATTTAAGGTAAGCGATAAGGTAACCATGTATGCGGTCACGTTCAAGAACCAATATCAGATGGAAGTTGCGGGGCATCTTTTTATCCCCAATAACATGGACAGAAAAACTAAGAGCCCTGCAATCATTATCGGTCACCCAATGGGAGCGGTAAAGGAACAAAGTGCCGATGTATATGCCTCAAACATGGCAGACAGAGGGTTTATCACTTTGGCAATCGACCTGTCTTTTTGGGGCGAAAGTGAGGGAGAAGCCCGCAATGCGGTTTTGCCGGACATGTATGCAGAAGATTTCAGTGCGGCCGTTGACTTTTTAGGCACACGACCATTTGTTGACAGGAATAAGATTGGCGTGATTGGCGTTTGTGGAAGTGGAAGTTTTGTGATCAGTGCTGCCAAGATCGATCCGAGGATGAAAGCCATTGCAACAGTGAGCATGTACGATATGGGTTCTGCCAGCCGCAATGCCCTCAACCATTCGCAGACCCTTGAACAGCGTAAGAAAAATCAGGCAGAAGCCGCTGAGCAGCGATATCTTGAATTTTCTGGTGGCGAGACCAAATATACAGGTGGAACTACACATCAATTGGATGAAAACACCCATCCGATACAGCGTGAATTCTATGAATTCTATCGCACCCCAAGGGGGGAATATACTCCTAAAGGTGGATCACCGAAAACTACCACACATCCTACATTGAGCAGTAACACAAAGTTCAACAACTTCTATCCGTTCAATGACATAGAAACCATTTCTCCCCGTCCGATGTTGTTCATCACGGGAGACAGGGCTCATTCCAGGGAATTTAGCGAAGATGCTTTCAAACGTGCGAGCCAACCGAAAGAACTGGTCATCGTTCCAAATTCGGGCCATGTAGACCTTTACGACAAAACCGACCTGATCCCATTTGATAAACTGGATACATTCTTCAAAACACACTTAAAATAAGAAGAGGATGAAAAACTTAGTAACTAGCCTGATCCTATTTGCCTCCTTATTCATAAGCATGGCAAGCTGTGACAAAGGCAATGACCCTACCTCAATCCAAGAACATCGAAATTCTAATGTAACCATTACCAATCCAACAGGAAGCAAGATGAAAATAACAATAGGTTCTGCTGTGTTTACGGCCACGCTCTATGATAACCCTTCGGTAACCGCCATGAAGACAAGGTTGCCATTTACCATCAATATGGAGGATTTGAATGCAAACGAGAAATTTTACTATTTCTCCAGCAACCTGCCGACCAGTGCAGCTGTCGGGGGAAATATCCAGGTGGGAGACCTGATGTTGTATGGAAACAATTGTCTGGTACTTTTCTACAAAGGATTTAATACCTCATACACCTATACAAGGCTCGGGAAGATTGATGATGTTGTTGGTCTTGTCTCTGCACTGGGTTCGGGAAATGCGACTATAAAATTTGAGAATAATTAAAACGAAATCATGATGAAAAATAGTTTAAAATCTGCTGCACTATTGATAGTATCCTCAGTAACCATACTATCGTGTAGCAATCAAAATCAGGAAAAAATGAATACAGATAAAAATGAACTGACCGAAATTTTCCCGAAGGGAGAAAAGGGTTCTAGCGAAACATTCACCGGCAATGCTTATCCAACTGGCTTGGTAGATTCAGATAGTATTTACAATACTGTGGTTGGAAATGTGTATTTCGAGCCCGGCGCAAGAAGCAATTGGCACAGTCATCCTGCGGGTCAAATCTTAATCATAACTGATGGAATTGGCTATCACCAGATCGAAGGAAAACCTATTGAAATCATCAAAAAAGGCAGCGTCGTAAAATGTCCGCCAAATGTGCGCCATTGGCACGGAGCAAGTGCTGATGTAGGATTACAACAACTGTACATTGTTCCCAACACCGAAAAAGGAATTGTAAATTGGAATGAGTCGGTAACAGATGAAGTGTATAAAAGTGCCAAGTAGATTTAAAAATAAATAAAATTATAATGGAAATAATATCAAGGATAAAGTAATAATCATTTAATCTTAAAACGAGAGTTATTTAATTAAAATTTGAGGTATATTTTTATGATTTGTCAATCATATTCCTTATTTTTTTGATTATTCTAAATCATTTTCGCCAATTTTTGCGATTCTAGTCAAGTCATCAAGCAAATTTCTAGAAAAATGCACAGCTTCGGGAGCCAAAACCCGCAACGAAAGTTGTGGGTTTTTTGCGTTTAAGGCTGGGCGAGAAGTTTATCCTGAGCAGTGGCGAGAAGTTTTATAGAATGATTATCCCCACAATCCCTTATTTCCAAATAATTTAGAATTAGGAAGTACTCTTCAAAGATAATCTTAAACCCTCTTGCATTAGGATTCCCGCCTGCGTGGGAATGACGGGGATTTTTATTTGATCTTTCAAGGGTAGCGGATCCGATAGCTACCAGGTGCAGTCGGGATGACGATCATTTTTATTGATCTGTTATGGACAGTAATTTTAACAAGTTATTGAAGATAATCGAGGCTTAGTTTGCATTATTAAATTTATTAATGCAATTTTGTTGCAATTTGAAAGAGGAAGCTACATATCTGCAATATGTGAAAAGTGTTTTAGCGGTTTGGCTAATGATACTTTTTGTGGGCACCTCATTTTTCCAGATTTTTCACCACCATCATCAGGATTTACCCACGCATAAACACGACAACCAAACATCCGTACAGAAATGGGTTAAAAGTTGTGAAGTGTGTAACTACGTGGCACATCATCATGCGGCAGCAATTTTAACCGCTCATCATTTCGAATTAACAGCGCCGGTAAAACCTACTGCTCCATTTGCAGGCAGGTATTATATTGGTTGCTATAAATTTACGCTACAAGGCTTTACCAACAAAGGCCCTCCAGCCATCATTTCCTGAAACCTCGTTTCATAAGCTTAGCAACGCCCAGTCCGGGCGGTTTTTTCCTATTCCCCAATTTTTAACCGGTTAACCGAATTCATTTCGGTTGGCTTAATCATTCGCGTTAGCGTATCAATTTTTCTATGAAGAAAATGATGATGCTATTATTTAGCACATTCTTTTGTCTTGGCTCATTTGCCCAAACCTACCCGGTAAATGGCCTCGTTACTGATGGTTCTCATCATCCACTTGCAGGGATAACCGTAAAATTAAGCAAGACTAATGTCTATGCATTGAGCGATTCTTTGGGCAAATTTTATTTTCAGCTTGCCAACGGATCGTACGAAATACAGGTAAATGCAATGGGTTTTCATCCCCTTACCAGCAAAATCGTGGTTGATGGGAAAGCCATTCAAAAGGTTTTAAAACTACAAGCACATACCCGTGTGCTGAAGGAGGTAACCATCAAAAGTAAAGCGAATGAGGAGCGCATGAGAGAGGAATCGTTAAATGTAGAAATCGTAAAAGCCGATTTCATTCAACGCAATTTGGGCGGAAGCTTAATGAATACCCTGCAACGCTTACCGGGGATCAAAACTATTGGCATTGGTTCCGGGCAATCTAAGCCTTTGATACGTGGCCTAGGTTTTAACCGGGTGGTGGTCGTAGATAAAGGAATAAAACACGAAGGGCAGCAATGGGGAGCCGATCACGGGTTAGAAATTGACCAGTTTGCCACCGAAGAAGTTGAGCTTATAAAAGGCGCTGCCTCTTTTGCTTACGGTGCCGATGCCATTGGCGGTGCCATCAATATCAAAGCGCCAGCTATGCCTGCACCCAATAGTTTTGGAGGTGATGTAAACTTAATTGGCAAAAGCAATAATGGTTTGTATGGCACTTCGGTACGGCTATTTCAAAGAAAGGAAAAACTCTTTTTCGACGGCCGGTTTACCTATCAGAATTATGGCGATTACCGTGTACCCACAGATATTTTGTATGTGTATGATTTTGCAGTTGGCCTGCACAAAAACTACCTGAGGAATACCGCAGGCAGGGAAACCGGCATCCATTTCAATACTGGGTATGTGACTGAAAAATTTAAAACCATATTTTATCTGAGCAACACGTACAGCAAAAGCGGATTTTTCGCCAATGCCCATGGTTTAGAACCAAGAAGAGTTGATACAGAATTACATGATGCCAGTGCCCGCGATATCTTGATGCCCTCACAACAAGTAAATCATTTCAAATTGATTAATAGAAGTACTTTGGTAAAGGGGAATCATCACCTGGAATTGGAATTGGGTTATCAGCGTAATTTCCGCCAGGAGTATAATCACTATGTTAATCATGGTTATATGCCAGCAGTTTATCCGGCTACGATGAATATCCCAATTGATCTGGAAAGGGAATTTGATAAACAGGTTTACTCGCTCATGGCAAAAAATCAGATCAAGCTGGGGAAACACCTGTTGCAAATAGGCCTCAATGGCGAAATGCAAGACAATTTGATTAATGGCTGGAGCTTTTTAGTGCCTGCCTTTCAGCAAAAAAGTTTGGGCTTGTATGCTTACGATAAGTTTAAAGTAAACGATAAACTGCTGCTGCATGGAGCGCTAAGGTATGACATGGCACAACTGAATTTGTTCGGTTATACGGATTGGTTCTTTTCTGAAACGGCCGGCGGTTCGCAGGAAAAGTTGTTAAGGGCAGCTAACCTGAGCCGAAACTTCAACAGTCTGGTTTGGTCGGTTGGGATGAACTACAATGCCGGTTTGTTTGAATTAAAAGCAAATGTAGGGAAGAGTTTTCGCATGCCTATAGCAAAGGAATTGGGTGCAAATGGTGTAAACTACCATTATTTCAGTTACGAGAAAGGTAATCCAAACTTAGGTCCGGAGCAATCTTACCAGGCAGATTTTTCAGTTGCATTTAAGACAGAAAAATGGCTGGCCAGGTTAAGTCCTTTCTTCAATTATTTCCCCAATTACATTTACTTAAACCCAACATCGGCACACGATTATTTCTATGGTGCAGGTAATCAGGTTTTCGAATATGCAGAAAGCGAAGTGATGCGCTACGGAGGCGAAGCGCAGGTAAAATATCAGTTCGGTAAACAGTGGAGCTCTGAAGTATTGGTAGAATACTTATATGCCAGGCAATTGTCGGGAGATAAAAAAGGATATACTTTACCCTTTTCTCCACCTGCTTCGGCATTATTTAATCTAACCTATTCGCCGCAAAAGTTTTTGGGTAATGCAGATACTTACTTCTCGTTAGATTACCGCATTACTTCGGCGCAAAATAACATTGTGCCGCCAGAACGAAAAACAGCAGGTTATAATCTGTTTAATTTCCAGGCAGGTACGAGACTTCACATTGGACAATATCCGCTTAGCATCAGCGCGCAGGTACAAAATGTGTTCAATACCAGATACCTCCATCACACCAGTTTTTACCGCTTAATCAGCTTGCCCGAGCAAGGCAGAAATGTAGTGCTGTCTGTAAAAATACCTTTCAATTTCAATCATCACCACTAATTAAAAACCCATGAAAAAACAACAATTTCCATTACTCGTTTTAGGCCTTCTCCTTTGCTTCTCGGCTTGTAAAAAAGAGAGCGAAGCAATCGATACCGAATATCCGGTAATTGATGTAAGCGGAACGGCTTTTCCTCAGCAGTGCTCGGTAATTAAACGAGGTGAAAAATTCGTTTTCAAAGCAAAGCTGAGCGATAATGCCGAACTCGGTTCAGTAAGTATCGATATACACCACAATTTCGATCATCACAACCACAGTACAGAAGTGAATGAATGCAATTTAGGTGCGGTAAAGCAACCTGTAAAGCCATTCTTGTTGATCAAGGATTTTCCGCTGTCAGCAGGTCAGAAAACACACGAAATAGCACAGGAAGTGACTGTGCCAGCTGATGTGGATGCAGGCGATTATCATTTCCTGATTCGCCTTACGGATAAAGCCGGGTGGCAAACGCTTAAGGGGTTAAGTATCAAAATCAATTAACAAATCATCAATTTATTTTAAAACACAAAAAAATGAACACTAAAAACAAACTTAAAGCTGCTGCATTATTTATATTATTTACGGTTGGTTTTGCCGCTTGTAAAAAAGATACCGATACACCAACACCGGAACCTGTTGTTACCGCAAAAGAGCAAAAATTTGTACGGGTGTTAGTGAGCGATGAAACATCGACCACCTTAACTCAAATAGATCCCTTTGCAGCTAAAATATCCACTTTTACGGGAAAATATCCATTAGCCAATATTTATGGAACGGCATCTGGCCGCTATGCTGCTGTGTTATATGGCGCGCAAAACCTGGTAGAGGTTTTTGATAGCGGTTTGCAATCTCACGACGATCATGTGGATGTTGATGGTATCGCCAAATGGGCTGCTATTACTGCCAATGGTATTAAGCCCACCCATTTTAAAAGTAAGGGAAATGAATCTCTAATTTTTAACGATGGGGATGGTACACTGAGTGTGGGTAACGATGCGGATTTCAATACGGCAAATGCAAAATTTAAAGTTGTAAATGCAGGCTTATTGCCACACCATGGTGCTATGGCGCAATTTACCAATGGCAACTACGCCATTACTGCTACCAATACCGCAGGGGCATCTCCAACTAAGGTAATTGTTACCGATAAAAACGGAACATTAGTGCATGCAGCTACACAAAATGTTGGCAATATACATGGCAATGCAAGTGATGGGCAAAATGCCGTATTTGGTGCTTTTACCACGCCTGCAGCAACTGCCGGTGGCGTTTTGGTAGTAGAGCAAAATGGTACACAACGCGTTATCCCTAATCCCGATGGTTTTGGTGCATTTCGCCTGGCAACAATCTTGTATGCAGAAAGTGCCAAAAAATTTATTGGATATGTAGCCACAAAAGGTGCTTACCTGATTGATCTTACAGCCAATCGCATTAGCCCAATTTACGCCGGAGCAGATGCCTTTCAATGCAAGGTAGATTATGCAGGTAAAAACTTATTGGTTTTAACGCTTGATGGCAAACTGAGAATTTACGATTTAGCTTCTGGCAGCTTGAAAAAAGAAGGCGCAGCAATAACTGCAGTTATAGCTACCGATACGTATAAGCCAGTTTTAGAAGCTACTGCAAGATATGCCTACCTAGCCGTTCCGGGAGCTGGTGAAGTGCAACAAATAGACTTAACCGATTTTACCAAAGTAACCAGACACAAAGTATCTGCCAGACCAGTGAGGCTAACCTTATTTGGTTTTGAAAGCAGCGCCGGACATAACTAAGAAACCCAATACAATTAAAATGAAAAATTCAATCAGTAAATCATTTACATTGTTACTGCTGCTGGTAGTTTTTGCAACAAGCTGTAAAAAAGATACAGCGCCAACTATTGCTTCGCCAACAGCTACCAATGTGGAAATAGGGACAGCAAATAACAAGCAGGCCATAAGGGGAAGAGATTTCCATTTGAATGCAGATGTTATAGCTGGCGACAAAATAAAGGGGGTAGAAGTTAAGATCTTGCAAAAAGCCGGACAAACTTATACCGCAACATGGAAACTTGAAATGACCTGGGACCAATACAAGGGTGCAAAAAACACCAATGTACACAAGCATTTTACCATCCCGGCAGATGCACCGGAAGGGAAATATGATTTCTCTTTCATTGTGTTGGATGAAAACGGAACAAAGCTGGAAATCAAAGAAGATTTTATCATCATTGATGCAGCAAATATGCCCGTTGATCCTAAAATCGGACGAGATGTATTCTCGCGAAACGGCACCATGATTTACTACATGGACACCTTTGTAGAGCAAGAGCTTATTTTTAAAAAAGGCGACGAATTTACCGCTCACGCTCAGATAAGTGAGATAAAGGGTGATGGAATTTTGTACACCGTTCTCATCAAAAGAAAAGCTAATTATTTTCCAGAATCGGTAGACAAGCTTGACCTGAACAAAGCCATCGTAATTTCTAAAGTCGAACATAAAGGACTTCCGAGTGCATCAAAAGTATCTACGCTAAAACAGGTAAATGGAGTTTACGGTGGCGAAACCATCACCATAGGTGCAGAAAAAGATGGCAATGAACCCGTGGCAAATCCGATCAGCGGCGAAAAAGCCTGGGAATCGGGAAAGTATAGTCTGGTGATTCTTTACAAAAACAGTACTTACAACATCAGTACCTACAAATCAATACCTGTTACGATAGTTTATTAAATTGAAAAAGAAAAGCAGTCTTTTTAGTATTTCGATCAGGTTGATGCTGATCATTACCTTCCTGTTAGGCATGCTGTTCGGGGCTGTTCTGGTCTTGCATCTGAATTAGTACTTGGCAAAGCGGATAACGAAAGTTATTCGCTTTGTTTGTTCAGTGTTGAATATTGGATCGTTATCATGAGCTTAGCATAGGGTTAGTTAATTTATTGTTGAAAAAGTTTTAAATAGATAAAAAACCTATAGTTTTGCCGAAAAAAAACATGAAAACATTTATTTTAACAGTGCTTCTCGCATTTGCTACAACATTTTCTTTTGGTCAGCAGAGCAATTACAAATCATCATTAACAAAGCTAATGCAGGTCTCAGGTTCGGAAGTTGCCTATAAAGGTATTTTAAACCAAATGATTTCTATGTTTAAGCAGCAGCAATCAAGTGTCCCTAAAGAGTTTTGGGATGAATTCACTGTTGAAATAAATAGAGATGGCGTAAGTCAGCTTGTTGATCTGGTTTTACCAATATATCAGAAGCATTTAACAGAGGCAGACCTGCTGGGAGTAATTGCTTTTTATGAGACACCTGTAGGCAAAAAATTCGCAGAAAAAACTCCTTTGATCACTCAAGAGTCTATGCTTGCAGGTCAGGAGTGGGGTAAGCAAATAGGCCAAAGGGTGCTAGACAAGCTTAAAGCTAAGGGATATTTGAAGCAATAGCCCTCCTGTTTGATCTTAGCTTCTGGCTAAAGCCAGATGCATAAATCTAAAAACTCTGGGTAGCGGATATCAAAAAAGCAAGCAACACATCCATTGCTTGCTTTTTTATAGTTTGTGTTTTGCGTTCAGTAATGCCGTGCGATTCGTACCTTAGGATGATAAACCAACAGCTATTTAACTCATGAGTAATAATCTATTAACGGCTCTTATTTCAATTCCCGAAGAAGCGGGATTTATTTTTCCTGGCAGGCATTTCGAGTATATATGCGGCAACCCACTCTATAACGTAATGATCAATAAGCTTGAGGGGATCGGTCGGATCGGAAAGATTCTCATTAACACCGATTCCAGACGTATTCAAAGTTATTATGATCGTTCTGCTAAGGTAAAAGTGGTTAATGTATATCAGGCCGAACCTCAGGAAACCGAACTGGAACTCACTTCCGACAGGTCAACTGCCGCATTGCTTAGCCATGTGGATGGAGAACATTTTCTGCAGCTGGGGCCTATTTTCCCTTTCCTGAAACCTCAAACCATCGAAGACGCGATCGAAACTTATGATAAATATGTACTCAATCCCGAAGATTGGAAATGCGATTCTGTTTTTACCATGAAGGTTTTGAGTCGCAGGTATTACGATAGCGACAGGGATTTTATCCGCGAAGACCGGCCGAACACCTTTGTAGAGGATGGTATTTTGCACCTGTTTAACCGCACTACATTTTTGGCCCGTGGTAACCGAAAGGTAGGTGAAAAGCCTTTTGCCTATAGTATTGATGATATCGAGAACCATGCCATTGATTCGGAAGAAAATTACCGGATCGCTGTTCTTATTGATGAGAACCGCCATCGATTCCCCCGGTTTTTCGGCAGGTAGGGTAAATAATTGGCGGGTTTGTTCTGCATGTTTCGCTAAGGGTTAATTTATTTCATAAAATCAATATTAGTGACAGCCCCTTCGGAGTAGTCATTTCGAGCAAAGTACAACGTAGCCAAGAACCACGCAGTGCTCAGCGAAGCTAAATCTGTTTCTATAGATTTCTCCGTTCCACTACCAGTGAAAAACCGGTTGGTTTCAGTCGAAATGATCTCTCCATTTCGCTGCGCTTCAGTCGAGATGACGGTTCTTCTATGGGGTTGTCAATGGCGAAGGATCAGCTTTAATACCATACGAGGCATTTCGATAAGTGATCAATGCTGATTTTGAACGAGAGAACAGCCATTATGGCCATTCAATCATTCAAAAGTCAACCATTCAAAATTCAATTACGCCAGTACTTCTTCGCGCATTTCCTGGGCTGCTGCTACCATTTCAATCAGTGCTTTTTTGGTTTCATTCCAATGGCGGGTTTTTAATCCACAATCAGGGTTTACCCAAAGCTGATCGGCCGGAACCACAGCTTTCGCTTTTTCTAAAAGCTGCACCATTTCTGCCCTCGAAGGTACCCTTGGAGAGTGGATATCGTAAACACCAGGGCCAATTTCATTCGGATATTTAAAGTCGGCAAAAGCATCAAGTAATTCCATTTGCGAACGCGAACATTCAATGGTAATTACATCGGCATCCATATCGGCAATATGCTGTATAATATCGTTAAACTCCGAGTAGCACATGTGGGTGTGGATCTGCGTTTCGTCTTTTACGCCGCTTGCCGAAATTTTAAAGGCCGTAACCGCCCATTTCAGGTAAGCCTGCCAATCTGTTTGGCGCAACGGAAGGCCTTCGCGTATGGCTGGTTCATCAATCTGAATAACTTTGATTCCCGCTTCTTCAAGTTCAACCACTTCATCGCGGATGGCCAGTGCAATTTGGTTACAGGTAACCGAGCGTGGCTGGTCGTTACGCACAAAAGACCACTGTAGTATCGTAACCGGACCAGTTAACATGCCTTTTACCAGGGTTGGTGTTAACGATTGTGCAAAGGCTGTCCAGTAAACCGTCATGGCTTTAGGGCGGTTTACATCGCCGTAAATAATAGGAGGTTTAACGCAACGGCTACCGTAGCTTTGCACCCAACCGTTTTTGGTAAAGGTAAAGCCGTTAAGCTGTTCGCCAAAATACTCCACCATGTCGTTACGCTCGAACTCGCCATGTACCAATACATCAATGCCAATTTCTTCCTGCCAGCGAATGGCTTCTTCGGTTTCCTTTTTTAATAAAGTATCGTATTCGGCAGGTGTAATTTCTCCCTTTTTAAATTGTGCCCTCCAGTTTCTAACTTCGGTAGTTTGCGGGAAAGAGCCGATAGTTGTAGTAGGGAAAAGCGGCAGTTTTAAAATATCCTGTTGTGTCTTTTTTCTGCTTGAAAAGGCATTTTCACGTTGTGCATCCTTATCGGTTATTGCACTAACCCTTTGCTTCACTGCTGTGTTATGGATCAGTGCAGAGGTTCTACGGCTTTCAATGGCATTTTTGTTCTCCGTGAGTTTCGCTAATGCCTCCTGCGTAGGCGTTTCTTCAGTCAATGCTTTCAGGGTAACCACCTCATCAATTTTCTGTTTGGCAAAGGCCAGCCATTGTTTAATTTCAGGCGTAAGGGTTTGCTCGTTGGTTTCGAGGTTCAGATCGCAAGGCGAATGCAATAATGAGCACGAAGGTGCAATCAGCACGCGCTCGCTGCCCAGTTGGGCCGCTGCCTTTTTGATGATGGCTAAAGATTGCTCAAAATCGTTTTTCCAGATGTTTCGGCCATCAACCACACCCAGTGATAGGGTTAACGTAGCCGGAATGGCATTTAATACTTCATCAAGCTGCTCGGGGCAACGTACCAGATCGATGTGCAAAGCCTGTACCGGTAAACCAGTAGCCAGCGTAAGGTTATCTTTTAAGCCTTCAAAGTAAGTGGCTACCAATACTTTTAGCTGCGGAAATTGTTTCCTGATTTCGGCATAAACATAATTGTAGGCAGCGCGGGCTTTTTCGTTAATATCTAAAGCTAAAAACGGTTCATCAAACTGGATCCACTCCGCTCCCTGATCTTTCAGTTCTGTTAAAATCTGCAGGTAAACCGGTAATAGTCTTTTAATCAGGTCGATTTTATCGAAACCTGCTTCTTTTTCCTTGCCCAGCAACAGATAAGAAACAGGACCAATAATTACGGGTTTGCTGTTAATGCCGAGTTGTTTTGCCCTTACAAATTCGTTTACAATTTTACCCGAGAAGAGACTAAACTCCTGGTTTTTATAAAACTCAGGTACAATATAGTGGTAATTGGTGTCGAGCCATTTGGTCATTTCCATGGCCGTAATGTCTAAACCATCTTTCTGGTAGCCCCGGGCCATGGCAAAATACAAATCGAGTTCGTTATTGGTTTTCTGTAATACCACCTGGTTGTAACGTTTCGGAATGGCACCTACGGTTAACGACATATCCAGGATCTGGTCGTAATAAGAAAAATCGTTTGAAGGGATCAGGTCGATGCCTGCATCTTGCTGTAGTTTCCAGTTCTGATCGGCAATGTTGCGGCCTTTGCTCAGCAGCTCGGCCAGGGTAATTTTTCCGGCCCAATATTGTTCGCTGGCCTTTTTCAGTTCTCTGTTGCTCCCGATACGCGGGTAGCCTAGGTTGTGGGTTTGCATTGTTTCAACTTTTTAAATGGTTAATAATCATTGTAAAAAGCCCTGGTTAATTTCGTATTGCAATAGCGAAGGAAGGATGAAGGAGCGCAAATACCACGAAACAAGCGGGCACAACAATCCCATAAAGGTTTTGTACCAGTGTAACAGCATTTGTCTGACATCAGGCTTCAATCGCGAAAGCATTGTCAATCCGGAAGAGCAAGGTATCCTGACTTATAACCGTTTTATCACCTATTGATGTTTTTGATAAAATCTTAAATGTTACTTACAGTTGCGCGACAGTTCGTGATTTGCACACGATTCCCTTTTCACTTCCGGTTGTTGAAATATATACAAGAACTTTTTTGCTTACAATCAGTTTTTAATTCTTTTCAAAGGTAGTTAAGCAGGTGTTAAAACTATTGATTGTGAAATAATAAGATGAAATACCTGTTTTGTATCTATTTTTTAGTGTATTTTGCTTTTGAGTGATTAGATTTGGCTCCGTAAAAGAAAAATATTCTATGAACGAGCTTGACGAAACCGACTTATTGCTGTTGAAAATTTTAGGGAATAACTCCAGTTACACCACAAAAGAGCTGGCAGCGCAGGTAAACTTATCGCCATCGCCCGTTTTTGAGCGCGTAAAAAGGTTAGAAAACAACGGCTATATTAAAAAATACATCGCCATACTGGATGCGGAGAAATTTAATCAGGGTTTCATTGTTTTTTGCAACATTAAACTGAAACAGCACGATAGGAAAATAGGGCACCACTTTGTTGCCGATATTTTAAAAATAGATGAGGTGACCGAATGTTATAATGTTTCGGGCGATTATGATTTTATCTTGAAAGTGTATGCCAGGGACATGAAGCATTACCAGGATTTTGTTTTTAATAAGCTCGGCTCAGTAGAAAGTATTGGCAGTACACACAGTACTTTCGTAATGGCCGAGATTAAAAATTCGCATAACATTAGTTTTTAAGGGGCGGTGGCATTTGTCACTTTGAGAGTTAATTTATTTCATAAATATCAATATTAGTGACAGCCCCTTCGGAGTCGTCATTGCTAGGTACAAAGCATTACTTCAATTTTAAATAGCGATCGTTGTAGGATTGCTTCGTCGTTCCTCCTCGCAATGACGATTATTCTATCGGGTCTGTCGATGTTAGTCTTTAGAAAAAATCTTATTGTGTGGACACATCTTTTTTTGTGAATAGTTTTCGGCATCCTGCTAAACTTACTTTGAAAAACCACTGTCCTGAGCGAAGAACGCCGTCAATCCCAAGGGCTAAGGAAATCATAAAACAGGTGCACAATAGTACAAATGGCACTGCCAAACCTAAAACGCAGTGGTTTTGTGTTCATGTTTGCACAATTTTTAATCTAAGTACTAACAAACAAAACAAAGTGCCGCTGTTTTTTGATGTGTACAGGGTTGTGTAAAAACCCCATTGCTGGATTGACAGAGCGCTTTGGGTACTTTGGCGCTCCAAAGTACCATGCCCCCGCGGCATAGAGCGGTAAAAAAATTAAACGTCTCTCACTAGCCTTTTACTGCATTAAGATTGCCAGTCAAGCTGGCGATGACGGATAGCGCAAAGGGAATTGCAAAAGACGTACCCACATGATAGGAAAAAATCGGGGCAGGTATTCGAAACACCTAAGGTAGTATTTAGATAGGATCAACGTGATAATGTTATATTGATAATACTCTAAACTGCGGATTATTTAAACTGGTAGGTTTTAACATAATCAAATACAACCTCGTCTGGATATACACCCTTGGTATAGTCGCCGCCAAACCCCGTTAATTCGGTACTTAAGATCATGTATTCTGAAATACCCGACAGACCTTTACTGGTGCGGAATACTTCGGTTCCATCGACAAAGAAGACATATTCTACGTTGTTCCAGAGTAAACCAAAAGTGTGAAAGTTATTGTCGTTAATGGTTTCGCTTGGTACAATTTTACTTTCGCTTTTATGGGTTGAACCGTAGCCTCCCCAATGTACTGTATGGTAAGTGGCGTTTGGATTCGGTTTCAGGTATTCAAAAATATCGACTTCTGCACCTACTGCGAGGGCATTATCTGGCTGTGAACCCATCGTATTTGTTTGCAACCAAAAAGAGGAGTGTGTACCCAGCGATTTTTGCATTTTAGCCCTGCATTCAAAATAACCGTACTTCTGTGCAAATTTACCATCGGTACACAGTTGCCCAACATAATATTTTCCATCAGTATCTTTAATCGTTTGTATCACCAGATTTCCTTTGCCATCAAGCGAAATGGTTTTATTGCCCGAAACAGTAGCATATCCCCTTACGGTTCCATCAGCCCTGTAAGCCCATTTCGTTGCATCGATTGCCGTTCCGTTAAAATCATCAATAAAAACAGGTGTCATCTGGCTAATAAAGTCGGCTGGCTTTAAAGGTTTTTGGAGAAATGGATCTGTTTTTTGCGGAAGCGCTGGTACTTCGGGAACATCATTTTTCTTGGCGCAGGATAAAAACAGAATGGCGACTAAAATTGAAACTGAGTTTTTCATAGTATATCTTAAATTTGGTTACAGGATAAAGTTGTACCTTTTTTAGCATAAGCAGGGGCTAAAATCCTTAAGAAATGGGGTGAAAAATACAAAGATGTGATGGAAGGCCAATTCCAGCTACTGTAAGGGCCTGTTGGCAGAAAGCCGTTTATTGCCTGCAATCTTAACATTTTCTTAATGTTCACAAAACTTAAAGGGTACACAGTCCAAATACCTTTGCCGAAAAAAGTTTTATGAAACGAATAGTTGCCCTAATTGCCTTATTGTGGCTTTCGGCTGGATATGTAGCCGCTCAGGAGAATCATGTGGTATTGATCAGTATAGATGGTTTACGCCCCGAATTTTATTTGGACCCGCAATGGGGCATGGTTAATGTACGTCAGGCCATGAAAAACGGCGCATACGCAGAGGGTGTAAGGGGCAGTTTTCCAACGGTTACCTATCCTTCTCACACTACCATTGTAAGTGGGGTATTGCCGGCCAAGCATGGTATTTATTACAACACGCCGGTAGAGCCACTGGGTATATCGGGCAAGTGGTTCTGGTACTATAAAGATATTAAAGTCCCTACCATCTGGACAGCAGCTAAGGATGCGGGCTTAAGCACTGCAGGTGTAAGCTGGCCGGTTACCGTTGGTGCGCCAATTACCTATAACCTGCCTGAATATGTAATTCTTCCACAAGGTAAGGGAGAAAAAAAGGACGAGATTAAAGCGATGTCTTTAGAGTCGAACCCTAAAGAACTTTTTCAGGAAGTGCAGGATTTTGCGGTTGGTAAATTTAATACAGAATACGGTGCATCGGTTGATTTTTATACCAGCGACCAGAATAAATCTCGCATGGCTGCCTATATTTTAAGAAGATATAAACCAGCTTTCCTGGCTTTGCACATTGCACTTTTAGATCATTTTGAACATGAGCAGGGCCGCGATGGCGATAAAGTAAGATCGGCAATTGTAGGTGCTGATGTAGCCATCAAAACCATTATGGATGCTGTAGAAGCATCGGGTATGAGCAAAAACACTACATTTATTATTACCGGCGACCACGGTTTTGTTGATATCCACACACAGTTTAAACCGAATGTAGTGTTAAGCAAGCTTGGCCTGTACGATGATGCCAATAAGGAAGGCTGGAAAGCTTACTTTCAGCAAAGCGGCGGATCTGCCTTTTTACACCTTAAAGATCCAAACGATAAAAAGAGCGTAGAGCAGGTAAAAAAGGCATTAAGTCAGCTACCTGAGGGAATCCAAAGAACCTTCCACGTATTGGATAAAGAAGGGATTGCTAAAGCACAAGGCGATCCAACCGCTGTTTTAGCATTGGCAGCAAATCAGGGTTTCAGTTTTGGCGCTTCGGCCACAGGCGATATGCTTGCTCCGGCCAGCGGCGGTACCCATGGTTACCTGCCAACAGATTTTAAAGAGATACAAACCGGTTTCGTTACTTTCGGTAAGGGAATTAAAGCAGGTGCTGTGCTGCCTTTAATTGGTCAGGAAGATATTGCACCTTTAATTGCAAAATTGCTTAACCTGAATCTGAAAACAGACGGTGTTTTATATCCGGGCATACTGGCCCCAGTAAAGAAATAACGGGCAGATAATAATTAGAAAACAGCAAGGGCTTCGAAAATATATTTCCGAAGCCCTTGCTGTTTATGCTGTTTTTTTAACAGGTTTAAAATACACCAATGTAGTGGTTTCCTGTTTTGTTAATCAGTTTAGCACCTTTGCTTACGTTACCTGTTCTGCTGTTAATGGTGTAAATGTTGCCATCTTTACCAACTGGTGTTACAGCTACAAAAACTTCATCGCCATTTACTACCCAACCCTGATATTGAAAAAAGTAAAGATCAGGTTCGTAAGGTAAGGTGATCTGTTTAGCAGTTTTGGCATTTAAATCTACCCTTGCAATAAAGCTTTGTTGTTCATCTGGATTAAAAGCAGAAGCAGCTGCTCCATCATGCGTGTACATGATAAAGGCAATTCCGTTTCCGGCGTATGTCCAGCTTTCTATGTAGGCTCCTTTAACACCTAAAGCTGCGTCTAAGCTAAATTTATAGGCGTTGTCGTATTCGTTATTTGGACTAATGCGCAAGATATGTGATCCTGCCTCTTGTGTAGCCTGGTAAATGTAACCATCTTCTGCAAGGTAAGAATTGAAATTGCGATAGCCATTGGTGTTACCTGTGCTTACAGTAGAACTGATTAGAGTTGGGTTCTTTAACGATGGATAATCAACCAGTAACGATTTTGCAGGGATTTTAACAGTACCCGAATTATCAGCAAGGCCTGTTGCGGTATTGTACTTGCTTTTAGATACTCCAATAATTAATTTATTCCCAGCTTTGTTTAATACCGGACCATCTAAACGCCCAATGTAAAAACCTTGCGCCTCTTCGGTTGCTAACAGTGGAATTTCATACTGCTCGTAAGTGTTAATACCCGCAGCCTGCAGGTTTAATGACAATACCGTTGATTTTGCCCTTGCATATTTATAGGTTATTCCATCGGCTTCTGTAGTAATTTTTACACCCGAAACGTTTACTGCAACGCCTGTTTTATCGTTGTCGAAAAGTTTTACCCATCGCGGTGAAGGAGTAGCGTAGCTGGAAATGTTTACCTTGTCGCTTAATTCAGCGTAGCTGCTACCACCATTTACTTTATACTTAGAAAACTCTCCTCCGTTTGGTCCGGTGTAAGCAATGTTAAAAAGTGTACTTCCATCAAGCGATGACTGTAAACGGGCAGTACGCTGCGATCTTACCGGAAAGCCATTGGTATAAACATCAATAGATTTGTTGGGGTCTTTGGCATCGTTTACACTAACCGAATACACCATTGTTCCGCCATTACCATCGCCCGGTGTAGTACCCATCAAGGCACCCGAAAGGGTAATCCAGCGGCTGGAGTTGCCCAGGTTCTCTTCTGGCGCTGGTGTTTCCTCATTTTTCGAACAACCTGAAATCGTGGTTGCCATCGCTACAGCTCCAAGCGTCAGGAGCTTTAAAAATTGCTTTTTCATATTAATGATTAATTAGATTTAAAAATTGTTAATGGTATAGTTGAACTTTAAATAGAATGCTCTCCCAGGTTTTTGGGCTGCAAAATTATCGTAAGCCTCTTTGTTAAATATGTTTTTGGCGTCGAAACTGATCACCATCCTTTGGTTTGGGAAACGGTAGCTGGTGCCTAAATCCTGTATAAACTGGGTAGGGGTAATATTAAATTCGTCGCGTTTAAGCTGCCAGATGGTTTCGAAGGGGTGTACATAGCCAAAATTGTAATACAGGTTTAAAGCCGATTTTTTCTGCAACAGATTATCTATGCGGTATTGTACATTGCCGTTTGCGGTAAAGAAAGGTTCGTTTGGAATCTGATTGCTGTTAAAAAGCGAAGCCCCATCCTGAAGCAATGCGTTGAATTTCGACAGGTTCAATACCACATTCAGTTTGCGGTAGATGTAGTTTACTTCGGCTTCGAATCCGATCGATCGTACGCCTGATAGGTTTACGTTGTTAGAGGTTTCCATATTGGTAACGTTCCGGTCGCTTGATAAAAGCACGATTTTATCTTTGGTGTTACGTAAAAAACCACCTCCTGAAATAGAAATACGATGTTGGTTAAACCGAAAGACACCAGCACGGAAGCCCAGGTTAAAATTATTACTGACCTCCGGGCGGATAGATGGGTTGGCGATTAAATTGTCGGCCTGGTTACCGAATATCTCCGATTCGCCGGGCATTCTTACTGCTTTCTCGGCCGAGGCAATTACAACGAAGTTAGGTTTAAGGGAATATGATGTTGCAAATCCATAACCAGTGGTATTGCGGTCATCGCTGGTTATCCTTTCAATACGGGTAGGCTGCCCGTTTACATTTTGCTGTACAGGATCTGTCCGGTCTATTTTTTGCTGATAGTATTTACCAAATAAACTGGTTCTTAAACGGCCTTCAAATGCTTCCATTTCGTATGATAAAGCCGAAACATTTTTAGTCAGGTCGCTGGTCGACAGATAATTTCGCTCCAATATGGTTCTCAGTTCATCCATATCCTGCCGGTCTACCACATAAAACATATGGTTAAAAACTACTCTGTGGTTTTCGGCAATGTTGTAACTTAAACTGGCGCGTAAAGTGGCAATCTGTCTGCTGATGTTGTTCATGGTTGGGGCAGCCTGCTGTGCGCCACCCAGTGTACGCAAAGGCTCACCTTTTATGCCGATTACTTTCTGCCCGTCCCAGTTATAACGGTAACTTACGGTATCCTGAATGTATTGGTGCCTGTCGCTGTAAACACCGTTAAAGCTAAAGTTTAAGCCTTTTAAAAACAGGTTGTTCTTTTTATAATCGAGGCCGATTACATGTGCTTGCGATTTTGAAAACCTGCCCATATAAGGCCTGCTCATGTACTGGCCATGCTGTACCTGATCGTAAGTATCCGATACATTATAGTTTACCATCAGGTTATCGGCCCATTTTACATCGGTAAAGCCCAGTTCGAAACGGCCACCATACGATTTGTAGGCATCGTTAAACCGCTTTCCACTGGTTTCGATCATTTGGCCATTGGGCTGTTCATTACGTACAAACTTGCCCCATACTTCGTAATCGTTATCAGAGTAGCTGTAAAAACCTGAGCCGCGTAGCGTAAAACCAGATTTGGCATCGCGGTACATGCCGCTTAAATCAGCCTGTTGGGTATTAAAAGAGCCATACGAAACTGAAGCGTTTAGGTTGTTGCGCAAGCCGCCTTTTTTTAAGATCACGTTAATACCACCACCCAGGTAATCGCCGGCAAGGTGCGCTGGCAATACACCTTTATACACTTCAATCCGCTCAATCATCGAAGGCGGAATATTGTTAAGGTTAAAAGAAGAACCATAGGTAGAGATTTCTATCCCATCAATAAAAATTCCGATGGCGCGGCCCGACATTCCGTTTAAGTTGTAATTTGCTTCAGAACCGATACCGCCGCTCTGGCGAACCCTAACCCCAACAGTTCTGTTTAGGAGTTCGTTGGTTTGTAAATTCCTTAATGATGCTGCTTTGGTATCAATTACATTCACGGCAAAACCCGAAGTTTCGATCTTCCTTTTTTCTGTTTTACCCTGCACGGTTACCTGCTCCAGCTCACGATCGGAAATGCTTACCACCTTTGGGTTTAGTACAGTTTTGACTTTGTTTACATTAACTGCAAAGTTTTTGCTACGTATTTCAACAGAGCTGACAATCAGGGTGTAGCTGCCGTATTTTACTGCCGGCATTTCATAGTTGCCATCAGCATCTGTCATGGTTTTTCTGTCGAGCTCCTTTAATAATACAGTAGCACCGCTAACCGCTTCTCCCTGCTCGTTGGTTATCTTGCCCAACAGGGTACCGGTTTGAGCCGAAGCGATAGAAGTAATGCAGGAAATGATGACGAGTAGTAAACAGTGTTTCATTAAACAGGGTAATTTTCTATATTTGTTCTTTAGAATAGGTCTTAATAAGGATAACCTTGCCGCAAAGATAAAAGCTGAATATGACGCAATCGGGAGAAGAACTAACGCTTAAGGGAGAATATCAGCACGACATTGAAAGCGTGTTTTCGTTTAATAAGGCGATTGCTTTCAGCTATAATATGGATGCCGCAGACCGGAAGAAGATCGAAATCAGGATGAGCCACCCCGATGATAAGGCGTTAGAAGTTTTTCAGATGATTTTTGTGCTGAAAGGCAATGTTACGCTCGAGACTACCGATGCATTGGATAAGGTAAACATCAGCGTACATCAGCATAACCTTTGCAGGGTAGCCATTCAATCAGGACGCATGGTGATGAGCGATAGTAGAGATGAAGTGGTTTGCATTAACCTGAGTGCTGCATTTTTAAATAGGTACGTACCAGTTAACCATCCGGCACATCGCAGACTCATGGCTGTACGCACAGGCAAGGAGGCCCCGGTTATGCTTTCACCAGTAAACTTGTCTGTTACGCCCGAAATTGGTGCAATTTTACAACGGCTGAGCGATGCAGCTCAAAGTAATTTCTGCGATCAGCTGCTGCTCGAATCTAAAGTAATTGAACTACTGGCGCTGCAACTCGGGCAGTTTGAGCAGCTTCAAAACAGTATAAGTATGCCAAAGCTTAAAACTGAAGAATTGGAAAGGATGCAGGAGGCACGGGAAATTTTAATACACCATGTTGGCGGAAAATTGTCGTTACGTGATCTGGCCCACCTTGTGGGCACCAATGAGTTTAATCTTAAACGCGATTTTAAAACTGTTTTTGGCAATACTGTATATGGTTACCTCAATCAGTTTAAAATGGAAAAAGCCAGGTCAATACTGCTTGCGAAAGACATTACCGTTGCCGAAATTGCTAAAAAAGTGGGGTACAAGCATGCTACACACTTTACCAGTGCATTTAAGAAATACTTTGGGTACTTACCCAATAAAATTAAAGCAGGCAAATTATCGTTATTGATCTTCGTGGAAGATATTATTGTTCTTTTTGATAATCTCTTTTGCTCCATAGTGTAGCAAAAAATTTAATAACTGATTTCTACAATAATTTCTGATAGCAGAAAAAGCGTAATCCCGGACGTTTGGCCAGGCTAATTTCGCCGCTAAATGCATAACCTAATTTGGGGAATAAAGCCTGTGTCGCTTTATTCTCGCTATTGGTATCTACCCTTAAAATGGTAATATTACGCGATTGTGCTACGGTTTCTGCCTGTTGCATTAAAGCCCGGGCAATGCCTTTACCCTGTAAATCGGGGTCTACGGCCAGGCGATGGGTTACAATTGCTTCTTCGGTAATGTCCCAGCCGGCATCGGTATACTCAGGGTCCTGATCGGTTGTGATGGCAGTAACCCCTCCAATTTGGCCGTCTATTTCAGCTACCCATAATTGTGATAAAGCAATATCCTTTGCAAATACCTCAGGGTTTGGATAGTCGTTTCCCCACTGGAAATTTCCTGCAGCCTGCATTAGCGGAACTACTTTGCGTACCAATTGCATTATACCTGCTATGTCTGCCGTTTCGGCCAATCTGATTGTCATGGCGCAAAGATAAGGGAATGCTCAAAATAAATAAACCACAGATGGAAAGGATAAACACAGATAAGTAATTAAAATTCCCTCCTTAGCGGTAGAACAGCCGTGTTAATTTGTGCATCCGTGGCAAAAAAAATAGTGAATTAGTTTATGCGTTTGGAGTAAATAAACCACAGATGAAAAGGATGCACACAGATAGGGCATTAAATTCCACGTCTGAACAGCAGGGCAGGTCTTTGCATCCGTGGCAAAAAATAATGAATTGGTATACTGAGTCAAAAAAATAAATCGCTCATAAAAAGAATAACCACAGATTCAAATAAATGATCTGTGGTTATCTGTGGCAAAAAAAACAGGAATTCTTTTATCGCGATTAGTTATTCAAAATCTCTTTGGTTTTGGATAAAGTTTCTGCTGCAGTTGTTTTGGGCAGGTTACTGATCTCGAACTGTTTTAAAGCATTTTCAAGCTGTTGCAGTTTATCGCTTTGATTTTTGTCTGCATATTCTTTTCTAAGCAGTTTTATTTTTTCAAAATCCTGCGCACCCTCAATCATTTTTTCGAAACGTACCGAACTAAACGGTCCCGGGTAAACCAGGTAAGTATCGCCGGCGGGCCATGCCGTAAAACGAGTATCGGTTAACGGACTTTTGGTCCAGCTGTTAAAGGCCCAGCGCAGGTAACCATCCATATTTTTGTTGGCGGTGTACCAGCCCATCCAAACCGACTCTGCCGGCGATGAAAAGCTAAAAGCATTTGGGTAAGGTTCGGTACAGCAGGTATACCAGGTGCTTATTTTACCTGCAGCATGGCGGTTTTTCAATACTTCGGCCGGGTATTCCCATTTAGAAGCAATGCAGTAGTTAAAAATATCTTTTTCAATTTCCTGGTGATATTCGCCGGCCAATGCGATTTTCCATTCGCTATCAATCGATTTTAGCAGGCTGATTACGCTTTTCATGGCAGGCATCGGCCTTTCATCCATGGCAATATACGTTTTGCCAAACCAGTTTTTCTGTTTCAGGTGACGGGTAAAATCTTTAAGCATGGTGCCCCAGAAAAGGTTATAACCCGGGGTGCCAATGGCCTCGGTAAAAACAGCCTCTTTGTTGGTACTCTCGTCGAAATAGCTGAATGCAATTTTCCAGGGTACCATACTGTAGCAGTTAATGCGCTGGTTAATGCCGCAGCTCATGGTAAAAGCTACATATTTATCAAACAGGCTGTAATCGTAACTCCAGGTGCCATCTTTTTTCTTTGTCCATTTAATCAGGCTGGGGTAGTCATCGTAAGTTTGGTGACCCCAGGGTTCGTTTACAATGCTGGTAGTAATGGTTTTTTGTCCCGCATTGGCCAGCATTTTATAGTAATCTTTCATTAAAGCAAAATGCTCGTCGCTCCATAATTTTACCTGGTGCACCCTTGCAATTGCTGCCGGATGTTGCCAAAGGTCTAAATCATAAGCCCACTGCTCTGGCGAAGTTAAAGTTCTGTTTACCACCCTAACCGAAACTTCGAGGCTATTTGCTTTATCGCCATTAATGCTAACGGTTCCTTTATAAGTACCTGCTTTTGCCCCCTGCGGAACTTTGATCGAGAGCCAAACCGGTTGGGTAGTGTTAGGTGTTAGCGTAAGCACTTTTGTTTTGGTATCGATAAGGTCGGCAACGTACGATGAATCAAAATCTTTCGCTTTCCGGTAACCGCAACCATCTCTGAATTCGTCGGTAATTACATATTTGATAAAACCTGCTGATAGGTTTTCCTTTTTGATGGTATTACCTTCAGGGCTTTTTAAGTCGCTTATATTCAGGCTTACCGGGGCGGTGCCTTTTGTCCAGATCAGGATTTGGGTGTTTAGGGTTTCGCCTTTCCAGCCGTTCAATGCCCAGCTTTTATTGTTGTTTACTGTTGGCGGCACTTCGCGCGGAAAGCGTTGGTTGCTGCTTGCAAAGCTTAGGTTTAAACCGGCAGGTACTTTCGCCCATTGGGCAGTAACAGCATCTGTACTTAATTTGGGTACTTTTTGGAGCGCCAAACTGGCATCTTGTGCATTAACCGTTGCAGCGGTTAACAGGGTTAAAATAAATAGAGAAAACTTCATAATCCACAAGTTAACAAATTGTAAATCATACTGTAGAAAGCATTTTTAGCGCAATCGTTTGTGTGAATGTAACAAAGATGATGCAAGGATATAGAAGGTTGGAAGGTTAGGAGGTTGAAGGCTGGAAGGTTGATGGAGCAATTAAAATATCACTCACTGGTATATTCCAATAAATCGCCGGGCTGGCAATCCAATGCTTTACAAATGGCCTCTAACGTGCTGAACCGGATAGCCTTTGCTTTTCCTGTTTTAAGGATAGACAGGTTGGCCAGGGTTAAATCAACTTTTCCCGAAAGTTCATTCAACGACATTTTTCGTTTGGCCATCATCACATCTAAGTTTACGGTAATCGGCATAATTATACAGTCAGTTCGTTTTCGGCCTGTAATTCTACCCCACGTTTAAATATCTGCGAAATAATAAATACCAGTCCGGCAATAAATAAAAATTCAACGGCGGCATAATCAGCCTCCGGTTCACCCATTTGTTTCAATAGCCAGTTGGCATGGATGTGGTTCAAAAGTGAAACAAACCAGGTGGCCAACAGCACATAACCAATTAAAGCAATCCGTTGTGATACGGCTGCCGTAAAAGGATTGGCTAAGTTAACTTTTGATAAGGTTTTTATCACCAGAAAAGCAATAAAAGCTTTCATACCGAGTAAAGAAAACATAAAATATACCTTAATACTGTATTGCCAGAAACCAAGCTGCATGAGTTTATCTAAAGTTGCCCCCAGATAAAGGTTTTTGGTGATTTCGGGTTTAATGCAAGTTATTATATAAGAAACCAAAAGGGTGCCCGCTTCTACCATTAAACCAATAAAGGCTATCCAGGTTAAAACCAGCATAATGTTGAGGGTCTTTTCGGTTGGTGTTTTCATGCTTATTGATATTTCTGATTAACACTATCAAATATCAATAATATTTTATTGATAAACAATAAATTTGGATTTATTTCTAAAGTTTAATTTTTTACAAAGCCTTTTCTCTATTTGATTGTAGGATTAATTATTTTGTTATTTAATTATTAATCCTACATTTTTAAATTATTTTAAATAATATCTTGTATAATTTGTTATTAATGTAAAAACTGTTAAACTTGTGCTGTATCATCTCTCGGATATTGATTGACCTATTAAAACTAAATTAACGAAATGAAAAAAAACTGCTTTTTGTTAAAGCAATGCGTATTGGCTTTAATACTCTTAATTACTACCACAATTATTTTCCACTCTTGTAAAAAAGAAGCGTCGAGAATTTCAAACGAGATAAAAATCGAGGAAGCCAAACAGTGGCTATCTCTACAAAAAAATGCAGCGGCATTCAGTTTTGATTGGGGAGCTGCTAAACAGGTTCCCGGTAGAAATGGTTTAATTTTTATTGTTCCGATGCCTGATTTAAGTTATAATAATAAAATCATAACATACAACAATCTCATTTTATATAAAGACGATGCAGGAGCAATTATTGGTAATGTAATGTACTACATGCCTGAAGGAGAGATGGCATCGTTAGAAAAGCAAGCTGGATTTATTGACAATGAAAGTAATACAGCGGAATTAAAGGGAAATTTTTTGCTTTATAGTATGGATGGAAAACTGCTAAAAAAGCAACTAAATCTAAATAAAGCATTTATCACAAAGCCTATATTGGTAGCAGGCTTAAAAAACTTTAAATTGAACGATAAAGTATCGTTACTGGTAAGCGAGCTGACTTATGCTGATTATTATGCTGCACCTGGAGCTCCACATGATTTGCCACAACCAGGGTGTGCTGATTTTTTTATGTGTTATACTGTTAATGATCAAGTTACGGCAATTGGTTTTATGGGAAGGAGATGTGGTGCTTTGGCCATGTTAGAAATGGAAGGAGATGTGCCTGATGGAGCGTTAATGAGATTAGTTAGATCAGGTGGGGATGAGCGAGGCAGTACAAGTCCGCCTGCAATAGAAATTAAACAAGATTCTCTAGCCAAGTATTACCCCTGTATGGTAAAAGAAGTCTTAAATAAATTGGCAGGAAATCATGCATTCGGAAAGTTAGTTCAGCCATTTCAGCAAATTCAACTTCCAAATGGAACAACCCTTGGGATGCAAGGATTGCCAAACCTAAAGTATGATTTTTCAGCGCAAGATTATGGTGTGGGAACTTCAAACTATAGTTTAGGTACCACAGGAGATTACGCAGGAACAAGTTCGACCATTAGGTTTAATACCGCGGCTATGGGCAATGCTTCACAACTCTTACTACAAGCAACAGCAATCCACGAGAGTGGTCATGCATATGCTAATTATTATATCAAGGCTGGACAGTACGGTTTTCCAGTGGATACGACTAGATACTCCACCTGGGCGATCAATATTGTTAATTTTGAAAGTGTTGCTAGGAGTTCGGCCCAAGGGAGTGGAAATTTCAACGACCATTCGATCTTTTTAGAAGAATATTTTGAGAATTTTTGGGGAATATTGAAGGCTGTCAATGGTAATACATACACAGATAAAGAATATCAAATGGCTGCATTGTATGGCTTGAACAATCCAGGGCCACCCCCAGAGTCTCCAGTTATTGGTGGAATAAATGTATATGAAATCTACAAAGCGATCTTAACAAAATCCTTTAATAACATTAAAACAAAACATGGAATTAATGATACTGACCTAAATACATTTAATTTAGCCAATTTGAAAAATGTTCCTGCTAATAAAAAATTACCAACTTCTTGCCCTTAATACTATGAGAAAGAAACTATTTTTAATGGCCATCCTATCAAGCATAATCTTTGGTGCATTCTCGCAAAATACAAATAGAAAGATTTATTTCTTAGCAGACACAGTAACTATAACAAAACCTAATCAATTGTTAAAAATTGAAACGATAAGTTTTTTTGAACATCACTTTACATTCTTTTGCAAGTGTACACCTCCTTATAAAAGCTATACAGTATTTTCATACATTAACAAGAAAGGAGATGCGAAAGCAGAAATCGTATCCAAAAAGCCAGATTATCCTTATATAAGCTTCAAAGAATTAATGGATATTTCAGCAGAATATCATCGTTCCTTTGATAATTATTATGATTTGTATATTACAGAGGTGCTACCGGGTAATAAATACCGAACGAATAAGGTAAAATTTGAGCCTTATAGGCCGTCAATTGATGATAGCGTTATTTTGAAGAAGCAATAATTTAATAATACAGTAGAAGAATAATTACCATTAAAAGTGATTATGGTCAAATTAACTAAGAAAGCCATATAAGTGCGATTAGCTTATATGGCTTTTGTGATATTGATATCATTCAAAATTCAATCCTTATTGTTAAAGGTTATACATCCCGCCATCCACAATCAGCTCCGATCCTAAAATAAACGAAGAGTCATCGGAAGCGAAGAAGGTAATTGTTTTCGCAATTTCTTCGGCATCGCCAAACCTGCCCACTGGAATTTTTTGGGTGAGGCTGTCGCCCATTTGCTTTAAATCTTCGGTAGATAAACCAAGTTTATCTGTGCTATGTAAAGGTGTAACAACCGGACCAGGGCTCACGGCATTTACCCTGATTTTGCGATCGGTTAATTCGGCCGAAAGGTTTTTGGCCAGGGTTAACAAAGCTGCTTTACTGGCCGCGTAAACTGTAGCACCTGCCATACCAATGTGGGCGTTTATCGAGGTGTTTAATATAATCGAACCACCGTTATTTATTAATGGTAACAATTGTTGTAAGCTAAAATAAGCGCCTTTAAAATTGATGTTCATAATTTCATCAAATGTTTCTTCGCTCATGGTGGCCAGGGCATCAAACTTTCCTACTCCTGCATTTATCACAACAATATCGAGTGTAGGGGTAATGGTTTTTACCTGCTCGGCCAGTTTGGTTACTTCTTCCATATGTGCGCTATCCGAAATTATGCCGTAAGCATTGTTGCCCAGCTGGGCTATTGCTTCATTTACGGATTGCTCATTTCTGCCTGTGATGATTACTTTTGCACCCTGAGCTAAAAAATCTTTTGCCGTTGCGAAACCTATGCCGCTATTTCCGCCGGTGATGATGGCGGTTTTACCTTCTAATTTTTTCATTATCTTTATGTTTTAATACATCAAAGAGACGGCTAATCTCCATATCCATCAAGTAGGTACTTTTTAGTTCGGTACGTACTTTTTTGTAAGAAATGACCTCATTTTCTTTAAATGCCTGTAGCAAAATTTTATATGACAAAGAAAAGACAAGCCTATTATACCTGCTCAATGGAAGCTGCCCTAAATGTAATCGGGGGGAAATGGAAACTCACCATTTTGAACCGTTTATTATCTGGCCCTAAGCGTTACGGCGAACTTCACCGCAGTGTGGCAGGCATTACCGAAAAAATGCTTACCCAACAACTAAGGGAACTGGAAGAAGATCAGATTATAGAACGTACCATTTATCCCGTAGTGCCGCCAAGGGTAGAATATGCTTTTACTGAGTCGGGGAAAAAGCTGGGCGACGTTTTTAAAGCTTTAGAAATATGGGGAAGTAATTTTCAACACCGCATAAATCCGATATCGGGCAATGCCGATCATGATAAAAGCTGTTACGCATTTAAAGATGAGGAACAGCCAGACCAACTTATCCACAACCCATAAGCACATCCTGATTTAATTTAAAGGAAAATCAGATATTTGCAGCAGCTTATCTTTTTATCCCTTTTATGAAACCCTACCTGCAGCTTTTCGATTTTTCGAAGAAAATTAATTACCGGACTGAAATTCTTGCAGGCTTAACCGTTGCCATGACCATGATTCCCGAATCATTGTCGTTTGCGATCCTCGCAGGCTTCCCACCGCTAACAGGTTTATATGCTGCTTTTATTATGGGCCTGGTTACGGCCATTTTGGGTGGCCGGCCTGGTTTGGTTTCGGGCGGGGCAGGGGCGACAGTAATTGTGCTGATTGCTTTAATGAAAACGCAGGGTATCGAATACGTTTTTGCTGCGGTAGCCCTGGCAGGGGTAATTCAGATTTTAGTAGGCTTGTTCAGGCTGGGCAAATTTGTAAGGCTTGTGCCGCAACCGGTAATGTTCGGTTTTGTAAACGGATTAGCAGTAATTATTTTCATGTCGCAATTGCAACAGTTTAAAACTTTGGTAAATGGCACCGAAGTATGGCTAAGCGGCCCACCTTTATATACCATGCTTGGGCTGGTGCTGTTAACGGTTGCCATTGTAATTGTACTGCCAAAAATTACCAAAGCAGTGCCGGCATCGCTGGTGGCCATTATTGCTGTTTTTATAATTGTGCTGGGTTTCGGCATCCATACCAAACTGGTTAAGGATATCGCCTCTGTAGCGGGTGGTTTTCCTCCGTTTCATATCCCCAATGTGCCCTTAAATCTCGAGATGCTTAAAATTATCTTCCCTTATTCGCTTATTATGGCAGGGGTAGGCTTAACCGAGGGCTTGCTAACCTTAAATCTGGTTGATGAGATTACAGCCACCAAAGGAAACCGCAACCGCGAAAGTATAGCGCAGGGCGTGGCCAATATCTTAAATGGGTTTTTTACTGGTATGGGTGGCTGCCCGATGATTGCGCAAACCCTGGTTAACCTTTCGGCAGGGGCAAGGGCACGCTTATCGGGCATTGTAGCGGCGCTAACCATTTTGCTTATTATTTTAATAGGTGCCCCGGTAATAGATCGTGTGCCCATGGCTGCATTAGTTGGGGTAATGATGATGGTTGCCATTGGTACATTTGAGTGGATGAGCTTTAAGGTAATTAATAAAATGCCTAAGCAGGATATTGTAATCGGTATTTTGGTGGCATTAATTACCATCTGGCTGCATAACTTGGCTCTGGCTGTACTGGTTGGGGTAATTATTTCGGCACTGGTGTTTGCCTGGGAAAGTTCTAAACGCATCAGGGCTAACCAATATATAGATGAAACCGGTACAAAGCATTACGAACTATTCGGTCCTTTGTTTTTTGGCTCAGTGTCTAATTTCAATGCCTTGTTTGATATTGCCGGCGATCCTGAAAATATAACAGTAGATTTTAAGCACAGCAGGGTTTTCGATATGTCGGGGATTGATGCCTTAAATAAGCTAACTGAAAAGTACCAGGGTGCTGATAAAAAATTACAGTTAATACACCTGAGCGATGATTGTAAACGGTTGCTTAAAAATGCCGATAAAATTATTCAGGTTAATATTGTTGAAGACCCTACATACCGCGTGGCAACCGAAAGATAATTCCATCTAACATTGCAGCTGCCAATACTTTTTCCTTCCTCAAAGGGTAACATACTTGCTATGTTTTATCAAATCTTTTACACAGGCTGAAAGGTTGATGGCTTTCGTATCTTAAATGTTGCTTTTTGCTAAAACGTTTAACTAGTTCTGGAATTTGTAGCTAAAAAGCGCCTGTTTTATTGTACGCTGAGCCTCAGTTTTTCGTTAAATCCTGTTTTATAGGATGTTAAAATATCAACATATTTTATCAATATTTAATTTTTTATCTGTCTGTTCGACAATTATTTTAAAATAATTAAATATTATGCTGTCATTTTATAAAAATTTCATAAAAATGACAATTCAATATTAAAACGTTTTAGTATTATATATATTTGATTTAACCAAATACTAATTATATGAGAATTACTAACCTTTACTACCAAACTACCAGTCTTCGTAACCTGAGATCCTTCTTGCCGTTTCCGAAAAATTAAGTTTTAGCAATCCATTTTTTTTACCAATTAAAGATCCATTAACTATGCGATACTTATGGGCGTGCCTTGGCTTTTTTGCAGCGTTTACGTTAAACGTTTTACCAGTTTTTGCTGGCGCTAATAAAATGCATAAAGGCTTAGCAATTAAACACTTTGTTCTTCAGGATACGACGAAAATCAAGTTCGTTTCCTTAAAAGATTCATTGAGAAAAGACAGCTTAAATCAGATTAAGCAAAAAACACTTTACAATAAGTTATCTGGCGGTGTACAGAAGAACACCAGAAACTTATCTCTTTTCCCTGCCATTTCATTACAGCAAAATTTAAAGGGCAATTATGCTGGCCTGTACGTTCAGGAGCCATCGGGCGAACCTGGCAGCATACAGAATATGTTTTTAAGGGGAGCCCCCATGCCGCTCTTATCCAAAAAGGATGTGTATGCTTCGCAACCTTTGGTGGTGTTGGATGGGATTCCGCTCATAGGCGAACATCCCTTCGCTTTTGATATCCAGCAGTACGATTTTAACAGGATTGGTCCGGCTACCAATTTGCTAAGCACAATCGATATTAACAATATCGCATCGGTAGAAGTATTAGGCGATTTAGCCAGCACGGCCATTTACGGTCCAAGGGGTGTAAACGGCGTAATCCTGCTCAAATCAAAAACGCCTGATGGCATTGCACGCAGCATTAGCTTTAACTCTTATATCGGTATGGTGCAAAAGCCAAACGTTAATACCATCAATGGCAAGTACGAAAACGAATTCAGACAGCGCTTTTACGATATCTATACCACAAACGGCAGGTACTCTGACGATGAGGCTTATCCTGTTTATTTAAGCGATTCGTTAAATAATGTTTACAGCGGTAAATCAGACTGGACCGATTTATACTATAAAAATGCACTGGTTTATGGGATCAACCTAGGCTTAACAGGAGGCTCTGACAGGGCAAGTTTCAGGTTCTCACTCGGTAACACTAAAAGTGAGGGAGTAGCCGATGGAACAGGTTTAGATCGCTACAGTGCCATGTTTAACATTAATATGAAGCCCGTTAAATGGTTATTGTTTTCGGCAATGATTAACGGTAACCGTTTAAACCGTACCCGCAACAGGAGTTTAAGAGACCGTTTTGCACAGATTAATTATTTCCCTGATCTAAGCGCACCTCTTGCACCCAATAAAGATTATTATGCCAGCTACCTGAACGAGTATACTAAAGGTTTCGACGATAATAAAACCAATAGCATACAGGGCTTTGCCAAGCTGGTAGGTACTTTGGGTAAACTTAAAATAAGCTCATCGTTTAATGTAGATTATAACGAAGGGTACCGCGATGTTTTTTACGCCCGTACATTATTGCAGGGAAATAGCTATGCATCTAACTATTATGGCTTTAACCAGCGCTTAATGATGGATAATAAGGCTACTTACGATCTGAACCTTAAAAACGTACACGATTTCCACTTTGAGCTGGGCCAATCCATGATGTGGGATATTTATAAGTATAACAATGCTTATGCTTATAAAGGTGCCAACGATTATATCAAAATTAACCTGCTTGATTCTAAACCACTAAATGATAACGGAAGTGTTAATGGTGGTTATTTAACACCAGTTGCGTTTCCGAGAGAACTTACTTACAGGTTTTTAGATAAAACAGCCGATAACCTGCTATCATTTTATGGTAAGGTAAATTATTCGTACAACGATAAATATTTTGTTTCGGGTACCCTGCGTCTTGATGGTTCATCGAACGCGCAACCTACCAAACGCTGGTTTTACTCGCCTGTACTTTCTGCGGCCTGGAACATTAAAAACGATTTGTTAAAAGACAACAAAGGGATTGATGATCTGGTACTACGTGCCAGTGCCGGTAGAATGGGCAGAACCTTTACCTACGATAATTATGCACAGGGACCACAATACACTGCATCCGTAGGTTATACCGGAAACTTAACGGTACCGGGCTACAATGCGATTGGTGTACTTACCAGGCCTTACTCTTTTGGTTGGGTAGGCTATAGTGTGCCATGGTCGTACTCCGATCAGCTTAACATAGGCGTAGATGTAGCGATGCTTAAAAACCGCCTGCATGTATCGGCTGATTTTTATACCAAAGCAGAGAAAAACCAGTTGGTGGGCATTCCATCGTATGCTGAGTATGGTTACAAGCAATCGATAGAAAGTGGCCTGAACATGAGCAACACCGGAGTAGATTTAACCATTAGCGCTTTGGTAATTGCACAAAGCAAATTCTCCTGGAATTCGGCCCTTAATTTTAACCACAACAGCAATAAATTAACTGCATTGCCAAGAGGTTTAAATGAAATTATTATTGGCAACAGGTTCTTAAAAGTGGGCCAGCCGGTAGATCAGTATTGGTTACTGGAAAATGAAGGTATTTACACGGCAAACAGCCAGGTGCCGGTAGTAAACGGACAACCTTTAAAATACAATGGTACGCCTTTAAAAGCAGGCGATCCTCGCTGGAAAGACCAGAACGGCGACAACATTATCGATGAGAAAGATAAAGTATTAAAAGGTCACTCATTACCGGTTTTATCGGGTGGTTTCGATAACTCTTTCACTTACGGTAACTGGAGTTTAGGTACCAACCTCTATTTCAACCTGGGCCGTAAACTGATTAACCAGGATATGGCTAACCGCTTTGATTTTGTAAACCGCGAAGGCAATACCGATGTATCGTCGGTAAAAGAAATCACTTTCTGGGAGAAAAGAGGCGATTACAGCAAATACCCGCTGTACAATCCATGGAGCACCGTAATTCCTTACCGCACCGATCAGGACTTGTTTTTGGAAAATGCATCATTCCTGAAACTGAGATCTGTTTCAATCGGATACGATTTAGGAACCGTACTGAAAAAGAAGAACATCAAAATCAACAAGTTTTTTGTGTACGGATCGGTTAATAATGTATTTGTAATTACCCCTTATACCGGGCAAGACCCCGAGCTGGTAAGTTACGATGGTATTGATACCGGCTATGGCCAGCCTATACCAAGAACATATACCCTGGGTGTTAAAATGGAATTATAATATGGAAAGCAATACGAACAAAACATCAACAATGATGAAGAAGATATTATACACATTTCTGCTGGCTGTAGTGGTTTTATCGGGTTGTAATAAAGCCCTGGAAACCGATTCGACCCGCGTTGTGGGCGAAAAAAACATGTGGAACACTGTAGAGGATGCAAGGGCAGGTATTATGGGCGTTTATGCGCTTACACGTGCTGCACTATCTGATAACAACAGCCACTGGATTTATGGCGACGTGAGGCCTGGGGAGTTTACCAGCCCGAAGAGGCAAGACCTGAAAGCCATTATCAGCAACAATTTAAATGCATCTTACCCGGTAGTAGAATCGCTTTCCGATTGGACCAGGTTTTATGCCATTGTAAATGGCGCTAACGTTTTTATGGAAAACGTAGCCCATGTAAAGGCTACGGATAAACGTTACTCGGATAACAACATGACGGTAGATATTGCTCAAGCTAGGTTTTTAAGGGCTTTTGCTTATTTCTACATGGTACGCATCTGGGGTGATGTGCCTTTCATTATCTCCTCAAATGAAGGGGTATTTGAAAACAAACCACGTGAAAACCAGGCCAAGATTTTGGCATGGGTAGAAAGTGAAATGTTAAAGGCCGCAGCTGATTTACCTTACATTTACAGTGGAGGGGACATTCAGCAACCCAGCAATTATTACAACGAAGACAGAAGTCGTTGGGGTGGTGCCTTAGCTACTAAAGTTACGGCATATGCGGTTTTAGCACATGTTGCAGCATGGACAGCTGATTATTCGAATGTAGCCAAGTATGCCAAATTTGTAGAAGATAATTATGGCAAAAGTGGTGGTGGCTTTACTTCGAGCACCGATCTGTCTAACTCAAATGGCTTTTTCTACAATAAAAACACCAGACAAATGTTTGGCTTTAACTCCGATTACGGTCACATTGATGGTTCATCAACTGGTCACCTTGAAGAGTTAACACTTGCCGAACCGATTATTACCAAAGCTATCCCGGATATCTATTTGCCTAAAGATTCGATACTGAAATATTTTAACTGGCCAAATGATGAAAGGTTTGCAGTGGATACTTTAGGCCAATCGAAATACGATCGGTATTTTACCAATTTAAATGGTAAATATCCCATTTTCAGTAAAATAAAGGTAATTCAGGGAGGAAGTACCGACCCCAACTTCAGGTACTTTACCAGTGCGCTTATTTTTACCCGCTTAGAAGATATTGTGCTTTTAAGGGCCGAAGCACTATCAGTTTTAGGCGACCAGACCGGCGCTGCTAATGAATTGCTGAGCATCCTTCTGCGAAGAACAGTTCCGGGCACATCTATTAGTTTTAATGCGAATGGCGATTTGATCAAAATGATTTTTGAAGAAAGGCACCGCGAATTATTGGGTGAGGGGCAACGCTGGTACGATTTGATCCGCTATAATAAAATCAGGCAGAACGATGCCAAATTTATGAACCTGATCAATTCGGGCGGTATTTACTGGCCAATTTCGCGTAAGCTTTTGTTGCAGAATAATTTATTAACACAGAACCCTTACTGGCGCTAAACAATAAAGAAATGAAACCATTATCATCTTTCAAATCGCAATGCGAAATGCTTAAGCTCATAATGGCTTCATCACCATTAAAATATAATCAGATGAAAAAATTTGTAAAATATGTGGGAGCCATAACCATGCTTTTATTGCTCGCCCTGGTGTATTCGGCTTGTAAAAAGAACGGAGGCTATTACGAAGCTGCCGGTGAAACTGCGCCGTTTTCGGGAAATATATATGAATATTTAAAAAGCAAGCCTGGTATATACGATTCGCTAATTGTAGCGGTCGACAGGATGGGCCTAAAAAAGACACTTACCGATAGTAATGTGACTTTGTTTGCCGTAACGAACCCTAGTTTTCAGCTGGCTTTACGTAATTTAAATGCCCTAAGAAAGCAATCGGATAAAGATCCTTTGTTTTTAGCCAATATTGATGGTGTACAGTTGGATACCATGATTTCTTACTACATCATCAGGGGAGTAAAGCCAACGGATTCGTTAAAACTACAGGATGGTTTAAATTTAACCAGTGTAAAGGTTGCTTACCCCATGCATGCCAAATCGGTAAAAGGATCGGCATCGGGCCAGGTAGGAGCCGGACCCGAAGTAATCGAATTCAGCAATACCAAAAAAAGCAAGTTTATCAGAAACTGGTCTACCAGTACAACTGCTTCCAATAATATCCGCACCAAAAACGGAATTGTACATGTAATTAGTCCCGATCACCTTTTCGGTTTTGATGGCTTTGTTACCCGTTTAACATTTGTGCCGCCACCACCAAACTTAATGGTTACCGTGGGTGGAACTTTCTCTACCAACCGCGAAAATGGTGGTGGGCCAACCAGTGGCGAGAACTCTAAAAAAGTAATCGACGGCGATGACCATACCAAGTTTTTATGCGATTTGCAGGGCTTTTTAACCATGCAGTTTAAGCTTAAAACGCCAGAGGTATCGTCGGTTTATACGCTAACATCAGCTAACGATGCGGTAGAAAGAGATCCGAAAGCCTGGACATACGAGGGCTCTCAGGATGGTGTAACCTGGACCGAACTGCATCGCGTTACCAATTTCTTCTTCGAAGAAAGGTATCAGCAAAAAGTATTCAGGTGTACCAATACTGTGGCCTACCAGTACTACCGGGTAAATATTACCGAGTTAAGAAGCGGTGGTGTATTCCAGTTGGCCGAATGGACAATTAATAAAACGAAATAGATGATGGAGTACGGAAAAAATAAATTAGAAAAACTTATGAAGTCAATCCTAAAAAAGGAACATCTTTTTGTAGCGTTTGCGCTGGTTGTTTTTAGCGGATGTAAAAAACTATACAATTTGCCTGACGAAAAAGATTACTTAAGTAACAATGTAAATTTTAGTAATAAAATTCTCGAGCCGATTATTGGCCGTAATAATTTAATAGGCGGCTTTAATGGCGATAACTCAACAGCCCCAATCACCTTCGAAATCGTAAATGCAAGGTATGGAGATGGAAGGCCGGTAAGCGATATCTTTAAAAAAGTACCTACTTACGTTTGGACATCTCCATATACGGGTTTAGAAAAAAGTCTGGCCGAAATTGAAGCCAAAAGAAAACTGGAGGAACATTCCTTATTGGAAATCCGTTCTTCAGGACAGTTTATTTTGTGGGCATCGGCAACAAATCAGCTCATTAACCCAAGGCCAACGGATAGTACCAATTTTTCGCAGGATACCCGTTTTTTCGATGTAAAAGTTAAAAACACAGGTGGCGAGCGATTAATTAAAGATTTCCAGATCAGGCCGTTCAGGGAGCGCCCTTACGAACCTTCGAACGATTTTAATGCGTACACAGGCTTGCCTGCTCCCGATCCTAAATTCCCACTTGATAAAAAATTAAGGGATTATATCCGTCCTTATTTAAACAACGTGGTTGGTGCCAGTAGCAATAAAAACCTGGTAAGCAATAACGACCTGAAAGATGTGGTTGTTTACATCCGTCCGTTTACAGGCGGTAATGGCCATTCGTTGCGGATTAAAGCTTTAAATAAAGATTCAGTAGAAATCAATCCTGCATTTTTTAACGAAACCGTGTGGGATAAAATGATCCATGGTTTTAACATGCAGAAAACCGATAAGTATGTACAGTACGATGTAGCTTATCCAATTCCACTGGTAGAAATACCAACCTCGTACGCCACTGGCGGTTCGAGGGCAAAGGCAGAACTGAGCTATTCGAGAGGTGCTTTCGGTGGTGGGCGTATCATTGCCAATTTCGGTGTTGATTTCGCCATTTACAAGGCAGGCGACTGGGAAATTGTATTTCACTTTAAAACAGATAACCCAAAATTTGTAAACGAGTAGGCAACATTTAGCGCTAATATTATGAGAAAAAATATACTTTTTTATGCATTGCTTATAGTATGCATAATGTTTGGCACAAGTGCTTATTCGCAGGATAAATACATCATTGTGAATGGTACGGTTGTCGATAAAGAAACAAAACAAGGGGTGCCGGGGGTTTCGGTAATTTTAGAAGAAACCAATAAAGGTTTAACCCAAACCAATGGTAAAGGCCAGTTTACGGTAAATGTACCGGTTGGCGGAACGCTTGTATTTAAATTTTTAGGTTTTAATACCACAAAAACCAAAATAACCGGGGCTACCAATATTACCGTAACCATTAGCGAAGACCGCAAGGCGCTTGATGAGGTAATTATTGTGGCTTACCAGAAAAGAAGTAAGGAAACCACTACAGGTTCGGCCACTTTAATACAGGCAAAAGAAGTTCAGGATATTCCGGTATCAAACGTAGAGCAGCTTTTGCAGGGTAAGGTTCCGGGTTTAAACATCCAGAACAATACAGGTGCACCTGGTTTCAGGGGTTCGGTACAGGTGCGTGGTCTTTCGAGCTTAAGTATTTCGGGTAGTGGTAACGAATCTTTCTTACAACCTACATCGCCACTGTACATTATTGATGGCGTGCCTTTAGATGCTGATAAAGCTGCTGAGTTTGGTTTTCAGAGCCAGGGCCCGGGTGTGAGTCCGCTTTCTTTAATCCCGCAAGAAGATATCGAGAATATCCAGATCCTGAAAGATGCCCAGGCAACTTCGATGTATGGATCGAGAGGTGCTTACGGGGTAATTATCATCACCACCAAAAGGGGTAACTCTAAAGTACCACGTATCAGATACGTAACCAATGCTTTCGTTAATGCGCCACCTAAACTGCGCGAAACATTGGGTGGAAATTCTGAGCGTTCGTTAAAAATCCAGCAGATTATCCTTAATGCCCAAAACGTAAACGATATCCGTGCCATCTCTAATACACCATTTTTGGCCGATAGTTTAAATGCATACTGGAACAACTCTACCGATTGGCAGAGCGTATTCTATCAAACCACCTACAACCAGAGTCACAATTTGGCTTTAGATGGTGGCGACCCCACCTTTAATTACAAGGCCAACGTAGGTTACTATACCGAAAAAGGGGTAATTAAAAATACAGGTTACGACCGTTACAACCTGAACATGAACATGGAGTTTAAACCAAACGAAAAATTCAGGTTCTTTGGTTTCATTAACGGTTCGGTAGGTAAGCAAAATAAAGGTAATGGGGTAGGTTTACTTCAATCGGGGGTTGCTGCCAATGGCCAGGCTTCTACTTTATTGCCGCCGCCATCTTTCTATCAGGCATCGGGTGGGGTATTATCGGCTTTACAAACTTTAAACGATAACAACTCGAGGAACTTACGTACCAACGTAGAAGCACGTTACGAATTTATTCCAGGTTTGGCGGCCTCTTCTACTTTAAGTTATGATTACACTTCCGATACCGAATCAACATTTACACCGGCTGCTGCCAACGGTCAGTACGCCAAACTATACGATTACGTAGGCAGAAACTTTCAGCTATACAACCGTAATGGTATTACATACGCCAAAACTTTCGGCGAAAAACACAACATTTTCGTAAACACCTTTAACGAGATTTACAAACAAGGTGCACAGGCAGGTATTACCCGTCAGGAAAGATTACCTAACGATCAGCTTCAGGGGCCAACAGGTTACGATGCCTACAACTCAAGAGGTGGAGGTGTATTGAGCAATTACAGAAATGCAACCATTGCATCGTTCGCCGGATCGCTTTCTTACGATTACGATAAAAAATATGTGGCCGAATTTTCATACCGTTTAGATGGTACCTCATCAAGCGGATTGGAGAACCCATATTCTAAAAACCCATCAGTAGGTTTAAGGTGGAACTTTAACAAGGAAAACTGGTTAGTTGATTCAAAATGGTTATCGTATGGTAGTTTGAGGTTAACCTGGGGACAAAACATTGTACCAACCGGAAACCTGCAAAGCATTTATGGTATTTATAACCTTAACGGTAACTTCAACAATAACCCTACTATTGGTATCAATTACGACCTGGTTCCGAACCCGAACCTTAAGCCAACCACAACTACCCAGTATAACTTTGGTTTCGATTTAGGTTTGTTTAACGACAGGTTATCGCTAAACTTCGATACCTATTATAAAAAGGTAGATAACCTGTTGTTCGATAGGTTCTTATCAAATACGACAGGCTTTAACAAGCTGGCCAGTAACGATTTGGGTATTGCCAACTATGGTAGCGAGCTAATGGTAACTTTCAGACCGGTAGTGAGCAAAGACCTCGATATTTCAGTATCGGTAAACGGCGCATTAAACCGCGATGTATTGTTAAAACTTCCGGCCGAATATAATGGCCAGTACATCAGGTTCGATGGTTCGGGTTATTTACAGCACAATGTTTTCCGTGTGGGTAGAAATACCTTATCTAACTATTTAAGAATTAACCAGGGTGTTTACAGTACCGATGCCGATGTGCCTGTAGATCCGGTTACCGGAAAAAGATACCAGAGCAATGGCCAGTTTTTCTTAGGTGGCGATCCGATTATTAAAGATGTAAACGGCGATTATATTTTAGATAGCCGCGATTACGAAATTACCGGTAACTCGCAACCTTTGGTTACAGGAGGTTTATCAACCAATATCAGGTATAAAAACTGGGGCTTAAATGTGTATGCAACCTATACTGCAGACCGTACCATTTTAAACAATGCCTTGGCCGATAGGATTGCCATTATGCGTAACCCTTTCTCGCAAACCTCGGTAGTGCCTTTAAACGATCTGGATATCTGGAGAGCACCAGGCGATGTAGCCAAATACCCTTACCCTTATGATTATGCCCGGTTCGATCAGATTCAGCCTTTGCGTGCCGACCAAACCCTTTGGCAGGAAAGCGGAAGCTATTTGAAAGTGAGCAACGTAACGCTTTCGTACATGTTCGATAAAAAATGGATCAGAAGATTCGGACTTAACCAATTGCGGATTTACGCTTCGACCAATAACCTGGTTACCTTTTCTAAATACAGTGGACCTAACCCTGAGAACGTAACCACATTAGGTCGCGATATTTCGAACGGTTACCCTGTACCACGTACTTATAACCTTGGTTTAAACTTAGAACTTAATACAGGCAACTAATCAATATTATTATGAAAAAAGTTATCATTTATACTATAATTATGGCGGCAACTTTCTGTTTGCCTTCCTGTAAAAAGTTTTTAGATGTACAACCACTCGATAAATTAACGGGAAACAATTTCTTCCAGTCAAAAGAAGACGTGGTGGCCAACATTTATAATTTATCGCGTATTGTTTTTAGCAAGTACAACGAAACACACTTTGTTGGTGCAACCGGCGAGTACCGTTCGGGCGAAGTACTTTACGAAAGTCAGTCGGATTTAGCACCTGCACGTGAGTTTGTAGAGATTTTAGGTAAAAACAACATCTTGTTTTTAATTTCCGGAGGCAGGCCATGGGATTTCTACAACTTTAGCCGCATTACCGATTGGACTGCGTATTACCAGGCCATTCAGGGTGCAAATATTTTAATAGCCAAATTGGATGAAGGCGTTCCCGGCGTTTCAGAAGCCGAGAAAAATTCGTTCAAGGCCGAAGCAGCATTTATCCGCTCGCTCAGCTATTTCACCATGGTGCGCTTATATGGCAACGTGGTGTACTATACCGATGCATTTCACTCTGCCGCACAGCCTAGAGAAAACTTTGTTTCGGTATTGAACAAGTGCATCGCCGATTTAAAAACTTATAAAAACAGTATCGCCTGGACTTACACCGACCCATCATTAAAAGGTGTACGTGCAAGCAGGGGCAGTATTGTGGCATTAATGATGGAAATGAACATGTGGAATGCAGGTTTCGATCCTAACAATGCCCAGAAATATTATCAGGAAACAGCCGATTTAGGTAAAGAACTTATTGCAAGTAATGCTTACCGTTTATTGCCAATTAACGAATGGGCAACAGTTGTAAAAGGCCGTTCAGACGAGAGCTTATTTGAGTTTTACCGCAGTATTAACTACGGAGATGCAAACGCAAATATTGCGCCGATTGCCGATATGTTTCTACACTATCCGTACAAAAGACCAGAATATACACACCGTGTAAGTTTTGCCTACTACCGCGGAGAATACATGCAGAAACTCTTTCAGGATGGTAGCGACAAGCGGATTACAAGCTGGTTTAACGAAGATATTTTTGCCGATAACGGAAAGTTCATGATGCTGAAGTTTGCACAAAATTCATTTTCAACAGGAGAGGAAGATGCCAACCCCGATAACACCTTTATGGTTTTCAGGTATGGTGGCGAAATACTACTGGCTGCCGAAGCACTGGCAGACTTAGGCGAAGATGCAGAATCTATCAAACTCCTAAATATGGTTAGAGATCGTGCACAAGCTTCCAAATATACTGGTGGCGGAGGTTCGGCCCTTAAAGATTTTATCTTTTACGAAAGATCAAGAGAGCTGATTGGCGAAGGTCACCATTATTTCGACCTGGTACGTACCAAGAGGATTTTAAGCAACCAGTGGTCGTATAATGTATTAACGGCTGATAAATTTAGCCGCGGTGCCTGGACCTGGCCAATAAATTCTGGTGCATTAAACAATAACCCCTTTATGGTACTGAATGAGTACTGGGTTAACGGCGGTAATTAATTTGATTAAAAAGATTAAGAAGAAGATATGAAAAAGCTAATGATGATATGTGCGGCACTTTTACTCTTGTTAAACGCTTGTAAACGTGACGAATATTATATAGATGGCGGTAGGGCCAATCCCGATTATCAGGGCAATATGTTGCAATACCTGAAAGATAAAAAAGTTCCGTTCGATACCGTAGCACAAATTGTTAAGCTGGCCGGTATGGAAGATCAGTTTAGTAAAGAAAACTTTACCTTTTTTGCTTTCGACGACGATGTGATTAAAAGAACAATCGGAGATATCCATACCAACGACAGGAATAAAAACCCGAGGTTATTATCCTTAAACCAACTGCTTTACGAAGCTGGAAAAGATACCGTAAAAACCCTTGATCAGATTAGTCCGCTAATTTGGCGCAAATACCTGCAACGCTATATGTTTAAGGGAGTAAATGCATTAAAAGATTATCCGCAGATTGATATGGATTTAAAAAGCATTTACCCAGGTGCCCTTCATTACGATTACAATAATGATGTATCAAACATAGGAGTGGTTTATAACAGCGCCAATGGTATTAAGTATATCGGTTACAGGCAGCTGGTGTTTTCTTATATCCCCGATATTTCGAAACCGAACGACAACTGGTACATCAGTTATATCGCGTCCTCAGATATTAAGCCAACCAATGGCATGGTACACAGCCTGCGCTACCAGGGTGCCTACCTCGGCTTTAGCCTTTACGAGTTTTTTAACGACGTGTATAATACCGGTTTAACACCAAGTAACAAATAATTAGCCTGTTGTAATTTTAAAAGAACAAAAACATGAAAAAAATAAAATACATGCTAATCGTATTTTTTCTTTGCTCCTTAGTTATTCAGGGATGTAAAAAAGAAGAAGAATTGGGTAGCGATCCATATGCAGATGGAAAGGCCGCATTGGGTATAGGCATGAGCCAAACTTTACTGCCGGTACCTGCAGAAGGGATAGTAGGCACAACGGTTACCGTTAAGGCCACCGGGCTTTTGCCATATAAAGATCAGTTAACCTTTATGTTTAACGGCGAAAAAGCGCAGGTATTAAGCGTAACTGCAACCGAAATTACGGTTAAAGTACCCGATGCCGGAAGTACAGGTATTACTTCAATTGCCATTGGCGATCAGTTAATACTTGGTCCGCAGTTTACAGTAACAGGCATTATCAAAAATGATATCACCTGGAAAGCAACCTCTGGTACAAATGGTTATGTAAGCCAGTTTTACGAAATGCTGGATGGCCGTGCGCTGGTAATCGGTGCCTTTAACAACTACGATAATAAGGGGATTATTACCAACATTAACCGCATTGCCAGAACATCGTTAGACGGCGATTACGACCGTACTTTCAGAACGGGCAGAGGAGCGAATGGTTCATTATCGCGCGTAATCGAAATTGGCGGCAGGTTTATCATTGCCGGAGGCTTTAGCGGTTACAACCAGCGTACCGAAAACATCAGCAACATTACCAGTTTATACCCTAACGGAGCAATTGATACCATTAAAATACAAACCAAAAAGAAACCAACCTTAACCGATACGGTTACCCAAAAATGGTTTCCGAAATTTAATGGCGGTACAAACGAATTTATCAACCGCATTTATCCGCACCAGGGAAAAATACTGGCAACAGGTAATTTCAGGTACTATGTAAAACGTACTTACGATAAAGATAATTACGATTTTACACGCGATACGGTTATTCTGGATAGTACCGAAATCCGCCAGATCTTGAGGTTTAACCTCGATGGTTCACTGGATAAAACCTTCCGTTTCAATACCGGAACCAATAAAGGTAACGTAAGTGCCAACGGACCTATCGATACCTACATGCACACCGATGCCGCTAACCTGGAAAAACTAATGATTTTTGGTAATTTCAATACTTTCGACGGGCAACCTGCCGTAAGGATATTAAGGCTTGCAGCCGACGGAACGGTAGATCAGAGCTTTAACCCGGGTAGCGGGGTAGATAATGGTATCGGCTCCCTTACCTATAATGCTACTACCCACAAGTATTTAATTACCGGAACTTTTACCCGCTACAATGGCAAACCTGCAAACGGAATAGCCTTGATTAACGAAGACGGAAGCTTAGACGAATCGTTTAGCGCTCGATCATTCGAAGGTGGCTATCCTGGTTTTGCACGTCAAATTACAGGCGGCCTGATTGTAGTAGGCGGAGGTTTTAAAAAATACAATAATGTAACCCGTAATGGTTTTATGGTGCTTACCGCAGCAGGTTTACTTGCACCCGGATATAATGCCACAGGCCCATTCTCCGGAAACCTGTCGGATGTGGTTGAAACCAAATCTGCGGATGGAAAAAAAGCATTATTGCTGATCGGTGGCTTTAACCGTTTCGATAATCAGCCCTATAACAATATTGTAAGAGTAACTATTGAATAAGCCCAGTTAAATATAAATTAAGATGAGCATAATGAAAAAATATAAATTATTGATCGGTTTAATGGCCGCAATAATTACAACAGCCATATTTTCTTGTAACAAAGATTTCGATAGAACGCTTACCGCTAAAGATGGTACCGATACCACAAAGGTAAGATACGGCAGCCGTAAGGTTTTGTATCTGGTTGTTGATGGGGCAAGAGGACAATCGGTAGCTGCGGCCAATATCCCGAATATTACCGCTTTACTGCCAACCTCTATTTACAGTTGGGTGGCCTTAAATGAGCCCGAGTCTACACAGAATGCCAGCAATTGGGCAAACATGTTAACTGGGGTAAAGAAAACCAAAAGCCTGGTAAACGATGATGCACTTACCAATAATAACCTGCAGAACTATCCGATTATTTTTAAGCGGATTAAAGAAAGCAGGCCGCAGACTAAAATTGCGGCTTATACCTCATCGGCGGTGTTTAAGAGCTTAACCACCGGTGCCGATATCAGCGATCTGGTAGCTGGCGATGATCAGGTAAAGGCAGCGGTAATTAATCAGCTGAATACCGATACAGCCTCTGTAGTTGTGGGGCATTTTACCGATGTAGATAAAGCCGGTATCGCGTCTGGTTACGATAATTCATTTCCTGCCTATAAAGCAGCTATCGAGAAATTTGATGCTGGAGTAGGAGAGATTATCACCGCTTTAAAGAAACGTAAAAACTACGCAAACGAAGACTGGCTGGTCGTAATTGCTTCGAGCGATGGCGGTGCATTTACACTTCCACCAAATGCTGATGATCAAACCATTTTTAGTAAAACAGCCAATAATGCATTTGTGATCTATTACAGTGCAAGCTATAAGAAAAGAATCCTCGTAAAGCCATTTACCGGTAACCGTTATCTGGGTAAAACAGTTAAGCTGGTTGGACAAAACATCAGGGCAGAAATTGCACCGGCAGATGCAAGCGTTTATAACATAGACGATACCACTAAAATGACCATAGAGCTTAAGGTGAAAAAAAACAAAGAGCAGTTTTTCTGGCCAAGTATTTTGGGTAAGCGGAACGAATGGTCGAGCGGGCACCCAAGTGTGGGTTGGGTAATTTATCTCGAAGACCGCTACTGGTATTTCGAGTGGAGAGGTACCAAAGATGGCGATTATAAACAATGCAGAGGCGGCGACCTTATTCAGGGCCGTTGGGAAAATCTTTCCGTTAAATTAGAGCAACGCGGTAGTCAAAGATTTATCCGTACCTATACAAACGGTACTTTTAACAACGAGGTAGAAATTACGGCTTCAGGTTCGTTAGCCAATTCGAACGCACTTAAGCTGGGTTATTTAAATGGCCAGGGCCACGGAGAACCCGATGTATATGTTACCGATATCCGTTTCTTTAAGCTAAGCGTACCAGATGGTGTAATTCAGCAATATGCCTGCGAAACCGCTATTGATCAAAGTCATCCTTCTTACAATTACTTAGTTGGTTACTGGCCTGCTACTGATGGAAACGGCGATAAAATGATCGATCTTTCCTCGCAGGCCCGCGATTTCAAATTGCAGGGAGCATACGTTTGGGAAAACTTTAACGATTTGATCTGTCCGCCATCTGCCAGTACTTTGGCGGTGTTGGTGCCCCAAACATCAGATATACCCGTTCAGATGATTAACTGGTTAAAAATAGCCAACAAGCAAACCTGGGCGCTTGACGGAAGAGTCTGGTTAGATCAATAAAATTTTGATGATCATTTAAAAATATCAAAAATGAAAAAAATTATATACTCCCTGCTAATGGGTTTAACCATCATTGTTGGTGCCTATTCTTGTAAAGAATCGCAGATAGAAGATTTGAAAATACCCGATCCGGCTGGTAAAAGTATTACAGGCGAGGGCATTGTAGTTGGTAATGTAACCATGGATAACCAGTTTGTGAAAGTGCCCTTCAAAATTTCCCTTTCGGGTATGGCTGAAGAAGCTTTCCAGGTGGGCCTAACCCTAAATAACGATACGGTTACCCAGTTAATCGGTAACGGAGGTTTAACCAACGCAATATTAATGCCTTCGGCAGCAGTAGAATATCCTAACGTAATTAATGTGGCTTATGGCACCGATAATGCCGAAGGAATTGCCATTGTACGCAGGTCGGTACTGGAGCGTTATTTAGGTAAGAAAGTGGTTTTCGCTTTAAAGCTTTCGGCACCGGGCAAAGGCAATAAAATTGCAAACGGTAAATCTACTATTCTTGTGGTGATTAACACATCCGATTTACTGAAACAAAGTGATGTACATTACCTTACTTTCCAGGGCGGTGGTACCTATACCGTTGTTCAGGGGCCAAATTATCAGGTAGGTCCGGCAGGAGTTACCATTCCATTAATTATCAGTTTGGATAATGCCCCCACAACAGCATTTAATGTTAAGGTTAAAGATAATATCGATACCATTGCTACCTTGCTTTCGGCAGGTACGCTTACAAACGCCGTTCACCTTGCAGCTAAAGATTTTACGCTTGATACTTTGGTAAGGTTTAATACCGGTGCAAGCAGTGCTACCGTGAGGTTATCTATTCCATGGCCGGTTTTCGATGCCAACATTGTAGCCAATAAAAAATTCGTTTTTGCATTAAGCCTTAGCGATAATACCAACCACGTAATTCACCCTACAAAAGGTAAGGTAATTGTGGTAATAGAACCGAGTGTAAATCTTGATAACAACTCGCCGATTATCGGCAACGGTACTGGTTTAATTGCCAAATACTATACCAATACCCAGCTGGCACCAGATGACGGGCGTGAGCCTTTTGCTACCCGCGTTGATGGTACGATTGAATTTTCGGGCGATGGTTGGCCGGATAACGTGAAAAATACTTCTGGTACAGCTTTAAGCCGTGATAATTTTGCCACAAAATGGTCTGGCGAATTTTTGGCACCTGTAAGGGGCGATTATATCTTCTATCAAACCCGTTGGGATGATGGATCGCGTTTATATATTAATGGTAAGGCCATTATCGACGATTACACCACACAGTGGGATAAACCTGAAAGAAAGGCTACTATTCGTTTAGAACGTGGTATCAGATACAGAATTGAAGCACACCACCGCGAAAATGTGGGTGGCCAGCAGGCTTACCTCGAGTACGAAGTGCCATCGGCCGGTATAACGGGTAAACGTGCTATTCCAAGAACACAATTATTTCCAACCCCATAAACATAAATAGATATGAAAAGTAACATGAAAAGATTATTCAACATCTGTGCGCTTTTACTGCTTATCGTTGTGTTAACGGTAAAATGCAAAAACAGCGATACCGAGGAGGTTGTTCCCGTAGTGGAAGAGCCCAAACCACTGGTAGCTTTCGATTATAAAATACCGGATCCGGCAAAATACCAGGAGGTACAGTTTACAGCCGACCCAAAAAATTATAAATCTTTGCTATGGCAGTTTGGCGATGACAGTACTTCGGTTGAAGTTTCGCCTAAACACGTGTACCGCTTTCCGGGTACTTACCGCGTAATTTTAACCATCCGTAACGGACAGGGCTACTCTGCAACCAAAGAGATCAATTTAAAAGTTGTCGATCCGAATTTCGACCCGACCAAATATGGCGAAAACTACATGAAAACCATTGGTGGTAAGTTTTCGGTTAACCTGGAGGCCGGTGCAGGTCCTAATTCTGCCGAAGGCTCTAGTAAACTTGTAGATCAGGACATCAATACAAAATTCTTACAGGCAGGTTTTGATGGGACGCAACGCTGTACTTTCGAACTTAATACACCACAGGTGGTTGGTGCCTACACCATGACTTCGGGGAACGATGCAGCCGACCGCGACCCAAGGTACTGGATTTTACAGGGCTCGCTGGATGGTATTCAGTTTACCGATTTGCACACCGTAACAGTTTGTCCATGGGCCAATGAGAACAGTGGCGTAAGCAGGAAACAGACAAAACTTTTCCACTTCGATAATTACATTGCCTATAAGTTTTACAGGCTTTACATCAAATCGAACAGGGGAAGCCGTATATTCCAGCTTGCCGAGTGGACAATCAATAAAAAACAACCATAAGTTAATATTCTCTCCACACCATTTGAAAATACATGAGGCCTAAAAACTTCATGTATTTTTTTTGGGAAGATTTTTTCAGAGATCAATAGTTTAAATTTAATTGTCATTTAGACAATTAAAAACCTGAATTCTCTCTTCTATTTAAATTATATTTTATACTTTAGTAAAACGTTTAACTAACGTTGTTTCTAACCGGAATATAAATTTCAATACACACATTATGAACAAAATCAAAACTTTAAAATTTTTAGGCTTACTGGGCTGCATGTTTGCAGGTGGTTTGCTAAAAGCGCAGGACCGAAAGGCACCAGCTTATCCCTTAATTACGCACAATACCTATTTCAGCATCTGGTCTAATACCGATAAATTAAACGAATCGTCTACCCAGCACTGGACAGGTGCCGAGCATTCACTTTTGGGACTTATTAATGTAGACGGCGGGATTTACCGCTTTTTGGGTAAAGAAGCTACGAATTACAAAACCATAGTACCTGCATCTGACGAAAAAGGCTTTCAGGTAAATTATACCGAAACCGAACCACAGGGCGACTGGAAAGCAGAACACTATAACGCTGCTAGCTGGCAAACCGGTGCAGCACCTATTGGCGATGATGCAAAAACCGTTAAAACCTTATGGAAATCGCACGATATATGGGTGCGCAGAACATTTAATGTTGCCAACCCGAAATCAATAAACGAACTGTTTTTAAAAATAAACCACGATGATAACATTGAGGTTTACCTGAACGGCAAGAAAGTATATACCAAAGAAGGCTGGACAAATACCTTCCAGTACATTGCCTTGAGCAACAGCGATAAAAATGCATTAAAAGCTGGTTCGAATGTTATTGCCATTCACTTAATTAACACTGCAGGTGGCCGCTACCTCGATTTCGGCCTGGTTGATAAATTAAAAGATAACGCAGAAAAAGTACAGCTGGCTAAACAAAAAAGTGTTGATATTAATGCTACACAAACCATCTACAACTTTACCTGTGGCAAAATCGATTTAAAAGTAACCTTTACGTCGCCATTGCTAATGAACGATTTAGGTTTGTTTGCACGTCCGGTTTCTTACGTTTCTTACCAGGTAAAAGCCAATGATGGCAAAACACACCAGGTTAAGGTTTATTTAAGTGCATCAACCAATATTGCGGTTTACAGACCTTCGCAAGAGGTAACTACCAGCAAATACAACACGCCAAAATTGTCGGTTTTAAAAGCCGGTACTGTAGAGCAACCTGTGCTTCAGAAAGCAAGTGATGATATGCGGATTGATTGGGGTTATTTTTACGTTGCTGCACCAAAAACCAGCAATGCCATTCAGTTTGTAACTGCCGAAAAAGATGCCGCCGATGCTTTCAGAAACGGCAATGCTGCCTCAACAGCTAAACAAGGTAAAATGCTGGCGCTAAATACCCTTATTCCTTTTGGCAATGTAGGTAAATCGGCTGTAGAAAAATTTGTTGAACTGGGTTACGATGAGATTTATTCGGTACAATACTTTAACCAGAATTTAAGGCCATGGTGGAATACTTCGGGTAAAGAAACCATCGAAGGTCAGTTAACAGCTGCGGCTAACGAATATAAATCAGTAATTGCCAAATGCGAAACCTTTAATAAAGCAGTATATGCCGATGCATTAAAATCGGGAGGAAAAGAATATGCCGATTTGTGTGTTTTAGCTTATCGCCAGAGTATTGCCGCCCATACATTGGTAAAAAGCCAGCAGGGCGAAATCTTATGGCTATCAAAAGAGAACAATAGCGGTGGATTTATCAATACTGTTGATGTAACTTATCCATCTGCACCATTATACCTGATTTATAATCCACAATTGTTGCAAGGTATGCTAAATGGTATTTTCTATTTCAGCGAAAGCGGGAAATATCCTCACCCTTGGGCTGCGCACGATTTAGGTACCTATCCTTTGGCAAACGGTCAAACTTATGGCGAGCCAATGCCGGTTGAAGAATCGGGCAATATGATTATCCTAACTGCAGCTATTGCTAAAGCACAAGGAAATGCCGACTACGCCAAAGCGCATTGGAAAACATTAACTACCTGGGTTGATTATTTAACCAAAGAAGGTTTAGATCCAAAAACACAATTGTGTACCGATGATTTTGCCGGTCACCTGGCGCGTAACGCCAACTTATCAGTAAAAGCGATTGTAGGTATTGCCTGTTATGCACAAATGGCACAAACTTTAGGTTATACAGATGTAGCTAAAAAATACCGCGATATTGCCGAAAGTATGGTGCCAAAATGGATGGAAATGGCCGATGCAGGAGATCACTACGCGCTTACTTTCGATAATAAAAACACCTGGAGCCAGAAATATAACCTGGTATGGGATAAGGTTTTAGACTTAAATCTCTTCCCACAGAAAATTTATGATACCGAAACCAAATATTACTTAACCAAACAAAACAGGTACGGTATTCCATTGGATAGCAGAAAAGCTTACACCAAAAACGACTGGATTTTATGGACAGCTACATTTGCCCCAACAAGAGCAGAGTTTGAAGCTTTGGTTCATCCGGTCTACAAACATGCTATAGAAACAGAATCGAGAGTGCCATTAAACGATTTCTATGATTCAAATACGGGTATCCGCGATAATTTTAAAGCCCGTAGTGTAATCGGTGGTTTTTACATGAAAATGTTTGCCGATAAACTAAAAGCCAAATAAGATTTAATTTATTACCCTTTAAATTAACAATCGAAGGTCCTGCATTAATGCAGGACCTTTTTTATTTCGCTTTCAGCTTGCGCGCGTTTATCAACGCGTGTGTTTTAGTTTCGCGACTCTGTCGCGCTTGTTACAACGATAAAACTAAATGCGCTTAGATGCCTTTTATGGTAAAACCACAGCGGTAAACTAAAATTCAAACTCCAGCTGATTGCTTTCTGGTTTTTCAACCGGGCCATCCTCGTAAAAGCGCGACAAAGTAATACCGAGCAACCTTACTTTCGATGCACCTAGCTCAGCTTCTTCAAGTAGCTTAACCGCTTCCTTATACATTACCTCTGCCTGATAAATAGGCGTAGTGAAGGATCTGCTCCTGGTAATGAGTTTAAAATCGGCAAATTTTATTTTTAAAGTAACTGTTTTACCACTCAACTGGTATTTTTCCAGCCGTTTGCTAACGGTTTCACTAATCTGTTTCAATAAATCATGCATTACCGCATCATCATTGGTATCTTCCGAAAGCGTATCTTCGGCACCGACTGATTTTGTTTCGCGGTGGGCTTGTACCGGTCGATCGTCTATTCCGCGCACTATTTTATAATAAAACCTACCCGATTTACCGAACTGTGCAACCAGCTGCGATTCGGTTAAATGTTTTAAATCGGCTCCTGTGTTTAGCTGCATAGCCTTCATTTTGCCTGCAGTTACTTTACCCACACCAAAGAACTTTTCAACTGGGAGCTTTTCCATAAAAGCTTTAATCTTCGATGGGCCAATAAACGTTAAACCATCCGGTTTGTTCATATCAGAAGCTACTTTAGCTACAAATTTATTAACAGATACCCCGGCTGAAGCGGTTAAATTCAACTCGTTTTTAATGGCATCTTTAATCGACTGCGCAATATCGATTGCAGATCCAATGCCCAGTTTGTCTTCGGTTACATCCAAGTAGGCTTCATCGAGAGATAAAGGCTCAATGAGATCGGTGTAACGGCTAAATATTTCCCTGATGGCTTTTGAAACAGCCGAATAGGCATCGAAACGCGGATATACAAAAATAGCTGTAGGACATAACTGGTAAGCTTTACTGCACGACATGGCAGAACGGATTCCAAACTGACGGGCTTCGTAACTTGCCGTAGCCACCACACCCCGACTATCGGGTTTGCCTCCAACCACAACGGGTTTGCCCCGGTATTCCGGAAAATCACGCTGTTCTACCGATGCATAAAAAGCATCCATATCAATGTGGATTATTTTCCTTAAAACCGTATTGCTTTCTTCCAACATGAATGCTAAAAATAATCCACAGTAAACCCTAAGTGAGTTGCAGATTAAAAACAACCATAAGTAGGGCAGCAGAGATTAATGTTTGCCTAAATTTCGCTATTTTTTTTAGCATTATTGAGCAAGATTTTTTTTCTTTACAAAATATGGAAAGATCGATCCGCTTTTATAAGAATGCAAAACACGAATGGTATGCCGATATTCCCGAATGGGCTGGAGCACTGGGCGACCTGCAAATGGTTGAAGGAGCCGATGATTTGTTAAACTGGATTGCTGCTTCAGCAGCCGAATGCAAATTGCTCATGGCAGATCAGCATTTTGAACAGGCCGAAATTTTAGAGCTCGTTTACGTTCGTGACGAAAACCTGGGTGGTGGTGGCGATTATATACTGGAAACCTTTAAAGGCGAAGTTAAAAACCACAGGCTTTGGCTTTGCCATGTAACCGAATTTGTATTTAAGCAGTTGCCAGAGCGCATTTATTTTAAAGCGTTAGATCAATAATGGAAAGACGCTTAGTTTAAAAGATGATCTACCTTATTGAGCAACGAATCCATTTCGAAAGGTTTTTCCATAAAATCGTTGGCACCGGCATCCATAGCCGACTGTCTGATATCCCTGCTGGCCGAAATCATCAGAATTGGAATTCCGCTGTATTGCGGGTCGTTTTTTAATTGCTTGCAGATATCCCTTCCGTCGTAACCGCTCATCCAGATATCGAGCATAATTAAATCTGGCTTTTTTTTTACCGCATCTATTACCGCCCCGCCGTCATAAGTATAATCAACATCATAGCCCATCACTTCCAAAATCATCGTCACAGCGTCAACAATGCCTTCGTCATCGTCTGCAATGAGTATTTTCTTATTTCCCATTTTGTAGTTTTATTTCCATTCAGTTCTCTTTACACTTTGTAAAAGCAAACATGATCATTAACCTTTAACTATTAATACATTAAATATGCTTTTTGTTTTAAAAAAGTAAATATTTATTTGTTAGTTCAGGACTTTAAAAATGATATAATTTATTGGGAAATCCATAAAAAATCATTTTAATTTAACACAGTTTTCATTTGCTAACTCAGGTGTTCTTAAATTTTTTTAGCCTCACTAAACAGATAATTTGCAGTGCTTATAAATTATTTAGGATTTTAATGCTTTATATTTACAGCATTAATTCAGGTTAATTGAATTTAATGGCCAAAAATGGATAGTATTAATATTAAGAAGTTAGCGAAGGCTTTAAATTTATCAACGTCAACAATTTCGCGCGCTTTCAGGGATAATAGCGACATTAACGTGGCTACCAAAGAGCGCATACTAGCCAAAGCAAAAGAATTAAACTATCAGCCTAACCACTACGCCAGTAACCTGCGCGAGCAAAAAAGTAAAACCATTGCGGTTATAGTACCCGAACTGGCCAACAATTATTTCTCGCAGGCCATACATGGTATAGAACGGGTAGCACGCGAAAACGGTTACCATATCCTCATTTATGTAACTGATGATGATTACAAAAAGGAGGTTACTTTTATCCGTCACCTGCACAATGGCAGGGCCGATGGTATTATCATGTCTGTATCAGGCGAGGCCAACGATCACAATTACCTGAATAAATTTGGGACAAAAAGGCTGCCTCTGATATTTTTCGACAGGATTTACGAAGATATTGACACCCCGCGTGTAATTACCAACGATTACGACAGCAGTTTTCTGGCTACCGAACACCTGATAGAACAAGGCTGTAAACGTATTGCCTATCTGGTGGTAAATAAAAGTTTATCTATCGGTAAAACCCGTATGCAGGGCTATATCGATGCACTCGCCAAACACCAGGTTCCTTTTGATGAACATCTGATTGTAGATTGCAGCAATAGTTACGAAGAAAACAGCATCATTATTAAAGAAGCATTAACCGGATTAAAACCCGATGGTGTTTTTACTTCGGTAGAACGTTTGGCATTTGCCACTTACTATGCCTGCTACGATTTAAAGATCAATATCCCGACTGATTTAAAGGTGATCAGTTTCTCCAGTTTGGAGATTGCCCCCTTACTCAATCCATCGCTCACCACCATTACCCAGCCGGCTACCGAAATAGGGGAAGAAGCTGCGCGGTTACTCTTCTCAATCCTGGATAGCAATGCCAATAAAAACACTCCAAATGAGGTGGTTTTAACCTCTAAAATCATCAAGAGAAATTCGACTTCAGCAGTCTAAAAAACGGTCCGAAAATCTCCTCTTTTTTTAACTCAAAAAATTCAAAAAAAATCGACACTTAGTGTAAAATACGCAGAATTCTGACCCGTTTTCGGGAACGTTCCCGAAAATTGACTTCAAAATGATCCTGATTTTTCGGGAACGTTCCCGAAAAATTGGTTAAAAATAGCTTAGTGTAAAAAATACACTGTAATTTAAAATTTAACATTTGTAAAATATTGATAATTAGATGTTTAAATAATTAACAATTATTTAACGTTGAATTTAGTTATGTCTAAAAATGAATTTTTCAGCTTAAAACTTTCGGCTAAAAAATGGCTCTAAATATATTTTTTAAATAAATTTTGAAATGTCATTATGTGCTGTAAATTAGGCCTATGTGTAAATCACTATAATATTTAACCAAATTTTTATACTTAAACGAGCTTCAAATATGAGAGTATTTTACCTGTTAAAACAGGGGCTTTTGGTGCTGTTAGTTTTTTCAGCATTAATGGTAAAAGCACAAACCGGATCGGTATCTGGTAAAGTGCTTGATGAAACCGGCTTGCCATTACCTGGTGCTTCCGTAATTGTTAAAGGAACAACCAGAAGTACATCAACTGATGCGAATGGCGTTTTTAAACTGGCAGGATTATCAAACGGTTCTATAACTGTATCTGCAAGTTTTATCGGTTATCAAACCCTCGACAAAACAGTTAGCGTTTCGGCAAATGCTACTGTTAATTTCCAATTGGTGCCCGATGCACAAAAACTCAACGAAGTTGTGGTAATTGGTTACGGTACTGCCGAAAAGAAAAACCTAACCGGATCTATCACTACGGTTAATGCCAAGGATTTTCAAAAAGGTACCATTACAACACCCGAGCAGCTTATCCAGGGTAAGGTAGCAGGGGTTAACATCGTTTCCAACAGCGGTCAGCCAGGTGTGGGAAGTACCATTCGTATCCGCGGTGGTGCATCGCTTAATGCCAGCAACGATCCTTTGGTGGTGATAGACGGGGTGCCTTTCAGCGGAAACTCAATTGGGAATGCGCCGAGTCCGCTATCATTGGTAAACCCGAATGATATTGAAACCTTTACCGTTTTAAAAGATGCAAATGCAACAGCCATTTATGGTTCGAGGGCATCGAACGGGGTAATTTTAATTACCACCAAAAAAGGTGCTTCAGGTGCTCCGGTAATTAATTTCAGTACCAATAACTCTATTGCAACTGTTGCTAAAAAGGTAGATATTTTATCTTCTGAGCAAATCCGCAGTTTTGTAAATGCCAATCCAAATGCTTCATATGATGATGGTAAGAAATTTACTGCCTTACTTGGTGGTGCTAACACCGATTGGCAGGACGAAATCTATCAGAATGCTTTCTCAACCGATAACAGCTTAAGTATTGCCGGTTCGTTTAAAGGCGTGCCTTACCGTGTTTCTGCAGGTTATTTAGATCAGCAGGGACTTTTACTTACCGATCATTTTTCGCGTGGTACTGGGGCTATCAGCATTTCTCCTAAATTATTCCAGGATCACCTTAAAATTGATTTGAACCTGAAAGGAGCATTAACCGATTCGCATTTCGCTAATGCAGGTGCAGTAGGTTCGGCCATTCAGTTCGATCCAACCCAATCGGTAACTGCCAATAACAATTTTGGTAATTATTTCGAATGGTTAAGAAGTGATGGTTCAGTAAACCCGAATGCACCACGTAATCCGGTAGCGCTGATCAGGCTTAACGATAACAATGGTAAAGCTGAAAGAAGTTTTGGAAATGCGCGTTTCGATTACTCTTTCCACTTTTTACCAGAATTGCACGCCAATTTAAATTTAGGTTACGATGTTTCTAAAGGTCATGGCGCTGTGCATGTTCCCATTTTTGCAGCACAAAGTGTAGCTACACAAGGTTCTTATACCCACTCTTTAAATACCGAAACCAATAAGCTTTCTGAGTTTTACTTAAACTATGCACACACCGCGGCAAGTATAAAAAGCCGTTTCGATGTAACAGCAGGTTACGGTTATTACGATAACTCTAAAACAGGTTACAATTTTACCTCATACAAAGGAACAGGTGAAGTGCAGGTAGTTCCGGTTTTCCCTTTCTCTACCGATCGCGATAAATTGCTTTCATACTACGGAAGGTTCATTTATACTTTGGCCGATAAATACATTTTATCAGGAACTTTAAGAGCCGATGCTTCTTCTAAATTCTCTGAGAAAAACCGTTGGGGTTATTTCCCTTCAGCTGCCTTTACCTGGAGAATTTCCAACGAAAACTTCTTAAAAAACAGCGAATCGGTTTCTGATCTGAAATTACGTTTAAGTTATGGTGAAACCGGTAATAAAGATGGTATCGGTTATTACGATTACTTATCTAAATATTATGCCAACAGCAACACTGGCCAATACCAGATTGGTAATACTTTCTACAATTATTACACACCTGCTGCCTACGATCCTGATTTGAAATGGGAAACCACAACCACTTACAATGCAGGTTTAGATTATGGTTTTATGAAAGGCCGTTTATACGGAAGTATTGATGTGTACTACAAAAAAACTTCCGATTTGTTAAGCAAAATCAACATTCCGGTGGGTACCAACTTCAACAACGAACTAACCACCAACGTGGGTAATATGGATGTAAGAGGTGCTGAAGCGAGTTTAAATTTTGCTGCCATTAAAACTGAAAACACCAGCTGGGATTTAGGCGTAAATGTTGCCTACAACAAAAGAAAGGTAACCAACCTAACACTTAATCCCGATCCGGCTTCGAAAGTGGGTGCGGGTGATATTACCGGTGGTACTGGTGTAACGCTAAAATACAATGCGGTTAACCAGATTCCGGGATCATTTTATGTGTACAAACAGGTTTATAATGCCGATGGCAAACCATTGGAAGGTGTATATGAAGATTTGAACAAAGATGGCGTAATCAATACGAGCGATCAGTATTTCTATAAATCACCCGATCCGAGCATTACCCTTGGCTTCAATACTTCTTTTTCTTACAAAAAATGGAGCTTCACCACTTCACTTAGGGCCAATTTCGGCAACTATGTGTACGATAACGTGTCTTCAAACTTTGGTATCAGATCAAATATCTTAAGTCCGTCGGGGGTAATCAACAATGCGTCAACCGATTTCTTGTCTACCAATTTCCAGAACAACCAGTTCCTGAGCGATTATTATGTTAAAAACGCTTCGTTCCTGAAAATGGATAATGCAGGTATTTCATACAATGCCGGAAAATTATCTAAAAACGGAACCGCTTCGTTAAGGATTTCGGCAAACTGCCAGAACGTTTTCACGGTAACAAACTACAATGGAATTGATCCTGAGCTAAGCAGCGGTATCGATTACAACCTGTATCCACGTCCGCGTACATATACCTTAGGTTTTAATGTTGGTTTTTAAAAAAGAGATAGAGATGAAAAATTCATTTAAAACGATATTGGCATCAGGTATTTTATTGTTGTCATTAAATTCATGCAAAAAAGGAGACCTGAACGTTTTGCCTACCAACGATGTTACTTCGGCAACCGTTTACGCTACTCCGGCAGGTTATAAACAAGGTTTGGTTAAACTGTATGCTACTTATGCATTAACCAGTTCTACCGGATCGGATAATAGTGATATTGGTGGATTAAACTCTGGTTTCGCAGACTTTTTACGCCTATTCTGGACTTCACAGGAGCTGGTTACCGATGAGGCCATTTGTGCATGGGGAGATACCGGTATTCCTGAACTGGATTATGGCACACCAAGTGTAGATAACCAGTTTTTAAGAGGTTTGTATTCGAGAAGTATTTTACAGATTACCGTTTGTAACGAATTCCTTCGCGAAAGCACGCCAGAAAAACTGGCCTCGCGTAACATTACAGGTGCCGATGCGACTGCTATTGCAAAATACCGTGCTGAAGCCCGTTTTTTACGTGCTTACCAATACTGGGTATTGTTAGATGCTTTTGGTAACCCACCTTTCGTTACCGAAAACGATGAGATTGGTAAAGTGGCTCCAAAACAAATTCAGAGAGCTGCGTTGTTTGCATATGTTGAATCAGAACTTAAAGCAATTGAAGGCGATTTAGCTGATCCCCGCACCAACGAATATGGTCGTGCAGATAAAGGTGCCGACTGGGCTTTACTGGCCAGGTTATACCTGAATGCACAGGTTTATACTGGTACTGCTAAATATACTGAGGCCATTACTTACTCTGGTAAAGTAATTGCAGCTAACTACAGCTTAAAAGCCAATTATATGGATCTTTTCAAAGCTGATAACAATATCAACAATACCGAAAACATCCTAACTATAAATTATGATGGCGTAAACGGTACCAACTATGGCGGTACAACTTTCATCATCAACGCTGGTATTAATGCTGATATGGGTACTGCATCTTACGGTGTGCCAAATGGTGGTTGGGGAGGTAACAGAACCCGCCAAAACCTGCCTGCATTATTTCCTGATGCAAATGGCAATGCCGATAAACGTGGTACTTTCTTTGGTGCCAAAAGTGCAGTGGATGAAATTGGTGTGTTTACCGATGGATTGCGCGTAACCAAGTTTAAAAATGTAACCTCAACCGGCACTACTCCGGCATCGTTAAACGGAACTTTCAGCTCGCTTGATTTTGCTTTGTTCCGTTTAGCCGAGCAATATTTAATTTATGGCGAAGCCGTAGCCCGTGGTGGTTCTGGCGGTACAGTTGGTCAGGCATTAACTTATGTAAATGCACTACGCCAGCGTGCTTATGGTAACGCAAGTGGTAATGTTACCACTGCAGCTTTAACGGTTGATTTTTACCTGGATGAGCGTGGTCGCGAGTTGTATTGGGAAGGTCACCGCCGTACAGATTTGGTACGTTACGGAAAATTTACCGGTTCTACTTACTTATGGCCATTTAAAGGTGGTGTTAAAGCCGGAACATCCATTCCAGCTCACCGCAACATTTACCCAATTCCGGCAGCAGATTTAATTGCCAACCCGAATCTGGTTCAAAACACAGGTTATTAATCTTAATATTTAATAAGATATGAAATCAATATTTTTCAAAACCTTAGCCTTTTGCTTCATCGCCTTATCGCTTTGGTCGTGCAAAAAAGACGAAACCCAAACGGTTTCAGTGGTTGGAACGGCAGGAACGCTAACTGCATCAACTACTACATTGAATTTAGTACAAGCCAACGGGGCACAGGCAGCGTTAATACTAAGCTATCCTTTGGCTACATCAACAGGTTATGTGGTACCTGTAAACACCACCTTGCAGTTTGCGTTAAAGGGTACCAACTTTACTACCCCAAAAGAGATTGTAGTTACCACTAAAACCTATGCACCTACAGTAACCGAAATCAATAACATGATTTTAGCTCTAGGTGGAAAAATTGGCGTAGCTGCCCAGGTTGAAGTACGTTTAAAATCGGGTGCAGCTGCAAACGATTTAACCTATTCGAATATCATTACTTTAAGTGCTACACCATATTTGGCATCGGCCTGGATTTATGTGCCTGGTAACTATCAGGGCTGGAACCCGGCAACCGCCGATAGTTTGGTTTCGCTAACCAGCAATGGAATATACGTAGGTATCATCAAGTTTGATGGTGGTAATTTTAAAATTACTCCAGAAAAGAAATGGGATGTAGCTTATGGCGATGCAGGTAGCGGAGCAATTAGCACTTCAGGCGGAGATATTGCTTCAGGTGTTGCCGGCTTAAAACAAGTAACGGTAAACATGACGGCCAAAACCATTAAAATAGAAGATGCTAAAGTTTGGGCAGTTATTGGCGATGCAACTCCAGGCAAATGGGATACCGATACCGACATGAAATTTATCAATGATGGTAAAGGAACCTGGAAAGTAACCACAAATCTTACTGTTGGTTCAATCAAATTCAGACAAGATCATAAATGGGATGTTAACCTTGGTGGCAGTGGAGGCAATTTAACTGCTGGTGGCGCTGATATTGCAGTGGCTACTGCCGGTAATTATACCATTACGCTGGATGTAGCAGGGAATAAATACACCCTCGTTAAAAATTAATCATTAACTAAAATCGCCCTGTGAGGATCGTTTTGATCTTTGCAGGGTTTTTAAACCTTTTCAAAGTTTAAGCATGATCAGATTTCTAACCTCAGCTATTTTTACTTCCGTTCTTCCGTTAAAAAATAATGCTCAAACTAAAATCCATCTCCATGCAAATGGTGTGCGATTAACAAAAATATTTCTTACCCTGCTTATGCTGTTGGGCAGTGCAAACCTGTTTGCCCAAAAATTAGAACGTATCGAACCTATGTTCTGGTTTACCGGTATGCAAAACCCGAAATTGCAATTACTGGTACACGGCGATCAGATTGCCAATGCAACCGTAACCTTAAATTACCCTGGCGTTAAACTGGTAAAAGTTAATAAGGTCGAAAACCCAAATTACCTTTTCCTCGATTTAAGCCTTTCATCAACCGTAAAAGCGGGAATGTTTCCAATTAACTTTCTGGTAAACGGCAAAAAAATATTCAGTTACAGCTACGAATTAAAAAACCGCGATAAAAGCGCCGGTCGGATTCAGGGCGTAACGCAAAAAGATTTCATTTACCTGTTAATGCCCGATCGCTTTTCCAATGGCGATAAAACCAACGATGTGGTTAACGGTTTAAACGAAACAGCCTTAAACCGCGACAGTATGTACTACCGTCATGGAGGCGATTTACAAGGGGTAATGAATCACCTCGATTACCTCAACGATTTAGGCGTAACCACTGTTTGGATGACTCCAGAGGTAGAAAATGATATGGCACAAGCCTCTTATCATGGTTATGCCGTAACCGATCACTATAAAATCGACCCTCGCTATGGTACTAATGCGCTCTACAAACAATATGTAGAATTGGCCCATACCAAAGGGATGAAAGTGATTAAAGATATTGTGCACAACCACATTGGCACCCAGCACTGGTTTTATAAAGATTTACCGATGAAAAGCTGGTTAAACCAATGGCCGAAATATACGCAAACCAGTTACCGCGATCAAACCGTAATGGATACGCACGCTGCTACAGCCGACCGTAAACAAATGTTGAATGGCTGGTTTGTACCATCAATGCCCGATTTAAACGAGCAGAACCCTTATGTACAGAACTACCTGACTCAAAATCACATTTGGTGGATCGAATATGCCGGAATCGACGGATTGCGTTTAGATACTTATCCCTATAACGATCCCGCTTATATGGCTGATTGGGCAGTTAAAATTAAAGCTGAATTCCCCAGATTGTCAATTTTTGGCGAAACCTTTGTAAACGGAGTGGCCAATCAGGCCTTTTTCACCCAGGGCAATACGGTAAACCGGGGTTTCGATACCCATTTACCCGGTATTACCGATATGGCGGTTAAAGATGCCATTTACGAAGCTTTAAATGGTAAAAATGGCTGGACAGATGGCATAAACCGTTTATACGATGTAGTTGCACACGATTTTTTATATCAGGACCCAACCCGGAACTGCATTGCACTCGATAACCACGACATGAGCCGTTTTTACTCGGTAGTAAACGAAGATTTCGATAAGTATAAAATGGGAATGGCCATATTATTAACCATGCGAGGCATTCCGCAAATGTATTATGGTACCGAAATTCTGATGAAAAACTTCTCCAATCCAGATGGTCTGGTACGTGCCGATTTTCCGGGAGGATGGGAAGGCGACAAGAAAGACAAATTTGTGGCCGATGGTCGTACAGCGAAAGAGAACGAGGCTTTCAGCTTTGTTAAAACCCTGGCTAATTTTCGTAAAAACAGTGAAGCCCTGCAAAGTGGAAAGCTGATGCAATTTGTACCACAGGATGATGTTTATGTTTATTTCCGCTACACCGCCAATGTAAAAGGTACGGTAATGGTAATCGTAAATAATACTGAAAAAGAGAAAAACTTAAACACAGAAAGGTTTGTTGAACGCACAGCCGGAATTACAGTAGCCAGAAATGTGCTTACCAACGAAACTGTAGCTTTTAAAGAAATTAAAGTGCCGGCCAAAACAACTTTGGTACTGGAGCTGAAGTAAGTTGAAGGGCAGAAAGTTGTAAGGCGGAAGGTAGTTACAATATGCCCAAAAAATACCTTCACATGTAATACCATATACCAAAAAAACATAACGAAATGCAAGATAATACTCATACCCAACCTTCTACCTTCCACCTTTCGCCCTCAGCCTCAATTAAGGCCTGTCTTTTCGATTTAGATGGTGTACTGGTTGATACCGCTGTTTACCATTATAAAGCCTGGAAACGTTTGGCCAATACCATGGGTTTCGACTTTACCGAAGAGCAGAATGAGCAATTGAAAGGCGTAAGCCGGGTAGAAAGTTTAAACAAAATTTTGGCCTGGGGAGGTGTAGATAAAACCGATACCGAAAAAGAAGAACTGGCTACCTTAAAAAATAGCTGGTATGTAGATATGATCACGAAAATGACCCCTGCAGAGGTTTTGCCGGGCACTGTCGATTTTCTTACAGCGATACATCAGGCGGGTTATAAACTGGCACTGGGTTCGGCAAGTAAAAACTCGGCAACCATTTTAGAACGCACACAACTGGCGCAATTCTTCGATGAAATTGTAGATGGCAATAGGGTTACCAAATCAAAACCCGATCCCGAAGTTTTTTTAAAAGGAGCAGAACTCTTAGGCTTCAAGCCGGAAGAATGTGTGGTTTTTGAAGATGCCGTTGCAGGTGTAGAAGCAGCCAAAAGAGGTGGGATGAAAGCCATTGGAATTGGTGAAAAAAGCGTGCTTACCGAAGCCGACAAGGTAGTAAGCGGATTAGATAAATTAACAGTTAAAGATTTAGAAAGTTTATAGTTGCTAATCGGGCCATCATTGCGAGGCACGAAGCAATCTTAATGCGATAGAGTTTATAGAAGTTGAGCCGAGGGGGCAAATCTAAAAAGATTGCTTCGTTCCTCGCAATGACGAAAGCGAAAGAAAATGAAAAATTACATTAAAGCAGATGAGTGGAACATTATCGAAGAAGGCTTTGATCCACATTTAAATAAAATTTCGGAAAGTATTTTCAGTTTGGGTAACGGCCGCATGGGGCAACGTGCCAATTTTGAAGAAACTTACACCGGCGAAACCCTGCTGGGAAATTACGTGGCAGGTGTTTATTATCCTGATAAAACCCGTGTAGGCTGGTGGAAAAACGGCTACCCTGAATATTTTGCTAAAGTTTTAAATGCGGCAAACTGGGTGGGTATCGAAGTTAAAATAGACAATGAAATCCTCGATCTGGCCACTGCAGAAGTAACCGATTTTAAACGCGTGCTGAACATGCATGAGGGTTATCTGGAGCGTACTTTCACTGCAAAATTAAAAAGTGGTAAAACAGTTAAAGTTAAATCTACCCGCTTTTGCAGCATTGCCGATGATGAGGTCGGTGCAATCCGGTATAGCATTACACCTTTAAATTTTGATGGAACCTTAACGTTAACAGCATTTATTGATGGCGATGTTAAAAACCAGGATAGCAATTACGACGAAAAATTCTGGGATCAGGTAACCGACGAAATTTCGGGTGCTGAAGCTTACATCCAGTTAAGGACCAAGAAAACAGAATTTGAAGTTTGTACCGGAAACCACATTCAGGTTTATCAAAACGGCCAGCAATTAAATATTGATACCACAGATGTACGTAAAGAAAAATTTGTAGGTCAAACATTTTCTGTTGCTGTAAAAGCAAATGAAGACGTAACACTGATTAAAATTGCAGCTAATTTATCTTCAGAAAATTATCCCAAAGAAACACTTTTAAGCGAAACCAAATCGGTTATTGCTAAAGCCACCGCTAAAGGCTTCGATACCTTGTTGCAAGAGCAGGCCGCCGCCTGGGCAAGCAAATGGGAAGAAAGCGATATCGTTATTGAGGGCGATGTTTCTGCACAACAAGCCATCCGTTTTAATATTTTTCAGCTTTTTCAAACCTATACCGGAAAGGACGATCGCCTGAATATTGGCCCGAAAGGATTTACCGGCGAGAAATACGGAGGTTCTACCTACTGGGATACTGAAGCTTATTGTGTGCCTTTTTACCTGGCCACTGCTCCGCAGGAAGTAAGCAAAAACCTGCTGATTTACCGCCACAAACAATTGGGTAAAGCGATTGAAAATGCCGCTAAGCTAGGTTTTAAAGATGGAGCAGCGCTGTATCCGATGGTAACCATGAACGGCGAAGAATGCCATAACGAATGGGAAATTACCTTCGAAGAAATTCACCGCAACGGGGCCATTGCCTTTGCCATTTACAATTATATCCGTTACACCGGCGATGAAAGTTACCTGTCTGATTACGGTTTTGAAGTACTCATCGGCATTGCCCGTTTCTGGAAGCAGCGTGTTAACTGGAGTAACGAAAAACAGCAATATGTAATGCTGGGCGTAACCGGACCTAACGAATACGAAAACAACGTAAACAACAACTGGTACACCAATTTGCTGGCTACCTGGTGCATGAAATATGCAACCGAAGCTGCTGAAACCGTACAAAAACAACAACCAGAAAAATACAACAGCCTGATTAAAAGCTTAAGCTTTGATGAGCAAGAATTTGCAGATTGGGCCGATATCATCGAAAAGATGTATCATCCTGAAGATAAGGAACAGGGCATTTTCTTACAGCAGGATGGTTACCTGGATAAAGAACAGATCCTGGTTAAAGATTTGCCAGCAAGTGAAAGGCCGATTAATCAGAAATGGAGCTGGGACCGCATATTACGTTCATGCTTTATTAAACAAGCAGATGTTTTGCAAGGTTTATATTTCTTTGAAGAAGACTACGATCTGGATACCTTGAAACGCAATTTCGATTTTTACGAACCACGTACCGTTCACGAAAGTTCTTTATCGCCTTGTGTGCACAGTATTTTAGCTGCCAAATTGAATGATGAAGCCCGTGCTTACGAATTTTACCTGCGTACCGCACGTTTAGATCTCGACGATTATAACAACGATACCGAAGATGGTTTGCACATTACCTCGATGGCAGGAACCTGGATGAGTGTGGTAGAAGGCTTTGCAGGTATGCGTGTGCGCAACGGCAAGTTGCAGTTTAACCCTTTCTTACCGGGCAAATGGAAATCGTTTTCATTTACCATTGGTTTCAGGGGCGCTACCTTAAAAATCAATATCACCGAAAATGGTATCAGCATTAAAAACAATACCGCTGTTGGTTTAGAAATCGGAATCAGAAACCAGGTTTATAAATTGGATGGAAATGCCGAAATTGAAGTGAATAACGCCGAGTTGGTATGATAAAGGTAGAGGGTTTAAAGGTTGAAGGTAGAAGGGCAGCCCCGCAATCTTCAATTAACAAGAAAAATTTTAAAATATCACTCTTGTGCCCTTTTGGAGGGGGCAGGGGGAGGATGTTAACCCTTTTCTCTATCTTTATAATACTCGTAACCCAATCCTTTGCACAAAAACAGCCCGTAAAAATGAACGATAAACAAATCGTTATCTATCAGTTACTGCCCCGTTTATTCGGGAATAAAAATACAGCCAATATTCCCTACGGTACCATTCAACAAAATGGTTCGGGTAAGTTTAACGATATAACCGATAAAGCTTTAGAAGGGATTAAAGAACTCCACGTAAATTATGTTTGGTACACCGGGGCCATTGCACACGCCAGTTTAACCGATTATTCGGCTTACGGAATCAAGGTAGATGATGCTGATGTTGTGAAAGGAAGGGCGGGTTCGCCGTATGCTATCCGCGATTATTACGATGTAGACCCTGATTTAGCTGTTGATGTTAAAAACAGGATGCAGGAATTTGAAGCCCTGGTAAAAAGAACACATGCTAAAAACCTGAAAGTAATTATTGATTTCGTACCCAATCATGTGGCAAGGAGCTATCATTCGTATGCCAAACCTAAAAATGTGGCCGATTTTGGTGCACAGGATGATGTAACGAAGGGTTTTAGTCCTAAAAATGATTTTTATTATATCCCAGGTCAAAAATTTCTGGTGCCCCAACACGAGCCTAAGCAAACACTTGTTGCGGTTTTACAAGATGGAAAGTTTGATGAAAACCCGGCAAAGGCAACCGGAAATAATGTTTTTGCAGCACAACCCAAATACGATGATTGGTTCGAAACCATTAAATTAAATTATGGCGTAGATTACCAGAATGGCGATAAAACTTATTTTGATCCTATTCCACCAGTTTGGCTAAAAATGCGCGATATTTTAACCTATTGGGCCAATAAAGGAGTTGATGGTTTTCGTTGCGATATGGCCGAAATGGTACCGATTGCCTTTTGGAACTGGGTAATTCCGCAGGTTAAAAAAACTAATCCAGGTTTAATTTTCCTGGGTGAAGCCTATAACCCGCAGGTTTATAAGCAATATTTAGATGAAGGTAAATTTGATTACCTGTATGATAAAGTTGGTTTGTACGATGGTTTAAAAAGGTTGATCAGGAACGAATCGAATGCTGATGTGAAAGCGATTAGTACGGTTTGGCAGAAAGAAAGTGCCGGTTTTGGCAATCGCATGTTACGTTTTCTGGAAAACCATGATGAAGAGCGCATTGCTTCTGCAGGTTTTGCAGGCAAGGCCGAACTGGCGCTACCAGCTATGGTTGTTTCGGCAACTTTGGGCGCGGGTCCGGTAATGCTTTACTTCGGTCAGGAAGTTGGCGAGCCCGGAAAAGGCGAGGAGGGTTTTGGTGGCGACGATAACCGCACTACAATTTTTGATTATTGGGGCATTCCAAATCACCAGCAATGGATGAACGGAGGTTTATTTGATGGAGGCAAATTATCCGCCGATCAAAAACAGCTAAGGGCCTATTATCAAAAACTTTTAAAGGTAACTACAAGCAGCGATGCTGTTTTACATGGTGATATTTACGAGGTTCCGGTTAGTGGCAACATGAACAACCGCATGTATGCTTTTATCCGTTACTCGGGCAAGCAGCGCCTGTTACTGGTAGCCAATTTTGATCGAAGCCAAACTTTAATGGCTGGTATCGAAATACCCGATCACATTTTAAAAGTAAAAGCTTCATCTCCGGTTACGGATTTGTTGAGCAATAAAAAATTAAATATTCCGGCAGGAACGGCTATACCCGTAAAGGTTGGACCGGTTTCGGCACAGGTGATAGAGTTTTAACAATAATGATGCATTAACCGCTAGAACGTGAAGCGGCATGCGCCATGCGCTTAGCGCTTAGACTAAAGAAAATGAGTTTAAAAACAGTATTCGAGAACCCGAAATTAACACTGGTTCAGATTATCAACATGAGCGTTGGATTTTTCGGTATCCAATTTGGTTGGGATTTGCAACGGGCCAATATGGGGCGTATTTACGAAAACCTTGGTGCCAATCCCGATCAGGTTCCCTTATTGTTTTTAGCTGCTCCTTTAACCGGACTTCTGGTACAACCGGTAATTGGCTACCTGAGCGATCGTACCTGGCACCCTAAGTGGGGTAGAAGAAGACCATATTTTTTAATAGGGGCCATTGTTAGCAGTATAGCTTTAATTTTTATGCCGCACAGCAGTGTGTTATGGATGGCTGCAGGTTTATTGTGGATTTTAGATGTTTTTGGCAATATCGCCATGGAACCTTTCCGTGCTTTCGTAACCGATAAACTGCCCGATAGTCAGGTAAACAGAGGCTTTATTATGCAAAGTATGATGATTGGTTTAGGAGGAAGTGTTGCCTCGGCCTTGCCCTGGATTATGAACAATATTTTCCATTTAACAAATACCGCGGAGCAGGGCAACATTCCCGAAAATGTTAAGTTCTCTTTTTATATCGGTGCATTTTTCTTTTTTGCCGCTGTAATGTGGACGGTACTTACCACCAAAGAATATCCGCCACAGGATGTTAATTTCAAAGAAAAAGTAAAAGCAAGTAACAGTGGCTTTGGTGGCGGGATCAGAGAGATTTTTCATGCCCTGCGCAATATGCCTAAAAGAATGCAGGTGGTATCGCTGGTACAGTTTTTTACCTGGCCGGGTTTGTTTTTAATGTGGTTTTATTACACTACAGCAGTTGCCGTTAATGTTTTTGGAGGTAAAGATGCTGCCGATCCGGTTTATGCACATGGGGCCGATTTTGGGAGTTTAACATTGGCTTATTACAGCGTGGTTACCTTTCTTTTTGCCTTAGTACTTCCTAAAATTGCCGATGCTTTGGGGCGAAAAACCACGCATGCCCTTTGTTTGATTTGCGGTGCTATTGGTTTAATTAGTGTGGCCTGGGTGCATGATAAAAATATGTTGTATTTATGTATGACAGGGGTAGGCATTGCCTGGGCAAGTATTCTATCTATGCCCTATGCCATGCTAAGCGGTTCTTTACCGAAAGATAAAATCGGTATTTATATGGGCATTTTCAATTTCTTTATTGTACTGCCCGAAATTATTGCCTCGCTGGGTTTTGGCTGGTTAATGCGCAATGTGCTAAATAACGATAGGCTGCTGGCCGTTCAGCTCGGTGGCGGTTTAATGATTTTGGCTGCTGTAATTTGCTATTTATTTATCCGCGAAAAGAAAACCGATGAGGTGCTGGCTTCTAAACTGGAAGTAGAAGAAAATAGAAGTGTTTAACCTTTTTACTTATAAGTTATACGTCATTGCGAGGAGGAACGACAAAGCAATCTTAATGCGGTCGTAGTAAGATTGCTTCGTTCCTCGCAATGACGAGTGTCTATAAAAAAATAATTTCTAACCAAATGAAAAAAGTATTTTATTTCTTGCTGTTAATAGCAGCAACGCATACCGCCTGCAAAAAAGCGGCTAACGATACCCCTGAACCTACACCGGTAAACCAAACATCCGATTTACCCGCTGGGGCAAAGGATGGCGTTGTTTTTATCAATAATGGAACATCGGCCATTGTAACGCTTTACGCGCCAGGTAAAAAAACTGTGGCGGTAACAGGCGAGTTTAACAATTGGTCTACCACCGCATCAGCAATGAAAAATACTCCCGATGGAAATTACTGGTGGATTCAGTTAGATAACCTGAACCCTAACACAGAATATGCCTATCAGTTTTATGTTGATGGAAACCTTAAAGTGGCCGATCCCTATTGCGAAAAGATTTTAGACCCCGATAACGACAGTTACATTTCGGCGGCTACCTATCCGAATCTTAAAGCCTATCCAACCGGAAAAACAACCGGAATTGTGAGTGTCATGCAATCCAATCAGCCGGTTTACAGCTGGAAAAACACCAGTTTTAGCCGTCCTGATAAAAGCAACCTGGTTATTTATGAGTTATTGGTGCGCGATTTTACTGCCGACCATAACTATGCTTCGACGCTTGCCAAATTAGATTACCTGATCGGCTTAGGTATAAATGCGATAGAACTGATGCCGGTTAATGAGTTTGAGGGGAATTTGAGCTGGGGGTATAATCCATCATTTTATTTTGCACCCGATAAATATTATGGCACCAAACCAGCTCTGCAAAATTTTATCGATGAGTGCCACGGAAAAGGTATTGCGGTAATTATGGATATGGTATTGAACCACTCCTTTGGTCAGTCGCCAATGGTGCAGCTGTATTTTGACGGTTCAAAGCCAACTGGTTCGAGTCCATGGTTTAATGTTGATGCCAAACACCCTTTCAACGTAGGTTACGATTTTAATCACGAAAGTGCTGCAACGAAAAAATTCTCGAAAGATGTCATCAAATTTTGGATGCAGCAGTACAAAATTGATGGTTTCCGTTTCGATCTTTCCAAAGGCTTTACCCAGAAATCATCGACCGATGATGCACAGTTTAGACTTTATGATGCCAGCCGTATTGCGATCTGGAAAGATTATAATAGTTATATCAAAAATATCGATCCTAATTTTTATGTAATACTGGAGCATTTTGCCGAAGAAACAGAAGAGAAGGTTTTGGCCGATAATGGTATGATGCTTTGGAATAACCTGAATCACGATATGAATGAAGCCACAATGGGCTGGCTGGGTGGTTCGAATTTTCAATGGGGCTTTTATACCAACCATGGTTTTGCTAAATCAGAGAATCTGATAAGTTATGGCGAAAGTCATGATGAAGAACGTTTAAACTTCAAAAACATCAGTTACGGCAACGGTTCTGGCAGCTATATGATTAAAGGAAATCTCGCTACTTCTTTGAAAAGAGAAGAATTAATTGCGGCATTTTTATTCAGTATACCGGGGCCTAAAATGATCTGGCAGTTTGGTGAGCTGGGCTACGATGTAAGCATCGATTTTAACGGACGCACCGGCGATAAACCCATCAGGTGGGAATATTTCAGCGATCCTAACCGCAAAGCGCTATACGATGCTTATGCGAAATTTATCAGGCTAAAAAAGAACAATAGCATTTTTAATACTACCAGTTTTACTTACAACCTTGCCGGAGGCGTTAAGTACATTAAATTAACCGAAGGCAGCAATACTGTTATTGTGGTAGGTAATTTTGATGTGGTAACCCAGGCCGCTAATATCGATTTTGGAGGCACAGGTACATGGCTCGATGCTACTGGCACCAGTATAAATTTATCTTCTGGTACTTACACCGGAAATCTGGCTCCAGGCGAGTACCATATTTTCAGTAAAACTGCTTTAAATTAATGTTAACCCTGCAGGTTTTTTAAACCTGTGGGGTTTGGTTGAAAACTTTAAAAAAACCACGAGGTTTATTAAGTCAGCTGGTAATAATCTTGTTGTTTTTAGTTAATATTGCTTTAACAACAAAGCATCCTAAATGAAAGATAAACTAACGCATCACTTGCTCTGGGAACGGCTACGCGCCGGCGATAAGGATGCGTTTTTTGATCTCTATGCCGAACTTTATTACCCGCTGGTCAATTTTGGGATTAGGGTATGTGCCGATGCCGATACTTCAAGCGAAGCTACCGATCAGGTTTTTACTACCATTTGGGAAAAGCACGAAACCCTCACCAGGGTCGAAAATGTGGAAGCCTATCTCCGTACTTTTTTAAAGCGTAAACTGCTGCGGATCCTCGAAAGAAAGCGCAAAATTAACGACGCCCTTTTTAATGCAGGTGCCGATGGCGATTGGATGGAAATGAGTTACGAAGAATTTATTGTCAAAGTACAAAGCGATGAACTGGTGAAACATCAGCTCAAAAGTGCATTGGAAAAACTAACCTTCCGCCAAAAACAGCTTATCCATTTAAAATTTTTTGATGGTTTTAGTTACGAGCAGATAGCCGAACAAACCAATCAAACCATTAAAACAGCCTACAATACCATTTACGATGCACTCAAAATATTGAGGAAAGAGTTTAAGGGCTAGTTCATTCGATCATTTGTTTACTGGTAATTCATTACGGTTTTGCACCGCGCTATTTCACTTGCCATTGATTAGCGAATAAATAGACCTTTTTGTTGAAATTAAATTTCCTTCTCTCAGGCTCTTCAAGGCATATATTTCGTTGTGTTAAAAAAAAGTTAAAATTTCCTTAGGAAAAAGTAAAGCTTTTAGGCACTGATATATAAAAGGCAAAAATAAAATGGTTGATAGAAGTAAATTCAATGCAGAAGACTTCCTTGTCGATAGTACTTTTCAGCAGTATTGTGCTGGAACGGATGCGCTATGCATTGGATATTGGGAGAAATACATCAATGCCCATCCCGAGCAGGCATTGGTGATAGCAGAGGCAAAAAAATTATATGTGATACTGAGCGGAAATAAACGCCCCTTAAATAAACAGCGCGAAAATTTAGCAGAAACGATGTTTCCGGTAGTTGAAACCGTAAAGCTTAAAAGTTATGGCTGGTTAAAAATTGCAGCCGCCATTGTTTTGGTGCTGAGCTCAGTGCTTTTATATCGCTTATATTTTAATAAAGGGAACCAACGCACCGTACAGCAGGTTTATAGTTTTACTACCAAAAGTGGCGAACGTAAAAAAATTATTTTAGAGGATGGCACTTCGGTATTGCTCAATGCAAAAAGTAATTTAACCATTACCAAAGGCTTTAACGATAAGTATCGCGAAGTAACCTTAACCGGTGAGGCCTTTTTTGATGTGGCGCACGATAAAAGCAGGCCTTTTAAAGTACATACCAGCGATTTTAACATCAATGTGTTGGGTACTGCGTTTAACGTTAAAGCTTACCCTGATGAAATTACCTCAGAAGCAACGCTTATTCGCGGTTTAATTACAATGGAGGCCGTAAACGGAAACGGAGGTACCATAACACTAAAGCCAAGTCAGAAGGTTACCTTCTATAAAACGCAGGTGCCAAAGCAGTCAACTAAACTGGTTAACCCTACAACGCCAAAACCAGAAATTACCATTAACCACTATACCAAAATTAAAGATAGTACGATTGTAGAAACCGCCTGGACCCAGAATCGCATAGAGATTTATGACCAGGATTTCGACGAAATTAAAAATATACTGGAAAAATGGTATAACGTGGAAATCAGGTTCACAGATCCGGAAATTGAAAAATACCGTTTCACGGCAACCATTACCAACGAGACAATAGAAGATGTTTTAAAGGCATTAAAAGAAACCGAAAACAATTTTAAATATGAGATAAAAGGAAAACAAATCACCATCTCAAAATAGAGACAAAAAAAGGACGGTGTTGGAGCACCGCCCTTATAGGTTTCTTTTTTGATTAATTAACTGGCAGTTTATGCGCAAACAGATTGCTGCCAATAACTTATGCAACCAAAAAAAACAAAAATATGATTTATTATTACTTACTGCAAGGGCATCCGAGATACAGGAGGCTTTTAAAATTCATTATGCTAATGAAACTAGCCTGTATTATGGTTTTCATTACCTGCCTTAATGTTTCAGCATCTGTTTTTTCCCAGGAAAAAATCTCATTAGATGTTAAGAAAACAAAGCTGGCAAAGGTTTTACAGATTATTGAGCAGCAAAGCAGTTACCATTTTGTTTACAGCTCTTCTTATGTACCCGTAAACCGGGATGTAAGTATTACTGTAACCAACACTTTGGTTACCGATGTGCTGGCAGCTATTTTAAACAGAACGAACCTGAAATATTCTGTTTCCGATGGCGGCTTAATTGTCATTAGCAAAAATAAGGAAGTACCCATTACCGGAACTGTAAAAGATGCACTTGGAGGTGCTTTGCCCGGTGCCAGTGTGCGGGTAAAAGGAACGGGTATTGGTACCTCTACCGATGTAAACGGTAAGTTTGCTTTAAATGCTCCCGAAAATGCTATTCTGGTCGTTTCTTATGCAGGTTTTCAAACCAGAGAACTTCCAATCGGCACTAAAACAGTTATCGATATCGTGCTCATAGAAGATACCAAGCAACTCACCGATGTGGTAGTTACCGCTTTGGGTATTAAGAAAGAAAGAAGGGCTTTAGGCTATTCGGTTACGCAGGTAGGTGGCGAAACCTTAACCCAGGCAAGAGAAAATAGTGTGTTAAACTCATTGGTAGGTAAAGTTGCCGGTTTAGATGTGAGTTCAACATCGGGTGGTGCTGGTGCGGCAACCAGTGTTATTATCCGCGGTGTTTCCAGTCTGGGCCAAAGCAGTCAGCCTTTATATGTAATTAATGGTATTCCGATGGAGAGCGAGCCTGTAGGTAGGTTCAATGCCAATTCTGTAGGTAACTCTGGTGGACAATACGATAATGCGCCCGATCGTGGTGATGCTATCGGTAACTTAAATCCTGATGATATAGAAAGTATTTCGGTTTTAAAGGGTGCGGCTGCAGCGGCATTATACGGTTATCGTGCCAAAGCTGGTGTAATTTTAATCACCACCAAAAGCGGCAAGGGAAACAGCATAGAGTTTAACAGCAACTATGTAGGCGAGCAGGTGATGGACCGAACAAACTGGCAGTATGTTTATGGTCAGGGTGTAAACGGACAAAAACCAGCTACTCAACTTGCTGCAGCCTCTACGGGTGGATCGAGTTGGGGCGCACGCCTGGATGGCTCGAATGTGGTACAGTTTGATGGAGTAAGCAGACCTTATTCGGCTCAGCAAAGCAATATCGAAGATTTTTATAAAACCGGAAATAGCTTTACCAATACTTTAGCTTTAAATAAAACTTTCACCGGCGGGGTAATCCGCGTTTCGGGAAGCGATTTGCACAACAACTCTGTAGTGCCTAATTCAGGTTTGAACAGGCAGAATTTTACCTTGTCGAGCACTTTCGATCCGGTTAAAAACCTAGTAGTTGATGCCCGTTTTAACTATATTTTAGAGCAGGCTAAAAACCGCCCGATGGTTTCGGATGGTGCGGGTAATGCCAATTACAATGCTGCTTTTTTACCAACCAGCGTAAATATTAACGATTTAAAACCGTGGAAAAATGATAAAGGAAACGAAATCCTTTATAATACAGGTAATCCTTACGCAACTAATCCCTGGTTTGCAGCTTACGAATTTATCCACAACACCAAAAAAGAACGTTTGTTAAGTTCGGCCAATGCAAAATATACTTTCGATAATGGATTGTTTTTACAGGCAAGGGCAGGTAGAGATGCCTATAACGAAACCTATTTGGGCGTAACACCTTCGGGCACGGCTTACGATCTGGATGGGGGTTACACTGAACAGTTAACCAATTTTTCTGATATTAATGTGGATGGTTTAATCGGTAAATCTTTTAAAATAGACGATTTTTCGATTACCCCAAATATTGGTGCCAGTTATCGCCGTACTAAATTAACGCAAACTACCAACCAGGGCGGTTCTTTCCAGATCCCTGGAATCTATACCTTATCCAATACCGGCGGAAAAACGGTTAGCGTTGTTCAAAGCGATCAGGAAACACAATCCATTTATGGTACTTTAGAATTTACTTATAAAGATATCTTTTACTTAACAGGAAGCGGAAGAACCGACTGGTTTTCTACTTTAGCAACGCCAGGAAAAGATAATAAACTGAGTGTATTTTATCCAGCTATTAGCGGTTCATTCGTCTTTTCTGAACTATGGAAGCCATCTTTCTTAAGCTTCGGTAAATTAAGGGCAGGATATGCCGTAGTGGGGCAGGGAGCTTTACCGTTTAAAACGCAATTGTATTATAACCTGCGCAGCGAAACGGTTAACGGAAGTCCGATTGGGAATATCGTAAATCCATCCATCCCAAATGCATCATTATTTGCTTCGAAAGCGAAGGAGCTCGAAATTGGTACTGAAATGCGCTTCTTTGGCGATAGGTTAAATCTGGATCTAACCTGGTATAACAAAAAATCGAGTGATGAAATTCTGGATGTACCCACTTCAACCACCACAGGTTACAATGGTGCCACTTTAAATATTGGCGAACTTCAAAATAAAGGTGTTGAGGCATTAATCTCAGGTGTTATATTAAAAAATAAAGATTTCAGTTGGACATCAAGCGTAAACGGATCGTATAACGATAACAAGGTAATTACGCTGGCACCAGGTACCGCCTCGCAGCTGTTGGCCACTTCGAGAAGTAATGTTGGCTTTTTACAAAATATAGCAGGCTTGCCGGTTGGTCAGGTAATGGCTTACGATTTTAAATACGATGCCAGTGGCAATATTGTTAAGGATACCAACGGTGCACCAGAAAGAGGCGAGTTAAAAGCTTATGGTTCTGCCCATGGTAAATGGAGCGCAGGCTGGAACAACGAATTTAACTATAAAGGCATTAACCTGTCTTTCTTAATTGATGGCAAGTGGGGCGGGAAAATTTTCTCGGCAACCGATTACTATGGTTATGTTTTCGGACTTCACCAGGCTACTTTAGAAAATCGTGATGCGCTGGGTATTAATGCAGCCAATTATTATACCACCTATGCCAACAACGTTTCAAAACAATTTGTTCAAGATGCCAGCTTTGTCAAATTCAGACAGGTGATATTGGGGTATAATTTCCCGGCAAAACTGTTCAACAATAAGATTAAAGGCCTCAATTTAAGTTTTGTTGGGCGTAACTTATTCATCATCATGAAAAAGACAGATAACATCGATCCTGAATCGAGTTATAATGCCACTTTTCCGGGTATGGAGTTGGGCGGTGTGCCGCCTGTGCGCACCTATGGTTTAAATTTAAGTGTTAAGTTATAATCCTCTAAACGAATTGAAAATGAAAACGATCATAAAATTATACATACCACTTATTTTATCTGGATTAGCATTGATAACTGGGTGTACAAAAGACTTCGAAAAAATTAATACAGACCCGGTTTCGGTTGGGCAAGAACAATATAATCCTAATTATTTATTATCAACAGCACAGCTAAACTATACCGGAAGTATCGATTTCGCTTACGAAACCTGGCGCGGGAATTTAATTTATGCCTCTACCATGATGCAAGGAATGTCATCAGTAATTGGTTATTGGGCCGGCGATAAGTACATGTTAAACGAAGGTTATACTGCCGCCTACTGGGAAAAGGCTTATCCCGATCAGGTAAAATACGCTGCCGATCTGGTAGAATTTACCAAAGGAAAAACCCAATACAATAATGTTTATCAAATGGGCAGAATCTGGAAAGCCTTAATTTTTGAGCGCCTTACCGATTTATATGGCGATGTGCCTTATTTTGATGCAGGTAAAGGGTATTATACTGGAAACTTGTACCCTAAATACGATGCGCAACAAGCCATTTATGCCGATCTTTTAAAAGAGGTTGATGAGGCAGGCAATGCCTTAAGCACAAGCGGAGATGCAGTAACAGGCGATTTGGTATTTGCCGGCGATGTGGCAAAATGGAAACGATTTGCTGCCAGTTTAATGTTGCGTATGGCCATGCGTTTAACCAAAGCAGACGCTACTTTAGCACAAACTTATATTAACAAAGCAGTGGGCAAAACCATGACAGGCGATGCAGACAATGCTTTTTTCAAGCATGATGTTAATGGTAGCCGGGTTACCCAGAACAGAAATGCCCAGGTTTTATTGGGCGATGGCGGTCAGGAGAATTTTTATACCAGATGGAGCAGTACATTTATCAACTACTTAAAAACCAATAACGATCCGCGTTTAAGTAAAGTAGCCGTAACTAAACTGTATTTAACTGATGGGACTAAAGATCAGAACCCTGCTTATATTACTACAGCTGCGGTACAGAAAGGAATGCCAAACGGAAAAGATTTAAGTGGTATTGCCGGTAGAGATATCCGCCAGGATGCATCTTATACCGATTTTACAGATTATTCTTCGCCTAACCCAGGCATGTTAAAGCGAAACGGTAATACCTTTATCTTAACGTATGCAGAAACTGAGCTGCTTTGGGCCGAAGCTGCCCAACGTTATGGTATTGGTGGTTCGGCCGCAACACATTATAATGCAGGTGTAACCTCAGCCATGACTTATCTTTCGCAGTACGATGCTGCCATGGCCGTAAGTGCATCCGATGCTGCTGCTTATTTAATTGCACATCCTTATGTGGCGGCAAATGGTTTAGATATGATTGCTACGCAATACTGGGCACATACCATCACCATGCTCGATTTTTACGAAACCTGGTCTAACTGGAGAAGAACCGGACTTCCGGTTTTAGTGCCTGTGGTGTATCCTAATACCAACACAGGAGGCTCCATTCCCCGCCGTTTTCCTTACCCGCTTTTTGAAGGTGTATCTAATGCTACCAATTACAAAGCAGCATCAGCTGCAGTTCCTGGTGGAGATAAACTAGTAGGTAAGGTATGGTGGGATAAATAAAACAAATCATCCCTTTTTACTAACCGGCATTGCTAAAAGCGATGTCGGTTTTTTTATGCACAAGCCACTCAAAACTTTGATTCAGTCAAACGTTTGTGCGGCAATTTATCGTGCTTTAACTTCAATACTGCCTTTGCGCTTAAACGTTGTTGTAATCTTTGAAAAATATGCGAAAAACAGGCCCGTACTAAATTTTTAGGTGAATTTATTTGCCGTATTTTCTTCTTAACTCGATCAAACGTTTGCGCATTGTTTTAGAAAAAAATGTGATTTGTTTGACCTTACCTTTAAGTAACAAACAAAACTAGCGTTCCCGAAATAACCTACTGATTATAATTTATTGTAAGCAGTAAAATAACAACTAATCAAACCTAAATTTTTTTTCATGACCAAATTTTACACCCGAAGAATCGGCATTCTCGCCGTTTTTCTGCTGGTTGTTACATCCGTATCAGCCCAGTTAAAAATTACCGGAGTTGTCAAGGGCTCTGACGATGGCCTATCGTTACCGGGCGTATCGGTAAAGGTAAAAAATGCCACAACAGCGGTGAGTACCGATGGAAATGGCCGTTATAGCTTAACCGCATCAAAAGAAGCTACTTTAATTTTCAGCTATGTAGGCTACAAGCTAAAAGAAGTACCCGTAAACGGGCGTAGCGAAATCAATGTTAACCTTAGTCCCGATCAACAATCTTTAACCGATGTGGTTGTAGTAGGTTATCAGCAAATAAAGCGGAAGAATTCTACAGCAGCACTTGCCACAGTAACCAGTAAAGATATCGAAAACCTTCCCGCTGCCAGTGTTGATGTACTTTTACAAGGTAAATTGCCCGGTGTAAACGTACAGAACTTTACCGGTCAGCCAGGGGTAAGTACCTCTTTAATGGTTCGCGGTAATACCAGGATTATGTCGGCAGGAGAATTTGATGGCGATAGGGCTTTCAGTAATCCGTTGTATGTAATTGATGGTTTACCAGTATCAGAAGATGAAGTGGAATCATTCACCCAGACCGGGACCAACTTTTTAACTTCATTAAACCCGAACGATGTCGAATCTATCGATGTGTTAAAAGATGCTTCTGCAGCAGCTATTTATGGGTCTAGGGGCGCAAATGGTGTAATTTTGATCAAAACGAAAAGGGGAGTAGCTGGTGTACCGAAGGTAAGTTTTAATACTTATTATGGTTTGGTTAAGCAGCCTGATTTCTTAGAAACTGTTATCGGAGCCGAAGAAAGAAGAAGAAAACTGGATCTGATTTACAATTACGGAAATCCGACGCAAATAAGAGACCGGATTCCGGTAATGTTAACAGATAGTTTAAACCCTTCATTTAACAATAATAACAACTGGCAGGATTTATTTTATCAGAACGGTGCAGTTTCTAACCAGGATTTAGCTGTATCAGGCGGAAGTGAAAAATTCAACTACCGCGTAGGTGTTGGTCACTACAACGAGAAAGGAATTATTAAAGCCACTGGCTACGAACGTTATTCTATTAATGCCAATTTAGGCGCAAATTTCAGCGAAAAATTTCAGATGCAAACCTCAATGCGTTTAAGCAGAGGTATCAGACTGGCAGGTAGGGTTAGGCCAGAAGAACAGGGCTATCGCAATGCATTTAAAATTAATCCGGTGAGCATGCCCTCATCGTTGTTTTATTTATCCGATCAGGATAGGGCAGATATAGACGCGCCTTACGATGCTGTACGGAATAACAACTCGGATAATAATGTAAGTGTGGTAACGAAGTTAACTTATAATATTGTAAAAAACCTTTCCATCAATACCGAGGCAGCTATTAACTACAGCTCATCGAAACGCGATTTCTTTAGCCCGGCCAGAAGCGAATATAATGGCAGAGCGTACGCATATTCAGGCTATAGCGAAGGTTTAAAGTATTTGGTTACCAATACCTTACTTTATCATTTTAGCATAAACGAAACCCACAACTTAAATTTTCTTGCCGGGCAGGCTTTTGAGAGCCGCGATAATAAATCGTTATCTGTAGCAGGAGAAGGAATTCCGAATGATAATATCAAAGTAGTATCGGGTGTTGCTCAAGGAGATTTATCAGGAGGATCAGATCATTCTACTTATGCCAAGCTTTCGTTCTTCGGCAGTGCACATTACGATTACAAAGAAAAATACCTTTTCGATTCTTATATCAGGGCCGATGCATCCTCAAGATTTGGTCGTGATAACAGGTGGGCCGTTTTTCCATCATTTTCTGCTGCCTGGGTAGCTACCGAAGAAAATTTCATGAAAAACATTTCATGGATCGATATGGCAAAAGTAAGATTTAGCTGGGGTTTAAGTGGCGATGAAGCCAGTATTGGTGATAATGATCGTTACAACAGCTTTGCTCTTGGGGGCGCTGGTTATGAAGGCAGTAGTGCCGGCACTTACGATGGTGTTCCGGTAATCTATCCAAACTTTAATAAATTAACCAATAATAACTTAACCTGGGAAGAATCGGCACAAACCAATATTGGTTTGGATTTAGACTTCTTTAAACACCGCCTAAGCTTTACAGCTGATGCTTATGTAAGAAATACCACTGGACAAATGTTAAAGGTACTAGTACCTGAAACCTCTGGTTACAGCACCTCGTTAAGTAATGCTGCAGGAGTTAGAAACTCAGGACTTGAGTTTCAGATCTCAGGTAGGGTTTTTAAACCAGAGTCTGATTTTCAATGGAGCCCATCAATTAATATCTCGTTTAATAAAAATATAGTTACTGCGCTTCCAAATGGGAACCGCGATTTGTACAGTAATGGCACCATCTATGTAGTCGGTAAGCCCCTGAACATGTTTCAGATGTACATTACTGATGGGGTAATTAACTCTATAAACGATTTATTAGTAAATCCTTACACTGGTCAGGTAGGAAGCACCAAATGGGGTACATTAATTTTGGGTATGCCAAAATGGAGAGATATCAGCGGAGACTACAAAATTTCTGATAACAATGGTGAAAACGATATTACCTTTTACGGTGATCCAAATCCGAAGGCTACAGGTGGTATTAACAATGCTTTCAGATATAAAAATTTCTCGTTATCTGTATTCACCACATTTACCTTGGGCAGAACCATTGTAAACAGCACTTTAGCACAAAGGTTATCTAACGGATTGTTTTATGGTAACCCGGAAGATTTAGCCAGAGCATCAATCGGAAATTATGAGCAATACAACTACTGGCGTACTGCTGGCGATAATGCCACTTTTCCTGCATTAAATCCGTTTGCAGGTTTATACGTATTCAGATCTAATCAGAGCTTTTACGTAGAACCAGGCTGGTATGTTCGGATCAAGAATGTGAACCTGAGCTACGATTTTACACCTAAAAATTATCCATGGATGAAAAAGTTAAGCATTAACCGCTTAAAACTTTATACTATGGTAGATAACCTGGTGATGTTCCAGAAATTTTCTGGAATTGATGCTGAGGCAGTAAATGCACAAGGATATGATTTTGGCGATGGTTACCCTATCCCTAAAAAATACACCTTTGGTCTTCAGGTAGAATTTTAATAAATAAGCAGATGAAAACGAATTATAAAAAAACAAGAAGTAGTTTGCTTATTATAGCAACGCTACTAATCATATTAATTGCCCCATCTTGTAAAAAGGCTTTAGATAATGAATTAGATAACGCCACTTACGATGATAAATTCTGGAAAAACGAAGCTGATGCCCAAGGGGCTATAGGCGGGGCTTATGCGCTTTTACGTACCAGTTTATATACCGATAATGCTTTCTTTATTTGGGGCGATTTACCTTACGGAGAGTTTAAAACCGACGATACCAACATGCAGGGGCCTTACGTAAACGGGGGCTTAAATGCCGTTTATTATCGCGAAGGTGGCGCACATACCTGGACCAATTGGTATAAGGTAATTAATGTTTGTAACCTGGTTATAGACAAGGTGCCAACTATAGCCGATGCTTCTTTTGCAGGTGGTGCCAAAGGAAAGAATTACATTATTGGCGAGGCGTATTTCTTACGCGGCCTGTGCTATTTCTATATGGCAAGGGTATGGGGTGAAGTACCGTTACAAAACGAAGCCATTTACACTGCAGAACAAATTAAGCTATTGGCGCAATCGCCCGAAGAAAAAATTACCGATCAGGTAATTAGCGATGCTGCAAAGGCATCGGCATTAATGACTTTTGAAGGTACTACGCAATATCAAAGGGCAAGGGCCAATAAAGGTGCGGCTTTAGGCTTGCTGGCTCATGTTAGCGCCTGGCGCCATGACTATGCTAAAACTCTGGCTTATACCGATTCGATTATTAACAGGGTAGATACCTACGGATTGGAAACGGGTGAGAATATCAGAATGCCATTTAAGAATACCAATTCAAAAGAAAATATTTTTGTAATCCCTTCTTCAAATGCAAAAAAAGAAGCTTATTTCTACGGAGGTATTGGTTTTCAGACCTTAATGGAGCCTTACACAAATAGTTTCAACAAGCCGCTATATTATATCAATCCTGACTTTCTTTTCAATATTTATCCAAACACTGCAGATGTGAGGCTGGAAAAATTTTACGGCTACAGTAGCAGCGCTGATATCGATCTTTTAATCAAGTATAGTGATGTGGGTTACAAAACTCCAACCGAACCTTATATCGAGAGTAACCTGATTATTTACCGTTTGGCAGATATGTATTTGTTAAAGGCAGAAGCACTGAATGCGCTGAGCAGAGATACCGAATCTAAAACAGCTTTGAATGTGGTAAGGGCAAGGGCCAATACGGGTGCAAGCAGTGCGGTAGGTAACCTCTTAAAAATCGACATCATGAACGAACGTGTGCGCGAACTTGCAGGCGAAGGGCAGAATTTCTTCGATGGGGTAAGGATGAACCGTAGCCCAATCTGGATGACAGATGCCCGAAAAGCACTTAAAGGTTGGAGATGGCCAATTGCTAACAGTATTCTGCAAAACAACAACCTCATTAACCAAACCGAATTTTGGAAAGGTAAATATTAAGCATATACAACATGAAAAGACACATATTTATAATTTTTGCAGCTGTAGCAATTTTTTTCGGCTGTAAAAAAGGCAACGGCATTATCGATGGAGGGCTAAGCAATCCAAAGGTGAATTTTAATACTTACGATTTTTTAAAGTCGCATCCTAAAAAGGTTTTCGATACAACTTTAATGGTGATTGATCGTGCGGGTTTAAAAGATATCATTAACGGAGATGTGACTTTCTTCGTGCCCAATAATTATTCAATTAATAACTTTCTGAATATTAAGCGTGATGAAGCCCGTCAGATCGATGAGAACAAAAAATATACTTTAGATTCTCTTTTTAAATATTTTACACCTGCCATGCTTCGCGATTCGCTGGGAATCTATGTTTTTAAAGGTAAAATATCTTACGAACAACTTACAGAAGATGGACAGGTTTACCATTCTGCAGTTGCCCCTGCTGAAAGCTTTATTATTTCGTACACCAAAACGCCGGGATATCTTGTTGATGGGATTATTACAACCGATGCCCGATTGGTTTACTTTATAAAAGTAATAGGCGACAGAGACATTATGGTTAATGGTAAAAAAGAAGATCCGACTGGAGATCCTGCATTGTTAGATAGAAGTACTGTTTGTCAAACTTCAGGTATTCAAACCACAAATGGTATTGTTCATGTACTGAGCAATTCGCATCCATGGACATTTAAAGTAAAAGATTTTTAAAGCAATATTTTATGAAAAAGATATATTTATTTGGAGGCATACTTTGCCTTATCATAGCTGCCGTAAGCTTAAATGCCTGCAGAAAAGTAAAAGAAGGCTTTTTAAGTGACTATCTGCGCTATTCTTCAAATCCGTTAAGGGTTAATGCAGGTTCGTTCTATCTCTCGCAAGGATTAATTCCCGATGCATCAACGCCACCATTTAAAGTAACCCTGTTAAATGTTCGGAATAAAGCAACCGGAAAACGTGCTGATGAATTTTTTAAAGAGTATGAGTTAGATGTTTGGAAGTTACCGTACGATCCCAGAACCGATACTACCCTTGCTTTAATCAACGCGAAAAGAAGCCGGGTTAAGAAAACACCTTTTGAGGTAGCGCCGGCAAGTGGACAAATGGTTTTTAACGAAGCAAGTAATAACATTCCCCCGGGAGAATATTTGCTGGATATCCAGGTTGAAAATCCGAATGGAACGAAAGTGTACAACGGTATATGTACCATTATCTTAGCGCCGCAAGTAGAATACGAGTATATTAATGCTCCATATGCACTGGCTGTTGAAGCAAACAGCGAAACGGCAATCAGGTTTGCATACGATGCAGATTGGATTGATGCTACTGTAGGTCGTTCGACAACAGCATGGTTAAAAATTAAGCGTATTGCCGATTCTCCTAATCAGGTTGTACTTAAATTTAAAGATAAAAACGGCGCTTTATTTACTCCATCAGAGTATAAACTAAGGCCAAGTGGTAATAGTTACCTTAAAACTTTAGGAACTTTTGCCTATAAGACTACTGTTACCGATACAGCAGTGCTTTACGATTATGCTACCAGTCCTTTCCCTGCGCTTTATTGGGATACACAAAGCAACGGTATAAACTGTTACTATAGGATTAATGCCAACAACATTGCGTCTATTGATACTGCGAATGCTCCGATATGGGGGCCGCCATCGCAATTACCTTATGGTACCTGGAGTAAGAGACCGGTTAAACTGAATGTTCGGTTTAATACCCGTATAAACAGACCGGGTAAATATTTGTACGAAGTTATTTTAGCAGCCACTAAAAAATAAATCTATAAACAACTTAATCTTAAAAAAAACATGAAAACAACACGTTATTTTGCATTAATCCTGGCAACTGCCATTTGTTTATTCAGTAGTTTTAAACCGGAAGTAGCCAAAAGCGCAGCCAAGCATTTGCCTCCTATTGTAATTACAAAAAACTTTACGGCTGATAATAGCGTGCCAGGCGTAGCAAGTACCCAGTATAATACCGGTCAGGTTTATGGTGCTGTAACAACTACTATTCAGGGAGTTGGTACTGTTACTTTAACCAATGTTTCGCATTCTGGAGGTACAATTAATGTAGATAAATTTGAGGGGTATATTTCAGATGGTACTTACGACTACCATATCTATGTTACCATTACCGGAAATACCACGAGTGGCTGGCAAATTTATAGCGCCACAGCAAAAGCTGTGATATAAATATTTGCATATAGCGAATTTATAGTTGAACATTTAATTAGCCTGCATTTGCGAAAAGCGATGCAGGCTTTTTTATTGGTAACATTTCTAATGCGATTTTTGATTAACCACACAATAGTTTGATATTTAGAAACCAAACCAACTAACGCAATGAAATTCAGATTTGTACTAGCTACCTTACTAATAGGAGGTCTTATGGCCCAGGCCCAGCAAGGCCCTAAAAAAAATCAGTCAAAAGAAACCGTTACCACCACACAGGTTACTGTTAAAGAAGATGCCAAACCGGGTAATAATGAACGGAATATAAAAGTAGAAAGTACAGTGGTGAGCAATCACTCGGTAACTATTGATGGCAAGGCCGTGCCTTATAAGGCAACTGCCGGAACCCTGCCTGTTTGGGATGAAGAAGGGAAACCCATTGCAGGTTTGTTCTATACCTATTACGAACGCAGTGATGTGCAAAACCGAGATAAAAGACCCCTGGTGATTTCTTTTAACGGCGGTCCGGGTTCTGCATCTGTTTGGATGCACATTGCCTACACTGGTCCGGTGGTATTAAATATCGATGACGAAGGTTACCCTGTGCAGCCTTATGGATATAAAGAAAATCCATATTCGATTTTAGATGTAGCCGATGTGGTGTATATCGATCCGGTAAACACAGGTTATTCGAGAGCAGTAAGTAAAGATATTCCCGGCAATAAATTTTTTGGGGTGCGTGCCGATATTAAATACCTGGCCGAATGGATCAATACCTTTGTAACCCGCAACAACCGCTGGGCCTCGCCTAAGTTTTTAATTGGCGAGAGTTATGGCACCACGCGCGTTTCGGGATTAGCGCTTGAGCTGCAAAACAATCAATGGATGTACTTAAACGGAGTGGTATTGGTTTCACCTACCGAGCTGGGTATTGAGCGTAGCGGTCCGGTTGATGCAGCTTTACGCTTGCCTTACTTTGCAGCCACAGCCTGGTATCATAAAGCCCTGGCTGCAGATTTACAAGGTAAAGATTTAACAGCAATGCTGCCCGAAGTAGAAACGTTTACCATTAACGAGCTCCTTCCGGCCATTTCGCAAGGCGGTATGCTTAGTGCCGATAAAAAGAAAGCCATTGCTGGTAAAATGGCCCGTTACTCAGGCCTTTCTGAAAAGGTTATTTTAGATTACAACCTCAACGTGCCTACCGATTTTTTCTGGAAAGAATTATTAAGGGATAAAGGTTTTACCGTTGGTCGTTTAGATTCGCGCTATCGCGGTATTGATAAAATGAGTGCTGGCGAAGGCCCTGATTATAATGCTGAGTTAACTTCGTGGCTACATTCTTTTACGCCGGCTATCAATATGTACCTGCGCAACGAGCTTAACTATAAAACAGATTTAAAGTACAACATGTTTGGCTCGGTTTATCCATGGGATAAAAGTGGCGACCAAACCGGAGATAACCTGCGCCAGGCTATGGCACAAAACCCTTATCTACATTTGCTGGTACAATCGGGCTATTACGATGGTGCCTGCGATTACTTCAATGCCAAATACAGCATGTGGCAGTTAGATGCCGCCGGTAAATTACAGGATAGGGTAAGCTGGGAAGGTTACCGTAGCGGGCATATGATGTACCTGCGTAAAGACGATTTAAAAACGGCCAATAACCATATCCGCGAGTTTATTAAAAAAGCCCTGCCAAAAGCAGGAGAGGCTGCTAAGTTTTAACCAGGCTGGTCGTCATCTCGACCGAAGCTCAGCGGAGTGGAGAGATCTATGTGGATAGATTTCTCGATTTTGTTGCTCCCGAAAGAACACAAATCGAGAGTTGACAACTTTTACAGGCACAATGCTATTTAAGTTGTCAACGCTCATCGAAGAGGTTCGTGTCTTCACGGACCTCTTTTTTTGGATCAGGGCTAAATAATCCATAGCAGTGCAGGGAAATGCCCCTCATAGTAGCAAAAACCTGCGTAAACTAAACCCGACCATAGTGGGATGCCGGTTTAAGCAGCTGTTTTTTATTTATTTATGGTGTGCTTGCTTGTTTCACAGGTTTCAACCGGCAGAAACGGGGGCGGGACTGTTTTAACCTAAAGATAGCTGCAACTGCTTTCCAAATCGTACAAGATAATAATCGGCTTTGCAGCAAGTATTTGTATAGTAAAACTGTAAACGAAAAACACATCACTGCAAACTAAAAATAATTACTTATTTTTGTGGTTCAATTATGCAGCAGATAAAAACATCATTCGATTTTGAAAAACCTATTGCCGACCTGGTTCAGCAGATAGAGAAAGTTAAGCAAGTTGCCGAAAAAACTAAGGTAGATATGTCTGCCACTTTAGATGAGCTTGACGGTAAATTAGATGAAACTACCAATAACTTATATAAAAACTTAACCGGTTGGAACAAGGTTCAAATGAGCCGTCACCCAGACCGCCCGCAAACACTCGATTATATCAACATGATCTGTGATGATTTTATTGAGTTGCATGGCGATAGAACGGTTAAAGATGATAAGGCTATTATCGGTGGTTTTGCTTCAATAAATGGCCAAACAGTAATGGTTATCGGTCACCAGAAAGGTAAAAACACCAAAGAGCGTCAGTACCGCAATTTTGGTATGGCTAATCCTGAAGGGTACCGCAAAGCTTTACGTTTAATGCGTTTGGCCGAAAAATTCAACAAACCTGTAATTTCTTTTATCGATACCATGGGTGCTTACCCGGGTTTAGAGGCGGAGGAACGCGGACAAGGCGAAGCCATTGCCCGTAACTTGTTAGAAATGTCAATCCTTCGCGTGCCGATTATCTGTGTCGTGGTAGGAGAGGGCGCATCAGGTGGAGCTTTAGGTATTGGTATTGGCGATAAGGTATATATGCTTGAGCATACCTGGTATTCGGTTATTTCTCCTGAATCTTGTTCATCTATTTTATGGAGAAGCTGGGATTTCAAAGAAAAAGCAGCAGAATGCCTTAAATTAACTTCCGACGATATGTTCGGTAATAAGTTAATTGACGGAATCATTCCTGAACCTTTAGGTGGTGCACACCAGGATCCTGAATTGATGGGACAAACCCTAAAAGAATATATTGTTAGAGATTTAGCTTCGCTAGGTAAGCTAAAAACCGATAAACTGATCGAACAACGGATTGATAAATTCTGTGCGATGGGTGTTGTTAACGAATAATCATCATTAACTAAAATAAATTTGAATCCTGTTTGGCTATGCCAGGCAGGATTTTTTTGTTAGCCAATTACCAAAACCTCACAGGTTTTTAAAACCTGCGAGGTTTTGATTTGAAGTTTGGAATAGCTTTAAGCCAAATTCCTTCCGGCATTTACCATACCAAATACGGCCCTAAATGCCAGTTTTTCTAAGGCCTGCTGATCCTTCTCTTTCTGATCATGCGGTATTTCTCCAAAGCAAAATGCTTAATCAACACCAAAGGCAAAATAATTTTAACTGTTGGTCGGGATTTGCAATCCAGACCTTTGAACTGTGGATTTATAATCCACTTTAAGCCCGCGCGCGTTTATAACGAGTGTGCAAATAACTTAACGATTTCATCGTTTTTGTCTTAAAATCTTTTATTTCACAAAACCCGTTAGAAGAAAGTATTTAATTTCCTCTCGTCCCAAACGTGGTGAAGAATCCGCAGCCGGAGAACTACAAAACCAACGATAAGCAGCTAATTTCGATAACTGCTTCGATTCAAAAGATTCTTCACTGCGTTCAGAATGACAATGGATAACAAGAAAGGCCTGTGATGACACGGGCCTTTAGTTATACTTTTTTTAAGCCTCACAGGTTTCAAAAACCTGTGAGGTTTATTTTGCCACAAAAAAAGCAGCTACAAATTAATGCAGCTGCTTAAACTATTCTAAGATCTGCTTACTATTGCGGAGCTTGTTGCGGGAAGAACATCGATAAACGGCCTTCCAGATTGTTAAAAGTTTTTTGAAGCTTGTCACTCAATTTATCCTGACCAGCTGCCTTACTGGTTTTAATCATCCTATCCAGATAATATAAACCTGTTTGGATATTCTGAGAACCTGTTAAGCCTTTTGATTGGGAAATATCGGCCAGGTAGTTTAATTCCTTGCTGATGTAATCACCCGATTTTTCTAAAATATCGTTGGCTCTGGCTGTTTCACCCAGTTTATATAAGTTTTCGGCCATGTAGAACTTCACTACTACTGTACGGATCCCGAAGAATTTATCAGGCATTACCTCATAATATTTATCTACAACTTTTTTAGCTTCTGCTATTTTACCATCTTTAATCAGGCTGTTGGTTAAGCTGCTGAAAATATTGGTGAAGATAAAAGTGTCATCCGATGATTGTGGATCTAAATATTTAGCGGTTTTCATATTACCCCACTTAAATTTAGTCATTACGTTATTGTACAAAGCTGGTGTATTTAACTGCTCCGGACGTTCATCAGTTGAAGTAGTATCGGCTTTGAACGGCAATAAACGTAAAGCTAAACCTTCGCTGTATAAATATTTATCTAAACCGTTATATTGCTCAGAAGGTACTGTAGAAGCGAAATAAATCGGACGTTTCCAGTTGTTGTGTGCCAGGATATCGAACATTGCTAAAGTTCCTTTGGTTACATAACCTTTGTTAAACTTCCAGTCCATTTCGGTGGTAATTTTCGAAGCATCTGCCGCCGAAACTGTTCCGGTACTTACTACCTGCTGCGGATCTACTGTAATTTTGAAATTTTTGGTTGGCAGGAAATTAGATTTCGATCCATCCTGCATAGGTACTTTATCGCTTTCATCGTTTGATAATAACAAATCAACCACGTTTTTAAGTTCAACGTTGCCAGCAAGTTTATAATCATCGTAAGGCATTACATCGCGCTCGCCCTGCACATACTGCTCAGGTTTCATGGTAATTGGCAATGGAGCAGACTCATTTTGTTTTTGACGCAAGCCGTTAATATACCAGTCAGTATCAAATAAACTCAGGTTTACAATACGCACATCCGGACGTACATTTTCTACCTCCTGAATATACCAAAGCGGGTAGGTATCGTTATCGCCATAAGTAAATAAAATGGCATTAGGCGCACACGATTGCAGGTAATCTAAAGCAATATCATGTGGAACCAGTTTGGTAGAACGGTCGTGGTCATCCCAGCCTTGCTCGGCCATAATAACCGGCGCAGCCAATAAGCCAATTACTGTTGCCCCAATGGCACCTGCCGTTGGGCTTACCTTCTTAAATACCCATTCTTTGAGGGCTAATGCCCCCAAACCAATCCATATGGCAAAAGCATAGAAAGAGCCTACATAGGCATAATCCCTTTCGCGTGGTTCAAGCGGTTTCTGATTTAAGTATAGTACAATTGCAATACCGGTAAAGAAGAATAACAAACCAACTACACCAGCATCTTTTTGGTTGCGTTTAAAGTGCCATAAAGCACCTATGATACCCATAATTAAAGGTAAAAAGAAGAAACGGTTATAAGCTTTGTTATCAATGGTTGATGGTGGCAAATTGCTTTGATCGCCACGTAACCACGAGTCGATAGGTTTAATTCCGCTAATCCACTCACCTTCAAAACCGCTACCCTGACCCTGCTCGTCGTTTTGGCGACCAACAAAATTCCAGAAAAAGTAACGCATGTACATATAACCAATCTGATAGCTGGCCAGGAAGCCTACGTTATCAACAAGATTAGGATTTTTAGAATCGTCTAAATGCATCCACTCTTTGTAAAACTGGGCATGTTTAGGGTCATCGCTATACATGCGAGGCAACAAAGTATTGTTATTGTACTGGTAATCGGTTTTTTTGCCGGCTACTTCGTATTTCTCTTTTCCTTTTCTCCAGATGGTTTTTCCCTCTGTTACACCCGTTCTTTCTGAGTTGTAGTTAGGGCCATAACCTAATGGTCTGTCGCCGTATTGCTCACGGTTCAGGTAGCTTAAGAAAGAGAAAGCATCTTTAGGTGCACTGTTATTTAAGTTCGGATCGGCTTTAGCCCTGATAATGATCATGGAAAACGATGCATAACCGAAAATAATCAGTACTGTAGAAATTAAACCCAGGTTTAAAAGTTTCTTTTGGTGTTTAATTGAATAGCGGATACCCCAAACCAAGGCGCCGATTAATATAATGGCAAAGAACAAAACACCAGTTCCAAAGCCCATACCCAATGTATTTACGAAGAATAAATCGAAGTATGCACCAAACGAAACCAGGTATTGGATAATTCCGTACTGGATTACCGCCAGAATTAAAATCCCAACAACTAAGGTTTTAAAAATACCGCCTGTGGTAGCTTTATCGGTTCTTTTGAAATAATAAACAAAAGCCAGCGCGGGGATAGTTAATAAGTTTAATAAGTGGATACCGATAGATAACCCCATGATATAGGCAATGAATAGCAACCAGCGATCAGCCCGCGGCTCGTCGGCATGTGCCTCCCATTTAAGGATAGCCCAGAAAACAATCGCAGTAAATAACGACGATTGTGCATAAACCTCCGATTCAACTGCCGAGAACCAGAAACTATCAGAAAAAGTATAAGCTAGTGCACCAACAGCTCCGGCACCCATAATGCTGATCAGTTTACCAGTGGTAAGCTCTTCGCCTGCTTTAACAATGGTTTTTTTAGCCAACGCAGTGATTGTCCAAAATAAGAATAAAATAGTTGCTCCACTCGAAACGGCCGAACCTACGTTCATCCAGTAAGCAATCCGGGTTAAATCGCCGGTAGCAAAAATAGAGAAGAACCGTTGGATCATTAAGAACAAAGGTGCTCCTGGCTGGTGAACAACCTGCATCCTGAATGCTGATGCAATAAATTCGCCGCAATCCCAGAAGCTCGCAGAAGGCTCTAAGGTTAAAACGTAAGTTAGTGTAGCAATTAAAAAGCAGATCCAGCCTACTATATTATTAACTTTTGAATAATTCATTGGTTTGTTTAATGATATTAAAAATTGTTTTTACATAAAAATGCTGCCGAAATTAACTATTCTAGTCGATAAAACAGGTAATTTTTTGGATTGATTTAACAAAATTTAACGCCTTAATCCCGTTCGCTTCGAGGATTTTGGCCAATCCGGAAAATAAAAAACCACGGGCCTGAAATGTAAAATCTGCCCGTGGATTAAAATTTGAACTGTTTTTAGCTTAGCCTGTTGCAAATGGGGTAAACCTGATAATGTGATTGTTGTATTGTTTTTCGAGGTTTTTGCTTAACCCGTCTTGTTTAAAGGCTTCTGTAAGTTTTACCATTTGCCCTAAATAGGCCAGGTAAAAGCGCACATCCTGCTCTGCGGCGAGCTGGTTTTTGCTTTCTGAAACGTCTGCCAAATGCGTGAGCTCCTTGTTGACATAATCGGCAGTTCTTTTAATCATTTCATTTGCCCGATTCAGGTCGTTTAAACGATAGAGGCTTTCTGTAAAATAATAGGTGCTCATTACCTGGCGCATGCTGTAAAATTTAGTGGGAATCACATCCATAAATTTATTAGCTACCTTTTTGCTTTCCGCAATTTTACCTTCGTTTATCAGGCCATTTAATAAACCGTTAAACATGTTCGATAGCATGGTTACATCATCCGATGACTGTCTGTCTAAATGGTTGGCATTTTTAATGTTACCATAACCATAAACGTTCATCAGGTTGTTGTATAAAGGTTTAATGTTAATGCGGTCAAAATCTTGTTCAATTGCCGTATCTGGTTTTAAAGGCAGTAGCCTTTTGTTCAGTCCTTCCGAGTATAGGTATTTATTCAGTCCTAAATATTGCTCATCGGGCATTGCTCCGGTAAAATAAATCGGGCGTTCCCAGTTATTATGGACCAAAATATCAAATAAAGCGAGCGTGCCTTTGGTTACATAGTTCTGGTTAAATGTCCACTCCATGCTATCGGAAATCTTGCCTGCATCCTCTTTGGGTACCGTGCCTGTATCTAAAACCTGCTGCGGACTTACCGAAAGTTTCAGGTTTTTGGTTGGCAGCACATTGTATTTTGAACCATCGTTCATGGTTACCTTATCCGCGTCGTTATCCGATAGCAGTACATCCAGGATTTCTTTCAGCTCAATACGCTGCGTAATTTTATAATCCTGGTAATACATAATGTCGCGTGTTCCGGCTACATATTGGTTCGGTGTTAAAGTAATAGGCAGGGGCTCCGATTGGTTTTGTTTCCTTCGCATCCCATCAATGTACCAGTCAGCAGTAAATAGGCTTAGGTTTACTACACGTACATCTGGACGAATGTTTTCCACTTCCTGTGCATACCAAACCGGATAGGTGTCATTATCGCCATAAGTGAATAAGATGGCGTTTGGTGCGCACGATTTTAAGTAATTAACCGACATATCGTGGGCTACATGACTATCCGATCGGTTATGGTCATCCCAGCCTTGTTCGGCCATAATAAGTGGTGCAGCAAATAAAGCGATAATGGAGGCGAAGATACTTGCGCGTAGGGGAGTTAGCTTTTTAAACGCCCAGTCTTTTAACCCGAATACACCTAAGCCGATCCAGATAGCAAAAGCATAAAAGGAGCCAACATAAGCATAATCTCTCTCGCGTGGCTCAATGGGCACTGAGTTTAAATACACGACAATAGCAATACCGGTAAAAACAAACATTAAACCAACAACACCAGCGTCTTTCTGGTTGCGTTTAAAGTGCCAAATCGCACCAATTAGCCCGATAATTAAGGGTAAAAAGAAGAAACGGTTATAGGATTTGTTTTCTACAATTGATGGTGGCAGGTTTTTCTGGTCACCTAATCGGATGGCATCTATAGGTTTAATGCCGCTTAACCAGGTGCCTGGGCGACCCCCAAACTGGCCATCTTCATTATCCTGCCTGCCCACAAAATTCCACATAAAGTAGCGCATGTACATTTGGCCGGTTTGGAAAGAAAACATGTATTTCAGGTTATCCATTAAGGTTGGCTTATGCGTATCGTCAAAGCCCATGTAATTTTTATAAAATTTAACATGCTCGGGTTTATCACTGTACATGCGTGGCGCAAGTGTTTTCTCGCCGAAAACATATTCAGATCTGGTACCCGCCGATTCGTATTTTTTTTCTCCTCTTCTATACAACTGCCCGGTTTCTTTAATGTCGATCTTTTCCGAATTGTAATTCTCGCCATACAACAAAGGCCTGTCGCCATATTGGGCACGGTTTACATAACTTAAAAAGTTAAATACATTTTCGGGATCGGTATTATTTAAATTGGGTTTGGCCTGTGCCCTGATAATTAAAAGTGCAAAAGAACTATAACCGAATAAGAGCAATACAGTAAATAACAGGATTAAGTTTAATGCCCTTTTGTTTTTAAGGATGGAATAGCGGATGCCGTATACCAGCCCACCGATAAGCAAAACAGCAAAGAACATTACGCCGCTTCCAAAACCAAAACCCAGGGTATTTACAAAGAAATAATCAAATTTGGCTGCAGCCGCTATCAGGTATTGGATGAGGCCAAATTGTACAACCGCTAATGTTGCAATTGAAACCAAAAATATTTTTACAACGCTTTGCCAGCTCGGTTTAGGGAACTTTTTAAAATAATAAACAAATATTAAAGCTGGTATAGTTAGCAAATTCAGGATATGCACGCCAATAGAAAGGCCCATGATATAAGCTACAAACAATAACCAGCGGTCTGCTTTAGGTTCGTCGGCCTGCGATTCCCATTTTAAGATACCCCAGAATACGATGGCTGTGCAGAGCGATGACAGGGCATAAACCTCTGCTTCCACTGCCGAGAACCAGAAACTATCAGAAAAGGCATAAGCCAGCGCACCAACCAGACCTGCGCCCATGATGCTGATTGTTTTTTGAGTGCTGATAACTTCCTCTTTTTTAACAATGGTTTTTTTAGCGAGGGCAGTAATGGTCCAGAAGAGGAATAAAATTGTGCCTGCGCTGGCCAATGCCGAAGCTACATTCATAAAATAGGCAATTTTGGTTTTATCGCCTAAGGCAAGTGCTGAGAATAATCGCTGGATCATCGATACCATTGGTGCCCCGGGCTGGTGTACCACCTCCATACGGAAGGCAGAAGCGATGAATTCGCCACAGTCCCAGAAACTTACAGATTGATCTAATGTTAAAATGTAGGTGGTTGCGGCAACAACGAAGCATAGCCAGCCCCCAATGGTGTTAATCCTTGAGTAATTCATAGTGAAAATTTAGTCTTTGATAATAAATGATTTAAGTGGTTCGCAATAAAAAAAGTCGCAGAAAAAAAGAAAATGTTGCACGCTATATGATGATTTTTTTATCTTTGCATCGCAATAAGGAAGAGCGGGAAAGAAATTAAAAATATTTTAAAATCACTCTTGCAAATTTGAAATAAGCTTCCTACATTTGCATTCCCTTTCGAGGAAATATCTTCGAGAAGTTTTTGTCCGATAGTATAAGGGTAGTACAACGGTTTTTGGTACCGTTTGTCTTGGTTCGAATCCAGGTCGGACAACAGAAATTTAACGTCGGATCATGTTTTAAACAGACATGATCCGATTTTTTTTAACAGCAAACTACACGGACCCATGCCATTGCAGTTCAACCCGGTTAAACTTTTTTCCGGAACAGGTTCTAAGGGATTATCACTTAAGATTGCCGAACACTACGGCAAACCACTTGGTAACGTAACCATTCACAAATTCAGTGATGGCGAATTTCAGCCTTCTTTCGATGAATCAGTTCGTGGTAGTGATGTTTTTCTAATCCAGTCTACTTACCAGCCTAGCGATAACTTAATGGAGCTCTTGTTAATGGTTGATGCCGCTAAAAGAGCATCTGCACATTACATAACTGCTGTAGTTCCTTACTATGGTTTGGCCCGTCAGGATAGAAAAGATAAACCACGTGTGGCTATTGGAGCCAAATTAGTGGCTAACTTATTAAAGTCGGCAGGTATTCACCGCATCATGACGATGGATTTACATGCTGCACAGATACAGGGTTTCTTCGATATTCCGGTTGATCACTTAGACGGTTCGGTTATCTTTGTACCTTATATCAAAAGCCTGGGCTTAAAAAACTTAACTATAGCATCGCCTGATATGGGTGGTTCGTACAGGGCACGTACATTTGCCAAGTTTTTTAATGCAGAGGTAATTATTTGCGATAAACGCCGTAAACGTGCCAACGAAATCGAATCGATGTCGATTATTGGTGATGTGCAGGGACAGGACGTTGTATTGATCGACGATATTTGCGATACCGCCGGAACCTTATCAAAAGCTGCGGCCTTGATTATGGAAAATGGTGCTGCAAGTGTTAGAGCGGTTTGTACACATGCTGTATTATCAGGTAAAGCTATCGAAACGGTAGAAAATTCGGTATTAACCGAGTTGATCGTTACTGATACCATTCCTTTAAAACAGGAAAGCCCGAAAATTAGAGTACTAAGTACAGCAAGTTTATTTGCAAGGGCTATTGCCAATGTAAACGAACACGGCTCAATTAGTGATCTGTTTAGAGTATAGTTAGGTTAATCGTATAAACTGGTTAATCGGTTAATTGTGGGTTTTGTGCTCAGTTAACCAGTTAAACTTAAGCAAGAATTTAAATGGTAGCAGGTTAAAGAAGCAATTCCCAATACCTGATGCTTAATACTAATAAATAAATAAAATAAAAATGAAAACAATCGCAATTAGCGGTTCTCCAAGAGAGAACGTAGGGAAACGCGATGCCAAGGAACTTCGTTACGAAGGTAAAGTTCCGGCGGTATTGTATGGTGGTAAAGAACAACAGCATTTTGCTGTAGTTATTGCTGACTTAAGAGACGTTATTTATACCCCGGAAGTGAACTTTGTGGAGATCGACATCAACGGTACTAAAACTAAAGCTATCGTTAAAGATACTCAGTTTCACCCACTTACCGACGTATTATTACACATCGATTTTCTTCAGTTATTCGACGAGAAAGAAATCGTTATGGAAATCCCTGTTAAATTAACCGGAACTTCTCCAGGTGTTAAAATGGGGGGTAAATTAATCCAAAAATTACGTAAACTACGTGTTAAAGCGTTACCAGCTAACATGCCACAAAACGTAGAAGTAAGCTTAGAGAAATTAGAAGTAGGTAGTTTATTCCGTGTTCGTGACCTTTCAGGTGATAAATACGTAATCACTAACACTCCTGAAGATACTATCGTTTCTGTTGCAATGTCAAGAGCATTAAAACAAGCAGAAACTGAAGCTGCTAAAGGTAAAAAATAATTAAGGGATTACCCTGATTAAAAGATTACACAGATTAAAGGCGGTAAAGAAGGAATTCTTTATCGCTTTTTTGTTGTATAAGAAATTTGGTTCCCAAATGTTTTAACTCACCATTAGACACCAATATTTCGTCTTTAGCCTTTGGTCTTTCTACTTTTTGCCTTAGTTATTGATCTTTCCGCTTTAAGCTTAATCTTCCGCCAAACACTTAACACTAATCGCCGGGCTTTCCATAATCCGTTTTCCATCTTCCATTAAACATTTTATCTTTGCGCCATGAAATATCTTATCGTAGGCTTAGGGAATATTGGTCCAGATTATGCGCATACCAGACACAACATTGGTTTTGATATTGCCGATGAACTGGTTAAAGGCTTAAACGGAAGTTTTGATAATATTCGCCTGGCTTATTATGCTGAGGTAGGTTTTAAAGGCAAGAAACTGCACGTAATTAAACCAACCACTTTTATGAACCTGAGTGGTAAAGCGGTAAATTATTGGATGAAAGAGCTTAAAATAGCGCCTGAAAACGTGCTGGTGATTGTTGATGACCTGGCATTGCCACTGGGTAAGCTCAGATTAAAACTGCAGGGCTCAAGTGCAGGGCATAATGGCCTTAAAAGTATAGAAGAAGTTTGCGGCGGACAAAACTATGCCCGTTTACGTTTCGGTATCGGAAATGATTATCCCAAAGGTCGCCAGGTAGATTTTGTATTGGGGCTATTTGATAAAAACGAACAGTTAGAACTTCCGGCGTTAATTGATAAAAGCGTAGACCTGATTAAGAGTTTTGTTACCGTTGGCCCGGCCCACACCATGACGGCTTTTAATAAATAATTTAATAATTTAGGTTAATCGGTTAATTGTTTAAATCGGTTAACTGGTACTTCCGTCATGCTGAATTTATTTCAGCACCTCTACCTTTAAAAATTATAGGGGCTAGGTTCCAGTTACTATGCTTTTTTGCTCTGCGCATAACGAAGAATCTCTATACAAAACTATTCTTAAGATTACGCTAGGTCTTTCTGCTCCATACAACTTCAAATAGCACTACTGAGCTTGCTCCTTAAACCCGATCGAAGTGGTTCCGGTGCTTCATCTACAAACTGTTTTACCAGGTATATCAGCGCCGGAAAAAACGGAGAGCGGGACTGAACCAGGCCAAAAGCATCAGCAATTGATTTCCAAAAAAAAAGGTGTTTATTGGTGAGGGATTAAATATAAGAAAGATGCTGAAATAAATTCAGCATGAGGAATCGCGCGAGATACTGCGGGAAAAAGAATGCAATTAAGCAAAAAAAGACCATCTTTCGATGATCTTTTAAGTAAAATATAGTTAGTTAATGATTATTTAACTTGCTCTTGTGCTCTTGCAATATAAGCATCAATTAACTGTGCTTCTGCACTTTCAGGATATTGTGTTTTTACTTTAGTATAAGCATCAACAGCACCTTTAAAATCTTTTAGGTTTTCGTTCACCAATCCTAATTTCTTTAAAAACATTGGCGAAGTAAATTTACTCGCTTTGTCTGCAGCTTTTTTATAATAAGTAGCAGCTTGTTTGTAATCTTTTAATTCGCTGTAAGCATCGCCTAATAAACCTAAAGCTAATGGATCAGCAACCGGGCTACCTGTAGCGCTATATTTGCTTAACGATTCTACTGCTTGTTTAAACTCGCCTTTACGTAAATAAATACCACCTAAATAAAGGTTAGCTAAGTTTGCCGATTTGGTGTTATCGTATTCTTTGGCAATTTGCTCAAAACCAGGGAAACCAGCGTCGCCTTTAACCGCTTTGTTCGATAATGAATCTACTCCAACATATTGCTCAGCTTTGTACATTTTGCTCGCAGCTTCTTCAGCACGGCCTTTTAAGTACACACCCTGATACCAAAGGTAGATTAGAACTAATACAACTACAGCGCCTGCTATAAAAAGTAAGCTCTTATTATTCTCTTGTAAAAATGAACCTTTTTTAGTCGGTTGAATTGTCTGATTATCTGTTGTAGACATGTTTGTTTAAAAAATTAAGATTGCAAAAATACATTTTTCAATCAAAGTATCAATCTTTATTTTGAAGTATTTAATTAAACATTAGTTATTTAGGAGCCAAAAGTGCAAAATGCCTGTCACAATTAACGAAGCAGGCTAATTAGCGTGTTAAACCAGGTTTGGTTGTCGCTAAAAATACCTGTACGGTTAATTACCAGGTAAACTGTTTGGCTTTCCGAACGGCTGATGGTTGAGCGGATGCGGATAGGCTGCCAGAACAAGCCGAAATTTTTGATGGCTGAAGCGGGGAACAACTCGTCGAAACCCATATAAACTTCTTCTATATGCGATAAAGGTACCTCCAGCTGTTCATCGCCGGTGATAAAGATCCCGTTCGAAGCCAGCAGTATATTGCCCTCGTGTTTGTGTCTCGGCTTTAAAAATGAAAATAAACCAGCTATCTTTTTAATCCAGCCGGTACCCTTTTCATTGGTCAGTTCATGATCGTAAGACCACAGAACATTTCCTTCTAACATTTTTTGTGCAACCATTGAAATTTTTCCTTGCTATGAAAGTACAATATTTTTAAATGTAATTAACGTTAATTTTAAACATTGAATGTTAAGCAGCTAAAAAACGGTAAATTTGTGACATATTTATGTGGTTAAAAAACATTACCCTGCTCAATTTCAAGAACTACACCGACGCTGATCTCCGTTTTTCGGAAACGGTGAACGTTTTTACGGGTAATAACGGATCGGGCAAAACCAATATGCTTGATGCTATTCACTACCTCTGCCTGTGCAAAAGCTATTTTAACCCAATAGATACCCAGCAGATTAAAACAGGTGAAGAGGTTTTTATGATTCAGGGCGATTTTGAACGGAGTGAAAAGAATGAAAAAATTTCCTGCGGGGTAAAACGCAATCAGAAAAAACAGTTTAAACGCAATAAAAAAGAATACGATAAACTGGCCGATCATATTGGCTTGTTTCCGGTGGTTATGGTTTCGCCTTACGATGTAAACCTGATTATGGAGGGGAGCGAAGAACGCAGGAAGTTTATCGATAACGTAATTTCGCAAACCGACGGGCATTATCTCGATCAGCTGATTACCTATAATCGTATTCTGGCCAACCGCAATGCTTTATTGAAGCAGATTGCCATTACCCGCAAATACGATCCGGCATTGCTCGAAATTTTAGACGAGCAGCTTGTAATGGCAGGCAATAAAATATTTGGCATCCGTAAGGCCTTTATGGATGAGTTTATTCCGATGTTTAACCATTATTATACCTACCTTACCGAAAATAAGGAAGTGGTAGAACTGAATTATCAATCGCAGCTCAACGAAGCTACTTTTGAAGAATTGTTGAAAAAAGCTGTGGAGAAAGACCGAATACTTGAGCGAACCACCACCGGAATACATAAAGATGAGCTGGCTTTTGTAATCAGCAGTATGCCTTTAAAAAAGTTCGGCTCGCAAGGACAGCAGAAATCCTTTTTAATTGCTTTAAAACTGGCACAATATGCCTACCTGGCGAAGAACAAGGGATTTAAACCTTTACTTTTGTTAGATGATATATTTGATAAGCTGGACGATAACCGCGTTCAAAAATTAATGCAAATGGTATCACACCATGATTTTGGACAAATATTTATAACCGATACCGGAAAAGAAAGAGTAAAATCGATTTTTGAAAAAATAGAAGTTGATGTAACTTTGTTTGAAGTTGATAATGGAACTATAGAAAATGCGTAAACCTAACGATGTTACTTTAAAAGATGCCATAAGCAAAATGCTTGATGTGTATCGTATACGCCGTAAGTTCGATGAAACGTCCATTTTATCGGTATGGCCCGAAATTATGGGCACCGCCATTGCAAACCGTACCAAGCAGATTTATATTCATGATAAAAAGCTTTTTTTAAGAATTGAGTCGTCGGTAATTAAAAATGAGCTGATTTTAGTTCGTCAGGGCATTATTCAAAAACTGAACGAGCATGCCGGGAGCGAAGTGATTACAGAGATGATCTTTTTATAGGCAAAATAAGGGGCATAGGTTTTCTGCCTATACCCTAAGAAACTCTGGATCGAAGACTCCAAACTCCCGACTCCCAACTCAAAACTAGCCCTTCCCTCCGCCAAATACTTTAGATAGTATCCAGATTAACAGTGCAACCACTACTACCACGATAATAATACCTGACCATACGCCGGCTTTAAATATACCTTCTACCAGCTCACAGCTGCTTAAGGTGGTGCACAAAAATGCAATTAGTGCTATTGGGAATATCTTTTTCATATTGATGTTGATTTTTTAATAGGAACATCAAATAGTTAAGAAAGTTTTGCGGAGCTTCAATAATTGCTGTTGCGCTGGTGTCAGATGTTACCTTCTGACGGTGTAAAATCCTGAGTTTAGTGCAAAAAAAATCGTCATTTCGATCGAAGCAAAGCAACAACCGAAATGACGATCAGGAAGATGGATCAATCTTACATTTTCCATCCTCCATCTTACATTTTGTTTTTATTTACCGTTTACCTTCAACAGCTCTACCTCAAAAATCAGGGTACTGTAAGGAGGAATGTCTGCTCCGGCACCACGCGCTCCGTAAGCCAAGTTGTAAGGGATATAAAATTTATACTTCGAACCTGCAGGCATTAATTGTACACCTTCAGTCCAGCCTGCAATAACAGCATTAAGCGGGAAAGAAATCGGCTCACCTCTGTCGTAAGAGCTGTCAAACTGTTTACCATTTAATAAGGTACCTTTATAGTGTACCAATACCGAATCGGTAGCTACTGGTTTAACTCCTGTGCCGGCAGTTAAAACTTCATATTGTAAACCACTTGCAGTAGTTTGTACGCCTGCACGTTTTCCGTTTTGTTCTAAAAACTCTTGTCCTTCTTTCATAATTGGTGCGTATTTAATTTTATTTGCTTCAATTTCTGCTTTGTTTTTAACAGCGGATGCTTTGGCCAATGCATCGTTAATGCATTGTTGCGCCTGTTGCTGGTTTAAAACCACCTTGCCACCTGTAAATGCATCTTTTAAGCCTCTTAATAAAACCTCGTAATTTAAGGTAGATAAACCGGTAGTTTTTAAGCCGGCACCAATTGAAGTGCCAAAAGCATAACTGGTAGAGTCTAAAGTAGATTTTAAGGCTGTAACAGTTGTGGTTTTACCTGCCGTTGTTGTTTTTTTTGCAACTGGTTTCTTTGTTGCAGTTTTGGTTTGTGCGTAAGAGGCAACAGTAATACCCGAAAGGCATACCGCTAAGAAAATTCTTTTCATTCGTATTAATTTGTTTTCATTTGTGATGAAGCGATCATGATTGTTTGTTTAATTCTTGCTAAATCACGATGGTTCATTGATTGTTTATGTGTAATTATTTTGAGCAGGTTAAATGGTAGACGCTATTTTTTCAAGCACGTAAGATACAAAAATGCTAAAACAATAAAACCCCGAATTTTCGGGGTTTTATTGCAAATATTTTGTTTCAACAATTAGAAACGCTCGTCTGCTTTGAAGAAGAAGTTTCCTTCAATTTCTGCGTTCTCGTCAGAGTCTGAACCGTGAACAGCGTTAGCATCGATTGATTTAGCATATTTCTGACGGATAGTGCCTTCTGCAGCTTCAGCAGGGTTGGTAGCACCGATTAATTTTCTGAAATCTTCAATTGCATTGTCTTTTTCTAAAATAGCAGCAACAATTGGTCCTGAAGACATGAAGCTAACTAAATCTTTATAGAAAGGACGCTCAGCATGTACTGCATAAAACTGACCAGCAGTTTCTTCAGTAAGTTTAGTATATTTTAATGCAATGATTTTAAAACCTGCATTGGTAATGTCATTAATAATAGATCCGATATGGCCGTTTGCTACCGCATCTGGCTTAATCATGGTAAAAGTTCTGTTAGTGCTCATTGTGCTTTGATATCATTTTTTTTGCAAAAATACGTTTTAATTGATGAATATAAAAGGATAACACTAAATACACCTTATTTAGTATTAAAAATTACTTAGCTTTGCAGCGCAAAAAATATATGCTTACACTACCCGAATTAAAAACATTACTGGCTTCGCCACAGCGCATTGTAATTACCACGCACCATAAACCAGATGGCGATGCAATGGGTTCATCATTGGGCTTATATGGATATTTAATTCAGAAAGGTCATCATGTTAAGGTGGTTACACCTACCGATTACCCTACTTTTTTACATTGGATGCCAAACAATGGCGATGTAATTATTTTTACAGAGCAGCAGGAAGAGGCGGCCCGGTTAGTAGAAGAGGCTTCAGTTATTTTTTGCCTCGATTTTAACACTTTGAGTCGCATTAACGAACTTGGTGAGTTGGTTAGGGCCGCAAGTGCTAAAAAGATCATGATCGATCACCATTTAGAGCCCGAGGATTTTGACGATTACCGCTGCTGGGATATCAATGCCTGTGCTGCTGCGCAACTGGTATACGAATTTATTGTAAATCAGTTACAGGATGGCGAGCTAATCAATAAAGATGTGGCTTCTTGTCTGTACACTGGTATTATGACCGATTCGGGATCTTTCCGTTTCTCGTCTGCAACAGCTGCAGTGTACCGTATTGCTGCCAATCTGATTGATTTGGGAGCCGATCAGGCTAAAATTCACGAACTGGTTTACGATAATTCAAGCGAAAACCGCCTGCGCTTTTTAGGTTATTGCCTGTCTAACAAACTCGAAGTTTTAAGAGATTACAATACCGCTATTATTTCGGTTACTAAAGATGAGCTGGCACAATACCATAGCATTACCGGCGATACCGAAGGTGTGGTAAATTATGCACTTTCGATTAACGGTATCCGTTTGGCTGCACTCATTGTAGAGCGTACCGATAAAGTAAAACTTTCTGTACGGTCAACGGGCGATTTTCCAGCCAACGAGATCTGTAAAAAGTATTTTAACGGCGGTGGTCACAGAAATGCAGCCGGTGGCGCATCAGAAAAACCATTAAATGATGTAGTTTCGGAATTTAAATCGATATTAGAAGATTATAAAGAACAATTGCTGGCCTGATAAGGCAGAAATAAACAATCAAAACTTAAAAAAGTCAAATTAAATTTAATGAAAAAGGGAATTATTATTCTAGCAGCAGCCACTTTAGGTTTAGCAGCATGTAACAAAGAGAAAAAGGGAGCCGGAGGGTTATTATACACTGTTCACCACTCAGCGGGTAACGAAAAAATCAAAGAAGGCGATATTGTTAAAATGAACTTTATTCAGAAAAACGATAAAGATTCAGTTTTATCAAGCACTTTTGATAGCGAAACTCCAGCTGTTTTCCCTGCACAGAAAAAAATGTACGCAGGTGATATGAATGATGTATTAACTTTGTTCGGAGAGGGTGATAGTGCAACATTTAAAGTGAACCTGGATACTATGGCTTTCCATAGCAAACAACCAAAACCAGAGCAGTTCAAAAACGATAAATACATCACTTTTACTGTAAAAATCGAGAAAGTATTCAAGAAAAAAGCTGGCGAAGCTGATTCTACTTTCAACAAAAGAGCTTCAGAATTTTTCCAGGCTGATTACAAAGCAACAGCTGATAAAAAGAAAGCTGCTGAACCTGCTAAATTAAAAACTTATATCGACGATAATAAATTAACTACTAAAACTACTGCAAGCGGTTTACACTACATTATTGAAAATGCAGGTAGTGCAGAAAAAGCAGCAGTTGGCGATACTGTATTAATTAATTACACTGGTAGAGTAACCAAAAAGAACAAAGATGGTAAATACAAAATCTTTGATACCAGTGATGAGAAATTAGCTAAAGCTGAAAACGAATTTAAACCAGGCAAACCTTATGGCCCTCAAAAAATGCCTGTAGGTGGTACAATCCCTGGATTTACCGAAGGTTTACAGTTAATTGGTAAAGGTGGTAAAGTTCAGCTAATTATCCCTTCTAACCTGGGTTACGGCGAGCAAGGTGCGCCTCAAGTGGGTATTATGCCATTTAGCCCAATTGCTTTCGAAGTAGAAATTAAAGATATTATTAAAGGAAAAGCTGCACCGGCACAAGCTCCGGTTCAAATGCCTGCTCCGATAGTTAAAAAATAATTTTTAATACCAGATTAAGAAAATCCTGCTTATTTATTTAAGCAGGATTTTTTTTGGTCGTTTTTTTGCTGTAGGAGCGAAATAAAACATTTCTACGATTTATTGAAGCTTATTATAGTCTATCTTTGTAGGGATTTATACGGATTAATGAAAATGAAAAACGGAATTATACTACTATTGGCCGCAGTACTTGGCCTTTCAGCCTGTAACAGATTTGAAAAAGGCGAGGGCGATATGACTTACAAAATCTATAAAAGTGAGGGTAAACCAAAAATCGAGGATGGCGACTATGTAAAATTAAATGGTATACAAACGGTAGAAACCAATACCAATCCCGATTCGGTAATGGTAAATACTTACGATAATGAACGCCCGGCATTTTTCGCCATCAGTAAATCGATGTTTAAAGGCGATTTAGCATCAGGATTAAAACTGCTTGGTGAAGGCGATAGTGCCGTTTTTAAACTGAATTTAGATTCGATGGAGAAATATTCTGGCCAGCCAAAACCAAAAGGATTAAAGTCGAATATTGCTTCCTTTACCATAAAAATTGAAAAGGTATTGCACAAGGGAAAAGATCCCGATTCGATTTTTGATGCTAAAAAAAGACTTTTCTTCGAGGCAGAATACAAGGCTTTAAATGAAAAAAACAAAGTAGTAGAGCCTGCTAAAATCGCTAAATATATAGCCGATAACCAACTTAAAGTTACTACAGCTCCATCCGGACTGCAATATGTAATTGCCTCACCTGGTAATGCAGAAAGAGCGGTTTTAACCGATACCGTATTAATTGATTATACCGGTCAGTTTACCAACAAAAAATCTAACGGAAGCATTAATGTTTTCGATACTTCTGATGCTAAAACGGCAAAAGAAGCAGGTGTTTTTTCAGAAAGTGTACAATATGTGCCGCGTAAACTGCCTTTGGGCCAATTGCCTCAAGGCGTGGTGCAGGGCATCCAGTTAATTGGTATTGGTGGTAAAATTAAAATGATCCTGCCATCACGTTTAGGCTTTGGCGAAAATGGCGGTGGGCCTATTAACCCATTTACACCATTGGTTTTTGATGTTGCATTAAAAGGAATCATTAAGCCTGGCGTTGCACTGCCTTTAAGTAAATAGATCTATCAATAAAGACTGAAAAGCACAAGGAACATCGATTTTAAATGTTCTTTGTGCTTTTTTTATGCCCTGGAAATTATAAAACTATAGCAGATAGTTAAATAAATGATTAAATTAGTTTAGCTAAAACTAATCATCCCACTGGTCATGCTGCGCTCAACCATTGTTGTTTTGTTCATGGGCCTGAAAAATCTGCTGTTTAGCGTGTTTTTCAACAGAGGATCTATATCCTGTTCCGATGGACAGAAAATGGAGGGTAGGAGTTGTGAAATAAAGATCAATACTAGCGATCTGTTCAAACAGCAAGGTGTTTGTTTATATAGCTGTGTTTGGCGGATATTAGTCCCTGCAAAAATCAATTTACAGTCTATCTTACCTGATAACATAAAATTTAAAGCTTTTAATGAAATGCTTATACCTGTATAAAAAGTTGTAAACTAAATGGTCAAATTTTGTTTAAACCATTGTCTGGTAAAGCCAGTTATTAAGAGATAAATAGCTAAACTAAACTTTATGCAGAAGATTAAGCTCTATTTGGTTGATGATGCTTATACATTGGTAGCTTGTGTAGATAAGGTATTAAATAAGGCTGCCAATATAACGGTTGCGGGTAATACCACATTTAAAGCAGCTAATCAAAAGATCATTCAAGCAAAAGTGCCTGATATTGTCATTGTAAATTTTAGCAGTAACGAAAAGGAGGGCACACAATTGTTAGCGATGATTACTAAAGAATTTCCTCTACTGAAAGTTATAGTAATATCTGCCCGGGACGATTTTAACAGCATTTCGGCCATGTTGAAAGCTGGGATTAATGGATGCTTACTTGCAGATGTAAAGCATACCGAGTTGCATAAGGCTATTAATAAAGTAATGCAGGATGAAACTTATATACAGCGTGCCATTGCAGGTAAATTTATTAATGGTTACCAAAAAGAAAACCATGTTACTCCCATCAATAATTTATCGCCAAGGGAAATAGAAATCATTAAACTGATTGCGAAAGAGCACACCTCTGCTGATATTGGAAAAATGCTTTTTATTTCGGAACATACTGTAGAAACCCACCGTAAAAATATTTGGCGCAAAACCGGGGTAAAATCTATTATTGGCTTGTTGAATTTTGCACGCGAACACCAGCTGATTTAAGCAATAAGCCCCCATAGCTTTAAAACTATGAGGGCTGTTATTTTTAAGCCTGAGCTTCTAAATACTGCGCGTAGCAATAGCCTTCTTCACCATCATTGGTTCTCACCAGCCACCACAAATCATTGCTCCGGTTTACCAGGGTAATTACTTCGCCATGGGCCGCCTTGCCTACAATAGGCTGGTCGGTACCAGGACCTTTGCGAATATTTAAATTGCTGCTTTCTGTAACCACTTTTGCATGGGTAACGGCAGCATCGATGGCTACGTTTACATTCAAAACGAGGTCGCCAGATGTGAAATTTGGATCAATCTCGTTGTAAACTTCCCAAAGGTGATCCTTAGTTGCTCCATCAGCAGCAGTTCCGTCTATATATAAAATTCCATCTTGTCCCCTAACGGCTAAGTCTGTTATACCTGCTGCAATTGCTGCGTCGGTTAATGCTTTATATTTATCTTCTAATGCCATGGCTGCTCTTATTTAATGGTTAGTTTATTATCGATTTTTTTGGGTTTTAATGCACTTAAATGCTGCATTAATGTAATTAGTGAAGCTTTTTTAAGCTCGCCTGTTAGCACAATTACGCCATCTTTAACCTCCGCTTTCACCGTTGGGAAATCTTTGGTTGCATCGGCAACATTTTTAATTAAAACAGTATCTTCTGAAATAACTACCGGAGCTTCTACCGGCTTAATAGTTAGGTTGTTGATGACTGATTTTACACCTTTTTCTGCCTTTGCAATTTCCTCTGCTTTGGCTTTCGCGGTTTCATCATCAACTACTCCCGTTAAGGTTACATCGCCTTTAGTAACAGCCACCGTAATGCCGGTAGCTTCTTTGGCCTGGATAGCAGCCTGAATGGCAGCATCTTTGGGTTTACAGCCGGCAAAAAATAGCGTAGCTGCAATAACCATACTCATTAAAAAATTAGTTGTTTTCATCCTTTTGGGGGTTTATGTTGATATTATTTGAAATTCAAAATATTGAAACTGAAATAACTACTTATCGGCGGGGATGAATCCGATTAATCTAATATATGAAATAGGTTTAACTCATTTGTAAATAAAGAATAAATAAACTGTTAAATCCAGTTTTTAAATGGAGTAATGGTGAGATTGGAATTGTAATATTTTTCTTGTTCGGTAACTTCATTACTTACCCAGTCGGGCAGGTTAAAAGTTTCTGTTTCGCTTTCCAGTTCTATTTCTGCAACAATTAAACCTTCGTTTTGACCCGAAAATACATCTACTTCCCACATTTTTCCTTCAAATGCAATTTCGTACCGTGTTTTCGAAAGTTCAGCTTGCGAGAAGTGATCCAAAAGTTCTACGGCTTCATCTAGCGGGATTTCATATTCATATTCTAAGCGGGATGCACCAACAGTTTGCCCTTTAATGGTTAAAAAACCCTTTGTTTCTGTTGCCCGTACCCGTACTGTTTTATTTTTATCGGTAAGTAAATAACCTTGTCTGAATAGCTTTCCGGCTGGTTTATTCAGGCTATCCCACTTTTGTTGATTGATTAAAAATTTGCGCTCTATTTCTTTTCCCATTATTCGGAGAGTTGTTTTAAAATATCCATGGCTGCCACAATATCTTTCGAATCTACAAATATATGGTCGTGATAATAGGCCGCTACTACATTGCAGCTTATGCCATGTTGTGATAATGCAGTAGAAAAGGCTGCTGTTAAGCCTACAGCTGTTAAAGAAGAGTGCACTGTTAATGTGATCCACGAGGCGACAAAATCGTATTCTAAACCCAATTGATCAGCAATTTCTTTCTTTAGAATTATTGTTATTGCCTCTTCTTCTTTGAATAGGCAAACCGCAAGGTTGATATCTATTGCATTTAGATTTTCAACCTTACAGAATACAAATTCGCCAGAATTATGTACTGGTTTCATTGTTTTTAACAGCTTTTCCAAGCTTTTTTCGCCTGTCATTTTATTTCGTTCTTTTCTGTAAATCTGTAACCGGCATACTAATCAATCGTCCGATGGGCTGCTTACCACGATAAGTGATTACGCGTAACATACTGGCATCTTTAGGTACCTGTAGTGCTCCGGTATATTTAGGATAAAAACGATCAGGTGTAGAGTTGTCAAAACTGTAATAGATATCTAATCCGTCTATTTCGGGTGTTAACTCTACCATTAATTGTTTGTCGGCACTGCGTTTTACTGTAAAAACCGGGTCGTAAATGGCTGGCGAATATTTAATTTCGGCAAAATCCAAACGTTTAAAATGCTGCTCGGTACGGTCAACAAAGTTGGTCCAGTTTTTCTTTTCAATCGGGCTCCATATCGATTCTGAAATGGCAAAGGCGCGCGGCCAAAGCATATATTCTACCTGGCGGAAAGTAAAAACCTGTTCTGTCCAAAGGTTGGCCTGTGCGCCGATTACGTATTGTGCATTTACACTTGCCGGTACGGGATTAAACTGGTAGGCTTTATTTAACCTTAACGAAGCGTAAACCCTTGGTTCGGTAATGGCATCAGCCTGCATGTAATCGAGGTAAGCAAAATCAGTTGGACTCATCACCACATTGTGTTTATCGTTAGCAGCCTGTATGCCGTATTTCATGCCCCTCCAGCTCATTACTGCCGCAGTTGGCGATACACCACCCTCTAAAATCTCATCCCAACCCATAAATTTCTTACCTTTTGCCACCACAATCTGCTCAACACGTTTTTCGAAATAAGCCTGCACCTGTGGAATGGTTTTTAGGCCTTCTCTTTGCATCAGTTGTTTAATCTGGTCGTTCTTCTCCCAAAAGTTATGCGAGGCTTCATCGCCACCCATGTGGATGTATTCGAAAGGGAAAAGTTTGGCTACCTGTGTAATTACGGTATCTAAAAAGGTGTAAACCTTTTCGTTGGCTGGACAAAGGGTATTATCTACCAGAGCAATTGGAGGTGCACCACGGCTCCAGTCCATTATTTTTTCGCCAGAGCGGACTTTATAGTTCACCGCATCCGGCGTGCACGATAGCTCTGGATAAGAGGCAATGATAGCCAAACTATGCCCCGGTACATCAATTTCGGGCAGGATATTTACAAAACGTTCCTGTGCATACTGTACCAGCTCTTTAATATCTTCTTGTGTATAAAAACCACCATAAGTGCGGGGCTCATCGGCAGTTGGTGGGATAAAGTCGCCAAAAGTCCCGGTTTTTTTAACGCTCCAGGCACCTATTTCGGTCAGTTTAGGCAAGCCTTTAATCTCAATACGCCAGCCTTCATCATCAGCCAGGTGCAAGTGCAGCAGGTTAAACTTATAGCGCACCATATCATCAATAAACTGCTTTACTTCCTGCTTGGTAAAAAAGTGACGGGCTACATCGAACATTAAACCACGCCAGCCCAGTTTCGGGTAATCGATCACATCTACGCAGGGTGCTTTCCATTTAATGTCTTTTACCAGTTCCTTACTTTCTATTTCGGCAGGGAAGAGCTGCAACAAAGACTGCACTCCATAGAAAATGCCTGCAGGCTTATTTGCCGTAATAACAATCTGTGTAGGGTTTACATTTAACTTATATCCTTCTGCACCCAGTTGTGTATCATCCTGGGCATTCAGGGTTAGTTTTACGGTAGGGTGGGTAGAACTGCTTAACGTGCTTACAAATTTTCCTGTAGCGGTGGTAATCCGTTCTGATAAATAAGCAATTGATTGCTTTAACTCTGCACTTTTGGTTGTTTGTATAATTACATTTTCGGGTAAAGTAAATGTACCGGCCTTTTTCATGAGTGATACAGGCTCTGGGATAATGGCACAGGGCGTTTGAACAATACTAGCATCTGCGTCGCCGCTTTCAGTTTCAGAAACAATATTTTGAGCGAAAGTGCTGGCTGTAAAAAAGCAGCAAGTGATAATCAGGAATAATTTTTTCATTAAATAAATAACTGCGGATTAACCGAATAAGTATTAACCTGCAATTTATTAAAAAAGATTTAATCGGAGGTGTTTGTTGGAGGGAAATGTGAAAGAGGGAAGAGATCGTTAAGGGCTCCCGCAGATTTTGCTGATTAGCGCGGAACTGATTTAGCAATCCATTTACTCAAATAAAATTGCAAAGGTTTTTAGTCAGATACTTCTTGCTTTTTCTGGTTGAATTTTCTGATAATTATCGATATTTCTCCATTCCCTTTTTTTACCCGTCTGATCGATCCGGTATGATTGTCAATAAAATTGTTGATTAACCCATCGCTATACTTTTCTTTTCTCGCCATCTCAATCAGGTCAGAAATAAGTGTGGCAGGGGTAGCAAATAGCCCATACCTTGACCACCAACCTAAAGCAAGTGTTGTTAGCATACTTTTTAAACGTAATTTTTTTGCACAGGAGGTACAAATAATTTGAGCCTTTTGCTCGTGATTGCATCCCAGGATGAAAGACATTAAAGTGTTAAAAGTATAGCCATGCAATTCACTTTCGTAGTTGCAATTGGTGCAAACAGTGTTTCTGATCTCTCTAACTAAAAGTTCCCTTTCGGCTCCTTCATAAAAATTGGTTTCATCCTTTACAAATTCAATCAGGTTTACATCTAAATTCCTTTTTCTAATCTCATCATGCAGCACAGATACCACTTCCGTGCGTAAGTCTTTGGCACTCCGGATGATTTTTAAAATGGTTGCGTCGTCGTACTTTTCGTAGTTTTTACGAATGTCTTCTATGGGGATCATATGTCTTATGATTAAATCACAAAAACCGCATTAACCATGCTTTGGCTTTTTCATCATCAGTGAAAGATTTCATCGGGATGGGAGGATTTTGGAATGTAAAGAGCAGTTTCATTATCAATTGTGCCAGGCCAGGTTTCGAAACCATGGCCATTGCAGTGTAAATGTGTGGCAATTGTTCGGTCGAAAATTTTCGCGTCGCTTTATCGGGCACTGGAGAATTTTTTAGGTAAATTAACAGGGGTACTTTCTTGTTATGGGTAATTTCCTTAACCAGCGCAACATTGGCCTTAATGTTTTCTACGGTACGTAAAATACTTTTACTGTAGGCAACCAGTATGCCTGTATCGGTCAGCTGGTAATCGGCAATTTCGCCTTCTATAAATTGATTATCTACATTATTCTCCATTTTACCCCCTTAAATGATATGCTTTTGGTTTGGTAAAAGCCCTTAAGCCCTGGTGAGAAAGGGTTGCCCCAATGCCCGAATATTTTCTCCCGCTCCATGGTAGGGCAGCACTTACTCTATCGCAGCAATTCCAGTAGCCGGAGCCTGCATCGAGTTGAGCCAGTATTTTTTCTGCACGCGATTGATCGGCAGAGTAAACAGATGCCGTTAGCCCGTAATCCGTATCCTGCATCATTTTTAAAGCTTCGGCATCGTCTTTAACTTTCATGATGCCTATAATGGGGCCAAAGCTTTCTTCCTGCATCACCAGCATATCGTTGGTTACTTCGGTTAAAACTGTTGGCTCAAAATAATAACCTTTTCCACTGATGGTTTTGCCCCCTGTTAAAAGTTTGGCACCTTTACCAAGTGCATCTTTTATCTGGTTCTCTAAAACCGAAATCTGTGCTTTCCGTGTTAAAGACCCAAGATATACGCCATCTGTTGTTGGCAAGCCACTTTTCCAGCTTTTTACCTCATTAACAAAGGCCGATAAATAAGCCTCATAATTTTTTTCGTGCACATAAATACGCTCAACTGAGCAGCAGCTCTGTCCGTTGTTGTAAAATGCACCATCAGCAGTACCAATTGCTGCTGCGGAAACATCTGCCACATCTTCGGCAATGTACAATGGATCTTTACCGCCCAGTTCCAATTGGCAGGGAACCATTTTAGGTGCAACTTTTTCGTAGATGTATTTTCCGGTCTGGTACGAGCCTGTAAAGAAATAGCCGTTAAAATCCATTTCCAGTAATGCTGCTCCGGTTTCCTTTGCACCAATGGCAACCTGAAAAACTTGATCGGGTACACCTGCCTGCTTTAATAGTTTCTCGATCTGAAGTCCGGTTAAGGTAGCATATTCAGATGGTTTGTACATGACGGCGTTTCCGCTAAGTAAAGCAGGGATAAAAACGTTTACGCCAACCAGGTAAGGGTAATTCCAGGCAGAAATATTGCAGACTACACCCAGCGGTTCGTATTTAATAATTTCTTTTAAGCCGGGTTCATCAATCATCACCTCATCTGCAAGGTATTTTACGGCGTGATCGAGCATCCACTTAATCCGGGCTCTTGCACCGTTAATTTCATTGCGCGATTGCTGCAAGGGTTTTCCCACCTCGCTGGTTAATATATGTGCCAGTTCTTCCGTTTCAGATTCGAGTAAAGTGCTGAAAGCGGAAAGGATGGAAATCCGTTCAGTTAAACTTTTGCCAGCCCACAGTTGCTGTGCGCTTTTAAGCATTTCGAACTTAGATTGAAGACTTTCTTTTGAATCTTCGGTTAAACTGGTAATAATTTCTTCGGTTGCCGGATTAATGATTTGCATCTTGTTTGCGGTTAACAATTGAATTTAAAAATGCGGTGTGTATATTTTTGCTAAAAGGACCTTGCTGGTCTTTTAATCTTTCGGGATGCCATTGAACAAACAACAGGAAAGATTTTCCTTCGGGTTGTATGCGCTCCATGGCTTCAACTACGCCATCGGCCGATAGTGCACTGGCCACAAGGCCTTTTCCGGTTCTATCGGTACTTTGGTGGTGGTTGCTGTTTACCAGGCCCTTATCGGTGTTTACAATATCGCTTAACCATGAGGATGGGTTGATGCTAATTTCATGGTACCTGTCCGATTTATCGGGCATTTTAGCATGGTCGAATTTGCCCCAGCTTGGTATATCGGGGATGAGTGTGCCGCCAAAAAATACATTACCTACCTGTATGCCTCTACAAATACCCAGGACAGGAATGGCATTGGCTTCGGTATAGGCTAAAACCTTAAATTCGAACTCATCACGGCTTTCGTCCATGTCATCTTCGTAGCAAAAGGGATAATATTCGGGATGCTGGTAAAAACGGGGATGCACATCTTCGCCACCGGTTAATACAATACCCTGGCATTTTTTTATTTCGTCGAAGTTATTGAGTTTATAACCCAGCCGGATCACTTCAACGGCTTCGTTATAGGATAATACCCAGTTGCGGTATATATCAAATTTACTGCAATCAGTAACTCCAATTATAATTTTATCAGACATCATTATTCATTTTTTTGCCACAGATTTCACAGATTGGTATTTTCGAAATTTTTAAACCTAAACTTATTGTGGTTAATCCCAGCTATAATGCAGTTAGATACAGTTGTTTAAAATCTTCGCGACTTACCGGCTTCGGATTGTTTGGGTGAGCAAAGTCTGCAAAGGCTAAATCGGCCAGTGTTTCTATATGTTCATTTTTAACGCCAATATCACTTAATTTATGCGGAATATTTACCCTTGTATTCAAATCGAACAGATATTTTACAACAGCATCACCGCTTTGTTCGGGAAGTGCTAAAGCGCTAGCGATTTTCTTGAAGCGGTCTTCGAAGCCTGCAATATTAAACTGCATACCATAGGGAATATTTACGGCATTGGCCAGGCCATGGTGGGTATCTAAAAGAGACGATAGCGGGTGAGCCAGAGAATGTACTACGCCGAGACCTTTCTGAAAAGCAATGGCACCCATCATCGAAGCCATTAACATTTTGCTGCGGCTTTCTAAATCAGGATGGTTGGTTGCCTGAACCAGCGAATCTTTAATCAGCGAAATTCCTTCCAGAGCAATCCCATCACACATGGGATGAAAATTTTTGGCCAGATAAGCTTCCATATTGTGTGTTAAAGCATCCATCCCTGTAGCAGCAGTAATGAAAGGAGGTAAATCCATAGTTAACTCCGGATCTGCAAAAACAATCTGCGCCATTAATTTGGGTGAAAACAGGATTTTTTTCTGGTGCGTTTCATCATCGGCAATTATAGCGCTGCGGCCAACCTCGCTGCCGGTGCCAGATGTAGTTGGGATGGTGATAAAATGAGGAACTTCGTTGGTTACATAAACATCGCCGCCAATTAAATCGTCGTATTTAAATAAATCTTCGCGGTGATTAACGCGGAGTACAATGGCCCGGGCAACATCTAAGGCCGCACCACCACCTATACCTACTATGCTGTCGCGTTGGGTGCTATCCCAGGCATCGGTACCTTTGTAAACATCGCTTTTTACCGGGTTTTTATGGATATCGCTAAATACCTCAACCGAGATGTTTTTTGCCTTTAAATCTGCAACAATATTTTTGAAAAATGGAAGTTGTGCTATAGTGGGGTCGGTAACGATTAAGGGGGCTTTTAAATTGTTTTTAGCCAGATAGGCCGGCAATTCTTTTACGGCACCTGCACCGAAACGAATGGTGGTTGGAAAGTTAAACTGATGGATCTTATCGAATATCATGTGGTTCTGTTTTATTCAGTAGTTTATTTCTGCTCTGTTTTTTGTAGAGATGCTGAATCCCGTCCGGCCATCCGGGCGGAAGTTCAGCATGACGAATTTTAAATAATTTCTAAATACCTTTTCAGTTCCCAGTCGGTTACTGCTTTGGCGTATTGTTTACATTCCCATTCGCGGGTCATGGTAAAATGCTCGACGAAATCTGCACCCAGTAATTCTTTGGCTAAATCAGAATTTTTCATCTTTTCTGTGGCTTCGAATAAATTGCGCGATAATGTTCCGTTCGATAAATCGGTGTAGCCATTTCCCTTTGTTGCAGGTTGTTCCAGTTTTAGTTTGTTTTTAACACCATACAGTCCGGCTGCCAAACAAGCAGCAATTGCAAGGTATGGGTTGGTATCTGAGCCTACAATACGGGTTTCTAAACGCGCGGCTTTTTTACTTCCGGGCAGTGCGCGCAACGCCGTGGTACGGTTATCAATTCCCCAGGTTAAGGTGGTGGGTGCCCAGGCCCCTTCTACCAGGCGTTTATAGCTGTTAATGGTGGGAGCAATCATAGGCAAAATGTGTGGCAGACCATGTAACTGCCCTGCCATGTAGTTTTTCATTGTTGCACTTATTTTATCGGCATCTTTTTCATCGTAAAACAGATTGTTTTGATGCTCATTATTCCACAAGCTCTGGTGCACATGGCCACTGCAACCAGGTAAGTTTTCATTTATTTTAGCCATAAAAGTAGCTAAGATGCCGTGTTTGTAGGCGATTTCTTTAACAGCTGTTTTAAACAATATAGCCTGATCTGCAGCTTGCAGGGCATTGGCATATTTAATGGCAGCCTCGTATACACCGGGGCCGGTTTCGGTATGCAGTCCCTCAATCGGGATATCGAATTTATTCAGCAACTCAAACAGATCGCTCATAAATTCGTTTTTATAGCTGCTGCGCAAAATGGAATAGCCAAACATACCCGGACTTAGCGGTTTCAGGTTGTTGAAGTTTTTTTCATGTATTGTTTCAGGTGTTTCAGTAAAATTGAACCATTCAAATTCCTGTGCAAAAATGGGTGAGAACCCTTCATTTTCACATTCGGCTATAACCTTTTTTAACAGTTGCCTGGGGCAAACAATATTTGGCCGGTCGTGCTCATCGATAAAATCGCCTAAAAAGAAGGGAACTTCGTTTTCCCAGGGAATTTTTCGAAATGTACTTAAATCGATTTTGACCTGGGCATCGGGATAGCCGGTATGCCACCCGGTATATTTTCCATTTTCGTAGGCCAGATCGGCAGCATCCCAACCAAAGGTAACATCGCAAAAACCTAAACGGCCTTCAACTAACGAGGCAAATTTTTCGGCGGCTACATATTTACCTCTTAAGATGCCATCGATATCTGTAACAGCTAACTTTACTTTGCCAGAGGGATGGTTTTTAACATAATCCAGAATTTCGTTGCTTTTACTCATTCATTAACCTTTTTAAAAAGTTTATACAGTAGAAATATGCCTAAAACAATACCCGAATAAATTAATCCTAATTTAAGATTATAAATCAGCATTGCGATAAAAGAAACACACGAAATAATCAGGGCAACAACAGGAGACAGCGGGTAAACGGGTGTTTTAAACGGACGAAGCATTTCGGGTTTGCTTTTGCGGAGCACCATTAGCGAAATCATTGAAATGATGTAAAGTGTTAAAGCCCCGAACACCGAGATAATGATGATTTCGGCTGTTTTGCCTGATAACAGTGCTATAATTCCGATGATCATATTACCGATTAATGCATTGGCCGGTGTCTGGAATTTTGGTGAAATTTTACCCAGTATGGCCGGTATGCTCTTTACCCGACCCATTTCGTAGGTGGAGCGGCCAGCAGCCAAAACCAATCCGTGAAAAGAGGCCACGAGCCCAAATAAACCAACGGTAATTAACAGGTGATACATCAAATGGTTATCTCCGGTAATCATCGAAAGGGCAAGGGGCAGAGGTGAATCGGAAGTTTCGCCCGATTTCCCGTTTTTATATACAATGGCCTCCCAACCACCAATACCAATTGTTGAAATGAAAACGAGCACACACAAAACCACCAGCGTAAATATTCCCCAGCCAAAACCTTTACTAATATCGCGTTGCGGGTTTTTAGTTTCTTCGGCAACATTGGCTACACCTTCAATACCCAGAAAAAACCAGATGGCAAAGGGGATGGCTGCAAATACACCACTCCAGCCGTTGGGGAAATTATTGTGGATAAGGTTCTCTGAATGGAATTTTGGCAGGGTAATGCCCGAAAACAAAAGAAGTTCGCCTACCGCCAGCACAGTAACAATAACCTCGAATGAAGCCGCGGCCTTTACGCCATATACATTTAAAGCAGTAAAAATAAAGTAAATGGCAATGGCAGAAGTAAGAATAGGTACCTGCGGGAAGAAAGCATTAAAATAGGCACCAATGGCAAAAGCAATGGCTGGTGGTGCAAATATAAACTCAACCATTTGCGCAATACCAGCAATGAAACCCACGTTTTTGCCTAAAGCGGTATTGGCATAATCGAAAACACCACCTGCTTTTGGAATGGCACAAGCCAGCTCGGCATAGCTGAAACTAAAGGTAACATACATTACCATAATAGCTACGGTGGCAATGGCCATACCAAGCGTACCACCTTTTTCGAGGCCTAAATTCCAGCCAAAATACATTCCAGAAATAACATACCCTACACCAAGTCCCCATAACATAAACGGGGTAAGTGTTTTTTTTAAGCCCTTACTTTGCTCCATATGTGCCTGCCATATTAATTAGGTTTACAATGATTTGCTCGAAAATGATACACTATTGGCCTCGGTATCTGCTGTTTAAATTAGTGATTTTTTTATTCTTATCTTATAAATTAATGGGGTATTTCGGTTTAATTAATGGCGCTTAGTGTTATCGTTTTTTAATCAATATCCGGTTGGCGAATGAAAAGTACCATACAGGCTTTTATCCAATAATTTATTGTTAATTTTTTTTAAAAGACATTTTTAAGATTGCCTGTTTTATTATCTTGCGTTACCAAACTTATTTTTATGCTTGATAACGCACTCAAACCCTCCGGAAATTTCAAAAAAATGGCACGTAAGTCTATCGGATCCATTTTGCTTTTTATATTCACTTATTTGTTGTTAATTTTTGGAGCCATTTGCCTAACACTTATTTGTGCATTTGCGGGCTTTATGCTGATTGCTGCCAAACCCATGTTTATTACCATTATGCTGGGTGGAGGTTTAGTATGCTTTGGGATACTGATTTTGGTTTTCCTGGTTAAATTTATATTTAAGTCGAATAAAATAGATAGGTCTCATTTAACACAAATTACTGAAGCAGAACAACCCGAACTTTTCAAAATGATTGATGGTATTGTGAAAGAAGTAGGTACAGATTTTCCTAAAAAAGTGTACTTGTCTTCAGAGGTTAATGCATCGGTATTTTATGATTCCAGTTTCTGGAGTATGTTTCTGCCTGTTAGGAAAAATCTTCAGATTGGACTTGGCTTAATGAATTGTATATCTGTTGATGAGTTAAAAGCTATCCTTGCGCATGAATTTGGCCATTTTTCTCAAAAGAGTATGCGTATGGGAAGCTATGTGTATAATGTTAATCAGGTAATCTACAATACGCTTTACGAAAATGAAAGTTACGGCAGCTTTGCACAGAAGCTAGCCGGAGTAAGTAATTATTTCGCGATTTTTGTGGTTTTGGCTAATAAAATCATCAGTGGTATTCAGTTCATTCTGAAAAAGATTTATGATATCGTTAATTTGAATCATTTGGCCCTGTCTCGGGAAATGGAGTTTCATGCCGATGCCGTAGCGGCAAGTGTTGCTGGTTCAGAAGCTTTAATTACAGCCCTTCATCGTTTGCAATTGGCCGATTATTCACTAAATAACGTTTTCGATTATTATAATGCTAAAATCAGGGAAAAAGAGAAAACCAATAATATTTATCCTCAGCAAAAGTTTGTAATGGATTTCTACGCCAATCTTCAGGGGATCAGGGTTGAAAATAATTTACCTATTGTATCTGATGAGCATTACAGCAAATTCAATAAAAGCAAACTTGTTTTGAAAGATCAATGGTCGTCCCACCCCAGCACTAAAGATAGGGTAGCACATTTGAGGAATTTAAATTATCCGCTTAGGGGATATGGAGCAGGAATAGCAACAGATTTACTCGTAAATAAAGATCATGTTTTAGAACAAATTACAAAAAAGCTCTTCGATGCTATTGATTATGGCAGTTCACCACTTGTTTCGGATGCCGGGAAGTTTGAAACAGAATTTTTAGAGACCCAGCGCAAGAATTCTTTCCCCCGGCTATATAATGGTTATTTTGATTTCAGAAACCCGATAATTGAGCTTGAATCAAATACCTTCGACAAGCCTTCAACACCACTTCAATTGCAGGCTATCGATTTATTCGGCGATGAAAATATTGGTTTATTATATCTGCGGGATGGTATTAACAGCGATTTAAATACAATCAAACAAATTGAGGATAAAACATTTCCTGTTAAAACTTTTGATTACGACGGGCAGCGCTATACTCCAGAGGATTGTTTAGAACTGATTAAATATTTAGAAGCTGAAAATGAAGCATTGGAGGATCGTTTAAAGCAACTCGACCATCAGGTATTTGAGTATTTTCTGTTACTGGCCTTTAAACACAACAGTGTTGCTGAGCTTAGAGATCTTTACAATAATAATAAAGCAATTAACACGCTATTAGAAAGCCAGAATGCAAAATATGCTAAAATGGTAGAGGTAGCTTCTTTTATGCATACCAGTACACCACTTCAAACGATAGAACAGCAAATGTATCTGGTTAAAGATGAGGAAGTGGTTTTTAAAGAGCAGCTTGGTTTGTTGTTAGCGAACACCTTTTATGCCGAACAAATAACAGTTGAAGATAGAGCGCAAATAGAAAAATTTATCGCAGCGAATTATATATATTTTGCAGGTGGCAGCTATTTTGATGATCAGGTTGATGAACTTTTTGGCACGCTGAACTTATTTGCAAAGATCATTAACGATACAAATTTTAAGGCTAAGAAGAATTTGCTTGATTTTCAGGCAGCCCTTGAAGTAGCCTGTTTAACAGAAAACAATAAGCCGGTAGCCATTTAAGCTACCGGCCTTAAAATTACTCCGAATCCCGGTTTTTATTTACAATCTGACTATCCCTCGTATTTTTCTGCACCGTAATGGCACCAAATAGCGAGAGGAGAAAGGCAAAGGCATAAAAACCTTTTTCGCTTGGTAAAAGTGTTGCATTCCACAAACCGATTACCAGGAGGGTGATGGTTAACAAGGTAGAAAACCAGCTTAACCCATAATAAATTTCTGTAACGGGAATGCCTTCCAGTTTATCGCGAACAGCTTTTTGTAAAGAAATTACGGCAAAAAGGCCAAACATCAATACGGTAAAATAATATCCTTTTTCGTTTAGGAGCATATCAGAACGCCACAGGCCCACAATAAAGCCGATCATTCCGATACCTAATGCAATCCAGGCGGCTGCCACGAATGCATTCGATGGTTTTTGATTCATTGTTTTGAGATTTAATTTAATTCATTAGAAAACGCTAAAGCATTATAAAAGGTATAAAAATAGAAATATAAGTTTAGTGTGGGCGAAATACTTTTCGGCCAAATCGACCGTCAAGGCTAACAATAGCAATTTTTAGCTAAAAATATTATATTAGTAATATGCTAACATTGCTTACTTCTGCGCAAATGCGCCACGCCGATCAGTTTACTATAGTCAATAAGCCCATTGCATCCATCGATTTGATGGAAAAAGCTGCGCGTGCATTTGTACAATGTTTTATCAGGGATGAATTTGATGCCAGCAAGAGCATCGCAATTTTTTGTGGGAAAGGCAATAACGGGGGCGATGGTTTGGCTATTGCACACTTGCTTTTGGTTAATGGGTACGATAACGTTAAAGTTTATATCGTAAATTTTAGTGCGAAACAAACTGATGATTTTGCAATTAACCTGCAAAGACTGGATGAATCGCGTTGTAAAAAAGCCATCATTAACCAGCCCGGTGATTTAAAGCACATTAAGCCCGATTTAATTATAGATGCCATTTTAGGTTCGGGCTTAAATAAGCCTTTAACCGGCGATTATGCTGAGCTGGCGCATGCCGTCAATAAACTAAATAAAAAGGTATATGCAGTTGATGTGCCCACTGGTTTTTTTGCAGAAGGCAGATTAACAGATAATTATAACGGGATAAAGGCCTATAAAACCATCTGTTTCCAACGGCCAAAAATAAATTTTTTCTTCCCCGAATCGGCCCTGGCGACTGAAAAGTATGAGGTAGCAGACATTGAGCTGGATGAAGATTTTATCAGGCAGCAGGATACCGATTTTTACCTTACCGAAGAGAAAGACATTCAAAAAATACTTAAAAAGCGCAAACTCTTTAGTCATAAAGGCACTTATGGGCACGCACTCATTATTGCAGGCAATACCAATACCATGGGAGCAGCCTTACTGTCATCGATGGCTTGTTTGCATAGCGGGGCAGGTTTAACTACGGCCTGTGTACCCGAAAGCGGGCTAACAGCACTCAATACCATCCTGCCAGAGGTTATGGCCTTGCCCAGGGTAGAATACATGCGTATTGAGCATCCGGCAAAATACCAGGCCATTGCTATTGGCCCGGGTTTAGACGTGGATGCTGAAAATGAAAGGCTGTTAGAAAGTCTGATAACGGCCAATCGCGAACTGATAATAGATGCCGATGCCTTGAATATTTTGGCAGAAAGACCAGATCTGATTAAAAAACTAGCCAAAAACTCGATCCTTACCCCGCATGTTAAAGAATTCGACCGTTTATTTGGCGAGCACAATACCTGGTGGGACCGAGTACAAACGGCAAGAGAACAAGCCCGGCAGCTGCAAATTGTAATTATACTTAAAAACCAATACACCTTTGTTTGTCTGCCCTCTGGTAAAGTTCATATTAACCCAACCGGAAACCCAGCCATGGCACAAGGTGGTATGGGCGACGTTTTAACAGGGATTATTTCTGGCCTGGTAGCACAAAAATATACAGCAGCTGATGCGGCTATCGCAGGCTGCTTTATTCATGGCCAAACAGGCGATGATTTGGCAAAAGAACAATTTGTAGTTACCGCATCGCAGCTTGCGCAAAACATGGCGAAGGAAATTAAAGTGCTTATATCCAAATAGTTTGTTTAACTGGCTTGCTGCGGTTGTGGAAAAAAAGCCAGCTTAAACTTCGTACTTCCTGCCCGTAAATGTATAGTTTAAAGGAAAATTTTAAATAACAGAGAGCTTAAACTTACGGAAAACTTAAATTATTATGGCACAAAAGGAGTACACACTGAATGAGCTCATTCAGGAATCGGCAGAAAATCCACATGAAAACGATTTTTTTGAATTGGAAAAACCTGCCATGCTGGAGGTGAACTTAAAAAACCAAAAGATTTTGGCCAAAGCCGGTTCAATGGTTGCTTACATTGGCAATATCGACTTTAAAAGAGAAGGCTTGTTAAGCAAAGGCTTAGGTGGCTTGTTAAAAAAAGCCATATCTGGCGAAGGCACCTCGCTAATGCATGCCGCCGGAACAGGTAAACTCTACCTAGCCGATGAAGGCAAGAAAGTAAAAATTATTAAACTCCAGAACGAAGCCGTTTTTGTGAATGGTAACGATGTACTGGCTTTAGAAGAAAGCATCAACAATGAAATTAAAATGCTGAAAAGCATTGCTGGTATGATGAGCGGAGGTTTATTTCAGGTGAAGCTATCGGGTAGTGGTTACATTGCCATTACCACTCATGGTGAGCCCATTTTATTGCGGGTTACAGGTAACCAGCCGGTTTATACCGATCCGAATGCTACAGTGGCCTGGTCTGAAAACCTTAGTCCAAACATTAAAACAAATTTAACCTTTGGTTCTTTTATTGGCAGGGGAAGTGGCGAATCTTTCCAGCTGGAGTTTTTTGGCGAAGGATGGGTATTGGTACAGCCTTACGAAGAGGTAAAGTACGCAGCAAAATCTTAAGTTAGTTGTCTTTTGGTTGGTGGCAACACAAAGCAGGATTTTCTAAATCCATTATCATTGACAGACTTCAATAAAAAGTTTCGTCATTGCGAGGAGGAACGACAAAGCAATCCTACAACAAGCGCTATAATTTATAGTTTAAGATTGTTTCGTCGGCTGAAAACAGCCTTCTCGCAATGACGATCAGAAGAAAATGAAAACAAAAAATCCCGGCATTTTTCAAGGCCGGGATTTAATATATCTGTTCATCTTTTCTATCTACACACCTCCCATTACGCTCAGCTTATCCATGGTAGGGTTAATACTTCCGCCCATAGGTTCTATGGTTACCGCGAAAGCTTGTGCTTCCTGTATGGCCGGCATTTTAACCAGTGCTTCGTTCGAAGTAGAATCGCTTTTGCCAAATACGCCTAAACTTACCGGTTTACCATTTACCATGGCCCATAACTGATATTCGTGCTCCTTATCGGTTTTAGGTAAATCCATGGCCACATAGTTAATCAATACACTTTTATCTTTTTTGTTCCAATACACTTTCATTTTAGCAGTAGGACTAAATGGCTGGCCCTCCATATTAATGGTTGTCCATTCTTTGCTATCGGCCATTGCGGCCATATTGTTCAAGCCCTGGTTTTCGAATTCCAGTTTGCTTACTACACCAGCAAACTTTTGTTTATCCAGGTTTAAACTGGCAATCTGATCATGTGCATCGGTAAGCTTGTTGTATGTGATAAACAAGGCGGCAGTGCTGATAATCAATAAAGCAACACAAGCAACCAGTGCATAACGTAAATTTCTCACTTTACCATCACTTTCATCCAAACGTATAATTTTGGGTTCTTCAGTGTAAATAGGCTCTGGTTGAATGTTATCCTCCACCTCGTTCAATCCCAGTTTTTCAAATAGTCTTATTTCTACATCTACCGATGGTTCTACCGCATTTTGCACAGCATATTGCTCAATAGCCTGCTCAATAGCCGCTATTTCAGCTTTCACCTCAGGGTGCTGAGCTGCTATTTCCTCCACCTGCAACGCTTCTTCGGGTGATAAATCACCTAAAACGTACAGCTCAAGTACTCCAGATTCTATATATGCCTTTAAATTTTCCACGCTCAATTAAAATTCCTTCTCAATTCTATAATAGCCAGTCGTATACGCGTTTTTACCGTACCCAATGGCAGATCTAACTTTTCTGCGGCTTCTACATGCGTAAAGCCTTTATAATAAACTAAATCGAGAACAGCCTGCAGATCGGGTTTAAGGCCGTCTACAAGTTGCTTAACCCCAAGCGTATCGGGGTTAAATGTAACCTTGTTTTGTTCATCAACGAAACTTACGTTATTTTCTATATCTTGGTTTTTGAGTGAATTCTTAAAATCTTTAGAACGGAGTTTGTCGATCGATAAGTTACGGGCAATATTCATCATCCAGGTAAACAAACGTCCTTTGGTATTGTCGTAGTGTTCTGCAGACTGCCAGATTTTTACAAAAGTTTCCTGTAAAACGTCTTCAGCAAGTTCGGTATGGGTAATAATGCGCGAAATTACACCGTAAATAGCCGAAGAATACATGCTGTACAGCGTTTTTAGTACCGCGGGATCTTTCGATTGCAGTGCTTGAACAAGTTCTGGCTCGGTTAGGGTTAATTTTTTAAATGCAGTCACTATTGATTACTAAGTTACAATACAGAACACTAAAAGCAAAAAAATGTTTTATAAACGCATTCCGTGTAGGAATACCTTATAAAACATTTTTAAAAACCAGGTGAATACCGAATTTATACTATCCCATCAATCGGGAAAAGATGTTTTTCTGCATGGTAAGATGAGCGTACCAATGGTCCGCTTTCTACATATTTTAAGCCTTTGGCCAAGCCAACTTCTTTGTACATGGCAAAAGTATCGGGGTGTATCCAGTCTACCACAGGGTGGTGGTTACGTGTTGGTTGTAAATACTGGCCCAAAGTTAAAATATGCACGCCGTTGGCAACCAGGTCGTCCATAGCTTCGAAAATATCTTCTTCAGTTTCGCCTAAGCCCAGCATAATACCGGTTTTGGTTCTTAAACCAAATTCCGAAATTCTTTTCAGGGCTTCTAAACTTCTGTCGTATTTAGCTTGAATACGTACTTGTCTGGTCAGGCGTTTGACCGTTTCCATGTTGTGCGATACTACTTCCGGGCGTTCTTCTAAAACGCGGTATAAATTATCCCACTGACCTTTAAAATCTGGAATCAGGGTTTCGAGTGTAGTAATTGGGCTTTCCCTGCGGATAGCTTGTAAAGTTTCGGCCCAGATAATCGATCCGCCATCTTTTAAATCATCGCGGTCAACCGAAGTAATTACGCAATGTTTAACACCCATTAATTTTACTGAATTGGCTACACGGTTTGGTTCGTCTACATCAACAGCCAGAGGGCGGCCTGTTGCAACTGCGCAAAAAGAGCAGCTACGTGTGCAGATATTTCCTAAAATCATAAAGGTTGCCGTACCTGCACCCCAGCATTCGCCCATATTAGGGCAATTGCCGCTTTCGCAAATGGTGTGAAGCTTATGGGTATCCACTAAACTCCGAACTTGTGCGTATTCTTTACCAACAGGTAATTTAACACGTAACCAATCTGGTTTACGTTTAACTTCAGTTACAGCAGGTACTACCGGTAAATCAATCATGCCACAAAGTTAACGAATAGGATTGAATTGTTGCAATGCCGAAATGTTTGAGCGTTGTAATAAATAGTAGAGGCGTTTAACTGGTTAATTGTTTCAACTCGTTAACCGGCGCTTAGCGATTCGGCGCTGGTTTAGGCCTCCCAAAAGTGCCGTAATTTGCCACCTAAGCCATATTGAAGCGGCAGCTCCCGATTGTAGGCACTGTTTTTGCTTTTTATGGTGTGTTTGCTTGTTTCACAGGTTTCTATCGGGACTACAGCGGAAAGAGGAACTGTTTTACCCGATAAGCAGTACTGCACCTTTTCAAAATGAGAAAAATGGATGTGTTCCCAAGCTGGATTAATGCTAAATGCTGTCTGTAAATGTTATATAAAAATCATAAGCTAAACATTGCAACTTTAAAGGTTTCAACTTTCTAACTAAATCTTACATTTGCAATATGAATACTGGCTTACAGCTTTACAACACGCTTTCGCGCAAAAAAGAAGTTTTTCAACCCTTAAATGCACCCAATGTTGGGATGTATGTTTGTGGTCCTACAGTTTATAGCGATGTGCATTTAGGCAATTGCCGCACCTTTATTTCCTTCGATTTAATTTTCAGGTATCTTAAATATGCCGGCTATAAGGTGCGCTATGTGCGTAATATTACCGATGCAGGTCACTTAGAGGGCGACAGGGATGAGGGCGACGATAAATTTGCAAAGCGTGCCAAGCTGGAGCAATTGGAACCGATGGAAATTGTACAGAAATACACTTTGGGTTTCCACGATGTGCTACGCATGTTCAACACCTTGCCTCCAAGTATCGAACCAACGGCTACCGGACATATCATTGAGCAAATCGAAATGATTAAAGTGATTATTGCCAATGGTTATGGTTATGAAATTGATGGTAACGTATATTTTGACGTAGAAAAATACAGCAAAGAATATAATTATACCATATTAACCAACCGCAACCTCGAAGATATGCTGAACAATACCCGCGAACTGGGTGGACAGGATGAGAAACGTGGCAGGTTGGATTTTGCACTCTGGATTAAAGCAAAGCCAGAAACCTTAATGCAATGGCAATCGCCATGGGGCATGGGTTTTCCTGGCTGGCATATCGAATGTTCGGCCATGAGTGCTAAATATTTAGGTTCAGAGTTTGATATTCACGGTGGTGGAATGGATTTAGCCGCAACACACCATACCAACGAAATTGCTCAATCTGAAGCATGCAGCCATAAACAACCTGCGCGTTACTGGATGCATACCAATATGCTTACCGTTAATGGTACACGTATGTCGAAATCGGCTGGTAACGGCTTCTTGCCTTTAGAATTATTTACCGGTGCACACCCGCTGTTAAAAAAGGGTTATAGCCCAATGACGGTTAAGTTCTTTATGTTGCAGGCACATTACCGCAGTACTTTAGATTTTTCTAACGATGCTTTGGATGCTTCGGAGAAAGGATTCAGGCGTTTAATGACGGCGGTTGGCCTTTTAGATAAACTACCCGTATCAGAACAAAACGATTTTGATATCGATGCGCTGAAAGAGAAATGCATCCACGCAATGGACGATGATTTTAACAGTCCGATTTTAATTGCTGAATTGTTCGAAGCTGTTCGGATGATTAATACCGTTTACGACGGTAAAGGAAAAATTTCGGAAGAAGCTTTAGCTAAATTAAAACAGTTGGTACACGATTTCGTGTTCGATATTTTAGGCTTAAAAGATGAAGATGCCGGAAGTAACGACTTAAATGGCGTTTTAGAAATGGTAATTGATTTAAGAACCGAAGCTAAAGCGAATAAAGATTACGCCACTTCCGATCGTATCCGCATTGGCTTGCAGGAGTTGGGTATTCAGCTTAAAGACGGTAAAGAAGGAACTACATGGAGTAAGGCTTAAGGCTAAATAACTTTTTATAATGAAAAAGATTGGTTTGGTAGGCGGAATAAGTTGGGTATCGACCATCGATTATTATAAATTTATAAATGAGGGAGTAAATGAATGCCTCGGTGGATTAAATTTTGCCGAGTGTTTAATTTACTCCCTTAATTTTGGCGATGTACAGGATAAAACCTGGGAAGGATCATTTGAATTGCTTTTAAATGCCTGCCAAAGTTTAAAAAGCAGTGGGGTAGAAGCCATTGTGTTATGTGCAAATACAGCCCATTTATTTGCCGATGAAATTGAAAGTCGTATCGCTGTGCCCATTATTCACATCGGTACTGAAACAGCTAAGGCTGTAAATAATGCCGGGATTATAAAAATTGGCCTTTTGGGCACTATATTTACCATGGAGAAAGATTTCTATATCAAAAAACTCCAGGCTAACGGATTGGAGGTTTTAATTCCAGAGCATCAGGATACCCGAAATTATATCCAGCATACACTAAAAGAAGAACTGGGCAGAGGCCTGATTTTACCGCACACCAAAGCACGGTATGTAGAGATTGTTAATGAATTGGTTGCAGCGGGTGCCGAAGGTATTATTCTGGGCTGTACCGAAATTCCGATGCTAATTAGCCAGGATGATTTTAATATCCCGGTATTTGATACCACTAAAATTCACTCCAAAGCAATCGTTGATTATATTGTTTCATAAAATAAACTCTATTTTAGACCAATTGAATCTGTTTTCCGTTAAATTGATCATGAATAAAAAAATATTTATCCTGCCTATTATTGCCCTGATGGGCGTACAGGCTTGTAGAAATAAGCAAGCTGATACCAGTCAGAGTGAAGAAAAAATAACCCTGATGTCACCTGAATTTAATGCTGACAGTGCCTATGCCTATACCAAAGCGCAGGTAGATTTTGGCCCGCGTATTCCGGGTACAACGGCTCATCAAAAATGTGCCGATTATCTGGTGGCCAAATTAAAGTCGTTTGGTGCAGATGTGAAGATAGAAGGCGAAAAAACAACCACCTATGATGGTAAAAGCTTTCAGCTGAAGAACATTGTAGCAGCTTTTAATCCAAAACAAAAGAACCGGGTTTTAATTACAGCCCACTGGGATGCCCGTCCTTTTTCAGATCAGGATACCGATCCCGCCAACCATACCAAAGCCTTTGATGCAGCAAACGATGGCGCCAGCGGGGTTGCCGTGATTTTAGAAATGGCACGTCAGATCCAGCAAAAACAGCCTAACGTAGGTGTCGATTTCGTATTGTGGGATTTAGAAGATTACGGCAAAGCCAATGATGAAACGCCTGATGAAACTACCTGGTGTCTGGGCTCGCAATATTGGGCCAACCAGGCTGTAGCCTCTGGTTATAAAGCGCTTTATGGCATTAACCTCGATATGGTAGGCGGGGGAAATGCACAGTTTACACAAGATGAGATCTCGCGCCAGGCAGCACCGGATGTAGCCAATAAAGTGTGGGATATTGGCAACGAGATTGGCTATGCTTCGTATTTCACCAAAATTCCAAGTGGTAAACTGGTCGACGATCATTTCTGGATGAACAAAGCTGGCGTACCATCTATCGATATTATCCATTACAATGATAACAGTGGCTTTTACATCAACTGGCACACCCAGCTGGATAACTTAGCCAATATTGATAAAAATACTTTGAAAGCTACCGGTCAAACCGTTTTGGAAACCATTTACAGGGAAAAATAAGTCAATAATGTGAAATTGTTGATTACTTTTAAAACCATACCCTAAAGAAAATTTTATATTCGCCAAACTATATTTTTATACTGATAATGAAACAGATATTTTCAACTGCCATAGCTTCACTTTTAGCACTGAGCACATTCGCCCAAAAAAGTGATGGAACGACCAAATCTTTAGTAAGTGCTGAGAAAGATTTTGCCAAAGCAGTGGCAAAAAACGGAGATAAAGATGCCTTTCTTGAGTACTCGCTGGGCAGTGCTTTGGTATTCAGACCAAACCCCGTTAATGCCAAAACTTTTTATACCAATAAAGCAAACAGTGAAAACGAAATTTCGTGGACTCCAAATTTGGCCAAAGTATCGCGCAGCGGTGATTTAGGTTTCTCTACAGGTCCGTATGAAATTGGTGCAACAGATAAAAAATACGGTCAATACCTGTCTATCTGGAAATCAGAAAACGGCAAGTGGAAACTCGCGATTGATTTAGGTACAGAAAGCAACAAACCTTTGACTAAAATTACACCACAGTTTGTTGAACCAAAAGATCACGTAGCTCCAAAATTCTTAAATGAAAAAGAAGTAAAGGCCGGCAAAGAAATTATTTTAACTACCGAGAAAACTTTAAATACCTTATTAAAAACGCATGGTATTGCTGCATTTGGTGGCTTTTTAACTAACGATGCACGTTTACTTTTCCCGGGTAATGAAGCCATTGAAGGAAAAGGTAAAATTGTTGCCTTCTATAATAGTATGGTGAGCAAAATTAGTTTAAAAACAACTGGTGTAGATAAAGCAATTGGTAGTGATTTAGCCTATACTTACGGGGTAGCTACCATTGATTATAAAGCAGACCTAAGAGAAAGCTTTAACTATGTTTTTGTTTATGAAAAAGCTGCAGATGCAAGCTGGAACTTAATTGTACAGGCTTTTGTACCTGCCGAAAGATAAATAGCAAAATGTGAATTGAAAGAGGGCTCTCCGTAAAAAGAAGCCCTTTTTTTATGTCGGAACTTGTACTTATCTGTAGTTTGGGTGTGGTTTCAGTCCCACCCCGATAGCTATTTGTCTGAGGTTGGGTAAAACAAGCACAATATTTGCGTTTCAAAAAGAAAAATACCACAAATAAAATTGTTCATTTTACGTTTAAAATTCATGCATAAAAAAATACTTTTATTCTCCGCTCTTGCTTTGTTGTGTTTTAATGTTTCGGCACAGAAACAAAAGTTTGATGTGCAGGGTAAAGCTGGCGCAAGGGGAATTATGCCCGAAAATACCATAGAAGGGATGTTGAAAGCGCTCGATTTAGGTGTTACTACTTTAGAAATGGATGCTGTGATTTCGAAAGATAAGCTGGTAGTGCTTTCGCAGGAGCCTTATTTTAACAACGAGATTTCTTTACAGCCAAACGGAAAACCCATTAGCCTGAAAGACCAGAAGAAGTTTAACATTTATAAAATGGATTATGAAGAGGTAAAAAAGTTTGATGTAGGCAGTAAGGTGCACGACCGTTTTCCGGGTCAAATGAAATTTAAAGCGTATAAACCCCTACTTACTGAAACCATTGATGCAGTTGAGGCTTATGTTAAGGAGCATAAACTGGCCAAACCAGTTTACAGTATTGAAACCAAAACCATTAAAAACGGCGATAACGAATTCCATCCCGAACCTGCTGAATTTGTGGATTTGATTATGGAGATTATAAATGCTAAAAAACTCGCCAAAAGGGTAATTATCGAGTCGTTTGATATGCGTACGCTGCAATACCTGCACGAGAAATATCCGAAGGTGCAAACCTCGCTGTTGATTGATGAGAAAGAACCTTTTGAGTCGTACATTGAAAAATTAGGCTTTAAACCGACTATTTACAGTCCATATTCGATATTGGTAGGTAAGGGACTGGTAGATCGTTGCCATGCCATGGGGGTCAAAATTATACCATGGACGGTGAATACGATTAAGGATGTGAAATACTTTAAAGATTTAGGGGTAGATGGCATTATAACCGATTACCCGAACATTATGGGCCAGCTGGATAAATAGGAGCTGATTCATATTTCTAATCCTATCGGTTGGTATCCTCACCGACCGAAACAGAATAGTCTGATAAACAAAAAAAGCGCTGGTTACAGCGCTTTTTTTGTTTATCTACTGGAAATGCCTAGTGGTGCGATTCAGCAGCTTCTGAGTGATGCATTTCAGTTTTTTCGTGCGAAGTACCTTCTTCTGCATGGTGGAAAATTGGTCTTGTGAAAGCCACAAGCAAGATTAAAACAATAATCCAGGCAGTTAATGGTAATGCCCAAATGCCTTTAGTTTGCTGAACTGGTGCGTGTGAATCGTGAGCTGACATATCGAAATATTTTGATTTTAAAAATTTATGCTTTGTAATGTGCGGTAAAGATAATAACAAAATTAAAATAAAAAGATTAAACTACTGATTTGTATGGCGAAAAGGATAAAGGCAGGCCTTTACCCCTGTAAATCATAAATCATCGCCTTAGTGCTGTTCAGTTTGCTTTTAATCCGATCCTGATGCTCCTGTAAAACACTGTGTTTATCCTGCACTGCATTAAACAGTTCAGCTTTTTTAAAATAATTGGCTGCACCGGCAAAATTTTGCTGCTGCTCGGCATGCAGACCTAAATTTTCGTAAATATGGGCTTCGCAAACACCGGCAACCGTTAAAGCTTTATCTGCAATCTGCTTAGCCAGCTTATGCATTTTCAAGGTAATTACCAGCTTTAAATAAGGTTCATAAACTTCCGGAAAATCGGCATCCAGTTCGATACAGCGCTTGTAATAATACCCCGCAGTTTTATAATCTTTAAAACGGTAGTGGTATAAATTTCCAAGCTGAAAATAGCTCCTGGCGTAATCCGGGTCAAAAGCAATAAGTTCGGTAAAATACTGAAGTGCTTTGGGCAGCTCGCCCCAGTTCAATTCTTCAATAGCCTGCAGATATTTTTCATCTGCAGTAGTATAAATGTCCATAACGGATATAAATAATTTTGATAAGCGCTTAGGGCTTAACAAAGGGTAATTAAAAAGATTTGTTAAATGTAGTTAAGGGGTAGTCCCTTAAACCTTAAGGATTGGAAAGGAAGTTTACCTCAATACCCCAACCCTTTAAGCCACAAGACTGGCTAAAGTTTCTTTGTTGGATATGTATTTGACGTAGCATTGCTGTGAAATTTGATGCAAATATATTTATTTCCAGCTAATTGCAAATATTTAAAGAAAATTTTAGTGGTTTACGTGCGCTAAATAAACAATGCAATAGCTGAGTAAACACATCACATTATTGAAATTGAAAGCATTAAATACGTTTTCCAGGCAGGCTTTTGTATGGGTTATTTTTAAAGCAAAAAACCAGAAGAGCAACGAGACCGTAATATCCAATATATCGAAATGACCATTCGTAATGTGAAACAGTTGAAATAATTCGAGCCCTACAGCGAATACAGGCGGAATTAAAACACAGTCGATTTGCCGCTTAAAAAAATTAATGTAGAAGCCTTTTGAGGTTAGGGTAATGCAGAACACCCAAAGCCCCTCGGGTAAGGAATAAATAATGTATTTGTTTAATGGTAAACTACTGGTGATGCTATATTTTAAGTCTTCGTAAGTTTTTAGTGAGCTCAGCTGAATGAAAATCTGGTTAATCAATGTTTTATCTGTCCGGTAAAAGAGGTAGATAAATAAACTGATTACTAACGCCGGGACAATATACCAATAGTGTTTTTTCAAGATTTGACGAGCATTAAGATTTTAAAATAAGCCAATGGTTTTAAGGCAATTTCTTTTTCGGGTTTAAACCGTTCGATAGCCTTAATATTATGGATGTAAAATAAAGATTTCAATTGAAATAAGCCAGCACATAAGTTAAAAGCCCGATCAACATATTTTAACCAGTTATTGGGAGTAAAATGGTTTAATATCAGCAATTTTCCCCCTGGCTTTAATACTTTATGGCATTGCAATATAAGTTTTTCGGGGTTCTGGGCTACAGCAATTACATGCGACAATACTACATAATCAAAGGTTTCTGCTTCAAAGGCCAGCTCTTCGCCATTCATTTGGAAAAGTTCAATATTGCCGGCCGCATGCTTTTTAGCTGTGTTGAGCATAGCCGAAGAAATTTCTATTCCGGTAACCTGATGTTTTTGGTAAAGGTGAAAATGTGAGCCGTTACCTACACCAATTTCGAGCAGCTTTCCGTGGGCTAACTGGTTAATTTCTTGGAAAAACCTTTTCTTTTGCGGTTTAAGAAAAATATCTACCAATGGATAGAAAAAGGCAAAACGGTTATAAAAATTGGTTAGTGCGCTCAATTTATTCAGGTTTAAAGGTTAACCAAAGCGTTTTCAATTTGTTGCCTATGCCTTAATATATGAACAATGGCATGCTCCAATATTTGTTCAACGTCGTATTCCTGGCCCCATCGCGTGTGTATTTTCTTATCAGCGTTAAATTCTTCTAAAACAATATCCGGTTGCCCTGCGAAAAGTGCTTCATTGTAGGCAAAAGCTTCATCCAGTCTGGATATGTAGGGGCTAATTGTGTTAAACGATAACCTTTCGGGCCTTTCTGTTTTAAGGCCAATAGCATTTTCGATGTAGACCGCATAACTAAAAATGGCAGCAGTTACATGGGTTAAAATGCTTTGGATCGAAATACAATCGGGGTTAGTGCTTTTCGGTTCGATGGTTTTTAGCAACTGCTCATTAGTGACAGGACCTATCACTATAATCAGTTCATCTATTGCTTTTTTATATTCAGCTAAAAGGACAGCTTTTGCACCGGTAAGTTTTTGGTCAGGCATCGTTATCACAAATATAATTGTTTGCAACTACTTTCAATTCGTGCCGAAAATATGTTGGTCTGGATTTGCAGTTCAAGTTGGTCTGGATTTGCAATTAGGAGTGTTCGAAACATTTTGAATTTTAAAAAAACAAATCCTTTTCCACATTTCTGTTGATAATATTTGTTTTTATGTTTGGATTAAAGCCCCAGTTTTCCTGCTGTTTCCTATTGGTGTTGT